>Ga0307499_10000018_pt1 | contig 51193 bp, 44 predicted proteins | sample 13_S_MG_FD_201363 | JGI IMG/M metagenome (GOLD analysis project Ga0307499, IMG submission 201363) | Soil microbial communities from Populus trichocarpa stands in riparian zone in the Pacific Northwest, United States - 13_S | ecosystem: Environmental > Terrestrial > Soil > Riparian zone > Trees... | reverse complement strand
GCCCTTGATCGAGCGGGCCTGCCTCATGATGTTTTCGCGCGACAGGTCGTCGCCGCAATTCTTCAGCACCTCGAGGATGAGCCTTGCGTTCAGATAGCCGTAAACAGCCTGGCCGTTCGATTTGCTGACGCTCGGGACATACCGCTCCATGAAGGCGCTCCATTCACGGAACGCCGCAGGCCCCGCGGAAGCCGCATCCTCGCCCTCCAGGCGGTACATCGCCGACATGATGCCTTCGGCGTTTTCTACGCCCGCCGGCACCATCACGGCCGACACCGATTCAGACACCGAGGCGAGGAAATGCAGCGGCTTCCAACCGATTTCGGCATTTCGCTTGATCGCCATGGTGGCGAATTTCGGCGTGGTGAATTGCATGAAGACGTCAGCGCCTGAGGCCTTGAGTTTGGCGATCTGGACGTCGATGCTGGCGTCGGTTACCTTGTACGGCGCCTCGGCCACGATCGGAATCTTGCCGCCGAGGCCGTCCTTCAGGCCCTTGAGGTAGTCCTTGCCGAAGCCGTCATCCTGATAAAGCACCGCGACCTTGCTGCGCGGATTGTTTTCCAGCAGGTACTGCGAATAGATGTGAGCTTCGGTCTGGTAGCTGGGCAGGAAGCCCATGGTCCAGGGAAACTCGCGCGGCTGGTCCCACATCGTGGCGCCGGAGGCGACGAACAGCTGCGGGATCTTCTTCGCGTTCAGATAGGGATGGACCGCCTGGCTCGTGTTGGTGCCGAGGCTCGCCAGGATGAAGAGAACGTTGTCCTCCTCGACGAGCTTGCGGGTTGCCTCCATCGTCTTGGTCGGATTGTAGGCGTCGTCGTAGGAAATGAAATTGATCTTGCGGCCCCTGATGCCGCCCTCGGCGTTGACCTTGTCGAAATAGGCTGCCAGCACCTTGCCGATCACGCCGTAGGCGGAAGCCGGACCGGTATAAGGCACGGTATTGCCGATCCGGATCTCGTTGGCGCTCGACGCCGCAGGGCCCTGCCCGAAAGCCGGATCGGCCATCGCGGCCAGCGTCAGCGCCGCTGCCGCGTTGCGCCACGGCGCATTGAAAAGCCGGCGAATGGCTTCTGCTGTCCGAAACCGGGACAATTGCTCCATTCGCGGACGAGTGACGTTGGTCGTAGCCATTGCAGTCCCCCCTGTAAGCCCAATTTTTTTTGTTATTTTTTTTTGAACGCGTGATGCGAGCGGGCAGCGCGTCAACCCTACTCGCCTACTCGCCGACAATGCGTCTGAATTGGATTGATTTTGTGGCGAGCGCTGGCGTTACGCAAGACATCGTTAGCAGGCGCGCATTTCATTCTCAAAAGCGGCTCGAAATTGACGTCAACTCCCCGCTACCGCCAACCAACGCGTGTCATACACACAATCACCGGTTGCGTTTACGCATCATCTTGCGACATAGTACCGCGAATATCTTGAGTAAATTTTGAAACGTTGGATGGCCCGGGAGTTGAATCGCGATGCTCACCGCATCGTCGCAAGCTGGACTGCCAGAGCACACGCCCGGTCGTACTCGTCGAGATTGATCCACTCGTCGATCGTGTGCGGCTCGTTCTGCCCCGCGCCGAAAGTCACTGTCGGAACGCCGTGACGGACCATCCAGTTGGCATCCAACCCGCCATTCGCGGCACGGATGTTCGGTGTTGCGCCGATGCCGGACACGGCCTCGACCGCGCGCTTGACCACGGGCAGGCTCTCCTTCATGCGGAACGGATAATAGTCGGTCTCGGCCTTGAACTTGACGCGGCCCGCCTTGCCATCGCTGTTCTTCACGCGCTTTGCGGCCTTCTCGAACGCCGCCTTGTAGGCCTTCGTAATCTCCTTGAAGAATTTGCTGTCGTGACTGCGGCTCTCGCCGCGCACATGCACGTAGTCGGTGACGACGTTGGTGGCGTCCCCGGCCGGCCGGCCGTCGCCGCCAGTGACGGGGCCGACATTGCTCGTGCCCTGCCGCTTGCCCTTCACCACCTTGCCGAACCAGCCACCGGCCTTCACGTCGGCGAGCGCAAGCGCCAGAATCATGGTCGAACTGATCCCCCGCTCGGGCGCGACGCCGGCATGCGAGGCGCGGCCGAAAACCTCGACCTGCCAGCGATCCGCGCCGACGGCGCCGATCGTGACATTGGAGGCAGAGCCGCCGTCGTAGTTGAAGGCCATGGCAGGCGAGCCGAGTTCGTCGGTCTTGACGTGTCGCGCGCCCCAAAGCCCGCTCTCCTCGCGCACGCAGAACAGCAGCGTGATCGGCGGATGATCGAGCTGCTGTTTCGCAAGCTCGGCCGCCAGCGTGACGAGAACGCCGCAGCCCGCACGGTTGTCGCCGCCGAGGGCGGTCTTCGCGTCATTGACGATCTTGCGCCCCTTCAGTTTCGGCTTCGCTCCGGCACACAGCGGCACGGTGTCCATATGAGTCATGAACATGATCCGCGGCTGGTTGTGCATGGCGCCCCGGCCCGGCAGATCGACAATGAGATTGCCGGTCTCTGTCGGCACGGGAATGCGTGTGTTGGCGTCGTCGAGCCGGATCGCGGACGCCGGCACGCCACTTTCCTGCAGCGCCGCGCTGAGCTCGCGCCCGATCGCCGCCTCCTTTCCGGTCACTCCCTCGACGCTGAGGAAACGCATGAGGCGGTCGGTGGCGGTTTTGACGTCGACGGACATGATGATCCCTTGGATAGAGGCTTGCGGAACTTGCGAGCATCGTTCGAGACACATTGCTTGGCAAGACTTATGAGGGGGTTTGGCCGACGCCTCAGAACGACCCCACCATCGAGCCGAGCGCAATGACGGCGGCCAGCGCCACCAGGGCGCCGACGATGCCGACCATGACGATATCGCGATAGCTGTCCCGGTGCGTCGATCCGCAGACCGCCAGCAATGTGACCACCGCACCATTATGCGGCAGGCTGTCGAGCGTGCCCGAACCGATCACCGCCACGCGATGCAGCAGCGCGGGATCGAGCCCGATCTCGGCGGCGCGCGCCATGTAGGTCGCCCCGAGCGCGTCGAGCGCAATGGTCAGCCCACCCGACGCCGAGCCGGTCAGGGCCGCGAGCACATTGGTGGCGACGGCCAGCGATACCAAAGGTCCGCCGCCGATGCCGAGCACGGCGTCGCGCACCACGGCGAAAGCCGGCATCGCCGCCACCACGGCGCCGAAGCCAACCAGGCTCGCCACGCTCATTGCCGGCAATACCGAGGCGTTGGCGCCGGCGTCCATGGTCGCGCGCAGCGACGGCACTCGCCGATAGCTGACCGCGAGCACGGTCACAATAGCGCAAGCGAGCGCCGTGATCACGGCCCATACGCCGCCGACAGCAGCGAGCGACGTCCCTCCCCAGCCGGGTTCGGCGAGAAAGCGGGTGTCGAGTGCCGGCAGTATCAGCAACGACATCGCGAGATTGACGAAAATCACCGTGACCAGGGGCAGCGCGGCAAGCACGGTCGGAGGTGGCACGTCGGTCGTCCCGCCGTGGATGATCTCTGCCGGATCGAACTCGCGCGCGGTGGTGGCGCGTTCGCGCAACTTTTCATCGGCGGCGAGACGGTCGGACGGCATCGGCGCGCCCTCGCCGAAGCTTTCGCCGTTCCTCCTTGCGATCACCTCCTGGCGATTGAGCCACCACAAGCCGAAGCCGAACATGATCAGCGATGCCAGGATACCAAGGCCGGGCGCGGCAAAAGGCGTGGTGCCGAAGAACGGCATCGGGATCGCGTTCTGGATCGACGGCGTGCCGGGCAGTGCCGACATGGTGAAGGTCGAGGTGCCGAGCACGATGGCCGCCGGCATCAGACGCCGCGGGATGCCGGCCACGCGAAACAGCTCCTGCGCCATCGGCGCCAGCACGAAGAAGGCGACGAACAGGCTGACGCCGCCATAGGTGACGAGCCCGCCGGCGAGCACCACCGCCAGCACCGCCCGCTGCGGGCCGAGCCGCTCGGTCATGAAGTTCGCGATCGCGGCGACCGATCCGCTGTCCTCCATCAGCTTGCCGAACAGCGCCCCAAGCAGAAACAGCGGAAAGAACTGCGCCAGGAAGCCTGCCGCACTGACCATGAAGGTCTGGGTCCAGTGGGCGAGCAGCGGTTCGCGGGAGAACAGCGCTGCGATCAGGGCCGCGAGCGGCGCCAGCAGCAGCACGCTCCAGCCCCGGAAGGCGAACGCGATCAAAAGGCCAAGCCCGATCAGGATGCCGAGAAGCCCTGACGGCGTCATGACTCAGCATTCCGCCAGCAGCGCGTCAAAATCGGCCGTGCAGCGCACGCCGATATCCTCGCCGTGGGTGTCAAGGAATGCGGTGGCGCTCTTGCGGCCCTCTTCCTTCAGCAGCGAGACGAACGCCCATTCGGCGTTCATCTTCGACGACGCACCAAAACCCGCGAGCGTGTCGGTCATGATCCGGTGCGTGCGCATTCCCGCCCAGCGCGCGCCTTCGCCGTGTCCGGGGTCCGCCACCTCGCGCAGCAACGCCATCATGCGCAATTCCTTCATCAGCGGCGAGTTGAAGGAAATCTCGTTGAGCCGGTTGAGGATCTCGTTTGCCGTGCGCGGCAGCTCCGGCCGTTCGCGCGGATTGATCTGCACCAAAATGGTGTCATGCGCGTCGCTTTCGCGCACCAGCGGCGTCAGCGTCGGATTACCGGCATAGCCGCCGTCCCAATAAGGTTCGCCGTCGATCTCGACCGCATGGAACATGGTCGGCAGGCAGGCGGAGGCAAGCAGGACGTCGGCGGTGATCTCCTTGTTGCGGAAGATGTGGCCACGGCCAGTGCGCACATTGGTCGCGGTGACGAACAGCTTGATCGGCGCGCGTGCCAGCCGGTCGAAATCGATGCACTCGTCGAGGACGGAACGCAGCGGGTTGAGGCCGAGCGGATTGAGATCGTAGGGCGACACCACGCGCGCCATCAGGTCCATGGCGACATAGGCGGGCGACGTGTCGAGCGTCCAGCGGCCCATCAGGCGGTCGAGCGGCGAGCGCTGCAGCGGGCTGAGCGCCGCGGCCTGCGACACCCGCCGCCAATAGGTATCGAGCGCGGCCTTAGCGCCTTCGGCGCCGCCCTGCGTCCATCCGTCGGCCACCAGGGCTGCATTCATTGCGCCCGCCGACGTACCGGAGATCGCCTCGAGCCGCAGCCACGGCTCCTCGATCAGCCGATCGAGCACACCCCAGGTGAACGCGCCGTGGGAACCGCCGCCCTGCAAGGCGAGGTCCACCAGAACCGGTTCGCGCGCTGTCTTGTCCATCGTCATCCTCCTCGGCCGGAGATGCAACGACACCTGATTCAGCGAGAGCTGATAACGCTTCGTCTCGACCCTTCATAGGAGCGACGCAGCATTGCGTACAGGCTGCCGCCCGTCGCCGCGCCAAGCAGGTAGGCCACGGCGACCAGCAGCGCGAGCGGCACGCGGGCATTGAAGCCGAGGAAAGACATGGTGACGATCTCGAAGTTCTGCGCCGCGAAGATGGTCGTCGCGGCGGCGAACAGAATGATGACGGCGAGGTAGACCCACCGCATGGGCGCCTCCTGATTGTCGATCAACACCGTGGCGCGCAGTCCGCCACCAACACTTCAACGGCTTCGGCGCAGGCCGAAGCCTATTCCGATCCAGCCTGCGCCGGCCATGATGAGATCGATGCCGAGGAACAGGCCAAGGATATAGAGGCTCGAGACCGGCCAGCGCGCCAAAATCAGCAGGCCAAGCAGCAGCGTGATCACGCCTGACAGCGCCACCCAGATCCAGGGCGTTTCCCGCTTCATGCTGAAGGCCAGGAATATCCGCATGATGCCCGAGGCCACCAGCGATGCGCCGAGAATGAGGGTGAGCAGCACGGCGGCGAGCAGCGGATTCTCGAACGTGACGAAGCCGGCGACAATGTAGAGCACGCCGAGCAGGGCCCAGAGCAGGAATTTGCCCCAGCTCTTGATCTGGAAGGCGCTGAACACTTCGGCGACGCCGGCGATGATCATCATCACACCGACGATGAGCACGCTCGCGACGGTGGCCATCGCCACACTGCCGAGCGCGATAAACCCTGCGATGAGATAGACGACACCGAGTGCGATGATCCAGCCCGACTTGGCGCGCAGTGGCGCCGTGTCCGAACCGGCCTGGGGATCTGCCATTGCGCCTGAAGTATTGGTCATGACGGTCCTCCTATGTGGAAACCTATCCGACGTTCGTCCTCAAGTGATGGAAGATAATAGCAGAATTGGAGGAAGAATTCAGTTTATTTACCTGGATCACATCCAAGGGTTGCCGGAAAGAGATCGAGAATTCGCAATAAGCCGCTGAAATGGCTTGGGGCGGCGAACGGAATCGAACCTTTTTATCCGGCTTGGAAGGCCCTGAAAGTGCTTTGATCCAATTAGAGAGGACCCGAGCCCCTTCCCCGAGCGGTGGTCTAACGGGTTGCGAACACGGCGGGAATCACCGACCGTCGTTGGTTCGGACCATGAACGGACGCTCAAGGTGCAAACGGCAACCGCCTACCTCGACACGCTTAATCCCGAGCAGCGCCGTGCCGTCGAACACGGAGCTGTGGGAGGATTGGCGGCGCCTCCATTGCTGGTGATCGCAGGCGCGGGATCCGGGAAAACCAACACCCTCGCCCATCGGGTGGCCCATCTGATCGTTCAGGGCGCCGACCCGCGGCGGATCCTGCTGATGACGTTTTCCCGCCGCGCCGCCTCCGAGATGACCCGGCGGGTCGAACGCATCGCGCGCAAGGTGATGGGCGACAATGCCGGCGTCATGACGGACGCATTGACCTGGGCCGGAACCTATCACGGCATCGGCGCCCGGCTGCTGCGCGAGTACGCCGAGCAGATCGGCCTGGATCCTGCCTTTACGATTCACGACCGCGAGGACTCCGCCGACCTCATGAACCTGGTCAGGCATGAGAAAGGCTTCTCGAAGACCGAGAGCCGCTTCCCGACCAAGGGGACGTGCCTCTCGATCTACTCGCGCTGCGTCAACGCCGAGATGCCGATCGAGCAGGTCATCGGCACGTCATATCCATGGTGTTCCGGATGGGCGGCCGAACTGAAGGAATTGTTCGCGGCCTATGTCGAGGCCAAGCAGAAGCAGAACGTTCTCGATTACGACGATCTGCTGCTCTACTGGGCGCAGATGGTCGCCGACGCCGGCCTGGCTGACGACATCGGCAGCCGCTTCGATCACGTCCTGGTCGATGAATATCAGGACACCAATCGTCTGCAATCCTCGATCCTGCTGGCGCTGAAGCCCGGAGGCCGGGGCCTGACGGTGGTCGGCGACGATGCCCAGTCGATCTACTCGTTCCGCGCCGCGACCGTGCGCAACATCCTGGACTTTCCCGACCAGTTCTCGCCGTCCGCCAGCATCATCACCCTGGATCGTAATTATCGTTCGACGCAAACGATCCTCGCCGCGGCCAACGGCGTTATCGGCCTTGCCAAGGAGCGCTTTACAAAGAACCTCTGGACCGAACGGACTTCCGCCGCGAAGCCGCAACTCGTTTCGGTACGCGACGAGGCCGACCAGGCGCGCTTCATCGTCGAGCGCATCCTGGAGAACCGCGAGTCCGGCACCCTCCTCAAGGAGCAGGCCGTTCTGTTCCGGACATCGAGCCACAGCGGCCCGCTAGAAATCGAACTGACGCGCCGGAACATCCCGTTCGTCAAGTTCGGCGGGCTGAAATTTCTCGACGCCGCCCACATCAAGGACATGCTTGCATTGCTGCGGTTCGTCGAAAATCCGCGCGATCGCGTCGCGGGGTTCCGGCTGTTGCACCTGCTGCCCGGTATCGGATCGGCAACCGCGCAGCGCGTGCTCGACCATATGGCGGAGGCCGCTGATCCGATCGCCGCGCTCGCTTGCATAGCGACGCCGCCGCGCGCCGGCGACAACTGGAAGGACTTTGTCGAAGCCTTGAGCAATCTCCGATACTCGGAATGGCCCGTCGATCTCGAGCGTGCCCGCCTCTGGTACGAGCCGCATCTCGACCGCATCCACGAAGACGCCGAGACGCGGCGGGCTGACTTGCTCCAGCTCGAGATGATCGCCTCCGGATATCCTTCGCGCGAACGATTCCTGACCGAGCTGACGCTGGATCCGCCCGACGCGACCAGCGACCAGGCCGGCGTGCCGCTGCTCGACGAGGATTACCTGATCCTGTCCACGATCCATTCCGCCAAGGGCCAGGAGTGGAAGTCGGTCTATCTGCTCAATGCCGTCGACGGCTGTATGCCCTCCGATCTCGGTGCCGGCACCTCCGCCGAGATCGAGGAGGAACGCCGCCTGCTCTACGTCGCCATGACCCGCGCAAAGGACGACCTCCATCTGATCGTTCCGCAGCGCTTCTTCGTCCACGGCCAGCACGCCCAGGGCGATCGCCACCTCTATGCATCCAGGACGCGCTTCATCCCCGAGAAGTTGCTCGGACTGTTCGAGCGCGCCGCCTGGCCTGTTGTGCCCGCCAGTGCGGCAGCACGCGCCGCCGGCCAGGGACCAAAGCTGGATATCGGCGCCCGCATGCGCGGAATGTGGCGATAAATCGTCCGGCGTAGGCAACCCTGCCATCGACATTTCGCTGCAGCGGGAACCGCAACCTTGGCACCTTTTCTGCATTGCCAGCTTCATGGAGGCCAGCAATGACGAAAGACTTCATCGCAATTTCCGCCGCAACATTCGTGGTCGCCGCCGGGGTGTGGAGCCTCCGAGGCAGTACGCATGGCACGAGCCCGGAGACGACAGAAACAGTGCGGGTCCTCGCCGATGATCCCGCATTGAAACTTGCCTCTGAGCGGAGCCCCTACATGCGGACCGAACGGTGAGCGTGCGCAAGTAACAGGTCGCAGCCGGGGCGGACGCCCATAAACTCGGCATAATCCGGAACTAGTTTTTTCCAATTATTGTACAAATCAATTTTGAGGTTCGGCGTGAGCGGATTTTCTGTTCGATTGGCAGCAGTAGTTATCGTGCTGGGGTTGGGAATCTGGGCCACACTTGGTCCGCCGAAGCCGACCGCTACTCCTGTCAGCATGTCCCGGCTGCATTAGATTTTCGCCTCATATCGGACGACACCCGACCCGCGGAGCCACCGATCGAAGCGCGCTTGAAGCGCGTTCTATAACGCTTCGGCCACAAGGGTGCCCGGCCGCGCCCTGACCTGCAGGCGGGACACCGCCTCGACCAGCGGAACGTCGGCCTGTGAGCCGTCGCGCTCGCGCAGGCTCACCCGGCCGTCCCGCATCTCGCGCCCACCGACAACGGCCATCACCGGCACCGCCATTTCATGCGCCGCCACGATGCGCCGCGAAAGCGTATCGGCGCCGTCATAGGCAACGGCCCGGATCCCGGCATCCCAAAACGCCGCCAGAACGTCCGCGCCGTATCCCGCGTGGTCTTTCGAGATCGGCGCAACCGCGACCTGCTCCGGCGACAGCCAGAACGGAAGCACGCCGCCATGGTGCTCGAGCAGGATCGCGATCATGCGGCCGAGCGATCCGAAGATGGCGTGGTGAATCATCAGGGGCCGCGCGCGGCTGCCGTCGGGGGCGACGTAGGACGCCTCGAGCCGCTGCGGCAGCACGGCGTCGAGCTGCACCGTGCCGCATTGCCAGGACCGGCCGAGACGGTCGCGCAGCGCGAATTCCAGCTTTGGTCCGTAGAACGCGCCTTCGCCGGGATTGATGTGAGGCACGAGTCCGCATCGCCGCGCGGCATCGCCGAGCTTCGCCTCCAACTGGTCCCAGCTCGCATCGTCGCCGGCGCGCACCGCAGGCCGCGTCGCCAGCGCCACCTCGTAGTCGAGAAAACCTAGCTCGCGATAGACCTCGCCCAGCAGGGCGATGAAGCACGCGACTTCACCCTCCACGTCCTGCTCACGGCAGAACACATGCGCGTCGTCCTGCTCGAAGGCGCGCGTGCGCATGATGCCGTGAAGCGAACCGGACGGCTCATTGCGGTGGCAGGCGCCGAACTCGGCATAGCGGATCGGAAGCTCCCGCCACGAGCGCAGCCCCTTGTTGAAGATCTGCACGTGGCACGGGCACGACATCGGCTTCAGCGCCATCGCCAGTTCGCCGTCGTCGACCCGGAACATGTGCTCGCCAAACTTGTCCCAGTGGCCGCTGCGGCCCCAGAACTCCTGTGGCAGCAGTTGCGGCGTGCGAACCTCGGCATAGCCGGCGCGGCGCATCTTGCCTCGGACATAGTCTTCCAGCACCCGGTAGAGCGCGTATCCGCGCGGATGCCAGAACACCATGCCCGGTGCGTCTTCCTGAAGGTGCCAGAGCTTGAGCTGCACACCGAGATTTCTGTGGTCGAGATCGTCCATGGCTATGTTCCTTTTGATGAGGAAAAAGCGCGGACGGGGATCGCCAAAAACCGGAAAAGGCCCCGTCCGTCGCCGGCGGGGCCTTTTCTGGGTGAAGTACGCTTGTCTCTAGCGCGCGCAACCAGCAGGCGATCCGCCGTAAGCGGTCGCCGTGGTGGTCAATGCGGCTGATCGAAGCTTGTTCATAGCCTTTATATGGCGGTAAAGCGCGCAGGCGTCAACGTCCAGGGCGACACCGGAGGGAGTTGCCCGCAGCGGGGCCGAGATAGGCCCCGAGCCACTCCAGCGCGCTCACAAATTGTTCTGCAAATATTCGAACACGTAGTCGGCGTCGTTGCTCGAATTGAAGTTCACCTCGTAGTCGATCGTGCCATCCTTGAGCGCAACCGTGCGCTGCGGTCCAAAACGACAAGTCAGGCCTTTGATCTTCTGTTTGACGGCTTCCTTGCCGGCCTGGGAGTCACAGACGCGCCGCATGGCCTCGAGCGCCACGCCGCAGTAACCGTAGGCGCTGTAGGTCTTCCGGTCTTCCGGCGTCGGCGGCTTCGACCAATCGAACTTCGCTGTGAGACTGTTGCCGCACCGCTCGTTGGTGGTGGCGGCTTCTCCCGTGAGATACTTCTCCTGGTCCGCGAAATACTCCTTGTCCTTGAGCGATTGCGCAACCGCGACCGAGGAGACGATCGTGAGCCCGACGAGGGCGAGACCGACGTGGATATTCATAGCTGACAACTCCGAATTAGATGTTCATACGCGCATCCCGTGCGGGCACGGTGTCCGGCCACTGCGGCGGACCCAGGGATAGACGGACAGTGGCGGTGATTTTCCCGCGTCATCGCAACACCTGGAGCGGCGCATCTTGACTGAAGCACTTTGAACAATGAATGCGCCGCGTTCAACATGAGTGTCGGCCGTAAAAACTCCGCATTTGTTTCTCATCTCTCGCTGCGCTCATCGGCGGTACCGCATCCCGCGGATTGCGGTGATGCGGTGAGGTCTGCCATGTCCGGACGTTTCCGAGTGGCCATCGTCGGCGCCGCCCTCACCTTGATCGCCGGCCATGGCGACCTCGCCGCGGAAAGCGGCCCGCCGCTTCGCATCGGGCATTACAGCACCGGCAACGGATTGATCGGCTTTGTGATCGACCGCATGGGAACGCCGATCAAGCTGCGCTTCGACGGCTCCGACGAAATCCTGGCCTTGACTGCCGAGCAGGCGCCATACAATTCGATGACGCTCAAGCGCGACGACGGCGTCTCGGTTCTTCGGATCTACGAAACAGGCCGCATCCTGCTATTCAGCGACAAATTGTCCGGCGGTTCGGCTGATGCGTACCGCGACCAGGAAGCCGAGTCGCTCGCCGTCAAGAAGGCAACGAAAGAACAGGCCGAGACCGAGGCCGAGTCGCTCGGGCGCAGACTCAGGCGCGCGGGCGCCCCGGCGCTCGCGATCTCGCTCGACGCGCCGCGCCTTTCCGCTGACGCCGCCGCATGGTCCGCCATGGCGGACGCAATCGCCGTCACCGGGACAACCCTGGCTGAGATGCTCACCTCACCGATCGCACGCGAGATCATCGCGGCGAAACTGCGGCGCGTCGTCATCCGCGACGCCGACCAGGTCGGCGTCAGGTTGGCAGACGACACCCTGATCGTAGAGGTCGAAGCCAAGGAGGCGATCACAGGCCGGCCTTCCTCGGCGCGCCTCAAGTCTGCGATCGGTGATCTCCTGTAGCTGGATCTTTGCCCGGGGCGCGAATTTACAGCAGCCGGCGCGGAGAAAAAATGCTCACCGGTCCGTCTCTCTATCTTGATGTGGTGGCGGCGGCCGCGGGCCGTCTCGAAATGTCACCGCAATATGGTGCACTGTTGTCAAGAAAGAGAGGAATCCAATGTCGGGTCTTATAACTGGGCTGGTTTTGCTTGCACTCGGCGCGCTGGCGGCCGCCTCGAGCATCGTCGCGAAGCGTCCGGACGCCAAGGCGTATATCGAACTGATGGTACCTTACCAGGGGTGGTTCGGCTTCATAACCTGCCTGTGGGGTGCCTGGACCATCATCAATGCGATCATCAACCTGAACTGGTTCGGCTACGTACCGGTCTGGTGGCTGACCTACCTCGCGACCGGCGTGCTAATTGCATCGCTCGGCATGCTGCTCGGCTATGCGTTGCTGACAAAGTTCATTTTCAGCCACAACGCTCAAGCGGCTCAGCGCGGCGAGCAGATTCGTGCTGCTATTGTCCCCTATCAGACCGTGCTCGGTTATGCCGCAATCGTCCTCGGCCTATGGACGATCGTGGCTACGTTTCTCTATCGTATCGCCTAGCTGGAGCTTGATCCGGAAAACTCCTGCCCGCACTTGATGCGGGCGGGAGACGGGCTTTCCTTTGCGACAAACGCGGACCGCGTTCGCGCGGAGATCACGCTCAAAGAGAGCGCGAAGTTCTCATCCAACTCGCCGATCCACAGCATACACATAATCCGGCCACAGAACTCACCAACAATGACTTGACGGATAATGGCGCTCAATCGCCGAACAGTTTGGCCAACCGGCGGAGACAGGCGCTCCATGAGCCCGCTATAGCGCGATGTGTTCAGGATGAGTCATCATCGCGCTATGGATTATTTTTTGAACATGATTTCCGCGCAAATGCGTTCCGCGTTTGTCGCGAGGAAAACCCGGTCTCCAGTCCGAATCAAATGCGGGGCATGCTTTTCCGGATCATGCTCCAGAGCATCGACGAGAGCATCCATGTCGAAGACAAACTTGTGCCTCGCGATCCTCGCGCTGAGTGTCGCGATAAGTTTCGCCGCGACCGCTCGCGCGGAGAAGCGCGTTGCGCTGCTGATCGGCAATAACGCCTATCAGAACGTTCCACGGCTGCAAACCGCCGCCAACGACGCGCGTGCGGTCGGCTCCGCACTGCGCGGGCTCGGCTTCTCGGTGATAATCGCCGAAAACCAGTCGCGCCGTGCCATGAGCGAGGCTCTGCTCGCTTTCGACAAGGCGATCGAACCGGGCGACATCGCGCTGTTCTTCTTCGCCGGGCACGGCTTTGAGATCCGCGGCCAGAACTACCTGCTGCCGACAGATATCCCGGAGGTCCGCGAAGGACAGGAAGAGCTGATCCGCGATTCCGCGTTTCCAGCCGACCGGATCATCGACCGGCTGCAGACCCGCGGCGCCCGCACGGCGGTGCTCGTGCTCGACGCCTGCCGCAACAATCCGTTCGAGCGGCCGGGCGGGCGCGGGCTCAAGGGCCGCGGCGGGCTCGCTATGATGACGCCTGCCGAGGGCGTATTCATCATGTTCTCCGCTGGCGCCAAGCAGACCGCGCTCGATCGGCTGTCTACCGCCGACCGCGCTTCGAACTCCGTGTTCACGCGAAACCTCGTCCGCCGGCTGGCGGAGCCGGACCTGACGCTGGTGCAGATTGCCAAGCGCCTGCAAATCGAGGTCCGGCAGTTGGCGGCGAGCGTCGGCCTCGAGCAAACGCCGGCCTATTACGACCAGGTCGTCGGCGAGATCGTGCTCAACTCGAGTGGACGCGCCACCCCCGCCGACCCGCCGCCGCCACAAGCCGCGGCCCTGCTTTCCGACGTCGAAAAACGCGCCGCCGAGCCCGTGCCGGGTCCCTCGGCCGATCCCGCGATCGCCGAACTTGACGCGCTGGCGGCCGCGAAGAGCTGGAGCGAGCTCCGCGGCCACCTGACAACGGTGAGGCCGACGGCGCGCGACGCACACTGGGCTTCGTTGGCCGAACAAGCCGCGATCGGCGAATTAGCTCCGCTTGCAACGTCGGCGCGTCCGTTTGGCGACCGGCTTGCGGCGCTCGAGCTCTATGCCACGACCTTTCCGATCCTGAACGACAACCCGAAATTCCTGGCCCTGCGCGCGTCGATCGTCCTGTCCGCGTTCGGCGAGTGCCTTGAGCAGGGTTACGGGGCAGCCCTCGCCGATTGCCGCCGGGGACTGGAGGGTTTCGTGCGCACAACGCCCAAGAGCGTCGGCACCGCGCGCGCCGACCTCGCGCGTGATGCCGCCCGTCTCGTCGGGCGCAAGCTCAACCGCTCGGCCGCTGCGCCGTTTTTCGCCATCGCGATCGAGGCGCCTGCCGATGCGAATGTGGCAGTTTGTACGGATCCGGATCTCACGGACGCCGTCATTGCCGCACTCGGCCGGCCTCCCGATTGGGATGAAGCCAAGGCGTCGGAGGCGCTCACGGAAGCCTGCTGGAACACGCTCGGCGCTGCGGTAGTGGCGCAGGTCGCGCGCGAGACCGGCGACAGCTACTACCTTGGCAATGCCTGCCCGACATTGCTGCGTCGCGACGCTTTAACGGGACTGCGCGCGGCCCGCTGCCGGGAGATTAAATCGCGATAGGCGCGGCAATCGCCCTGGAGCGCAATGAATTCAGGTTGAATCGTCATCGCGCTCCGGCTTCTTGTTTGCGCTTGATCCTGTTCGGAAAACCGGTGCCCGCCCATCGGGTCGTGGCCCGAGGGCGGGCTTTTCCGGATCATGCTCTAGCGGGATGAGTCCAGGTTGTTCGCTTTGACGTGCGCCTTTTCGGAAGAAGACTGCGACAGGTGGACACCCCGGCCTTTCTGCCCGCGCGGCTACATCAGAACGAGCAGCCGAAGCTTTGCAACGAGGTCTTCATCGCGTCCGTCGTCTGCTTACACGTGCCTTCCATGGTCGACTTCGCGGACGGATTCTTGGCCATATCGAGCCACATCTTGCGCGTCTGGTCGAGCTGTGCCTTGTAGGTCGCACGCTGCGCCTCCGGAAGCTTCGACGTAACACAGGTATCATATTTTTGCAGAAAGTCGTCGCAAGCGGCGATTCCGGTGCTCTGCGCACGTGCAGGCCCGGCTACGGCAATCGTGAGCAGAACAGCACTTGCGACATGCAAGAGCAGCAGCGCTCTGCGCATGCTCAAGCGTGATCCGATCGCAGCCTTCGTTGTTGTATAACGCATTGTCTCTTGCTCCTTTGCAGCGTGAGTTTGGATAGCAACATTGGAGCAGACGGACAGGCTCGCACTTTTGGTCTGTCGCCAGCCATCGCGATGTCTCTTTAGGGCCGTCCTCGCGATAGAATACAACGCACCTCCCGCAACCGGGATGTGGCCCGAGCGACTTAAGCGTCGCGTTGAGGTCAGTTCGGTCCTGCGGAGGCGGGGCGCTAAGGCTTACGGCCCCCTGCCGGCCTTGGTCCGCATGGATCGTTGTCATCGGTGGGCGCCGCCTTGCCTGGATGTTCGGCCACCTCCGCGGTCGTCCCCGGTCCAGTACCGCGATCGCTTCCCAAGTTGTCGGGTGTCGATTTCTTGGCCTGTTCGTTCGCGTCAATGCACGAGCGAGCATCTTTCTTCTTCGTCGGACTGGACGGGCTCGCCACGATTCCGCGGCCGATCGCATCACCTGCATCGTCCTGCTTGACCGCGATGGCTGCACCGTCCCCAACCATCTTCACAACGGTCGGGATCGCGATCACAGCCAGGACGGCGAGAGCGAAGCCGGACCACGCCATCGAACGCCGGTACCAGGCAACTGGGCTGACGGCCATTGCAGAAACCTGCGCTCGGCTCTGTTCCGACGGAGCAAGAACGCCAGCCGCCCGCACCACCAAACCCGCCGGGACTGTCGCAGGCCGCGCCTGGATTTCGTCCAGCAATGCCGCCGCGGAAGTTAACTCCGCGCGGGCCACCGGATCGTTCGCAAGTCTCGCGACGACAGCATCCCGCTCTGCCTGCGAAAGCGAACCGTCGATAAACGCAGCGATCTGAGCGTTGTCGATCTCGCCCCATTGACCTGCTGCAAGGGAACCCTGCTCTAAACCCTCGGAAATGGTCCGCGACAGTTGCGCGCGAAGCAGTTCATAGGTTTGTAGCCGGTCGGAGCGGTCATCGTCCTCGGCGAGCACAGACGCCGGTTCCTGACTAAGGCGTTCGATCATCGGGCAGAATTCCAATACCCATGTTCAGACGGACATATCGGAATTCTTTTCCAATTGCACCGCAATTTCTTTCAACCATTTCTGGGTTCGCTGCTTGAAACGATAGACTTCCTCGACCGGGCAACCCATCAGCCTCGCGATATCACGTGCTGGCAACGGCTCATTGGCCGAAAATACGATCTGAAGGTACAAACGTTCGTCGGCGGGAAGCTTCTCCGCAGCCGTATTGATGGCGGCGACGAGAGCTGCGCGACGCTGTTCCTCCTCAAAGAGCAGCAAGCGATCCTCAGGCGTTGGTGACGAATCCGCGATCGAAAGACCTCCACCTTCGCCAAGCAGTACATCGAGCGAGATAGCCTCGGTGGCCGGCGAAGCGCGTTCCAGCCTCACGATACCGGCAAGTCGCGCGACCGACTCGGCGATATCAGCGGCTGTCGGATCTTGCTCCAGCCTGCCGCGCAGTGCAGCAGCGAGGCGATCGGCGTCCAGCGGACAACCCTCCCACACCACGGCTGCATAAATCGCCTGGTCAAGCGGCGTCGAACGAGAAATCGCCACCGGCAAACGCCGTCGAGGCGCCTCGCGCCGCACGAGATCGATCAAGATGCGATCGACCACGGTCAGAATATAGCCCGTGAAGCTGCCGCGGCCTCCGTATAAGCGGATACGACGGAAATCATTCTCGATCAGCTTGAGGCATACTTCTTGATAGATATCCTCGCGTCCAGCTCTACCAAGGTTGCGTGGCAATTGTCTGGCGATCCGGCTGCGAATGTCGGTCTCGAAGTAACGCGAAAATCTCTCCCACGCCTCGTGCGGCGCTTTACTGAATTGTCCCGCCAGTTCGTCGGCGAGAACATCACGGGCGACAAGCGACAAATACGTCGTAAGCCGCGAGCGCCCGTCGAACCCCCGCAGCCGCGCATAATCGTCAGCCTTCAGTGATGCGACGATGTGAAGGAACGCAGCCTCCGCGTCCGCTCCTTCGCCTGCCAGCTTCACGACGATCGACCACAGTGTCGTCGAGACGTGTTCGAGAAATCTGCTCGCCGCCCCAGCGTCACCGGAGAGAGCAGCCTTGACGAGCGCCTGCTCAAAGTTGCCGCTCAGCGGTGGCACAATCTGCATCTCAGAGGCGACCGGTCGTTCGGCGACCGCATTGGCACTGTCGGCATCGTTGTCGTGCGACTTGGCCTTTTTCGGGACCAACAGATTCTGGACCAACAGGCTACGCGACCACATCACTACTCCCCTGACAAACAGCCGACCCACCGAATGACAGTTGAACAGCCAGAGACTACGGCCTTCCCAAGTTGGCCTTTTCGTCGCCAAATAACTGGTTCTTGTCGATAAACAACTGCTATCGCCAATCTGGCGAGATTATGAATTGCAACAATGCAACGAGCGCTAGAATTGCATCATGAATGCATTGCTCGATCTTCGTCGTGCCCGCCTCGACACGACAGTGAATTGTCACAACGACGCCTACCTTTTGCGCCCGCAAATGCCACAAGCCACACGGCGTCGATCGCCAAGTCCCCGCACCCATTGAAACTGCATGGTTATCGCCGGCGGCGTCAGCTGCGATGAGCGCGCGAGATCGGCATCACTTTTCCAGGACTCGATACAAACAGGATCTAACCTAATAATCGCCACCGATGATTGCGCCATTCGACTGGTGTGGCCGAGGCCGCACAGTCAGCAAAAATCCACAATCGTCCGTCTTATAGGTTGAGTACTGCACATTGCCTGATGACGATCTCCAGTGGTCACGAAGCGGCGCCATGGACCCACCAGTGGCGGATCCATGTGCCGTGGGGCTCGGGAGAGCTCGTCAGAAATCGGCAAGCGGCGAGCCCTGCACTAACCAAGCCCGCTCGCAGCTCGCCACGTGAAGCCGGCATCACGGGCGCAGCGGCTGCATTGCGCTCGCCGTTTTGGCCGCACGCACCAACTGAAGGAACTCAGAACGATAGCCGTAAGGATCGTCGCCGCGCGCTGCCGAGGCGATACGCAGCACGTCGTCAAAGCCGAACTGGCCGGTGTGCTTTCCGCCACGTAGAATCTCGCCGAACGCGGCCACACTGGTTGCAAAGCGGGCATCGAGTGGCGCGTCCTCGAAACGACCGTGTTCGGACCCGCGATCGACGGGTGTGCTGATCAGCACGCTTCGATCGGATCGCGGCAGCTTGTAGCGGATGTTGACGAAGGCATACTCGGCCGGCGACGGCGAGCCGCTCGCCGGGGCTCGCGCACCGTATCGAAGATCGTCGACCACGCGAGGCCCGCCGACAGGCACGATGTCGTAGAGCGCCGTCACGGTTTGCCCCGAACCGACGTCGCCGGCGTCGACTTTGTCGTTTGCGAAATCGTCGCGATTGAGAAGTCGCGTCTCATAGCCGATGAGCCGATATTCGGCGACGGTTGCGGGATTGAACTCGATCTGGATTTTCACGTCCTTGCCGATCGGAAACAGCGTCGAACTTGCCTCTTCGACCAGCACCTTGCGCGCCTCGTTGATCGTATCGATGTAGGCGGCGACGCCGTTGCCGTTCTGTGCCAGCGTCTGCGCCAGCGCGTCGTTGTAGTTGCCGGCACCGACGCCAAGCACGGACAGGAAAATGCCCTTTTCGCGCTGACGCTCGACGAAGCCTTTCAATTCATTTGGGTTCGTGATCCCGACATTGAAGTCGCCGTCGGTGGCGAGGATGACGCGGTTGACGCCGTTGGCGTCAAAGTTCTGCTCCGCAAGCGCATAGGCTTGCCTGATGCCTTCGGCGCCCGCCGTGCTGCCGCGCGCCTCCAGCCGATCGATCGTCGCCAGGATTTTCGCTTTCTCGGACACCGAAGTGGGTTCGAGCGCTGTGCCGGCATTCCCTGCATAGGTCACGATCGCGATGCGGTCCTCGGGTTGCAGCTGGGTAACGAGCATGGCGAGCGACTGCTTCACAAGCGGCAACCGGTTCAGCGGCTCCATCGAGCCCGATGTATCGATCAGGAAAACGAGGTTGGCGCGCGGCCGGTTTGTCTGTTGCAGCGCATAACCTTTGACACCGATGCGAATGAGCTTGCGGCCTTCCGCCCAGGGGTTCGGAAACACGGAAACGTTGGCCCGGAACGGCTCGCTCGCCGATGCGGGCGCTTCATAGGCATAGGGAAAGTAATTGATCAACTCCTCGGTCCGAACGGACGCCGCCGGCGGCAGCACATTGCGGTTGAGCTGCGCGCGGACGAACGCATACGACGCCGTATCGACATCAATGGAGAATGTCGAGACCGGCGCGTCGCGCGCGACCTTGAAGGCGTTTTCCGGCGCATTGGCAAACTTGTCGCGGCCGACAGGCTCGGACGCACCAGGAGCGTGCTCGCGCTGGCTGTGGTCGCGCAAGGCGTCGGCCGGCGCCAGCGGCCGCAAAGATGCCGACGGCGGCGCGCGCGTGGGGCTGTGATCAGTCCTTTCCGCATAGCGGCTACGAGCGTCAACAAGCGGCTGTGTCCCAAGCATGAAACCCTGCACCTTCCCGGGCGCCGCCCTGGAAGATGCCTGCGGAGCGAACCGGCCGGCGATCTGATTTTCCATGTGTGGCTTGGCGGGAGGCGGCGCCGCCGCAACCGGAGGCGCGGCGGCTTCCTGGTCGGGCTTTCCGGCAGGAGTAGCGGTTTGGATTTGCGTTTGCGGCTGGGCCTGGCTTTCGCCTTCCTTCTTTGCTTGCACTGGCGAAGGAGTTTGAGCGACCTCGTTGCTCGCCACCTTCTGTTCGACGGGCGCAGCGGCGTCCTGCGGCTGCGGCGACCGCATGAGATGGAGGTAGGCGCCGGATCCGGCAACAACACAGGCCAGGCTGGCAGCCAGGAGATATCGCGTGCGATTCATGACAGACCTCTCACGTGACCGCCGCAAAGGCGCGGCGGTTCGCTCGATGAGACGGATGTCGGTCGGCATTCCTTGGCCGTTCTCGGCGCTTTTTTGATCGAAGCGCACGAGCGCCTGTTGCAGAGCCGCGGCACGCGCGTCCGGCGCAGGCGGCGGAGGGTCGGGCAAACGCATGATGTCGTGATCAGTCCTCATCGCCAATGTCCTTCGCGAGACCCGCCTGTCGCCTCACCTCGTGCATGCGGCCGGAGATGGTCGACTCGGAGACGCCCAAGGCTGTGGCCGCCTCCGCGTGCGTCATGCCTTCGCCGGCCACAAGCACGACCGTCTCCCGCAACGACGGCGAAAGCCGCGCCAGTTCGCTCGCGAGCCAGCTGCGACGAAAGAGATCCCGGCCATCCGGCAGCGCCGCCATTCCGGCAAGAACGGCGAGATGGCCTTTCAGGCGCGCTAACGTCGAATGGCGCCGATGGTGGTCATGGCAGGCGTTGCGCACGATACCGACCAGCCAGGTTGTGAACTTCGCCTCACCTCTGAATGAAGCGATCCGTTCCACCAGCGCGCAGCAGACATCCTGGCAAACGTCCTGCGCGTCAGTCTGGGACCCGGTCATGCGCCACGCAACGCGGTGCATGAGGTCGTAGTGACGCCGCAACAAGGCTTCGAATGCGGCACGGTTGCCCTGCGTGGCCAGCCTGACGAGGTCGTCATCCGTGACGCCGCCATCCGGCGGCTCACTCACCTCTGCGGTCATAAGCTGAATTGCGCCACCCATGCCCTTTCCTCAAGGCCGACAGGATTGAGCAAAACAATTGGGACCGTTACCCGGTCCCTCGGCCAGTCCCGTCCAGGACCGCGTTCGCATGCGCCTTATCCCTACCATAGTAGTCCTACCCATAAGCCGTTGTGCCAGGAGATTTCTGGGCATTCAGGAGGTGAGACGAACGAGGCGCTGAAATCCTTGGCTTGGTCAGGAAAAATTTTCCCGGGTCGATGGTGGACAAATCTCTGCCAGGGATGGTTGTGTCGAAATAGTGGTACCCGGATGGCGCGTTGCCGGCTCTCGATGGTTGCCTTTCGCGGTCGTTATGAGGGTCACGATCGCCTGCCTCAAAGCCCTGCGGTTTTCACCCATGCTTTGAGCCTTTGAGCCAAAGGACGAACTGTTCGTGCTGCGGTGGCGCAGACAAAACCGGGGCGATTAAAAAGGCGACGGCCGGAATTGGGACGCGCCCATTGGGACGAAAAGCTGCACCGGGATGCAGCGAAGCAGCCGAATGGCCGAGTTCGAGCGGCACCCAAAATATCGGCACGCAAGACCGAACGTCGAGTCGACTTGGCGGGCGGACCGCTTTCGGCGCCGCTAAATCGTCGACAAAGCAGCGCCTATTATGGGGGGACACGCGAAACAGTCGATCAGAGAGCGAGCATCAGAACTTGCAAATCAGCCCACCTGTCAGAATGAAATCCGACCCTCTCGGAAAATCTTTGAAAAGGATGGAGCGGGTGAAGGGAATCGAACCCTCGTATTCAGCTTGGAAGGCTGCTGCTCTACCATTGAGCTACACCCGCGCTGGCGTTGACCTAACACGCCATGCAGGCGGCCTCAACCCGCCCCTGGGGCCCCTATTCTCGCTTCAAAACGGCCCTGTTCCCCCCGGCACACGCCCCGTTTGGCCCCTTAACAGCGCCCGATTCGCCGCCTATATTGACGTTTCCATCAACAATGAAAGGAGGTGATCCAGTGTCTCTTACCAAGCGCTGTCACCTCGCTGGGATCGCCCGCTAGGCCTTCGATTTGAGGTCTGGCTCCGGGCGCTCTCAGGCCTGGACCAGCGAGTTCAAGAGTTGGAGCGCGGCGGGAGCCATCCCGCCGCGCTTTCTTGTTGGGGGCTACAAGCCGCGCGATCAGAAACCGCAGAGATTGACGAAGCGCCTGCGGCGGCGGCCTTCGACGATGCGCTCGCCGCCATTGATGGCCGAACTGCCGTAGTAGCGGTGATGCCCGGTGACGTCGTGCCAATCGCCCGCTTGCGACGACGCCGGCTGTGGTGCGCGCCGTCTGGCGGCATCGCAGATGATCGTTGCCGGCTGGCGTCGCATGACCGTCTCCTGAAATGGGGTGCGTCGGCTCGCGTTCTGTTCATCAGTCGAGAGGCCGCGGGACGACGTTCAAGGGCGATCCGATATATCGTGTTTCCGGAATGTTTCGTCGCCGCCCCCATGTCGGGATGATCCAGGCCGAATCGTCCTTTAAGGGGCGGCCAGTACGGCCCGCCAAACAAGGAGAAGTCGATGCTCTACGCCATTCTCGCCTACCACGTCGAAGCCGAGGTGATGTCCTGGACGCCGCAACAGGATGCAACCGTCATGACCGGCCTGCTCGCGGTGCATGACCGGCTCAACGCGAACAAGCTGCTCGGACCGGCAGCGCGGCTCGGCGCTACCGCAGATGCCCGCACCTTGCGCGGGCCTGGCGCCGGAATGGTGATCGACGGGCCGTTTGCCGAGACCAAGGAGCAGCTACTGGGCTTGTATGTCGTGAATTGCGACGATGCGGACGCCGCGCTCGCTGTCGCGCGCGACCTGCGCCGCGTCAATCCGTCCGCCGTCTACGAGATCCGCCCGATCAGGCTTTATCTCCCCGGCGAGGCTTTGCCGGAAACCGCGAGCGAGGGTCAGGGCTGAGGTCTGCCGGCCGTCATGAGTTTCCGGATCAGGAAGGCGATCAGCTTCACCGTGCCCACGATCGCGGCAAGCACCAGGCCGACCAATGCCTCGCCCACGAGTTCAGGTAGATCGAGAAGCCAGATCAGCAGCACGGCTACAAGCAGAAGCGGTATCAGCCATTCGAACATAATGTGCTCTCCTGCCCGCTTGGTCGCGGCGGCCGGCGGGAGAGTTCATGGGGATGCCTTCGCCGCCAGGGGAACAAGCGGATTCGTTGACACCACCGGTCCGGAGCGTAGGCTTCTCGCGTCGCGTTTTGCGGGAACTTGCGCCGTCGATCCCGCCGTCAATCTCCTGACGCTTGATCTAAATCAAGCTGAGCGCGCCCCGCCGGTCTCGAAATCCGGCTGCACTCTTTTGTGATTGAGTTCATCCGATGCAAACCTGGGCCCGAACGCTGATTGCTGTTGTCCTGGCGCTGACGTCATTGGGCGCGATCACCGAGCGCGTGCGCGAACCCGGCGTGACCGATACTGAAATTCGCGTCGGCAACGTCATGCCCTATAGCGGCAGCTTGCAGATCTTCGGCGCGATTGGAAAAGCCGAAGCGGCGTATTTCGAGATGATCAACGAGCGCGGCGGGATCAACGGCCGCAAGGTGCGCTTCATCTCCTATGACGACAAGTCCGATCCGTCGACCGCGCTCGAGCTGACGCGCGGCCTCATCGAGAAAGACGACGTGCTGTTGATGTTCGGCTCGTTCGGAACGCCGGGAAACTTTGCGGTTCGCGCCTACCTGAATGACCGGCAAATTCCTCAACTCTTCGTCGCCTCCGGAGACGACCATCTGAGCGATCCCTCGATGTTCCCGTGGACGATGGGCTGGCAGCCCTCCATTCGGGAAGAGGGACGCATCTACGCCAATTACATCCAGGCGTTCTACCCCGGAAAAAGGATCGTCGCACTTTGGCAGAACGATCTGTTCGGTCGAGAACTGTTCAAGGGGCTGGAAGACGGGCTCGGCAACATCGCCCGGATGATCAAGGCCGACATTGCCTACGACACCGCCGACGAGCATCTGGATAAGCACGTATCGATCCTGAAGCGGTCGGGCGCCGAAATTTTTGTATTTGCAGGGATGCCTGCCAACGCCGCGAAAGTCGTCCGGGTCGCGGCGGATCTCAATTGGCATCCGGTTTTCATCCTGAACCAGATGGCTTCATCGATCGCGACGGCGCCCAAGTCCGCCGGCCCGGGCAACGGCTCTGAAAAGGCCCTGGGCGTCATCACAGCCGCCTTCCTGAAGGATGCGAATGATCCGGCCTGGAAGGACGAACCGGCCGCCAGGGACTGGCAGGCGTTCATCGAGAAATATAATCAGGCCGGAGGCAAGGACGACAACGCCGCCGTGTTCGGCTACGCCGCGGCCGAGACACTGGCCCAGGTGCTCAAACAATGCGGCAATGACCTGTCGCGCGAGAACGTCATGAAGCAGGCCGCGGCCCTCGAAAACTATCAGGGCTCCATGCTGCTGCCCGGGATCAAAATCAGCACCGGCCCGTGGAATTTTCGGCCGATCAAACATTTGCGGCTGATTCAATTCGACGGCCGCACCTGGCAGCCGATCGGCGAAGTACTGGAAACGGCGTTCTCCAACGTCCAGAAGTAGCTGTGTCCGGGCAAACAAAATGCCGAGGGGCGCTCGACCGGGCGTTACCTCTATCGCTCCGCGGGGCCGCGAGGCGATAGGCAATCAGGAACCGAATTGAGACATCGCCTGAGAAGGCCTGCGCCGCTTCCCTGAACTCGCAACCTCCCATCCTTCGGACAAAGCCCTTGTCCTTAGGAACAATGACCTTTGATACAATAGAGAAAACCGACATGCCATGGCAGCTTGTCGCGACGGTGCATTTCGTCGCGATCAGTTCGGGGTAAACCATGTCTTATGACGCCAGTCGAACGCATAGCCGCGGACAGAAGCCGGTCATGGCCACGACTTCGTGGGACATCAGTCACGAGCACAAGTGCCGGCTCGATTTTGATGGAGCCGAGGCACCGCCCAAGCGCGAGAGTGCGGCCCAGTTGATCGTGGACCGGCTGCTTCGTGAGTTTCTGCGACGTAAATCGCAGGCCGAGTGAACCCGGATCGCTTCGGAGCGCCGCATAGCGGGCGCGCGACAGGATCGTTCGTCTAGCCTGCGATCAATAACCAGGCTGCGCCGCCGCACAGAGCGACGAACCACACCACCGAAGCGACGAACAGCAAATCTTCACGAGTCATGAGACGTCCCGCCGGAGATCCGCTTCGCCGACTCCAATTGAGCTGCACGTCTAGCAATCGCGGGCCGCTCCGTCTTGTGATCGTCGGCCAGAGTTTTGCGACATCGCGCCAGCCGCGCCCGTCGTCATGTGAGACGTAGCGCCGATATCGACGGTCGAGCCAGGCGATTGCGATGAACTTTGTTCAAGCCGGTCCGGACTGAAGCGAACGAAACTGTCGGGGAGTCGTGCCGGTCCACCGTTTGAAAGCGTGTGTCAGCGACGAGACTTCGCGGTAACCGAGCAGCCATGCGATTTCGGAAACGGGCAACGTCTCGTCGTTGAGATAGCGCTTGGCGAGCGCAGCGCGAAACTGGTCCAGAATTTCAGCAAAGGATGTGCCTTCCTCGCCCAGCTTGCGGGACAGGCTTCGCGAGCTCATCCCGAGCCGTGGCGCAACTTCCGATGCCACGGCCCTGCCGTGCGGCAGCAATCCCGGCAGGATGTCCTCTACCTTCGAACGGACGGTGGACCGCGCCCGGGAACTGCGTTCGAGCGCCTCCTCCGCGTGCGACCGCAGCAATTCGTTGAGGTATTCGTCACGTCCCACAACAGGAAGCGATGCAAGAGGTGCCGGAAAGGAGACCGCGTCGCTATCGGCGCCAAACTCGACATCGCAGCCAAGAAAGGCCCTGAATTCCGCTGGCAGCCCGTCCCGGGAATGTCTCATCTTTAGCCGCGAAGGCGCCAGACGGCTGTCCGTCACCCGGCGACAAATGCGAACCAACGTCACCAGCCAAAACTCGATCTGGTGCCGATCGGAGTGGCGATCGATATCGACGTAATCAAGTGCGATCGTCGCGGTTCGATCCTGCAGGCTGAAACGCAGGCGAACGCCTTCATTCATGATCCGGCTGTAGCGCTCGGCGTTTCGCAGCGCCTCCTCAAGACGCTCCGATGAGGCGATCACATAGTAGAGCAGGCCAATTTCGCGAAGATCGAAGTTGCGCGCCAAATGGAAGCCCAACCATTCGTCCTGCAGCTCGCTGGCGGCAAGTTCGAGCAGCCTGATTTGGGTTCGCACCTCCATCCGGATCGCCGGATCGCGGGCCTGTTCCGGCGTCACTCCCGCCTTCGCGAGGATTAGCCCGGCGTCCTTGCTGAACTCGTCCATCCGGGCACACGCCATCCGCGCGATCCCGCCGGTGGCGCTCGGTATCGAGCCGATCCCCCCTGATCTCACGAACCGCATGACGAAAGCATCCTGGTGCGTCGCCGGACTCACGGCGCCAGAAGACAAACGATTGGCGTGCCATCACAAGACGTCGGCTGAGATGCAATCACAGACGCATGCGGCGCGCGGATTGCCCAAGATGAATCGCGTGACCCTCCGGCCGGCATTGATTTGAATCAAGCGGCGGCAAGGCCGCATGGCCTCGCGAACTCGGCATTCAGTGCAGAAATATTGCGCCGGTGACCAGCGCCAGCGTTAGAATGCTCAATAGTATCGCCACAGCAATTGACCAACGATCCTGCACCATGATGGTCAGTATACCTGACCAAAGTGGTTCCTCTCGTTCTTATTGCGATGACGGGCCATCTCATTCCGGCACCGTAGTTCCACGGAGAGGAACCGCCGTTACGCGAGACTACTCCAAAAGGACAAGGCCCAATGTTCGGACTGGAGCGTCGCAAGGCAGGCCTGGCCGCAGCGGCGTGCATAGAGGCTGAACGAACATTATGGTTGCTCAAGCGGCACCGGGAACACGCCGGACGAAGCCGCCTATCTGCCATTCGCTTTCGGTTATGGAACGCTCGCTCGCGAGGCACGACGGCGATGCGTTTCCGGCAAGCTGCCTTATCATTTCAACAATTTTACGCACGGACCTTCGCCGCTTCGCTGGTTATTGCCCTCTTGCTGGCCACGCAGACACACAGTCTGGCCGATGCAGAGCCTAAACGGGTTATGATGTTGCATTCGTTTGGTCCTCGCTTCAAACCCTGGAGCGATTACGCGCAGACCATTCGCTCGGAGATAAGCCGGCAGTGGCGAAAGCCGGTGGATTTTCTCGACCACTCGCTGGTGAATGCCCGGCAAGATGACGAAAACTCGGAAGCCTCATTCGTAGAATATCTTCGCACCCTTTATGCCGGTCGGCCGGTTGATCTCATCGTCGCCATCGGCGCGCCCTCCGCCAACTTCGTCCAGCGCCATCGCCAGCGGCTGTTTCCAGAAACGCCAATGATCTTGACGGCGGTGGAGCAGCGCCGGGTCCAATTCGTGAGGCTCACGGAAAACGATGCGGTGGTTGCCGTTGCGCATGATTTCCCCGCTGCCTTCGAGAATATCCTGCGCGTCCTGCCTCTCACAAAAACCATCGCGATCGTCAACGGCGCTTCTCCGAATGAGGAGTTTTGGCTGACGGAGATGCGCCGCGAACTCGCGCCACTGGCCGGGCGCGTCGAACTAAGATGGTACAATGAACTGTCGTTTGAGGGCATTTTGATAGATGCAGCAAGACTACCGCCTCACAGCGCGATCTTCTGGCATCTGATGAATGTCGATGCGGCGGGGGTTGCGCACGAGACCAACGAAGCGCTGAACAAACTCTCCTCCTCGGCCAGCGCGCCAATTTTCTCGTACGATGGCTCCTTCTTCGGTGAGGCCATCGTGGGCGGTCCGATGCACTCCGTGCTTGATTCAAGCCGGATCACCGCTGCGGTTGCCATTCGCATCCTCAACGGCGAAAAGGCAGCCGACATCAAAACCCCACCCACCGGGTTCGCGGCGCCCATATTCGACTGGCGGCAAATGCGGCGCTGGGGAATTAGCGAGAGCAATCTGCCTCCCGGCAGCACAGTCTACTTCCGGGAGCCAACAGCATGGGAGCGGTACTGGTGGCAGATCGCGTTCATCAGCGCGATTATTCTGGTACAGGCCGGACTGATCTCAATTTTGCTGCAAGAGCATCGTCGGCGACAAAGGGCCGAAGTGCAGGCGCGCCAGCGCATGGCTGAACTTGCCCATGTCAACCGCTTCTCGACGGCTGGTGAACTGACAGCCTCAATTGCTCACGAAATAAACCAGCCGCTCGGCTCTATTCTGACCAACGCCGAAACCGCCGACGCGATCCTGAATTCTCCGAACCCCGACATCGCTGAACTCAAGGATATCGTGAAAGATATTTTGCAGGATGACCGGCGCGCCAGCGAAGTCATTCGAAGAATGCGCAGCCTGCTGAAGAAAGCGCCTTTTGAGCTGAAAAACCTCGATCTCAATAAGCTTGTTCGAGACACCGTCGAATTTCTTTCGTCTCTTGCAGTTGGACGAAAGGTCGAATTGGTCAGCGTGATCACACCGGACGCGCTTCCGATCCTCGGCGACCACATCCAGCTTCAACAGGTCATTCTGAACCTTGTCGTGAACGGGATCGACGCGATGAAGGACACGCCGGGCGAAGAGCGCATCGTCGGCATCCGGACTTCGCGCGTCGAGAACTTTGCCGAGCTTTCCGTGTCGGATCGCGGTCCGGGCGTTCCCGAAGACAGTTTAAAAAAAATATTCGAACCGTTCTTCACCAGCAAGGCGGAAGGAATGGGTATGGGACTGTCCATTGCGCGAACAATCGTGGAAGCGCATCACGGACGGATATCGGCGGAGAATCGACGCGACGGCGGCGCAATTTTTCTGATCAGACTTCCGCTTTCCAGGGACGGCGTTCTGCCGATTTAACAAACCCCATTCAGCGGGCTCAACAGTCCGAAATGCTGAAATCAACGCGCCGGTCGATCGCATCGCTTGAGTCATCCCTGCCGGTACCGATCAGCACTTCCCTGGAGCCGACTCCGGTCGCCTTCAACTTGTCGGCAAGTCCAGGCGAGCTGCCCTGCAGCAGATCCTTGATGTATTGAGCGCGCAGCACTGAAAGCCGCTCATTGACCTGCGGTGGTCCCGTCTTTGAGGTGTGACCGACGACGTTAAGGCAGCTATTGCGCCGCGACGCCCTTACGGCGATCTGGCTGAGCCACATCGGATAAGGCGCCGAGATCTGCGGATCATCCACGAACTGGGTCGAGCCCGGCTTGAACAGGAATCGCACCGACAGTTTCTTCCCGGCCAGACTGTAGTCGACCAGGTTACCGAAGGCATCGGTCGCGTCATCCCGCCGGTTAAGCCTCGAGTTGGCCAGATAGATGCCGGAGCGGACACGCAGCTGATCTCCGCCCGTCATCTTGAGCGCGGTTCTGTAGAAAGCCAGCGCTTCCCGATAACGCTTGTCATCGTATTCGAGGATGGCGTCGCTGATCAGCGACGACGTACCGATCCGCTCGACGTAGATCGGATCGATGGGGTCGCCAGGTTTGCTGCCTTGGCAGGCCTTGATATAAAGGCTGGTGGCCGGATCGGTCGCCCAGACCGGGGTGTCCGCGAACGCCGGCGTCGGCGTCACGTCGATCGCCTCGGGCTTTGCGCGGGCCACACCTTTGGACATGATGCTTTTGCTGCGAAGATCGGCAAGCGCGAGGCAAATCCGATATGCGTCACGTGGTCCGTCGGCGGCGCCCGCATTGTTGATCGCGGTAAAAGTGCCGATCAGTACGACGGGAGCACGCGACAACGCCTCGGTAGAGAACGGACGCACCTCGAAACGCGGATACGATTTACTGACCAGCGCGATGATACGATCCTGCATCAATCGAGTAGCGGTCGATTGGGCGCCGCTTATGCCATCAATCAGCGGGTCGACCACCAATTCGATCTTGTCGTTGCCCGCAGGGAGAGCGGCTTTCGAAAACAGGTCGTTCGCCGCGCGGAGCAGCGCGTCATCGAACGGTATCGGTGTCGGCGGCGGGCTCGGCGCCGACTGCGGGCTTGCCACGGGCGGCGCGCCCGGCGCGCCTTGCGGGAACGCCGCCATGACGCCGGCCAGCAAACAACAAATTGCACAAGCCATGAGGTTCGACGTTCGCGCCAGTAGCGTCACGCACCGTCTCCAGTTCTCAAAAGTTCTATCCATAATGCCTTGGCTGCAAGCCGAAAATTAATAGGTTCGATTTCCAATTCTCGATCGCGATATCAGCGGCAAAGGTTTCGCAGCATATCGCGATCGGTCTCCGAAAGGTCGCCAAGCTGGGCCCGGGCGTTGATCTCCTGACAGCTTGCCGCAGCGCGCCGACGCGGTGCGGCCGGCGCCACATTCCGAGACTGGTCGAGCGCATATACTGGCAAGCGCGCCGTCTCCGCCGCAACTCTTTTCTCCGCGCGCTCTCGTTCCGCCTGCGCGCGGGCGAGCCTCTCGGTCATCACAAGCTCTAGCGTCTGCCGCTCTTCGGCCAGCCGCGCTTTGTCCGCCTCGAATGCGGCGACCTGCGAAGCCAACCGCTCACGCTCCGCCTTGGCCGCCTGCTCTTTGGCGGCCTGTTCCGTGGCGGCCTGTTCTTTCGACTTCTGCTCCCGCTCGCTGTCGGCGCGCAGGGGGACGGCGGCCGTCGGGGCGCTGCTCGAACTGGTCCCCGCAAGAACCGGCGCTGTCGTTGCGGCAGGAATTTGGCTCGTCTTCGTCGCCGCCAGTTGCTCGCGCGCGTCTCGTTCACGGCGCTCCGACAGCTCCGACATCGCCTTCTTGTAGCCGGCTTCGGCGGCTTCGAGATCGCCGCGCAGGCGGCGCTCCTTCTCGGCATATTCGCGAGCCAGCCGTTCCCGCTCGCTGGCATTCTCGATCGCATCCAGACGGGCGCGCGCCGCATCAAGCATGACGCTTTCGGGGAACGTCGAGATAAATCTCTTCAAGTCGGCAGCGCTTGCCGAGGACCCCATCTTTTTCCAGGCGTCAATATCGCTCTCCTGGGGATTGAGATAGAAGTCCTGAAGCAGCGACACCGACAATTCCGGAGTCTGCCTGCCTTGGGTCTCGCGGTTGACGTTTACCGCGACACGGCGAAACACGGTTGCGACCTCCAGCCCGGGGACCTGGATCTCCCGCACCAGCGCGCCGGTGAAAGGGCTGTTGCGGCCGACACCGTCGGCGGCGACGCTGTTGGGTTGCGTCGAGTAAGCGATCAGCATTCCCTGCGAGCGCTCGATTTTGGCAAGCCCGCGCGTAGCGCCAATTCCGCGACTGCCCTTGTTATCCGCCAGGCTGTTCGCGAAAGGGTTGTCTCGGCAGGCGTCCAGCACCAGGAGCTTGACGCCCGCGGTATAGTTGAGCGCTTCGACGACGTCGTCGAGCTTTACCAGGTCGAATGGCGTGAATGTGCTTCCGTCAAGCTTCAAATCGATCGGGACCAGATAGTTCTGACCGTTGATCTGCAGCCCGTGCCCGGAATAGTAGACCAGACCCGCATCGGTGCCCCTCAGCCGCTGGGCAAAGCGGCCAAGCGCCGTATACATCGCCGGCCTGTCGAGGTCGCGGCCGTCGATAACGGTAAAGCCGACGCGCTTGAGTTGCTCGGAAATGTCGTCCGCATCGTTTCGGCTGTTGTCGAGTTCTGGCACCGAGCGGTAGGCGCCATTGCCGATCACGAGCGCGACGCGCTGTTCGGCAGCGCGCGCCTCGACGAACAGGCCGAACGCGACCACGAAACCAAGAGCGAAGCACCGGATCGCGACCTTCATACCCATGACAGCCGCAGAATAGGCTAATTGGGGCCTGATTTCAATGTCTAGCCCGCCCTTCATGCGGCCCGGGGATGACTGGTTCGCGATGGCGTTCTCCGGATAGCGCCAGACGACCGATGGAATACCGACCTGGGGATTGCCGAATGATCGGGGTTTCCGGCCAGCTTGTTGAGCTTCGAGGCGCATGCTAGCGTGGCTGCGGAGCGGTTCATGTATCGATTTGCAAGCCTCTGCTCGATTGTTCTTTTGATAATTTCCATGGATGCTCGAATCGAAGCCGGTGCGCAGCCCGCTCCGACGAGAAATCCTTCGGCCGCGAAAGCCAGGATATATTTCATCGATCTCAAGGACGGCGCGACGATCCCCTCCAAGGTCAAGATCCGTTTCGGAATCGACAACATGGAGATCGCGCCGGCAGGAGTAGCCAAACCGAATACCGGTCATCATCACCTTCTCATCGACACCCCATTGCCGCCGCTCGATCAGCCGATCCCAAGCGATTTCAACCACATTCATTTTGGCGGTGGCCAGACCGAGGCGGAGATCACGCTGCCTGCAGGTGAGCACACTTTGCAGCTGCTGTTAGGTGATCAGGCTCACATTCCGCACCTTCCGCCGGTGGTGTCCGAGATAATTCATGTCAGGGTCGATGCGGCGACCGTCGCAAAGACCCGAACGCCCGCGCCGGCTGGCGCCAGTGTCTCCCTGATAGAGCCGGCAGACGGCGCTACGGTCGATCGTAAGGTGACCGTGAAATTCGGTGTCTCCGGAATGGAATTGGCGCCGGCAGGCACCAGCAAGCCCAACAGCGGACATCATCACCTGCTGATCGATACGCCGCTTCCAGCACTTGATCGCGAGATCCCGAGCGACCTCAACCATCTGCATTTCGGCCGCGCCCAAACCGAAACGGAAATCACGCTGGCACCCGGAGACCATACGCTGCAGCTATTGCTGGGAGACCATGAACATCTCCCTCACGATCCCCCGATCTTCTCCAAGGTCATCCATATTCGCGTCGCGAATGCGGCGCCGGAAAAGGCCGCGCAGGCTGCGCCGACGGCCGGCCGCCAGCCCTCGCCACCCGACGCCGCCGTCTATTTCATTTATCCGAGCAACCGCGACGCCATCTATCCCAACTCGACCATACGGTTCGGCCTGCGCAGCATGGGCGTTGCGCCCGCGGGTGTCGCCAAGCCTGGTACGGGCCATCATCACCTCATGATAGATGTCGATACTCCGCCGCTGGATCAGCCGCTGCCGAGCGACCTGAACCACATTCACTTCGGCAATGGCCAGACCGAGAAGAAGATTACGCTTTCTCCCGGTGAGCATACCCTTCAATTAATTCTGGCTGACGAACGCCATATCCCGCATGATCCGCCGGTGATCTCCGAACGCATCAAGGTGTTCGTCAAGACTGTGCGGAAGCGGTCTCGTAAACGATGAGCAATGACGTGATCATGCCGCACGGACGATTTGCGAGGACCGGGCTTCTAATTGTCTCGATGATCGCGCTCGTGCTGGCTTCGACGCCGCTGCAGATGGCACCGGCGCGGGCGGTGGACCGCGCTGCGTCGGCGCCGTCGGCTCAGGTCTATTTTCACTATCCCGTCGACGGCATGCGTACTCCCGAGCGCTTTACGGTCAAGATTGGGCTGAAAGAGATGGGCGTGGCGCCCGCAGGCGTCGTCAAACCATTTACCGGCCACCATCACCTGCTGATCGATACCGACATGGTGCCGCTGGATCAGCCAATCCCCTCCGACTACAATCACATTCATCTCGGAAATGGGCAGACCGAAGTGGTACTGACGCTGCCTCCCGGAACTCACACCTTGCAGCTACTGCTCGGCGACCACCAGCATTTCGCGCATCAGCCTCCGGTCATGTCGAAGAAGATCACGATCTATGTGCGCTAGCCAAACAGCGACATCCGCAAGGAGCGCCGGATCAGGCCGCCGCGCGGTTCGGATTGGCGCCATGCTGAACGTGCGCCTGGCGGCCCTTGCGCTGCTGATGTCGCTGATGGCGAACGCCACGGCCTTTGGCCAGAGCACGCCCGCCGAAGCCAGGCGGGTAGCGCTTGTAATTGGCAATGGCTCCTATCCACAGTCGCCGGTGGCTTCGGCGACCGGCGACGCCCGTGCCCTTGCCGATGTTCTCCGCGAAGGCGGCTTCGACGTGGTCTACGCGGAGAACGCCACACGCACGGAGATGGAGACCGCGATCGGCGCGTTCACGAAGAAACTCGGCTGGGGCACCACAGCCATGGTTTATTTCGGCGGTCACGCCGTCCGCTACCAGGATCGCAACTTCCTGCTGGCGATCGATTCGAGGATTGCCACCGAGGCCGACGTTCGCGCGCAGGGGGTCGACATCGACCTCATCCTCGATCCGCTGATCGTCTCGCGTCCGGCCGGCTGCGTCGTCATTCTCGATGCCGCGCGAAAAAATCCCTGGCAGCAAGCGATATCCCCCCGTCTCCGCGGACTCGCCAGCCAACCGCCGATATCAGGCGTGACCGTGGTCTATCCGGTGGCCCCGGGGGAAGTCGTCGGCGATACGCCGCGCGAGGCAAACCTGTTTGCCGTCGAATTGGTAAAGTCGGCAAAAGTTCAGGGATTGCCCTTCAAGGAGGTGCTCCGGCGGGTTCGAACATCCGTTGCCCAGTCCACGCGCGACCGGCAGATTGTCTGGGAATCCGCGCCGGCGCCTGCAGAGTTCGTCATCAGTTCAACGCGCAAGCCGGTTCGGGCCGCCGATTCGATGGAGCTCGGCTTCTGGGAGACGATCAAGGGCAGCAACAGTGCGGCTGATTTCAAGGCCTATCTCGAGTCCTATCCCGACGGGCCCTTTGCCGTTGCCGCGCGCGCGCGACTCCAACAGATCGAAGCCAGCAACCAACCAAGGTCGACCAGCACCACGCCGCCACCAGCCGCGCCGCCGCCAGCCGCACCGCAATCTGCCATCCGCGACTGTCCGCAATGTCCCGAAATTGTCCTCATACAGCCCGGCGCATTCGAGATGGGATCGACAGAGATGTTCGATTTCGAGGCTCCCGTTCATCAGGTCTCGATTCGAAAGCCGTTCTACATCGGCCGCCGCGAAGTCACGTTCGAGGAGTGGGACGCATGCCTCGCCGAAGGCGGTTGCAAGCAAAAGCCTGATGACCGCGGCCTTGGGCGCAGCCGGCGGCCGGTCACGGATCTGGATTGGGACGACGCCAAGAGCTATCTCGCATGGCTGTCGCAGAAGACCGGGAAGACTTACCGGCTTCCCTCGGAAAGCGAATGGGAATTCGTCGCCAGAGCCGGCACCACGACGACCTATCCCTGGGGACGGGCCGTCGAAAAGGACAAGGCCAACTGTCTCGGCTGCACCAGCGATCCCGTAAAGAAGGCGATCGATACCGGATCGTTTCCGCCCAATGCGTTCGGGGTTTACGATATGGCGGGCAATGCAGCGGAGTGGGTCGAAGATTGCTGGAGCGACAACTACCGGGGCGCACCGACCGACGGATCTGCGTGGACAAAGCCACAATGCCGCGAGCGCGTGCTCCGCGGTGGTTCCTTCAATAACGATCCTCGGTATCTTCGTTCCGCCGCGCGATTCAAATACGACCAGAATGTAAGGTTCTACACGAACGGCTTTCGGGTCGTTCGCGATAACTAGACCCATCTCGATCTGGATTGGCTTGCCTAGCGGTAGCTCGCGGCGACAGCCCGCCTGCGCGGCAGCCTTCTCTCGCTTTACGAGCGAAGGCTGGTGGGGGAAGAAGATCTCGAATTTTTCAACACTCTCAAATACTTGACACCAAGGTGGTAATCAAAAAAACTCCATTGAAAGCTTTAAGCTTTTTACGGAGCGGTTACGCCCCCATTCTTGCGCTCGCGCGACGCCAGCCCCGCTGATGCGCCTTGCACCTCGCCGCTATCTAAAACCCGCCACGGCCTCGCAAATAACGCGCCGCTGCCTCGCGCTGGCCGCCTGGTGGCCGTGCCAAGCCCGGTTGACCGGGACTCCGAAGCGGATCACGCTCCGCTGCCATGCACCACGCCATGGTTGTCATCGTGCCCCAACAGTGCGGCCCCGCCGGCATCATGCATGCGCCCGTCTCCGTGCCGCGCATCGCCTGCCTGATCGACCACGTGAAGTATCTGGAACCGAGCGACGTGAAACCGCTAACCGACGACACCGAGCGACGCCGCTACCGTCACCGCTGGCCGACGCTGCGCAGCCTGGTCAAATGGGCTGTGGCATGTGACAGCGCCGAGCAACTCGGCCAGCAACTGCGCGGCTCGACAGATTGCTGGCGCAGGATTGAAAAGCGGCGATCCGTCACTGCACGTTGACGCGGCCGCGGAGCACTATCTCGTTCGAAGCGGACATCAGCTTTTCCCTCAACAACAGACATTGATGGGTCCGATGGTGACGTCCGAAAAGTGCCGATTTTGTTGTAAAAGTCGGCTGCGGCCGATGGGTCGTCAGCCATCCCGTTGACAACGGCCGGCTTTGATCCGCCGGCCCTGACGCTCTCTACGCAACTCCCACGCTACGCAATACACAGGGCCCCAGCGGGTGGCGGCCGGGCGACCAGCGAGGCGAGCCGTCGCAGGTTCTGGGCGATAGCGGCCAGAACGAACTCATCCTGGGCGCCTCGTGGACCGCGCAGTCGAAGCCGGCCGAGCTTGAGGATGCGCTTGAGGTGCGCAAACCGCATCTCGATCTTCTTGCGCTCGCGCCGCGACTGCTCAAAGTCTTCGGTACCAACCAACGACCGTGCGACGTCGCGGGCATGCTCATGGATATCGCGCGGGATCTTGCGTGATGGCTCTTTTGGACAGCACTGCGGTTTGAGCGGGCATACATCGCAGTCGAGCTTGCTTGCGCGATACAGCAGCGTCTTGCCCTCGTGCACGGTGCCGCTCGTCCCAAGTCGCTTTCCGCCCGGGCAGTGGTAGACGTCGTCGGTCGCGTCATATCGAAAGTCGCTGCGCGAGAAGGTGCCATCGTCCCGCTTCGATTTGTCGAACACAGGAATATGGGGCGCGATGCCTTTCTCCTCGACCAGCCAGTTCAGCATCGGAGCCGCCCCATAAGCGGTATCCCCGACGAGCCGCTCTGGCTTGAGACCAAAGCGCTCTTCGGTCCGTTCAATCATGGTCTTTGCTGCGCCGACCTCGGCCTGGCGAATAGCCCGGGATGCCTCGACATCAACGATGACGCCGAACTTCACGTCGATCAGATAGTTGTCGGAGTAAGCAAAGAATGCCGGTCCCTTATGCGCGCCGGTCCACTGGGCCGCGGGATCGGATGGTGAGACGAACTTCGGAACAACCTCGCTGGCGGCACCCCAGGACGTATCGTCGAGGGTCGCCAGATACTCCTTCACTGCGCGGCTGGATCTCGCCGGATCACGATCCCTGCGCCAATCCTGACCCGCGATCGAGCGCTGCTTGTTGGCATCGGCTTGGATCAAGCTCGCATCGACTGCAAAGCCTTCGCCACCAACCAGACCGGCCGCAATGCACGCTTCGACGACACGCTCAAACATGCGGCGAAAAACATCCCCCTCGCGAAAACGCTCGTTCCGGGCGCGCGAGAACGCCGAATGATCCGGGACAGCATCCTCGATACCGAGCTTGCAGAACCAGCGATAGGCGAGGTTCACCTGCACTTCACGACAGATCAATCGCTCCGAACGGATCGCAAAGACATAACCCACGATCAGCATCCGGATCATCAGTTCCGGATCGATCGACGGGCGACCCATGGACGAATAATGGGGTGCAAGTTCGCTGCGGAGCCAGGACAGATCCAGAGCAGTGTCGATCTTCCGCACCATGTGATCTTCGGGAACGGCATCGCCAAGACGAAACTCGTAGAACAGTTGACCTTGGTCACTCTTCAGACGGCCCATCATGGATCGACCTCGCCGAGAATCGCGTCACCACAACGGAATCACGCTTCGCGGCGTGTCTCAACCGACTTTTGCAACAAAATCTGCCAATAGGAGACTCATGCACTGCACAAATCTCGATAATCAGGGTCCGCCGTTGACTTGAGCCCGGCCTATTCCGACCTGACAAGCGATAGTCAGGCGCCCCACACGCGGGGGCGCCCGCTTCCGTTTAGCGACCAGCGGCCCCGATACGCGGCGGCTTCGCCGGGTCCATCGCCGGCACCGGGTTTGCCGGATTCTGGAGATTTGGGATCAAGTCGTCCGAGGCGCCGCCGGGGAAGCGTTGGATGCTCGGATACTTCATGATCGATTTGTTGAAATCGAGGAGCACCGGATAGACCAATGACAACAGCCAAGCGTTGTCTTGGCCAGTCCACCCGCCGGGTGAACTCTTGGGCATGCGCGACGACATTGCCGCGGGAAAAGTCATGTCGTATTTCTCGAACGGGTCCATTGTCAGGTTGTAGATCGAGCCGATAGCGCCCAGGTTCTGCTCCGGGCCGAGCCAAGTGTCCTTCGCCGTCCAGCTATATTTCCAGGCGATGTTGAGCCACGGTTCCTTCTCGTCCCCGCCGATGTCGACGCGGATCGCTCCGAGCTTCTCGCCGTCGATATAAATCCAGGACTTCCGTGCCGAGTGAGCGGCCTTGCCCGTGACGTAGGCGCTGTTGTCGATGCCGTCGAAGTAGATGCCCTTGCCGTTGTTATCGACCCAGTCCGCGGGCGGCGGCGTGATGCCCACCATCGCGGCGGTCGTTGGCCACACGTCCATGTGCGACATCATTTCGTGGAGAACCTGCCCGGCGGGAATCTTGCCCGGCGCCCACATGATGCCCGGGACGCGCCATCCCGCTTCAAACGTTGAGCCCTTGTCACCGCGGAAGGGGTTCGTGCCGGCGTCGGGAAAACCATCCTGCCAGGCGCCGTTGTCGGCGGTCAGGCAGACGATGGTGTCCGGCGCTTCAGCGCGGATCGCATCCATGACGCGGCCGATGTTGTGGTCCAGCTCCATCATCGCGTCCGAGTAGTTGCCGAGACGCGACTTGCCTTTGAACGCCGCGGCCGGATTGTTCGGGTTGTGCATCTTCATGAAGTTGACGTTCATGAAGAACGGCCTCGCGTCCTTCGCATGCTGTTTGATGTAGGCGACCGCCGAATCGGTCTGCCGCACATCGAACTCGGCCAGATAGTCGTAGTCGATCAGGGCCACCTTCTTCGCCGGCTGCCCTGCCACGCCTTCCCATTCGTACAGGTTCACGATCTCCTGGTATTCCTTCCAGTACTGCGCGTTGTACTTCGGGAACCAGGGATGCGCCCACGACGCCGTATTGTCGTAGTTATAGACGCCCGGGTAGTAGGCAGCGAATTGCTTCATCTCATCGAAGCCGTGCTCTATCGGGTAGGACTCGGGCCTGTCGCCAAGATGCCATTTGCCCGAGAAGTAGGTCTGGTAGTCGTTCTTCTTGTAGAACTCGGCGATGGTCGGCGTCTCCTTCCTCAGGCTGTTTTGGTCACCCGGAGCGACGACGACCGACAGCGCCGAGCGGATCGGAATGCGCCCGGTGATGAACGACGCACGCCCTGCGGTGCAGCTCGCTTGGCCGTACCAGCTCGTAAACAGCGCGCCTTCCTTGGCGAGGCGGTCAATGTTCGGCGTCGGATGGCCAAGCGCCACTCCGCCGCCGGTATAGGCGCCGAAATCATTCCAACCGACATCGTCGGTCATCAGCATGACGACGTTCGGTTTTTTTTGTGCGAGAGCCGGCATGGTTGCCACCGTCACGACGGCAAGCGATGCCAACAGCCCGAGCGAAATGCTTCTCATGCTCATGGTTGATTTCCTCGTGACGTTGGGGACGCCAGATGGTTTGTGCGGGGGTGTGCCGGAAAGCATGAAACTGTCCTCCGTTTACAGCGTCAGACGGTACGGAGCGACACCCTTCCGGGTTGATCTAGATCAAGGGATTGTCCGAGTTGGGTCATCTGCGTCGGTTTGACCGATCACGGCGACTTCCGGTCTACCCCAGTAAACGGACATCGTTACCGTGCGTCGACATGTCTGAAATGCCGATGCAGGCCGCCCCTCACCAGGTCGTGCCGCACACTGCCGACCGGCAAACTGCGATGGAAACGCTGTTTGCTGGTCGCCGAGCGCGACGGGCCGATGGGTCTGCACCGCCCACACATTGATCTGCATCAATTCCCTTCCGCTTCCTCTGGGTGGAATGATTTTGCATCCGGGAAAGGATGCAAGACAGACGACGGCTCCGGCTCGGGCCGCCCCCAACCGGGACCGTTTTTGACACTCGGATCACGTAGGTTCTCATGCGCACTTTGGCTTTCACGATTTTGACGATGAGTATCGCCCTGACAGCCGGGCAAGCCTCGGCTCAGACATATGGCCCAGGTCTTTACGGCCCCTGGGCTTATGAGAGCGCACCGAATAGCTACTGCCTGCAAGGGCGCGACTATGGCTATCCCGGCAATTGCCAATATTCCAGCTACGCCCAATGCATGGCCACCGCGCGCGGTACTTTCTCCTATTGCGGGATCAATCCCCACTACGCGTTCGCCCTCCAGCGGCGCGGCGACTATCGACCCCGATACTGAGCGGCAGCGAAGCAATTGACCGAACGCGACGGGCCGGAAATGCTGGCGCGCATCGCGGTCATGAAAGCGTTGAAGCGGGACGGACCGCGGTAAGCGGTCGCTGGCACGCGTTCACAAGTAATTGGCGCGAACTCACAAGTCATTGGCCACGAATTGCGAGACCGCGTAGTGCAAACGTGTTTTGTAACGGATTGTTTTGTTATGCCCGGTCAAAAGAAAGAAAGCCAAACTTGAACTATCAATTCAGCCATGACGAAGTCACCTTGCTCCGCCTTGCGCTCGGCATTGCGCTGCGGCAGTTCGAGGATTGCCTCGATGGCGAAGCGCCGCAAATGCTCACCTATATCAACCAGCCATCATGGTCGGAGGCCAGCCAAGCGGCGCGTGCGATGATCGAACAAATTTCTATCCCGGGTGTGGTGGTGACGATTAGCGCACAGGCCCGCACCCGGAATTAGGCGAACAGCTCGGCACCCGTTTCTGTGACCTTCACGAAGGTGCCGCTCTCATGCCGCGATGATTTGATCGGCCGCCAGTGTCGGTGCCGCGATCACCTGCAATAGCGATTGCGATAGAACGCCGATCGAGGCCGCCTGCACCGTGGCGCGAAAACCTTGCATCCTGATCACGGCGACCGCGGCCACCATTGCCGGCCGTCGCTATCGCCAGCAATCAAGCGGATAGCAGCATCCAAATCACCAAACCGCATAGGGTGACAAACCAAAACAGCGAAAGCCAAATGAATACGTCGTCTCGGTTCACAGTCAGTGCTCGGTTGGGGGAAGTCCCAACTCTGGTTCGAGCTCAACGCTGCGGATTGGGACGACGTCCATTGACTTGCGCCCGTCCCACAGCACGACCGCGTTGGCTTTGTTGGCGGTGATGCGCTCGACCACGCCGCGCCGAGCGGTCCAGTCAAACATGCTTGGGCGCTTGTTGTTGTTGAACGCCGCTGCGGCGCGGGCGGTGAGCTTCACCCTGTCCAGTCGCTTGATCATTTTCAGTCCCCGAGCGGAAATAACACCCAGAACGTCACACAGTAGGTTGCGAACACCGCAGCAAGCGTAAGCCAAACGAGCACGTCGTTTTGGGTCATAGTCCGGTTCTGTCAGATGGCGTGGGTTTGACCGCGAGTGCAGTGACTCGACGGCGCGGATGCGTACCGGAACGCACGTTTCCCGTCTTGTTATTGCGCGCCAATGATTTGGGTTTTCACGCCACGACAACGAGCGCGGTATCCAGGCGATCAGCGAGCGCGACGCGACGGCTGATTGCGAATTTGTAACGAGCCCTTCATCGGGGTGCCATCGGTACGGCCCAATGCCAACAAAGTTTGACGGTCTACGGCAGCCCGTTCCTGGTGGCCAGATGGAAATCCCCCGATGTTGTTTGAAGCCGCGATGGTTTGCCTGATTGGTCTAAGCGTTAGCGTGCTCATCGCACACGCGATCGACGGCTTTCGGACATAGCCCGCCAGTTCTGGCAGCCGCCACGATCGTGGTCGGTCAGGTCAGGTTCGTGCCGGTTTGTTGCCGGACGCCGGCAGGTCGCGAACAGTACATGCAAGAATTTACACCACCTTGTGGGAGGTGGTAATTTCAGGCCGAAACGATCAACAAAATCAATGCCGCTCGGCAGTGATGGTGGGGGAAGAAGGACTCGAACCTTCGAAGTCGTAAGACGGCTGATTTACAGTCAGTTTTTGAATAGGAAGTGGTGTGAATTGGGAAGCATTCCCCCTTGCCTATTCCGCTGAAAACTCGAATGTTGGCTGATTACTGGGAACTGGAAAGCGGTGGAATGCACTCTCAGTGCTTCCCATATGCTTCCCAATCCGGGGGCAGCCAAAATGAAATTCACCGAAGCGAACGTCAAAGCCTTCAAGGCACCGGCCGGGAAGGCCGACCATATCGAGTTCGATGAATCCATGCCGGGCTTCGGTCTGAGGGTTCGGGGCGGTGACCGGAAATATTATGTCGCCCAATACCGGGTTGGAAAAAAGTCCGGGCGGACCACTCTGGGCAACGCGAGCAAGGTCAGCCTCGCGGATGCGAAGACACACGCCAAGAAGGTGTTTGACCAAGCCGCGCAGAAGATCAACCCGGCCACGATCAGGACCAAGGAGGCGGCGAAGGCATCCCTGACATTCGGCAAGTACATTGACCTATTCCTTCGCGCTTTCAAAACGGAATGGGCGGCGAAATACTACAACGATAACCAGCGCGCCCTAAAAGTGCATTTCAAGGGGCTGCACGCGCTGCCGCTGGACGACATACAAATTGAGAACGTCGCACTTGAACTGTCCGAGATACGAAAGATCGGCACGACTACCATGAACCGGTCGCGTTCAGCGTTGTCCAAGTTTTTCAACTGGGCCATCGGGGAAGGCTTCTGCAAACACAACCCGGTGGATAAGACTAACAAGAATAAAGAGAACCAGCGCGATAGAGACCTAAGCCCAGGTGAGTTGCGAAGCCTATGGAATGCCCTAGCCAGTGACGTGTTCTCGGATGATGAACGCGACTTGGTGAGGTTGATAATACTCACCCTGCAGCGCGAAAGTCAGATTGGCGATATGCGTGTAGTTGAATTCAATTCTAATGACCGTCGCCTCGAATTTCCAAAGAGGCGTGTCAAGAATAAGGGGGGTGGAAAACACATCATCCCCCTCGCCCCGATGGCCTACGAACTAATTACGTCGCGCAATCTTGAAGGTAGAACAATGGTATTTGGCAAGTGGGATACCGGGTTCGCCAACTACAGCCACCTTAAAACGAAGATCGATGAGATAGTAAAATTCAACGAAGGTTGGTGGTTTCATGATATTCGCCGCACCGGTAAAACAAGAATGTCCGAAGACCTTGATGTAATGGGCGAGGTATCCGAGTCGATACTGAATCACTCAAAGAAAGACATGGACCGCGTCTATAACAATGCCAACTATCTTAAGCAGAAACTGGCGGCACTGACAGAGTGGGAGAACTACGTAAGGAAAGTCGTGGACGGTCAATAATTTCGGAGGCTTGAAATGGAAATTCATAAGATTAAGGAACGATTGAGCCCACGCGCGGCATGCCGCAGTTCCGGTCACTAATGCCACGCATCCCAGATAACGTCATTAACGGCGTCTTCTACCTCTACTGGAGCAAGGAAGACGCTTTATTGGGTCGTAATCCAGGTGGTACTGGGTTCATAGTGCGCTATCAGGGAATGAGCGAACCGGGCGGGCGCATTAATGATAGCGGATTTGGTTTTCACTACTACGGAGTCACCAACTGGCACGTAGCATGTCGTGGATTCTCCACGATTCGGATCAACACCAAGGATGGCAGCACAGACGTAATCGAACTAGACCCCGCTGAATGGCATTTCATACCGGGAAAATATGACGTTGCGGTCATTCCGTTATCTCTCGATCCAAAACTCCACGATGTATCCAGCGTTTCATCAGGGATGTTTGCCACCAACTATCAACCAAACGACGGCATTAACTCAGGTGACGGGATAGGCGTCGGTGATGACGTCTTCATGATCGGGTTGTTTGTCGATCACGGAGGTGTAACCACAAACGTTCCAAGCGCCCGGTTCGGCAACATCAGCATGCTACCGAACCGAAAGGCCACTATTAAGCAACCCACCGGCTACCATGGTGAAAGCTACGTTGTGGACATGCATTCTAGGACTGGCTTTTCTGGATCGCCGGTTTACGTCTATCGGACCTTCGGCTCTGATCTATCAACCCATGGCATTCGCTTTGACGAACTACGCATCGATCAGTTCAGGTCATTTCGGCCTGATCAAAGTAGAAGTCCTTTTTCGGAAACTTTGTCGGGCCACATTCGCGCTCATCAGATGTTTCAATTACTGGGTATCCATTGGGGGCAATTTCCAGAAGAGTGGGAATTGCGGGACAAGGCATCTATTGAGGAATCGAGAACAGATTTAATCGTTGAGGGCGGATACGTTAGAGGTATGAGTGGGATGACTTGCGTTATCCCAGCTTGGCAAATTGTTGAGGTGCTTCAACTTCCCGAACTTAAGATGCTTCGTCAGCCGGAAATAGATCGAGCTGAATCGGAAAGACAGGATCGAATGGCAAGAATTCGATCGACGATGACCCCAGAAGCCAAGACCACCAAGAAACCGGCCCCTCCTGCGACCGATACAGACTGTGTCTAAGTGGACTTTCGAGGTGCGCTCATTCGTTATCGACCGATAGTGGGACCGGCCTCAGTTGGCGGCCTCTTTCATTCCGATCGGCAGCCACTCCTCGCCAGTGTGGAATTGCGCGCAGAGAATCCATTGAGCTTGGCCATTATCTAGAAAGCGAAGCAATCCGGCGCGGCCATCATCGCGAATATCAGCGATGAAAGCTTGCCTTTTGTCCGCGATGCGTTCGAAGGCTTGACCAACCACAAAGCGCATGTCCGGCCCCGGGATCGCGACTCATTGATGGTGGTCGTACTCTACAACAGTTTTTCGGCAACCACCCCACCCGGCCCGCGACCCCCGGCATTTTCCGGGTCGCACTACCGTGCCGCCATTAGCGGCCCATCTACCACAGAAAGTACAAATGCTTTTTTACAACAGAAATGATTTCGCTAAGACACTCTCCGAGCAATTCCGAACGTCCGCAAACTGGCGCGCATCAAACGCCAAGCGGTACAGTGACGACAGGGCCAGTGAAGCTGCCAAACGACTGCTTGAACTGGAATCCCAAATCGTCATCCAAGATGAAGCGTGGGAGCATCTAAAGCCGCTGGTGTCCGGGCCCCCCTCCCTCGCAGCAATTTCCCAGACTAACCGAGATGTAGGATTCAGAACGCACCCTGCCGACTTTACGGCATGGCTTGAGAATCTGCACGCCAATCTGATCCGTGGTTGATCGTAGCCAGATGAAGCATTCACCAGCCGCCGTTGCGGCGGTCATCCCCGGTTCTCTGTTGAGTCAATACAAGCTCCTTTGCGCGGTCATCGACTCGCCGTGGGCTACCCGGCTAGATCATAAAATCACTCGGCACGTCATTGACCGCTACTACGGAAAATTCGGAAACGCTCGCGCCAGCCTGCGATATTTGGAACGGGCCACCGGATCGGCTCGCAACAGCATTATCGAGTCATTGCGACGGGTCATCAACCATGGCGTGTTCACCGTCATCCGCCCGGGTGCTGGCACCCGACCAACCGAATACGGCCTGAATTTCGAATTTGGTTCTAGCGGTTCGCTGGGGCTAACCGCTACTAGCGGTGAGGTACAGCTAACCACAGGAGGTGAGCCACAGCTAACCTCTAACGACGCTAGCGGTTCGCTGGGGCTAACCGAATCCTATCTACGTAGTGATCTTACAAGATCACTTACGATAGATAGAATTGAAAATACCCATCCCACGGCTTCGCCGCCGCCAGTGGGTGGCCCAGAGGCCACCACTGCGGGTATGGCACGGGACCCGGAAAAGATAGCCGATCCATTCGAAGAGCTATGGGCCGTCTACCCCCGCAAGCAACAGCGGGCCAAAGCCAAGGCTGCGTACAAGGAGCTAAGGCCATCGCCGGAGCTACACGCCGATCTTGTAGCGCAAGCTTCTGCTTGGGCCGCGCACTACGACACGACCGCCACCGAGAAGAAGTGGTGGAAACACCTACACACCTGGCTGGCGGGGGAATGTTACCTCGAAGATCTGCCGGTGCCGTACGAAAACCCAAAGGAGGCGGCTATAGCCCGCGCACGAGAGAACGGCCCGCGTAAGGGCAAGCCGCAACCGGCCGCAAAGGAAACCGGCCTGTCGCCGAAAACACCGATCGGCCGTCACAAGGTGAAGATCATTGGAAGCGAACTCACGGGCGACAGCTTCACCCCGGAACGAAGATTTACATTCTCGTTTCGCATTGATGAAGGTGAGCGCGAAAGCACGGAATTCTCACATGCCTTTAAGTACTTCTCCGCAGACGATAGTGCACAGACGGAAGGGCAGGACCTCTGGGCACAACTAAGGCAAGCCACCGGCATCCAACAACCGGATGAAACATCGGACCTACACGGCCTGCCCCTCCTAGCCATCGTCGGCAAGATGGGCCGGATTGAGTACGCGGCCATCTAACGACAGTGCCAGCCCGGTTACGACCGGGTTGGCCCTGCCTCCGGCCCGCAGCCAGCCTGCAAATTTTTCTTCGGCAGCCCGGAACCGCCCGCCCCGCTTGTGCATATCAAGATCGCAAAATCCAACCCGGCAGTAAGGACCGGATACTCTGAGGTAGTGTCATGAAGAAGCGCCGTCGTTTTAAACAGACACAGACACTCGGTGTCAGACTGGCCGAAGAAGTACAAAGCCTCAGACAGCAAGCCGAGTTGCTAGAACCGGGCACGGCGCGCGACGAATTAATCGACAGAGCGCAACGGGCCGAAGCTGCCGGTCTGATGAATGATTGGTTGGGTGGCGCTTGATGGCTCGCAGCCAGCCCCGCCCGTGCGTTGGCTGGCGCTGGCTGCTACTCAGTGCCGGTTGGCGGACGGCCTCTCAGCGGCCCGCGCTGGCGGTCTGGGGGGCATTATCACGGGATCGTGATCCAAGCGCCGTGATATTTTTATCGCAATGACTTGACTTTTGATAAAAAAGTACAACCGGGGTTGACAAGTTGTACCGTTTGCACCTATACACTGTCTATTCCTGCGGAGTCAGATTCGACTCCGCATTTTTATTTTTTACGCCGCGTTTAGCGGCCCGGGGACTATCGACACATAGGAGGCACTATCAACCTGCCGGTTCGGCGGGATGGAGATTTATTGCGACTCGACCCGACTAGAAGCCAGAAGGCACACGGCGGGATTCATTGGGGAATTTATAGATGCGAAGAACAATTACAGACGACATACGGAATGAACATCGCGAACTCACAAGCAACGATGATGTTGGCACCACACTAGATGGCAAGTGGCATGGAATAGGCGTGAGCTACAAGCCGAACCAACCGTTGCCGAAAGCAACGGTGGTCGACGTTGTGGACAATGGACGAACTCCGCAGCCTGCGAATGACAACCAGCCCGCCCGCTACCACCTGAAAGAAATGGCGCAACGCGGCGATCTTGGAGTCAATGAACCTGAGAATCGTCGCCACGCGTTTGCTGCGGAACGATTGAAACAAGATATCTCGGTTTCTAAAGGTGAGCCGTCCCCGGCCAATGATTGGCGCGAGGTGCGAGAAGAGTACCTTGGCGAGCGTATGGACTCGTTGGACTCTGATAACGAAATAAGACTCAGCGATGAACTTGAGTTCGAAGATAGCGACACACCGGCTGAACCCTCAGTCGTAGATAACGCCGAAGTAGAATCTGACCAGATACGGCTTGTCCGAACCCGGCAGGTGGTCTTGCTCGCCAAAGAAGTTCTCGGACACGACTACTCGGTTTTGGAATCTGTGATCGTGGATAATTGGACCGCGCGAGCAGTTGGAGAAAACGAACTCTTCATGGATCGCGCATCCGCCAGCGCGTGCGGCAAGGGAATGATCCGGTCGGCAATGCGCAATCTTGCCCGGTTCTATGACAGCCTCGATCGCTTGGAACTCAATGGTGATCGCCCTCTCGATGTGTGGCCGCTGATCGGTACGCAGTACCCGACCGTCAGGTACTCTCGCGAATACCGAACGAAGGCGTCGTACATGAACCAAACGCGGAAGTACGTAGTGCGGCATCCTGCATCTGACCGCGCGGCAGCCTAGACCACTGTTTTCACCACTGTTTATGGCGGTGTCGACACCACGACTTCAGAATAGAGTACATTGAGAATGAGGGCTGCGTTTCGCACCGCCCCTCGATTCTCAAGTGACAGAACTTCAAACGCCCGGCACGCTGACCCCTTCCAGTCGCGGCCGGGCGTATCCTTTTGTCACCCGATACCTGCAACTTTTCAAACTACTGGATTTAACAAATGACGCGATCATCTTTCGCGACGATGGCCCGCGCCTTAATCGACCGGACCAACATTCCGAAAACTAAAATTGAACAAACGGCCCGCGCACTGCAGAACGCTGGGCTACTGCCGCTCGGCCGGGGCTCTATCGCCCGGCCCGGTGATCTTGCCAACCTTCTGCTTGGCATATCCTCCGACACGGTACGGCGCTCACCCGCCACTGTGAATCAGTATTCCAAACTCAAGAGGTTGGTCGAAGCCGAACACGTCAAGGCTGGCGACGCACTTGAAGCTTGGGTTACCAAGATTTGGGTTGGCGACCGCGACGAAGCTGACAAGACGCTTCGCATTGTGCAATCGTGGCCTGAAATCATTCTCGCTGAGAGTGACGACCGGCAGCACAGCGGCCAACACTTCTACGCCGAAGATCAGCTTTTGGAACGGCACGCCCTCTTTGACGTTCGCCGCTCCATCGAGATTCCCGGCCTCGTGGTCGCACAGATCGGCGCTGACCTTGGCAAGCGGGGTTGCAGCTATGCGTCCTGAACCAATCATGCTGTGCGGCGCACCGCAGTCCAATCGGAAGCAGTCATACTTCGCCAAGGCGCAAGGCCGAAGCTTCGCGAAGAAAGCCGAAAGCGGCGCAACCATCATCGATCTATTCGACGAAATTGGCGCTTACGGAGTTTCAGCGAAGGATTTCCGCGCCCAGCTTAACGATATCACAGGCAGTATTGTTCTTCGCATCAATAGTCCGGGTGGCGACGTTTTCGACGGGCTAGCGATCTTCAATTCGCTGGTTGCCCACGATGGACATGTTCGCGTTGAAATCACGGGCGTAGCTGCGTCAGCCGCGTCGATCATTGCAATGGCCGGTGACGAAATCGCCATCGCCGAGAACGCGTTTGTGATGATTCACAATTCCTGGGGAGTCACGATCGGCAACGCCGAAGATCACGACGAAACGTCTGACTTGCTTGGCCAGATAGACAACTCACTCGCATCCACTTACGCGAAGCGTACGGGCCAAGACATTCGAGTCATGAAGACGATGATGGACGAAGAGACATGGCTAGGCTCTGCAGATGCAAAGGCGAATGGGTTCGTAACAGAAATCATCGGGTCTCGATCCGCAAATGCTCGCTTCGATATGTCGGTCTACGCTAACGCACCTAAGCAACTTGCGTCCGATGAATCACTAAACGACGTGAATATCCGCGACCTTGAGAGGATTCTGCGAGAAGCAGGAATTCCAAGGCGCAAGGCCAAGGCTCTTGCGAGCTACGGCATCAAGACTCCGGCTGATCTGCGTGACGCAGACGACGAAGTCTCAGACGACCTTGCTGCAATGTTTGCGGCGAAGGCAAATTCTATTTCAAACAATATGAGAGATTTACATTGACCACACCTAATACAGCAGAATCGATCAAGGCATCGCTAGACTCGATCGAGAACAGCACCAACGAACTTAAAACGGCGACTAAGGCAAATAACGATCGCCTAGACCAACTGGAAGCCATCAACAAGCGCCCCGGCAGTCGTCGGCACGATAATGACAACAGCGAAGTCAAATCTGAACTTGACGCAGTTGCGGTTTTTGCTCGCACCGGTGACGACTCTAAGCTTAAGGAAATTCAGGCGGCCATGTCCGTGGGTTCGGACCCTGACGGCGGCTATCTCGTGCTCCCGGCAATTTCCACCGGGATGACCAAGAAGCTGTTCGATCAGACGCCGCTTCGTCGCTTGGCTCGTGTTGAAACGATCACAGCCGGGTCGGAATGGGTGGAACCGATCGACAATGGCGAGAGTGGCGCTACTTGGGTCGGCGAGCAGACAGCGAGGCCAGCTACCAGCACGCCGCAGCTTGGCGAGCTAAAGATTCCCTTGGAGGAAATCTATGCGCTCCAGCCGGTGACTCAGAGGCTGGTCGATGACAGCGGTTTCGACCTTGGCGGCTGGATCGATGGCAAGGTGACCGACAAGTTCGCCCGCACCGAAGGTACGGCGTTTGTGAATGGCGACGGTATTGCAAAGCCGCGAGGCTTCCTCTCTTACACGACTAGCGTCACAACCGATGCCACTCGCGCATGGGGAACGTTGCAGTACATCCCCAGCGGTGGTGCGACTACGATCACGGCGGACGGTTTGAAAGATACCGTCTGGGGATTGCGCGCTCCCTATCGTGCTGGGTCTTCGTTTCTCATGAACAGCAACACCGCTAACGCGGTCGATAAGCTTAAGGCGAGCGGTAGCGGTGACTACATCTGGCGAGACGGAATGCAGGCTGGTTCGCCACCGTCCCTTCTCGGCTATCCCGTCGAGTTCGATGAAACAATGCCTGACGTGGCGGCGGGTTCGCTGTCGATTGCGTTTGGTAACTTCAAGCTTGCCTATGTGATCGTTGATCGTGCTGGCATCCGCTTCTTGCGTGACCCGTTCACCGACAAGCCTCGCTTGCTGTTTTACGCGTACAAACGCGTGGGCGGCGGCCTTGCCAACACCGAAGCGTTGAAGCTTGTGAAGACTTCGCTCACGTAAGGTGCAGAGCATGGGGCGAGCGTTATGCTCGCCTCATAGCCCTACATACCAACGCGAGTAGCTGCCTGATACAACTACGGGTAGGGGGGGAGTCAACTCTCTACAGTCTATTGGGAGCTACCTACCGATGTGGGCCTTCATACGCATGAAGCGCCCCCCGAATCAAACAGGATTTTGATCCACCGTTTTTAAGGAAACAAATTTATGGCGACACAGAAACCGCCACCGCACCTTAGCAAAGAAACCACAGCTTGGTGGAAGGAAGTCCTCGCCGAATTTGATTTCGAGGGACACCATATAAAACTTCTGCAGAAGGCTTGTGAAGCGTGGGACCGCAGTGAAATGGCACGCAAGGCCGTTTTAAAATTCGGACTCACATTTGATGACCGTTTCGGTAGTCCCCACGCTCGGCCTGAGATTGCTATTGAGCGCGATTCACGGATCGCATTCGCCAGACT
>Ga0307499_10000017_pt1 | contig 51550 bp, 36 predicted proteins | sample 13_S_MG_FD_201363 | JGI IMG/M metagenome (GOLD analysis project Ga0307499, IMG submission 201363) | Soil microbial communities from Populus trichocarpa stands in riparian zone in the Pacific Northwest, United States - 13_S | ecosystem: Environmental > Terrestrial > Soil > Riparian zone > Trees... | reverse complement strand
ACCCCGCGTTTCACCCCTGCGCGCCACCGGCGCCCCCGGGCCCGGGGCCCCCCCCCCGGGCCCGCGGCGCCGTGTCCTAGGGTCGGCTGATGCCCGGGACCCATGAGCTGCTCGTCGCCTCCAACCGTGGCCCGCTGTCGCTGGTGCCGGGCGAGAACGGGCGGGACGCGGTCCGCCGCGGCGGGGGCGGGCTGGTCAGCGGGATGTCCTCGGCGCTGGCCTCATCCGGTGGGCTGTGGATCTGCGCGGCGCTGAACGACCGGGAGCGGGCCGCCGCGCGCCGGGCCGGCGACGGCACCCTCGGCGCGGCCGGGGTGGACACCGGCGACCTCGAGGTGCGGATGCTGCCGCTGGACGTGTCCACGTTCAACCGGGCCTACAACGGGGTCGCGAACTCCACCGTCTGGTTCGTCAACCACATGCTGTTCGACACCCCGAACCGGCCGGTATTCGACGCCGGCTGGCGCCGGCTGTGGGCCGCGTACGAGCGGTACAACGCGGCGTTCGCGGACGCGCTGGCCGGGGCGGCGGCGCCGGCCGCCAAGGCGATGGTGCAGGACTACCACCTGTTCCTCACCCCCCGGCTGCTCCGCGAGCGCCGGCCGGACCTGCGGATCACCCACTTCACGCACACCCCGTGGGCGCCGCCGGACTACTACGCGCTGCTGCCGGACGACGTCGGGCGCTCGATCGTCACCGGTCTGCTCGGCGCCGACCACATCGGCTTCCACAGCCCACGCTGGGCCGACGCGTTCCTGGCCTGCTGCCGCGAACTGCTCGGCTGCGCCGTCGACCCGGTCGCCCGCACCGTCGACTGGGACGGCCGCACCGTCCGGATCGGCATCCACCCGCTCGGCACCGACGCGGACGAACTGCGCGAGCGCGCCGGCCGCGGCGACGTCCGGGCCCAGCTGGCCAGCCTGCGCGAGCAGCTCGGCGACCGGCTGGTGATCACCCGGGTGGACCGTACCGAGCTGTCCAAGAACATCGTCCGCGGCCTGCACGCCTACCGGGAGCTGCTGCGCACCCGGCCGGAGTGGCGCGGCCGGGTGGTGCACATCGCGTACGCCTACCCGTCCCGGCACGACCTGCCCGAGTACCGCGAGTACACCGCCGCGGTGCAGCGCATCGGCCGGGAGATCGACGAGGAGTTCGCCGCCGGCGACTGGGACCCGCTGCTGCTCGAGGTCGCCGACCACTACGCCGGCTCGCTGGCCGCCCTGCAGTGCGCCGACGTGCTGCTGGTCAACCCGATCCGGGACGGCATGAACCTGGTCGCCAAGGAGGGCGTCATCCTCGCCGACCCCGGCTGCGCGGTGGTGCTATCCCGCCACGCCGGCGTGGCCGACGCGTTCGGCGCCGACGCGCTGCTGGTCAACCCCTACGACGTGACCCAGACCGCGGCCGCGCTGCACGAGGCGCTGTCGATGCCGGCGGCCGAGCGCACCGCCCGGGCCGCCCGGCTGCGTGCCGCGGCCGCCGCCCACCAACCCGCCGACTGGTTCGCCGACCAACTCGCCGCCCTGGACTAACCGCCCCGCCCCGCCCCATGGCCCGTGGCCCGTCCGCGCCGCCGCCGGTGACGGCTTTCCCTCGCGGGTGACGAGTTTGTGCGGCGGGTGATGGCTTCCAGTCGCGGGTGGTGGCTCCGCCCGTACGCGGGTGATGGTTGCCCCGCGCGGGTGGTGGCTCCGCCCGTACGCGGGTGATCGTTGCGCCGCGCGGGTGATGGCTTTCCTTGGCGGGTGATGGCGCCGCTGCGCGGGTGACGAATTGGTGCCTGGGGTGACGCCGCTCAGCCGTCTCCCGTCACCCGAAGCCGTCACCCGCGCAGCAACACCGTCACCGCCGAGCCTCGCCCACGTCGCCCGTCACCTGCGCGGTGACGTGTTCCATGGGTGGGTGACGCCTCCCATCCGCCGGTGACGAGTTCGGAGCGCGGGTGACGGCTGACAGCCATCACCCGCGCCGGGAACTCGTCACCGGGCAGCCGGAACTCGTCACCGGCCGGGACCGACGTCGCCTGCGGGAACGTCAGCGGGTGAGGGTGGCGAGCAGGGTGACCACGCCCGGCGGGCCGGCCACGACGAGATCGGCGCGGTCGGCCACCTCGGGCGCCTCGGTGGAGCGGCTGGCGACCGTGAGGCCGGGCCGGCCGGCGGCGCGCAGCTGCTCGACGGCGGCGAAGGCGGGCAGGTCGCCGCGGTCGTCGCCGGCGAACAGGATCGCGGCCGGCTGCCGGTCGGCGACCAGCCGGCGCAGCGCGGTGCCCTTGTCATCGTCGTGGCCGCGGATCTCCAGCACCATCCGGCCGGTATGCGCGGCCAGGCCGTGCCGCTCGGCCAGCGCGCGGACCGGACCGGCCAGCACGGCGAGCGTGCCGTCCGGGTCGGCGGCCGGCCGGGTGTGCACGACCAGGGACAGCCGCTTGTCCTCCACCCAGACCCCGTCCGGGGCTCCGGCCAGCACGTCCGGCAGCCCGGCCCGGACCGCCGCGATGCCGGGCGCCGGCTCGGGCGTGCTCAGCTGGCCGCCCTGCCAGCGTTCCGCCCCGTACTGACCGGCCACCAGCAGCCCGGGCACCTGGTCGAGGTGGCCGAGCGCGACCACGTCGGCGGCCGCCCGGCCGGTGATCACGACCAGTGTGCCGACCGTGCCGGCGAGCCGGCGCAGCACGTCCAGCCCGCCGTCCACCAGCCGGCTGCGGGACGGGTCGGTGACGATCGGGGAGAGGGTGCCGTCGAAGTCCACCGCGACGAGCGCCCGGGCCGGATCGGCCAGCAGCGCGGCGAGCCCGGCCCGGCCGGCCGCCGTGCGGGGGACCGGTACCTCGGTGTGCTCTGTCACCACTCCACCCTTGCGCACCTGGCCCCCCGGGCCGCTGTTGGGGTGCGGGTCGCGGGTGCGCCGCTGCCGTGCCGGCGGCTGTTGGGGTGCGGGGCGGGGCGGGGCGCACCTGGCCCCCGGGCGGCGGTTGGGGTGAGGGTCGGGTTGCGGACGCGCCCGTGGCCCGTCGGGCGGCGGTTGGGGTGCGGGTGGGGTGTGGATGCGCACCTGGCCCCCGGGCGGCTGTTGGGGTGCGAGTCAGGTTGCGGATGGGTGCAGTGCCCGGCCAGCCCTGGGTCAGCCGGCGGACGCCCCGATGCGTAGGCAGTGGGAGCCGCGTGAGCCCGTCGGGTGCCCGGGTGGGCACGGTTCTCCGGGGTGCGCCGGATCAGCGGACGCGACGCAGTACGGTTCGTAGGCTCGCCGGCCAGTCGGGCCGCCGAGCATGCTGACCTGCACCCCGCCAACGACGTTCCGGAGGTGCACATGTTGGATTCGGGGAGCGTGCGGATGATCAACCGGCGGCCCGCGCCGGGCTCGCCAGCCGGGGCCGACGCCGGGCCGGGGCGGGCCGATTGGGAGGCCAGGCTGCTGGCCGACGCGAACGAGATCCTCGACCTCAACTGGTCCGGCCGGTCGACCGTCCCGTCCCGGTCGCTGTACCCGCACCAGTGGAGCTGGGACTCGGCGTTCATCGCGATCGGCCGGTCCTGGCTGGACCAGCGCCGCGCCGAGCAGGAGCTCGAGTCGCTGCTCGACGCGCAGTGGGCGAACGGCATGGTGCCGCACATCGTGTTCAACCCCGCGATCCCGCCCGGCTCGTACTTCCCCGGCCCCGACTTCTGGGACGCCGAACGCGGCAACGGCCGGCGCGGCAAGGGCGGCCCGGCCACCTCCGGGATCACCCAGCCGCCGCTGCACGCCCGGGCCGCGCTGGAGGTGTACCGCCGGGCGGCCGACCGGACCCAGGCCCGCGAGTTCCTCACCCGGCTCTATCCCAAGCTGACGACGCAGCACGACTACCTGGCCCGGCACCGCGACCCGGCCGGGCACGGCCTCGCGGTGATCGTGCACCCGTGGGAATCCGGGATGGACAACGCCCCGATCTGGGACGCCGACCTGGACCTGGAGATCCCGCCCGGCGTGCTGCCGGTGTACCGGCGGCACGACCTGGCCCACGCCGACCCGGCCGACCGGCCCACCAAGGCCGCCTACGACCGGTTCGTCTACCTCGCGCTGGCCTACCGGAACAGCGGCTACGACGACAGCCAGTTGCTGGCGACCAGCCCGTTCCTGGTCGAGGATCCGCTGTTCAACTCGATCTGGTGCTGGTCGGTGCACGCGCTGGCGGAGATCGCCGAGATCCTCGACGAGGACCCGGCACCGCATCGCGAGCTGGCATCCCGGATCTCGGCCGGCATGCTCGCCCACCTCTGGGACCCGTCGTCCGGGCGGTTCCACGCCCGCGACATCCGCACCGGCCACCTGCTGCCGAAGAACACGATCAGCTCGCTGATGCCGCTGCTGGACCCGGACCTGCCGGCCGCGCAGGTCGCCGCGATCCTCACCGACCTGCAGTCACCGCACTTCACCCCGCAGGCGCCCGGCGCGTTCATGGTGCCCAGCCACGACCTGGCCGCCCCCGAGTTCGACCGTCGCCGCTACTGGCGCGGCCCGGTCTGGATCAACACCGACTGGCTGCTCTGGCGCGGCCTGGAACAGCACGGCCGGCCCGCGGTGACCGACGCGATCACCGCCAGCATGGTCGGCCTGGCCCGGCGCTCCGGCTGGCGCGAGTACTTCGACCCGTTCACCGGCGGCGGCTACGGCGCCGACGGCTTCAGCTGGAGCGCCGCCCTGATCATCGACCTGCTCCACTCCAGCAGCGCGATCAGCTGACCGGCCGGCTCCGGCCTACATCAGGTCGATGTACCGGGTCGGGTAGGTCTCCTCCTCGGGGATGGGCACGGGCCTGTCGAAGTCGTCCGGCGCCGGGGTGCCGAGCCCCTCGATCAGCCGGGTTACCGCGAGGCCGAGGACGACCGCGCCGCCCAGCACGGTGAGCTGGATCCACTCGGCGATGTTGCCCAAGGTCAGCCAGAGCAGCAGCAGTTGCAGGGTGGACGCGGCGAGCACGGTGCCGAACACGCCGCCGCGGCGGCCGTGCACGCTGGTGCCGCCGAGCAGTGCCGCGGCGAAGCCGGCGACCGTGATCAGCCAGGTGGCGCGGTCGCCGGGCGGGTTGCCGGAGTGCGCGTGCAGCGCCGCGACGAGGCCGGCGCCGCCGGCGAGCAGCGCGGAGAGCACCAGCGCGCCGACCACGGTGGCACCGGCCGGCGAGCCACGGCCGGCGGCCGGGTCGCGGTCGACCCGGTAGCGGCCGATCACCGTCCGGAACCGGGGCGTGGCGGCCAGCGCACCGCCGGCGATCGAGACCAGCGCGGCCCCGCCGAAGACGACCCAGGCCCACCGGGTCAGATCCGGCTCCGGGGCCAGGGTCAGCGTCTCGCCGTCGGCCAGGTCGATCACCGCGGCCGTGAGCAGGGCGGCGGCGCCCAGGCTGACCGCCCAGGTCGGGGCCCGCAGGCCCACCGTGATCAGGCCCAGCACCAGCCCGGCGGCGGCGGCCGCACCGGCCGCGATCCCGCAGGCGGCGCCCAGCGGCAGCGTGGTGTGCTGGAACACGTACCCGGTGAGCACCGCGGTGGCGACCGTGATGCCGCCGGCGGCAAGGTTCGGCGCGGCGGCCCGCAGGCTGACCGCGAAAGCGGACGCGAGCAGCACCGAGGACGCACCGATCAGCAACTGGTCACGCAGCTCATCGCCGGACAAGGCGCTGTTCGACCGGGACCAGACCAGCGCCGCGGTAACCCCGAGCCCGATCAGCAGCACCGCCTCCCAGGCGACGTGCACGGCTAATCGATCCCGCGTGGCGACCTCCTGGCTGGGAAATTGACCAGCAAAGTCCGGTTCCACCAAACCTCCCGCGTCCGCAGAAGTCCGCTCCCAACCCGATCGTCCGGACGCTACTGCCAGTGTGCTCTGTTCGGAACAGCACCCGCCGTCCGACCGGGCACACCGGCTCCACCAGGGTTTATCGGCAGCCGCACGGGGCAGGTGGAAGAGGCACAACGGCTGTAGGCGCCAGCCGCGGACTCGGTGACCGCGAGGAGGTGCTGAATGGATGCCGAAATGGCGCTGGGTGACAGCGTCAGCGCCGTACGGCAAGCACGAGCGGTTACGGCTTCGGTTCTGGTCCGATGGCACTGCAGCCAGGACTGCGTCGATGACGCGGTATTGATCGTCAGCGAGATGGTGACCAACGCGATCCGGCACGGCCACGGCCGGGTACGGCTCAAGCTGCGGCGCCGGACCGGGATGCTCCGGCTGGAGGTACGGGACGGCTCGTCCCGGCTGCCGATGATGCTGGCCGCCGACCCGAACGCCGAATGTGGCCGCGGGCTGCGCATCGTGGCGCAGTTGGCGCACCGGTGGGGGAGTACCCGGGTGCGCGGCGGCAAGATCGTCTGGGCGGAACTGGACTACCACCGGATCGGGCGCCGGCTGGGCCCGGGTGGGCTGGCCGGCCAGTTCAGCTCTGGCGGCTCGCTCACCGGGGTGTGCTAGCCGCCCGGCTCACCCCAGCCGCCCCCACCGGGCGTGATCATCGTCACGACGTCGCCGGCAGCCAGCCGGCGGGTGGTCTTCGCCGGCAGCTCCTCGGGCTCGGGGGCTGAGGCCCCGGCGCGGGCGCCTGCGACCGCCTGACTCGACGGGTCGCCGGTGAGCAGGTTGCGGCCGACCGTGCCGGGTCGGCCGCCACGGGCACCGGCCGGCGGGTGCCGCCGCCGGTCGGTGAGCATCGAGACGGTGGCCGGCGCCAGCACCCGGATCGACCGGATCACCCCGTCGCCGCCGCGGTGCGCGCCGGCCCCGCCGGTGCCGTCGGCCAGCTCGTACCGCTCGACCCGCATCGGGTACTCCAGTTCGAGCGCCTCGACCGGGGTGTTCAGCGTGTTGGTCATGCCGACGTGCACCCCGCTCGGCCCCGGCCCACGGCTGGACCCGCCCTGCCCGCCGGCGATCGTCTCGTAGTACGACCAGCCGTCCCCGCCGATCACCAGGTTGTTCATGGTGCCCTGGCCGGCCGCGGGGACGTCGGCCACCCCGGCCAGCGCGGACAGCACCGTGTCGGCCACCCGCTGGCTGGTTTCCACGTTCCCGGCCACGACCGCGTGCGGTGGCTGGGCGTGCACCAGCGAACCCTCGGCCGCCACGATCGTCAGCGGTGCGTAGGTGCCCGCGTTCGCCGGCACGTCGTCCGGCAGCAGCACCCGCAGCGCGAAGTAGCAGGCGGACCGGGTGACCGCGAGCGGGCAGTTCACGTTTCCGTCGACGGCGTCCGCGGTGCCGGTGAAGTCGATCGTCATCTCGTCGCCGGCCACGGTGACCGCGACCTCGATCGGGATGTCCGCGTCGGTCACCCCGTCGCCCTCGAGTTCGCCGCTGGCCCGGTAGGTGCCGTCCGGCAGGTTGCCGATGCCCTCCCGGCTGCGCCGCTCGGCGTAGCGCAGGACCTCGTCGTACGCGGCCAGCAGCGTGTCCAGGCCGCGCAGTTCGGCGATCTCGGCCAGCCGCTGGGCGGCCACCTGGTTGGCCGCGATCTGGGCCCGGAAGTCGCCACGGCGCAGCCTCGGGGTGCGCGAGTTGGCGCAGATCAGCGCGAGCAGGTCGTCGTCCAGCCGGCCGTCCCGGACCAGCCGCACCGGCGGGATCACCAGCCCTTCCTGCCAGAGGTCCCGGCTGTCGGCCGGCATCGAGCCCGGCGCCATCCCGCCGATGTCCGAGTGGTGCGCCCGGGTGACCGCGTAGCCGACCGGGGTGCCACCGACCGCGACCGGGGAGACCAGCGTGATGTCCGGCAGGTGGGTGCCGCCGGTGTAGGGGTCGTTCAGCGCGAACACGTCACCGGGACGGGCGTTCCGGGCCCGGACCGCGGCCACCGACTCGGGCATCGCGCCCAGGTGGACGGGGATGTGCTCGGCCTGCGCGACCAGCCGGCCGTGCGCGTCGAACAGCGCCGCCGAGCAGTCCCGGCGCTCCTTGATATTGGACGAGTACGCGCTGCGGACCAGCACGGTGCCCATCTCGGTGGCCACGCCCTCCAGGGCCGACCGCATGACCGACAGCGTGACCGGATCCACTATCCCTCCCGGCGCAGGATCAGCGTGCCGGCGTCGTCGATCCGGCCGGACCAGCCCGGGCGGACCAGGCAGGTGGACTCGGGGAACTCGACGATCGCCGGCCCGGCGAGCCGGCTGCCGCGGCCGAGCGCGGCGCGGTCGTACCCGGCGACGTCCGTCCGGCCGCCGTCCAGCAGCACGGCGCGGCGGCCCGGAGCGCGAGCCGGGTCGGGCGGGTCGGGTTCGGTGAGCTCGGGCTGGGCACCGGGCAGCGTGCCGATCAGCCGGACCGCGACGATCTCCACCGGCTCGCCCTCGGCCCGGTGCCCGTACCGCTGCTGGTGCGCGGCCTGGAACGCCTCGGCCAGCCCGGCCGGATCGGCGCCGCCGACGGTCAGCTCGTACGACTGCCCGCGGTAGCGCAGATCCGCCAGCCGCTCCAGCCGCGGCCCCTCGCTGGCGGCAGGTCCCGGGCCGAGGTCGGCGTTGGCCCGGTCGGCCAGCGCGTCCCAGGCGGCGGCCAGCGCGGCCGGGTCGAGCGTGTCGATGGTGCCGAGCAGCGGGGCGGCGTAGTCGCGCCGGATCTCGGAGATGGCCAGGCCGAGCGCGGAGAGCACGCCGCCGGCCCGGGGCACCAGCACGGTGGACATGCGCAGCTCCTCGGCCAGCGCGCAGGCGTGCATGCCGCCGGCGCCGCCGAACGCGACCAGCGCGAAGTCCCGCGGGTCCAGGCCGCGCTGCACCGAGATCACCCGCAGCGCCCGCACCATCTCGGTGTCGGCGACCCGGACCACACCGAGCGCCGTCTCCTCGGCGGTCAGGCCCAGCCGCGCGCCGAGCCGGGTCAGCGCCGCCCTGGCCAGCTCGACCGACAGCGTGACCGCGCCACCGAGGCGGGCCCCGGGCGGCAGCAGCCCGAGCAGCAGGTCGGCGTCGGTCACGGTCGGCTCGGTGCCGCCCTGCCCGTACGCGGCCGGCCCGGGTTCGGCGCCGGCCGAGTGCGGGCCGACCCGCAGCGCGCCGCCGGCATCGGCCCAGGCGATCGAGCCGCCGCCGGCGCTGACCGTGTGCACGTCCACCGCGGGCAGTTTCACCGGGACCCCGGCCAGCACCGACTCGGTGGTGGTCTGCACCGCACCGCCGACCACCGCGGCGACGTCCGTGCTGGTGCCGCCCATGTCGAAGGTGAGCAGGTCGCGGTACCCGGACCGGGCCGCGACCGCGGACGCGCCGATCACCCCGCCGGCCGGCCCGGACAGCACCACCCGGGCCGGCTGCGCGGCGGCCACCGCCACCCCGGCCACCCCGCCGGTGGACTGCATCACCAGCGGCTCGGGCAGCCCCCGCTCGGCGGCCCGGGCGGCCAGCCGGCGCAGGTACTCCCGCACCCGCGGCGCCAGGTACGCGTCGGCCGCGACGGTCGCGGTGCGCTCGTACTCGCGGAACTCGGGCAGCAGCTCGCAGGACAGCGACACCGGCACGTCCAGCGCGGCCCGGATCGCCGCGCCGACCGCCCGCTCGTGCTCGGGGTGCAGGAAGCCGAAGAGCAGGCAGACCGCGACGGCCTCCGGTCCGGCCGCGGCCAGGTCGCGCACCAGCCGGGCCGTCTCGGCCGCGGCCAGCGGGACGATCACCCCGGCCGGCCCCATCCGCTCCTGGACGGTGAACCGCAGCTCGCGCGGCACCAGGCTGGGCGGCCGGTCCGCGGCCAGGTCGTACAGCGCCGGCCGGTTCTGCCGGCCGATCTCGATCACGTCCCGGAACCCGGCCGTAGTGACCAGCGCGGTGCGCCCGCCGCGCCGCTCCAGCAGCGCGTTGGTGGCCACCGTCATCCCGTGCGCGAACACCCCGACCGCGGCGGCGTCCACTCCGGACGCGTCCACCGCGGCGAGCACGCCCACCGACTGGTCCGCCGGGGTGGACGGCACCTTCGCCGTCAGCACCCGGCCGTCCACAAGCGCCACCAGATCGGTGAACGTGCCGCCGACGTCCACCCCCAACCGCACCCGTCCGGCCACCCGCCCATCCTGGCACCGCGCCGCCCCGGCTCCCGGGCGACCCGGGCCCCGCGCGGCCCGGGCCCCGCGGCCCGGGCCTGGCGCCCGGTTCAGCTGGCGGCGAGGACGTCGTGCAGGGTGGTGAGGGCGTGGTCGAGGTCGGCTTCGGTGATGACCAGGGGTGGGGCCAGCCGCAGCGTGTTCTCGTGGGTGTCCTTGACGATCATGCCGCGGTCGAGCAGGCGCTCGCAGATGGCCCGGGCCGGCGGCATGCCGGGGGCCAGGACGACGCCGGCCCAGAGGCCGCGGCCGCGTACCTCGGCGACCTTGCCGCTGGGTAGCTCGGCCAGCCGCTGGTGCATCCGGGCGCCCAGCGTGGTCGCCCGGCGCTGGAACTCGCCGGTGTTCAGCAGGTCGATCACGGCCAGGCCGACGGCGCAGGCGAGCGGGTTGGCGCCGAACGTGCTGCCGTGCTCGCCGGGGTGCAGCACGCCGAGCACCGAGCGGTCGGCGACCATCGCCGAGACCGGCAGGATGCCGCCGCCGAGCGCCTTGCCCAGCAGGTAGGCGTCCGGCCGGACGTTCTCGTGCTCGCAGGCGAAGGTGGCACCGGTGCGGCCGAGCCCGGACTGGATCTCGTCCGCGATCAGCAGCACCTGCTGGTCGGTGCACAGCTTGCGCAGCGCGGTCAGGTAGCCGGTCGGCGGCACGACCACGCCGGCTTCGCCCTGGATCGGCTCGACCAGCACCGCGACCGTGGTCCCGTCGATGGCCGCGGCGACCGCGTCGGCGTCCCCGTACGGGACGACCCGGAACCCCGGCGTGTACGGGCCGAAGCCGTCCTTGACGACCGGATCGGTGGAGAAGCTGACGATGCTGATCGTCCGGCCGTGGAATCCACCGGCGCAGACGATGATCGAGGCCTGCTCCGGTGGCACGCCCTTCACGTCGTAACCCCACTTGCGGGCCACTTTCAGGCCACTCTCGACGGCCTCGGCGCCGGTGTTCATCAGCAGTACGGTCTGCATGCCGGCGAGGTCGGCGAGCGCGCGGCTGAACGGGCCGAGCAGGTCGGCATGCACGGCCCGGCTGGTGAGCGTCAGCCGGTCGAGTTGCCGGTGGGCGGCTTCCAGCAGTGCCGGGTGGCCGTGCCCGAAGTTCAGCGACGAGTACGCGGAGAGCAGATCGAGGTACTCCCGACCGTCCACATCGGTGACCCAGGCGCCGGACGCCTGGCACACCACCACCGGCAGCGGGTGGTAGTTGTGCGCGCCGTACTGCTCAGCCAGCTTGATCGACTCGTCGGTCGACGTGGTGATCGCGGTCATTCCGGCTCCGGTACGACGGTGGGCGGCAGGGGACCGCGCCACCATATCCGCCGGGTCCGGAGCCGCGGCCGGATGCGGCGGGAGTGGCGCGCCGGGGAGTGTCCGAAGTGGATCTGCCGGCCAGATCTGATCACCCACAGTGGGGAATATCGGGGGGCGGAGTAACGAAGGTGTCCGTTCGGCCCTTGTTGGTCTCATCACTGCTATCTACTGTCAATCTGTCGTTCGGACGCTCCGTTGCCCGGAGACTGTCCGTAGCTGCAGAAAGGTGGCCCACATGCGCGTAGAAGCACAGGTCAAGACCGAGGCGCCGGCGACGCCCATCCTGCTCACCCCGACCTTCGTCGAGCGGATGATCACCCGCCGGCAGGCCGTGCAGATCGTCCGGTTCCGTACCACCTGCACTGACTGCGTCCCGAACATGTAGTTCCCGCGTCGGAGCGCAGAGCGGGCGTGTGGCGGGCGACCGCCGCACGCCCGCTGCCGCTCGGGCCCGGTAGCTCGGTTCGGACACAGCCAGGAGTGGACGCGGCATGGACCTTGGCGTAACGACGCTGGAAGCGGTGCTGGGGGTGGCCTGCGGCGAGGAGCTGACCTCGCCGTGGGAATCCGCGTGGCTGCTGCGGCAGCGCGAGTGGTCGTTCGCGCCCACCGTCTACAGCGCCTGGGAGCAGGCCGGCCGGTCGCTCAGCCCGGCCATCCGGTACGACCTGGAGCTGCAGCGCGGCCGGATCGCCTGGTACCGCGAGCTGTCGGAGAAGCTGCTGGTGGCGGTGCCCGGCGTTATCGGCGTGAAGGGCCTGGAGGTCGCCGACCGGTACCCGCCCGGCCTGCTGCGGTACATGAACGATCTTGACTTCTGGGTGCCCGACGAGGCCGACATCTGGCGCGCCACCGCGGCGCTGGTCGGCTGGGGCTGGGAGGTCTGGCAGGCCACCTTCGGCCGGGACGGTGACCGGCTGCGGGTGCTGGTCAGCCTGCGGCACCCGCACCACGAAGACCCGTACGCCCAGCCGTACGGCGTCGAGCTGTCGAACTACCTCTCGCTGGGTGACCTCGGCGGGGTGGCCCCGCTGCTGGACCTGCCCGCGCGCTGGCGCCGGCCCGAGCTGAAGAACCTGATCATGCTGCTGCTGGAGCGGTTCGAGCAGCCCTACCGGGCCCGCGACCTGGTCGACGCCGTGCTGCTGCTGGACGGGCTGGAGCGCCCGGACCGGCGCACGCTCTGGGCCGCCGTCGACCGGTACCGGCTCTGGCCCGAGTACGCCGAGCTGGCCGCCCGGGTCGCCGACACGCCGCTGCCACCGGTGCCGCGGCCCCGCTGGCTGCCGGCCGCCGCCGCGCTCGCCCGGGTCCGCCGCGGCGCCGCCGTGGCCGGCACGTTCCGGCAGCCGGTCGATGGCGGGTTGCGGCACCTGCAGCGCCGGTTGCTGTACGGCGACCAGCGCCGGCCGGAGCGGTGGGCCTGGTCGATCGTGCAGGGCCGGCTGTCCGCGCCGCGGGCGCTGCGCGCCGGGATGTCGCTGTTCGGCCTGCCGGTGGACGGCGCCCCGGTCGGCACCGACCGGGCCGTGCTCGGTCGCCACGGCCGGACGGTCTGGGCGGACACCCCCGCCGGCCGGTTCCTGCTCGCCCCCGGCGACGTGCTCACCGAGGACCTGCTGGACGACCTGCCGGCCGACCCGCAGCCGTGCACTGTGGACGGATCTACTGTGGACGGTCCGGAGCCCGGGCTGGACGGGCCGGCGGTGGACGGCGGCCCGCGGTGACGGCGGCGGCGGTGGGATCCGGTGCCGCGCTGCGGTCCGGGGTGCCGGTGCTGGTGCGGCACCGGCCGGGCGCCGAGGTCAGCGCGGTCACCGTCTGGCTGCGCACCGGCGCCCGGGACGAACGGGCCGCGCTCGGCATCACGCACCTGCTGGAGCACGTCCTGATGCAGGCCGAGTTGCCCGGTCGCGGCGTCCGTCCGGTGGACGCGATCGAGGCGCTCGGCGGTGAGGCCAACGCGGTGACCAGCCGCGAGTACCTGATGCTGTACGCCCGGGTGCCCACCGACGCGGCCGCCGAGGCGGCGGCGCTGCTGGCCGAGAGCCTGACCAACACGGCCTTCCCGGCCGACGTGGTGGCCGCGGAGGCCCGGGTGGTCGCCGAGGAGCTGCGGCTGGCCGCGTCCGAACCGGACGACGTGGTGCACGACGTGTTCTTCCGGACCGCGTTCGGTGCGCACCCGCTGGGCCGGCCGGTCGGCGGCAGCATCGCGGCGGTCTCCGCGCTCCAGCCGGCCGACCTGCTGGCGCACCAGGCCGAGCACGTGCACGCCGGCCGGGTCGCCGTGGTGGTCAGCGGCGGCGTGCCGGCCGAGCAGGTGCACCGGCTGTTCGAGGCCGGGCCGCTGGCCGACCTGCCGCCCGGCCCGCCGCCGGCGGTCGACCCGGCGCCGCCGGTGGTCACCCCGGGCCGGACCGACCACCAGCTGAACACCGACTCGGCCGCGCTGATCCTCGGCGGTGCCGCCGTCCCGCTGGGCGACCCGCGGCACGCCGGGTACGACGTGCTGATGGAGCTGGTCGCCGGCGGCAACGCGGCGCTGCTGGTGGAGGAGATCCGGTCCCGGCGGGGCCTGTCCTACGACGTCTGGGGCTACGCCAGCGGCTACCGGGACGCCGGCGTCTGGCGGGCCGGCATGACCACGGCGCCAGAGCAGCTGGACGAGGTGGTGTCGCTCGCGGTCGGGCTGCTCGGCGAGCAGATCGACCGCGGCTGGACCGAGGCGGAGGTGGCCGCCGCGCGCCGCCGGGTCGCCGGGCAGGTGCAGGTCGACCTGGAGTCCTCGTTGGAGGACGCCACCATGCTCGGCGCGTACGCGCTGATCGGCGGCGCTCCAGAGTGGACACTGCGGGGCTACCTGGACCAGATCGCCGCGGTCGGTGCCGGCGATATCGCCGCCTGCGCGGCCGGCCTGCTCGATGGGCTGGTCATCGCCACCGCCGGCGGCCCGGCCGGTACCGCGGACGGCTCCGGACCAGTACCGGGGTCCGGTGTCGGCGTGGCCGCCGGGCCCGGCCTGGAGCCGGGAGGGAGGTGACCGGATGGAGCGCTACCGGATGTCGGCACGCCGACCACGGGTGCGGAAGTCCAGTCCGAAGTAGACGGACGGGTTGGCGTGACCGGTACGGAAGGAGGCCCGCGATGAATCGGTGTGTCGTTTCGAACCGGCGACCCAAGATCATCAAGCGGCGCGGTCGCTAGCCCGCGCCATCCGATTCGCCCGCGACCGGCGCTCGGCCGGCGCGGGACCGGAAACAGGAAGAGAGGAGCTGCGATGGACCGCAGAGTTCAGTCCGCCCGGCGCCCGAAGATCGTCCGCAAGGGCCGTTAGCCGCCACGGCGGCCGTCCCGTACCGAAGGGAGTTGCCATGCACCGTCGGCTGAGGTCTGCCCGGCGCCCGAAGATCGTCCGCAAGGGTCGGTAGCCGGCGCGACGGCCGCCTTGGCGGCCGTGCCCGTACCGAAGGGAGTTGCCATGGACCGTCGAGTGAGGTCTGCCCGGCGCCCGAAGATCGTCCGGAAGGGCCGGTAAGCCCGGCGGTGGCGCCGGGCAGGACGGGCGGCGCCACCACGTGCTGGAAGGCCCGGTGGAAGGAGGTCCGATGGACCGACAGGCGAAGTCGGCCCGGCGCCCGAAGATGCGGCGTCCGGGCAAGTGAGGTAGTGGCCGGCGCCCGCGGTAGTGCGGGCGCCGGCGCCATCCCAAGGGAGGCGCACGTGAACCGTGCCGGGAAGGCGGCTCGCCGCCCGAGGATCGCGCGCAGGTAGTTCGAGGGCCGGCGCCCGCCGCGCGGGCGCTGGCCGGATCGCCGTCGCCGGGCCGACCGCGAGCCCGCCGTCAACGTCGAGAGGATGTCGTGAAGCGATACCACCGTGGCGGCTGCCGATGACGGCCGCGCCGGACGTCGACTGGGAACGCACGGTCTTCACGCTGATCCCGCCGGACGCGCTGACCCGTGGGCTGGGCCAGGCGGTGCTCGACCGCTTCGTCGGTGCCGGGTTCACCCCGGTGGCCAGCGCGGTGGTCTGGAAGCGGCCGGAGAACCTGGACGCCTACAACGAGCGGAACATCAACGAGGTCTGGAAGGCCTACCTGTACCGGATGGTCGACCTGCTGTTCGGGTACGGGCCCACGGTCGCGCTGCTGATGCGCGACGACCAGCCGCCCGGGGAGTTGTCCAGCCACAAGCGGATGCGTGCGCTGAAGGGGGCCAGTTCGCCGAGCGAGGCGCTGCCCGGCACGATCCGCCGCGACCTGCGGGCGATCAACGTGACCTGCGACCTGGTGCACGCCTCCGACTCGCCGGCCGAGTCGCAGCACGAGGCGGTCTCGTTCGCCGACGAGCTCGGCTGGTCCGGAGTGGACGGTGACCAGGTGCGGGACCTGATCGCCCTCACCACGGCCGGCTACCGGCACGAGGACCGCGAGTTCGACCAGGTGCTCGCCTGCGTCCGGGCCCGGGTCGCCGGTGCCGTCTGGGCGGACCTGACCCCGGCCGGGCAGCAGCTGGCGCTGTCCTGGCAGCGCGGCCAGGTGGCCGAGATCGCCGCGCCCGGGGCCGGTGCCCGGCTCGCCGCGCTGCTGCACGACCCGGCGAACCACCCGCTGGCGCCGATGCTGCGGTGCGAGTTCCTGCCCGACTCGGCCCGGATCGACCTGGCCCGGTTCGACCACGTGCTGCGCGGTTTCGGCGGCTACCTGGACCGCTGGGAGGAGCTGGTGCTCACCTCGTCGATGCGCTTCCGTCCAATGCGGACGGTCGTGCCGGACGAGTGAGCGTCACAGGCTGACCGCGGTACTGGCGGCGCTGCGGCGGACCGCCGCGGCGACGTCCGGGTCGAGGCCGAGCACCCAGCTGGTCATCAGCGTCGGCTGGCAGCCGCGGCTGCGTTTCGCGTCCCAGGAGCCCTGGCCGAACCGGAGCAGCCGCACCCCGCGCTGTGCGGCCACCCGGACCGGCTCGTAGTAGGCGGTGGCGAAGTAGCACAGCGCTGACCGCGGGTCGGTGTAGTCGGTGCCGGTGAGCAGGCAGGTCCAGTCCCGGTCGGTGCCGGCGAACAGGGCCGCGCTGAGCACCGTGCCGCCCGCCGTCGCGCAGAACACGTGCGGTGCGCCGCCGGCGACCTCGTCGACCGTGCGGTGCAGCTTGGCCCGTTCGTTCTCGACGTCCACATCGCCGCGGTACTTGCGGACCAGCGCGCAGCGCAGCCGGACCAGGTCGTCGAAGACCTCGCCGACCGGCGGCTGGCTCAGCTCGATGCCGGCAGCGGCGATCCGGCGCAGCTCGCGACCGACCTCGCCGCGCCGCTTTTTCGGCAGCACGGCCAGGTAGTCGGCGAAATCCGGGCCGGGGATCGGCAGGTCGAAGCTGTACGTCAGCGGCACCCGGCTGAACCCGTGCCGCTCGGCCGCACCGGCCAGTGCCGCCGCGGCCGGCCGCAGGTAGAGGAACCCGATGGTCTGCGCGCCGGCCGCCCGGGCCCAGGCCACCAGCCCGCCGACCAGAGTGTCCATTGTGGCCGGATCGGTGCCGCCGGGGCCGACCGGGAAGCACTCGTAGCCCGGGAACATCAGCACCAGGCTGGGCGTCCAGCGGCTCGGCTCCGGCGCGTCCAGCTCCACCCGGGCGGCCCGGGCGGCGTCGGTCAGCGGCAGCAGCTGGGTCGGGGCGCTGACCAGGTACTGGATGTCGAAGTGTTCGCCCGGCCGGGGAGCGGCCTGGAACGTCCCGTACATCGCCACCTGGGGTCGGCCGGTGCCGGCCGGCACGCCGAAGGTGAGCGCCGGCCGGCCGGCCCGGCCGGACATCGCGTGCAGCCAGGGCCGGGTGCCGAGCAGCGGCACCGGCCCGGCCAGCTCGTCCCACCAGTCGGGCACACCGTCCCAGACCTGCACGGCCCCGGGCGCCCCGGCGACGGCGGTCGAGCCGGTGCGCTGGGTCATTGCCCGCTCGCAAGCTCACTCATGCCGGCACCAGGCAGGCGTCGAGGTGCCGGATGCCCAGCCCGTGCCGGCGCTTGTATTCGGGGTTGCGCCGGCCGCCCTCCAGCACCGGCCGGCGCAGCCGCAGCGCCAGTTCGATGGACGCGGTGAAGCACAGCCCGTACGCGCTGAAGTTGCCGTCCACGGCCGGGTCGTAGCCGCCGGTCCAGGTGTGCAGCCGGTCGCCGTCGACCAGGCAGATGAACACGCCCATCAGCCGGCCCAGCTGCCGGACCTCGACCACGTGGCCGAGCGGGCCGACCAGTTCGACGAACCGCTCGAACCGGCCCTCCGGGTAGAAGCCGCGGTTGTCGAACCGGTCGGCGGTGGCGCGGCAGAGCGCGGCCACCTCGTCGATGTCGATGTCGGCGATCGCCCGCACCTCCGCCCGCGCGCCGGCCTCCGCCGCACGCCGGGCCTGCCGGTACAGGTCGCGCCGGTAGCGCCCCGGGATGCGGGCCAGGTAACCGTCCAGATCGGACACGCCGGTGAGGTCGACGGCGAACCGGTCCTCGATGTGGTGGGTCGGCAGCCCGGCGGCGGCCAGCGCGCGGTGCGTCGGGGTGCCCTGCTCGACGTTGACGAAGCCGCACCAGCGGGCGCCGAGTTGCCGCGCGGCCCGGCGGATCGCCGCGACCACGGCGCTGATGCTGCCGGCGCCGCTGCCCGGCCCGACCAGCTGGCTGTCGTAGCAGTGCCAGACGTGGCTGAGCAGTCCCGGCTCGTCGCTCTCGCACGGGTAGACCAGGCGTAGCCGGCCGAGCGGGTCGAGGTGCCGGTACAGGTACAGCGGGGCCAGCAGCACCGGGCGTCCGGCCGACCGCCCGACCAGATACCGGACGGCCTCCACCGGCGCCATCGGCTCCCGCTCGTACGCGCGCAGGTAGGTGCTGGTGTAGAAGACCGGTGCGCCGGTCGCGGCGACCAGATCGTCCCACTCCGCCGGGTCGATCTCGGCAAAACTGTCGACCAACGCAATCGATACTTCTTGGCCCATTGGGCAACCTTTCGCGCAGTAACCTCGCACTGGCTGTGCGCCCCCGACGAACGGTGCCAGCAACGCCTTGACGCGAAGGAGTCGGGCAACGCCATACTCTACGAGCCGTAGTCAGACGCGTACAAGAGGTCTGGAGTCGGGCGGCCCGAAGGCGCAATCGCGCCGCTGACCGCCGGGTTCCGGCCTCGGTGACCGGAGAGGCGGGTCCGTCGATGGGTGAGGTGTTCTTCCGGAACAAGGTCGGCCGTACTGAGCAGTTGGCCGCGTCGCCGGGCCAACCGCTGACCGACGTGCTGCACCAGGCCGGCATCCCGGTCAACGCCGTCCTCACCCGGCGGAACGGGCAACTGGTCTCCGAGCAGACCACGGTGGTCGGCGCCGACGACCTGATCGAGGTCAGCCAGGTGCGGCACTACGACCTGGACGTCACCCGCCGGCCGGCCCAGCAGGTCTACGGCACGCCCGACCCCGTCTACACCAAGACCGTGCTGTTCGACACCAACGGCTCGATCGAGGTACGCGCCGAACAGTTCGACGAGGCCGGCTTCATCGCCTACGTCGAGGAAACCTTCGTGCAGAGCATTCTGACGCACCAGGTGTTCCGGCCCGGCGACGACATCGTGGTCGGCCTGTCCGGCGGCCGGGACAGCGTCGCGTTCCTGACCCTGCTGGAGCGGGCCGGGCACCGACTGCCCAAGGTGGACATGACCGCGGTGACGATCACCGGCCTGCCGGACTGGGAGGAGCCGGCGACGTTCGCCGCCGCCCAGGCGTCCGGCGAGGCGCTCGGCATCAACCAGGTCATCGTCACCCCGGACGAGGTCGAGCAGGTGTTCAAGCTGCGCCGGCCGTTCGCGGAGGCGATGAACAGCATCGTCGGCGGCGAGGCCAGCCACTTCAACATGGTGATCGGCCACCAGGTGCTGCGCCGGATGCTGGAGCACGCCGCGCAGCAGCGCGGCGCCAGCACTGTCGCTTTTGGATTCAACGCCGACGACCTGGTGGCCAGCCTGGTCACCTGGTTCACCACCGGCTTCCGGATGGGCGGCATCCCGGTACGCGAGATCGGCAAGCTGCGGTACATCTTCCCGATCTACCGGATCACCAAGAAGGAGTTGACCCTCTACCTGGAACTGGTCGCGCCGCAGCTGAACCGGCAGGGCACCCCGGGCCGGTTCACCACCGGCACCGACGAGCGGTCGATGGCGTACGCGCTCGCCGACCACCTGTACGGCCTGTGGCCGGGAGTGGACTACTACCTGTTCGCGGCGTACCAGAACATGCAGCGCTACATGTTCCCGCTGGTCGAGCGCACCTGCCGGGTCTGCGACGGGGTCTACCTGGTGCAGGAGGGGGTGCCGAACCCGGCGGACCTGTGCGACGTCTGCGAGTTCTTCGCCCGGCAGGAACTGACGGTCGCCGGGTGACGGACGCGCCGCCCTGGTACCTGCGCTACTTCACCCCGGACTACTGGCAGTTCACCCGGTACGAGTACACCGCTGAGCGGACCTCGACCGAAGTGGACTACCTGGCCGGGGTGCTGGCGCGGGCGCCGGGGCGGCGGGTGCTCGACCTGGGCTGCGGCACCGGCCGGCACGCGGTGGCGCTGGCCGCCCGCGGCTTCGCGGTGACCGGGGTGGACGCGTCCGCCCCGGCCCTCGCGCTGGCCGCGGCGGCCGCCTCCGCTGCGGGCGTCGAGTTGCCGCTGCATCAGGTCGATCTGCTCACCGCGGCGCCCTGGCCGGTGTCCACAGTGGACGCGGTGATCTTCGTGCAGGGGTTCGGCTGGGGCAGCGACGCGGAGCAGTCGCGGCTGCTGCGCCGGGTGCGGCGGGTGCTCGCCCCCGGCGGCCTGCTGGTGCTGGACCACTCCAACGTCTCGGCCATCCTGGCCAACTTCCAGGCCGAGGCGGAGTTCTCCGCCGACGGCGTCAGCTATCAGATGAGCCGCGCCTACGACCCGGTGACCGGCCGCAACCTCGGCGAGATGCGGGTGCGCTACCCGGACGGCCGGGTCGCCGTGCTGCCGCACGACATCCGGCTCTACCAGCCGCCCGAGGTCCGCCGGATGCTGCTCGCGGCCGGCTTCCAGGTGCTGGGCGCGGACGCCGACTTCACCGCCGGCGCGCCGGTGCGGATCGGCACCCGGTACGTACAGTTCGTCGCGGCGGCCGATCCGGTCGTCGGGGCCGGCGGCCGGCCCGGCTCGGCGGTCGAGTCACACCGCGCGCCGGTGCCGCCCGACCACCTCGACCTGCGCTGGGCGCCGGACGAGGTGGAGTACGTCCGGTCCGAAGTGGACGCCGCCTGGGGTTCGGTTGAGTCCACTGTGGACGCGGCCCGCGCGTACCCGCTGCACGACCCGTACGGCTCGGCCCGGCTGGCCCCGGTGCTGGCCGACCACTTCGGCTGCGCCCTGCAGCCGGAGCAGGTGCTGACCGGCGCCGGTGCGACCGGGCTGCTGCACGCCCTGGCCGGCCTCGCCGGCACCGGCCCGGTGCTGGCGGAGCCGCTCGGCCATCCCGATCTCCCGGCCCGCGCCCGCGCCCTCGGCGCGGAGGTGCTGGTCGCCGGGGACCCGCTGCCCCCGGTCGGCGAGCTCGGCGGGTTGGCCGGGCTGGCGGCGGCGATCCGCCGGCAGCGGCCGGCGCTGGTGGTCCTGGATCGGCCCGGGGTGACCGGCGAGATCTGGCCGGTGGCAGCGGTGCGCGCGCTGGCCTCGGCGGTGCAGGAGTCCGGCGCGCTGCTGGTGCTGGACGAGACCTGCGCGGCGTACGCCGGGCCGGCGACCAGCGCGGTGCCGCTGACCGCCGAGGTCGACTCGCTCGTGGTGCTGCGCGGCATGTCCAAGGGCTACTGCTGCGGCGGCCTGCGCGCCGGCTACGCGATCTGCTCGCCCCCGGTCGCGGCCGAACTCCGGGCGGCGGTTCCCCCGCTCGGCGTCTCCGAACTGGGCCTGGCCGGCGCGATCGCGCTGCTCCGCCGCGGCGACATCTTCGGCCCGCTGCGGGCCCGGATCGCCGAGGTGAAGCCGGCCGCGGCCGGCTGGCTCGGCGCCGCCGGCTTCGAGGTGCGCCCGGGCGACCCGCGGCTGCCCTGGGTGCTGGTGCGCACGCCCGGCGGATCCGGTGCCGCCGGATCGGCTGGGTTGGCCGGGGCGGATGGGCCGGCCGGGACGGTGGCCGCGCTGGCCGGGTACCGGTTGGCCGGCCGGCCGTTGTCGCGTGTGGACGGTCAGCCGACCGGCTGGGTCCGGGTGTCGGTGCCGCTGTCGGCGGAGCGGGCGGCCGCGCTCCGGGCGGCGCTGGTGCCGGCGGCTGAGGTGGCGCGGGGCTGATGGACGTCGCGACCGCGGTCAGCCGGGTGTACCCGGGCGTGGACCCGGTCGCGGCACTCGCCGACGTGGCGCGGCTGTGCGGCTACGACCGGTACCAGTCGTCGGCCGGGATCGGCGCGGCGGCCGACTACGTCGCCGAGCGGGCCAGCGCGGCCGGGCTCGCCGACGTCCGGGTGCTGCGGTACGCCGCGGCCGGCCGGCACTGGTTGGGTTACCAGGTGCCGCCGCCGTGGACACCGGTGCGCGCGACGCTGGCCCTGGCCGACGCCGCCGGCCGTCCACTTCGGACAGTGGTGGACTACCCGGCGCAGCCGTACGCGCTGGCCGCCTACTCGGCCGCCACCCCGCCCGGCGGGGTCGTCGCGCCGCTGCGGCACGACGACGACTGCCATGGCGCCGTCGTCCTGCTGGCTGGTGCCGTCGGGCCGCGCATCGCCGCCGCCGCCCGGGCCGGCGCGGTCGCCGTGGTGGTCGCCAGCGGGGTTACCGGCGGCGACCAGGTCGGGCGGATCGAGCTGCCGCCGGATAGCGGGATGGCCGCGTTCAGCGTGGATCGGGCCCGCTGGCAGGAGCTGGCCGACTGGGCCCGGATCGGTGGCCGGGCCCGGCTGCGGGTCGACCTGGCGCCGCCGGCCGAGCTGCCCGTCGTCACCGGTCGCCTGCCCGGTCGCACCGACGCGGAACTGCTGCTGTCCGCGCACCTGTGCCATCCGCGGCCGAGCGCGAACGACAACGCGTCCGGGGTGGCCGCGCTGCTCGCGTTGATCCCCGAGCTGGCGCGCGGCCCCGCGGAATTCGGCGTCCGGTTCGTCTGGGGGCCGGAGTTCCTCGGTCTCGCGGCATACCTGCACGAGGTGGTGGGCACCGGGGCGGCGCCCACCCCGACGCTGGCGATCAACGTGGACATGGCCGGCGAGGACCAGCGCCGCTGCGGTGGCCCGCTGATCGTCGAGCGCAGCCCGGACGACCTGCCGTCCTACCTGAACGCGGTGGTGGAGGGCTGCGCCGGCGCGCTGCCGCAGGCCGGTCGCTCGTACAGCGGCGCGGTCGGCTGCGACACCTGGGCCTGGCGGGCCACCCCGTTCGTCGGCGCCTCCGACCACCTGCTGATCGTCGAGCCACCGACCAGCCGGCCGGCGGTCAGCCTCGGCCACTGGCCGGACCGGTTCAACCACTCCGCCGCCGACACACTGGACAAAGTGGACCCGGCCGAACTGCGCCGCACCGCGACGGTCGCCGGCGCCGCGGTCACCCTGATCCAGGCAGCGGCCGCCGGTGCGGGCACCGACCTGCTGGACACGGTGGTCGCCTGGTCCGCCGCCCGGCTGCTCGCCTGCCTGCCCCCCACCGTCCACAATGGATATCCCGAGTCTGCCGGGGACCGGCCCGACCACCCGGCCCGGCTGCTCCGGCACCGCGCCGGTGTCGCGGCCGGCGCGGTCCGTGCCGTCGGCAGCCTGGTCCCCGCCGCGGCGGCCGCCGTCGCCGACGCCGACCGCTGGCTGGCCGACCTCGCCGCCCAACTCGCCCACCGGCTGCCGGCGCAGGCCCGTACCGGGCCGGTGTCCGACCGGGCTGCTGGGACGGCCGGGGATGGGCTGGCGGCGGGCGGTACCGGGCGGGCGTCCGGCGGGGGTGCTGGGGCGGTCGGGGAGGCGGTGGCGGCGGGCGGTGCGGGGCCGGTGTCCGCCCGGGCCGCTGTGGGGGTCGGGGATGGGTTGGCGCGGGGATGGGGCGGGCCGTTCAACCTGCGGGCGCTGATGGCGGCGGCGGCGCCGGCGGATCGGGCCTGGCTGGAGCGCTGGCTCGACCCGGACCGGGGCGGCGGGTACGCGCGGGTGGCCGCGGTCGCCCGGGCCCTGGACGGCGAGCGGGACGGACCGGCGGTGCTCGACTGGGCCGCGCTGACCAGCGAACTGCCACTGCGTGCCGAGGATGGCGACCGGCTGCTCGCGCTGCTGCGGCGCGCCGGCTGGGCCGTCCCGGCCCCGGCGGGCCAGGACCTGATTGCGGAACCGGAGGCATGATGCGCAAGGACCTGTTCGCGAACCGGCATTTCCGGCTGCTGTTCGCCGGTCAGACGCTGAACATGCTCGGTGACCAATCGATGATCATCGTGCTGGGCATCTGGGTGAAGCAGCTCACCGGGTCGAACAGCGCGGCCGGACTGATCTTCATGGTGCTGGCGATCCCTGGTCCGCTCGCACCGTTCACCGGGTTGCTGGTCGACCGGCTGCCCCGGCGCCGGGTGCTGATCACCAACGACCTGCTGTCCGCGCTGCTGGTGCTGAGCCTGCTGTTCGTCCGGGACCGCGGCGACGTCTGGCTGATCTACGTCGTCGCGTTCGGGTACGGGCTGTCGTTCCAGGTGTACCGGGCCGCCCGCGGTGGGCTGGTGCACTCGATGCTGCCCGAGGACCTGCTCGGTGACGCGAACGGCATCTTCAGCTCGCTCGGCCAGGGCCTGCGCATCGCCGGGCCGCTGATCGGCGCCGGCCTGTTCGGGCTGATCGGCGGCGGCGCGGTCGCGACGCTGGACGCGGCCACGTTCGTCGCCTCGGCCAGCGTCTTCCTGCTGCTCAGCGATGTGCCGGACCTGGTCCGCGAGCGCCCGGCCGAGCCACCGCGGCTGCTGCAGGAACTGGTCGCCGGCGCCCGGCACGTGTTCCGCACGCCGCAGCTGCGTCGGGTGGTGCTGTCCGCCGCTGTCGCGTTCTCGGCCGCCGCCATGGTGGACGTCGCCATCTTCGCGCTGGTCGACCAGGGATTGCACCGACCGGCGACGTTCATCGGCCTGCTGGTCTCGGCCCAGGGCGCCGGCAGTGTGATCGCCGGCATCTTCATCGGCGGGGTGCTGCGCCGGATCGGCGAGATCGGCGCGGCCAGCGCCGGGTTCGGACTCTGCGGCATCGGCCTCGGGCTGGTGGCCACCGCGAACATCTGGGCGGTCGTGATCGGCGCGCTGCTGGCCGGGCTCGGGCTGCCGACCGTGCTGGTGGCCAACATGACGCTGCTGCAGCGCCGCACCGCGAACGAACTGCAGGGCCGGGTGATCGCCGCGTCCGAGGCGATCATCGACATCCCGTTCGCGATCTCGATCGGGCTCGGCGCGGTCGTCATCTCGGTGATCGGCTACCGCACGATCTACCTCCTCGACGGGCTGGTGTTCATCGTGGTCGGGCTGCTGCTGGTCCGCAGCGTCCGCGACACCTGGCCGGCACCCAGCGAGCCGTCCGCTCAGCCGCCTCCGCCGGCGGACCAGCCGGCCGGGTCGCCAGCGGTCGAGCCGGCGGTCGAGGCGGCCGCCCAGCCTGCGGTCCAGCCGGCCGTGGAGCCGGCGGCGGAGCCGGCTGGGAAGCCGGCTGGGGAGCCGGCGGCGCAACCGGCCGCCCAGGCGTCGGCGCGATCGGCGGACCAGCCTGCGGGTTGATGCCGCCGGCTGGTCCACCACCGGTTGTTGGGCTGGCCGCTGGCCGCCGCTGGCTGCTGGCTGCCGTGGGCTGCCGGCTGCCGGCTGCCGTCGGGCGCTGGTCGTTGGGCTGCCGCCGGTTCGTGGGCTGCCGCTGGTCGTTGGGCTGCCGCTGGGCGGCGGACCGTCATGGCCGCCAGGCGGCGAGCGGGACGAGCATCTCGTCCGGGTGGGTGCTGCCGTGTTCCCAGCGCAGCGACGGGTCAGGCACCGGGAAGCGGTCGGTGGCGGCGACCGCGACGACCTCGCCGAGCCTGGCCCGCAGCGGCGGGCTGAGCCGGAGCAGGCCGAGCCGGTCGAGGTCATCGCGGCGCAGCACCAGCGCGGCGTCGCCGAGAGCGGCCGCCAGCCGGCCGGCCAGCTCGTCCGCGCGCCCCGGCAGCGGGTGCAGCCAGCGCACCCGGCCGGCGCCGCCGGCGGGCAGCTCGCACAGCCGCGGGGTGTCCAGCCCGGCCCAGGCGCGGGCCAGGTCCGGGTCGCGGACACAGGGCCGCTGGCCGTGGTCGGAGTGCGCGAGCACGGTCCAACCGCGGCTCGCCCAGCCGGCCGCGACCCCGTCCAGCCAGCCGAGCGCATCCTCGGTGGCAGCGTCCGGCCCACGCTGGTGCAGGTGGTCGTCGATGTTCAGGTAGCACCAGAGCAGCACCGGCTCGCCCGGCGGGCAGCCCGCCAGCACCTGGTCGATGTCCGCGGCGACCGCCCGGACCAGGGCCGCCGGGTCAGCCGCCTCGGCCCGGAACCGCTCGCCCGCGCCCGGCCGAGCGAGCGGCTGGCCGGCTCCGCGCAGCAGCGCTCCGGTCCACGGCCCCGGTAGCTCATCCAACTCCCGCCCGATCGCGACCGGCCGAACTCCGCGCTCCCGGGCCCGCTCGAAAACGGTCGGTGGCGCCGCCGCCAACGTTCCCGCCTCCGGCCCGCCCGGGATCTCGGGGCCGCTCGCCGTCTCGGTCCGGCTTCCCGTCTCCGGCTCGCCTGGGGTCTCGGGGCTGCTCGCCGTCTCCGGACCGCCTCCCGTCTCGGGTCCGCCCGCCGTGTCGGGGCTGCTCGCCGTCTCGGTCCGGCTTCCCGTCTCCGGCTCGCCCGGGGTCTCGGGCCGGCCCGCCGTCCGGGGGGCGTCTGGCGGCGGCAGGTTCGCTACCGCGGGGCCGCCGGCTGGTTGCGGTCCGGCTGCGGTGGACGGCTGGCTGGTCTTCCCCCAGCGCGGGTCAGCCAGCGGCCGGCCGGTGACCGCGAGCACCCGGACCGGGCGGCCGGGCAGCCGGTAGACCATGCCGGGCACGCCGTGCTCGGCTGGTTCGGCGCCGGTCAGCGCGGTCAACCAGGCCGGCGCCGACACCGTCGGGAAGACGCTGGTCAGGCACCGGACCGTGGCCGCTGCCCAGCAGTCCCGCGCGGTCCGCAATGGCAGCCCGTCCACGGCGAGCACGATCACGCCACGCCGCGCCCGCGCCAACTCGTCCAGGATCAGCTCCGGCACCAGGGCCAGCGACTGCTGCCGCGCCGGCACCATCCCCGGCACTCCCGCCACCGTGCCGGCGGCCACCAATGCCTCGGCCGGCCGCAGACCCGCCCACGCCGCGCCGGTCCCGGCCGCGGCAGCGGAACGGCCGAGACCGGTCGGTCGACCCGAGCGGCCCGCCGCCCCGCCGCTGGACGGGCCGCTGTCGAGCGACCACTGCGGAGTCCGGCCGTCCGGAGTCGGGCCGCCTGCGGGGTGGTCGGCGCCGGTCACAGCCGCATCATCCCCCTGTCCGGCACGGCGGATCGACGCCACCCGGGTCACTGGCAAGGGTCGTCCGAGCGCGCCTTCGGCCGTGGGCGCCCTTGCGACGGTGATGGCTTTGGTCCTGTGGTGACGGTTTCGGTTCGCCGGTGTGAACCTCGCTGCGCGGGGTGATGGCTGAGCGCCATCACCCGCGGCGCGAACTCATCACCGGCCGGGGAGGAGCCGTCACTCGCCGGGCGAGTCCATCACCGGGCGGGGGGCAGCCCGGCCCGGGGGCTGGCATGGAGTCGGAGATACCGGCGGAGCAGGCTCCGGGGCGGACGCGCCGGCGGCGAACTGGCCGGCTGACCGCCGACGCGTCCCGTCTGGGGCCGGCTGAGCCGGCTCCCCCGAGCGCGGTAACCGGATGGGACCCGAAGGGACCATCACGGCCGCGCGGTACGACCGTATTGGTTCAGCCGTTCGGAGCGCCAGCCCGTGCGGCGTATGCCGTAGCCATTTCATGCATTCAGGTGACGATTACGTACTGGACGGTGGTACATCGCAACCAATCCGATGGTCGGTCGAACAGCCCCAGATTTCCGGAAATTTTCAGGATGATAAAGATCAACAACGCCGACCCGCAACCGCGACGTAACAACCACGACCGCATAAATGGCTGTCATATAACAAATTTTGCGCCTATATCAGGGCAGATATATTTCCGAAATGTAGCCGGAAGGTTGATTGACTCGGTCGGGGTCCGGAATCAAGGATCGCGACATACCTCAGCGGAGATCCCAGAGGAGGAACGCGTGACCAACCACCGTCACGCCCGGAGGCCGATCGCCATCCTGGCTGTGTCCGGCGTCGTTGCCGCGATCGTGATCGGCACCGCGCAGCCATCGGGGGCGGCGAGCACACTCGGCTCGGCCGCCGCCGCCCGCGGCCGCGTCTTCGCCGCCGCGCTGACCACGGCCCACCTGAACGAGGCGCAGTACACCAACACGTTCGACACCGAGTATCGCGGGCTCACCCCGGAGAACGAGATGAAGTGGGACGCCACCGAGCGGTCCCGCAACGTGTTCAGCTTCGGCCCCGCCGACACGCTGGTCAGCCACGCGCAGGCTCGGGGGATGGCGATCCGCGGGCACACCCTGGTCTGGCACAGCCAACTGGCGCCCTGGGTCAGCCGGATCACCGCCGGCAGCGACCTGCTCGCGGCGATGCGGAACCACATCAACCAGGTGATGGCCCACTTCCGCGGCAAGATCCAGTACTGGGACGTGGTGAACGAGGCGTTCGACGGCGCGAACCGGCGCAACTCGGTGTTCCAGCAGCGGATCGGGAACACCTACATCGAGGAGGCGTTCCGGGCCGCGCGGGCCGCCGACCCGGCCGCGAAGCTCTGCTACAACGACTTCAGCACCGACGGCGTGAACGCGAAGAGCACCGCGATCTTCAACATGGTGCAGGACTTCAAGCGTCGCGGTGTCCCGATCGACTGCGTCGGCTTCCAGTCGCACCTGATCGTCAACCAGGTGCCCGGCGACTACCAGGCGAACCTGCAGCGGTTCGCCAACCTCGGCGTCGACGTGAACATCACCGAGATGGACATCCGGATGCCCACCCCGGCCAGCGCCGCGAACCTGCAGGCGCAGGCGAACAACTACCGCACCGTGGTGGCCGCGTGCCTGGCCGTCGCCCGGTGCACCAGCATCACCACCTGGGGCGTCACGGACAAGTTCTCCTGGGTGCCGAGCACCTTCCCAGGCCAGGGCGCCGCGCTGCTGTTCGACAACAACTACGCGCGCAAGGCGGCGTACACGTCGACGTTGTCCGCGCTCGGCGGCTGACGCCGGCCCGAAGCAGGGCGTGCCCCGTCCGGCCGCGGCGGGGCACGCCCTCTCGCTATCCGCTGAAGTGGGCCAGCAGCAGGTCGTTGACCTGGCCGGCCTGCTGCACGTTGGCGATGTGCGCGCAGTCGTCCAGCTGGACGAAGCGGCTGCCGGGGACGCCGTCCGCGATCAGTTGCTGGTGCTCCGGCGGGGTGGACGGGTCGTCGGTGCCGCCGATGATCAGGGTCGGCGCGGTGATCCTGGGCAGGTCGGGCCGCAGGTCCATGATCTCGATCGCGGCGCAGCAGCCGGCGTACCCGACCGGCGGGGTGGCCGCGATCATGGCCCGGATCCGGGCCACCAGCGCCGGCTCGCGGGCCCGGAAGTCCGCGGTGAACCAGCGGCCGATCGCGGTGTCGGCGACCGCTTCGGTGCCCTCGGCCAGCACGGTGGCGGCCCGGTCGATCCACATCTGCGGTGGGCCGAGCAGCGCCGACGTGCAGAGCAGGGCGAGCCGGTCGATCCGCTCCGGCGCGTGCTGGGCCAGCCACATGCCGACCATGCCGCCGAGCGAGATGCCGGCCAGGTGCACCCGGTCGGCGCCGAGCTTGTCGATCAGCGCGACCGTGTCGGCGCCGAGGTCGGCGAGTTCGTACCGGCCCGGCGGGACGGGCGAGCGGCCGTGCCCGCGCAGGTCGGCCCGGACCACCCGGAACCGCCGGGTCAGCGCCTCCAGTTGCGGTTCCCAGAGCGCGCCGGCGCCGCCGACCGGGTGCAGCAGAAGCACGACCGGCGCGTCCGCGGGGCCATCCACTTGGTGGAACAGTTCGACGGTGCTGATCGGAGCACCTCCCTCCGCCGCCGCCCAGTCTTCCGGACGCGGCCCGCCGGCGCCTGCCGGGCCCGCCCCGGCCGGCCGCGCCGTACCGCCCGGCCGGGCCGGTCGCCCGGCCCTCAGGCAGCCGGATCCGGCTAGTTCGGGCGGCGGGCGGTGCCGCGCCGCCCGGCCCTCAGCCGGCCGGATCCGGCTGGCTCGGGCGGCTGGCGGTGGGCGGTGCCGCGCCGCCCGGCCCGCCGGGAGCGGTCGGCTGCCCGGGTCGCGCCGGGCCAGACGGCTGGCCAGGCTGGGGGCCAGTGGGCTGGCCAGGCCGCGCCGGGCCCGAGGGCTGGCCAGGCTGGGGGCCAGTGGGCTGGCCAGGCTGAGCCGGGCCAGGGCGCTGGCCAGGCTGGGCCGGGTGCGGCGCGTGTCCGGGCGGTACGGCAGCGGGGGTGGCGAGCCAGCCGGGGTCTCCGGGCAGCGGGGCCAGCGTGGTGAAGGTGGCCTCGGCGCCGGAGATCAGCGCCACCACGTCGTCCGGCATCCGGGGCAGCCAGCGGGCGCTGCGGGCGGACAGCCCGGTCGCGGAGCGGACGTGCTCGGCCGCCGGCTCCGGCACCCGCTGCAGCACCAGCCCGTCGTACGTGCGCAGCGTGGCCAGCAGTTGCGGGGAGAGCTGCGGCTGCGCGGTGACCGAGGTCTGCCAGGCGCCCAGCTGCCGGCGTGGGGTCGGTGCGCCGCCGTCCACCTCGTCCAGGATCAGCGCGGGCAGCGGCAGCGCCGAACCGGCCGGCACGGTGGCGGTCGGCGGCAGCACGGCCAGCCGGGCGGCCGCGCCCGGCAGTTGTTCGCGCAGCCGCGCCCACCGGGCCGGGTGCGGGGTGATCACGCAGACCGTCGCACCGGCGCCGAGCGCCCGCACCACCAGCAGCCGGGACACCGCCGGGCCGGCGAACAGCCCGATCGTCGTCGGCTTGGGCCGGAACAGCCGCAGGCCGGCGATCGACCCGGGCTCCTCCAGCCCGAACGGGACGCCGGCGGACCGCAGCGGCGTGGCCAGCCAGCCGTCGGCCGGCAGCGTGTGGGTCGGGACGGCCGGCGGCCGGGTGGTCGGCGTCACCGGACCGCTCCGAGCGGCAGGGTGGCGAGCACCGCGCCGGCCTGCTGGCCGTCCAGCCGCAGCAGCCGGCCGCCGCCGGCCTGCACCGCGTCGGCGGCGAGGTCACCGGCCCGGCGGGCCGCGTCGATGGTCGGCTCGGTGATCCGGATCAGTCCGGTCAGCGCCGGCTCCGGCCGGTCGGTGTTGACCGTGACCGACACCGTGACCAGTTGGGCCGGGACGGCGGCGAGCGCGCCGAGCAGCGGGCCGAGCCCCGCCTCGGGCCACTCCCGGACCGCGTAGCAGGTGTGCCCGGCGCCGGCGCACTGCCAGCCGGACCACTGCTCGATGGCCGGTTCGGCCGGCCCGCCGGGGGTGGCCGGGCGGGCCGCGGTGGCCAGCCCGAACGTGGCGCGCAGGCCGTCCTCGTCCAGCGGGTGCGCGGTGACACCGAGCCCATGCAGGGTCTCGACCGCGCGGTCGACGGCGCGGCGAAGCACCCGCTGCACCCGGTCCAGGCCGGCCTTGCCGGTACCGATGGCCCGGCCGGCGCCGGACAGCGCGGTCGCCGGGCCGATCCGCAGCGCCAGCCAGCCCGCCTGCAGGGCCGGCGGGAGCGGTTGGTCCGGCCGGCTGGCCTGATCGAGCAGGCGCGCCGCCGAGCCGGCTGGCACCGTGTGCACGACCAGCTGCACCGCGGTCAGCTGAATGTCCTCAGTGGACAGTGCGGCGACCAGCGGGCCGAGCGGGACGGTGCGCGGGGCCGGCGGGCCGGGCAGCAGCCCGTCGTTGCCGGCCAGGTCGAGCACCGCGACCCAGCCGTCGCCGTCCCGCAGCACGCCGATCACCTGGTTGCGCCGGCCGGTCACCGAGCTGATCGCCAGCGCCGGCCGCAGCGCCCGGACCGGGGCCAGCCGGTCATCGCCGGCGGGTCGGTCGGCTCCGGCCGGTCGGTCCGCTCCGGCGGGTCGGTCGGCTCCGGCCGGGCGGTCCGGGCCGGGCGGGCGGTCGGCGCCGGCCGGGCCGTCGGGGAGTGGGACCGGCTGGCGCCGGCCGCGGTAGGCCAGCCACAGGCCGAGCCACTGGTACAGCCACCGGCCCTGCCGGCGGGCCAGCGTCAGCACCAGGATGACCGCGGTGCCGACGGCAGCCGCGTACAGCAGCGGATCCGAGCCGTACTGCCGGGCCGCCACCAGCGCCGCGGCGGCCACCTCCCAGCTGATCACCTGCTCGACCCGCAGGCCGAGCAGGGTGCCGCGGGTGGGCAGCCGCTCCGGCGTGGCCGGGCGGCGTGGCGGATCGGCCGCGCCGGTGGTCGACGTCGCCGCCGGGCGTGGCCCGGCGCTGACGCCCTGCGTCGTCGCCATTGTCAGCTCCTCAACCCGCACGGCTCGGTCGGTGCGGTTCAGGACGCGACAGTCGCACCGGCGGCGGCGCAGCGTCAACGGCCGCGGCTGGTCGGCAATGCCACAGCGACCGGATCGAACCCGGCGGCCGGAGTTGGCGTACCAGCGGATGAGTGGCCGTTCGTCAGGGCGCTCGACCCAGCCCGTGCAGAGGAGTTCACCATGCCCGCCGCGTTGCCGGATCGTCGCCGCCTGGCCCGCTCGGCCGGGCTGGCGTTGCTCGCGTTCGTCCTCGGGGTGCTGCTGGCCGGGCCGGCCGCCGCCACGCCATCGACACCGGGCACACCGGGCAGCCCGGCGGCGTCCGGGGCCAGCGTGAAGTTCTGGATCGTCGGGCCGGAACGCAACGGGCAGAAGGAGTTCCTGTTCCAGATCGCCGAGCGGTCGCTCGGCGACGGCAACCGGTTCGCCGAGATCTTCGACCTGAACAAGGGCCGGCCGCAGCCTGATGGTGGCCGGTTGACCGACCCGGCCGTGCTGCTTCCCGGCTGGATCCTGCAACTACCAGCGGACGCCCGCGGACCCGGAGTGCACTTCGGACCGTTGCCGGCGGTGACCGGACCGCCGGCCGCCTCGGCGCCGCCGGAATCCCCGGCGTCCCCGGCGTCCCCGGCCAGCTCGGCCGGCTCGGTCGCGCCGCCGGCCGGTGGGATCTCCGGCCGCCGGCTGGCGATCGGCATCACCACCGGCACCGGCACCGCGATCGTGATCTTCGTCCTGCTGTTGCTCCTCCTGCCGGGCCGCCGCCGGCGGGTCCGCACCCCCGAGCGGGACGACGCCCCGCCGCCCTGGCCGCCGACCCCGGCGTGGACCGCCGCTCCGGCCTCCCCGGCCTGGGCCCAGCCGGCGCTGGCCGGCGCGGCCGGGCCGGCAGCCCCGGCCCTGGCCGCCTGGGCAGCAGCATCCACAGTGGACAGTCAGCAGGCCGCGCCGGTGGGCTCGGCTGCGGCGGCACCGGTGGGGGCGATGGCCTGGGGGAGCACGCTGCCGGCGGGCGACTGGGCCGCGGTGCCGGCTGCCGATGCGGAACCCGGGGTGGCGCGGGGCTGGACGGCGGCGGTGCCGGCGGTCGCACCGGCAGTGCCGGCCGCTCCGGTGCCGGTCGAGGCGGTGCCGGCCGTTCTGGCGCCGGTCGAGGCGGCGCGGCTGGCCGGGCCGGCGGTGCCAGCCTGGATCGAGGAGGCGGCCCGGCCGGCGCCGCTGCAGGTACTCGGTGGCATGCCGCTGACGCCGCCCGAGCCAGCCATCCAGGCTGCGCCGGCTTTCCAGGCCGAGCCGGTTCTCCGGCCCGAGTCGGCTTTCCAGGCTGCGCCCGCTTTCCAGGCTGCGCCGGCTTTCGAGGCCGAGCCAGCTCTCCAGGTGGAGCCGGCTTTCCAGGCGGAGCCGGCTTTCCGGCCCGAGTCAGCCTTCCAAGCTGCGCCTGATTTCCAGGCCGAGCCGGCGATCCAGGCTGCGTCGGCTTTCGAGGCCGTACCAGCTCTCCGGGCCGAGCCGGTTCTCCGGCCCGAGTCGGCTTTCCAGGCTGTGCCGGCCTTCCAGGCCGAGCCCGCCTTCCAGGCCGAGCCGGCTTTCCAGGGCGTGCCGACGATCCAGGCTGCGCCGGCGATCCAGGCGGAGCAGGCTTTCCAGGTCGGGCCGGCGATCCAGGCTGCGCCGCCGAGTCAGCCGCTGCCGGCGCCTGCTGGCCTGCCGGCAATCGCACTGCCGGCGGCGGAGGAGTCCACTGTGGATGGTGGGCTGGTGGAGTGGGTGCGGCAGCTACGGACCGACGCGGTGCCGGCCGAGCCGGTGCCGGATCCCGGGCCTGACGAGGACGACGCACCGCCCTGGGGCGGCCGGCTGGTCGCGCCCGCCAGCAGCACGGACGCCGGCTGGCAGCGGGCCACAGCCGAGCGGCGGTCCCAGTGACCACCGGGACACAGACCACCGGGACCGCGCCCAGCGCGCGCTGGCTGCCGGGCGGCCCCCGGGTGGTGCTGCCCGGGCGAGCGGCCGCTCCCGCGCGGACAGGTTCCGGCCGGACGACCGCCCCGGACCGGCGGCCGGCCGGTTGGCGATCGGCGGGCCGGGGCCGGGGCTGGCGGGTGGTGTTGGTGGCCGGGTTGGCGGTGGTGTTGAGTGGCGGGCTCGGTGCGGTCGCGTCGGCCGCCCCGAGCCCGACCGCGCCGCCGCCGGAGACGCCGATCGCACCGCCGCTGGCGGATCCGGCCGGCGGTGGAAGCAGCGCGGAGCAGTGTACGCCCGGGTCGGACGTGGTGGTGCGGCAGAAGCCGTGGACGCAGGACCGGCTCACGCCGTCCCGGGCCTGGGATCTCAGCACCGGCAAGGGCGTGATCGTGGCGGTGATCGACTCCGGGGTGCAGGCGACCGCGCCGCAGCTGGCCGGGAAGGTGCTACCGGGCTTCGACGTGGTGACGAACACCGGCCGCGGTGACACCGACTGCGCCGGGCACGGCACGTTCGTGGCCGGCATCATCGCGGCCCAGCCGATGCCCGGAGTCGGTTTCACCGGGGTCGCGCCCGGCGTCAGGATCCTGCCGATCCGGCAGTCGGTGGCGGCCAAGGACGGCACCGCGAACGGGATGGCGCAGGCGATCCGGCTGGCGGTGGACGCCGGCGCGCGGGTCATCAACATCTCGTCCAGCTCGTTCTTCGACAGCACCGCGCTGCGCTCCGCGGTCAACTTCGCCGTGCAGCACGACGTGCTGATCGTTGCCGCCGCGGCGAACGAGGCGAACGCCGGTAACCCGAAGTCGTACCCGGCGTCGTACCCGGGTGTGCTCGCGGTCGGCGCGATCGGGCCGGACGGGCAGCGCGGCGCCTTCTCCGAGACCGGCGACTTCATCGACCTGGTCGCGCCCGGAGTGGACGTGCTCAGCGTCGCCGCCCGCGGCAACGGGCACCTGGTCGGCCAGGGGACGAGCTTCGCCGCGCCGTTCGTGGCCGGCGCCGCCGCGCTGATCCGGTCGTACTACCCGAGGCTGCCGGCGACCGAGGTGAAGCGCCGGCTGGAGCTGACCGCCGACCACCCCGGCACCCGGCTGCCCGACCCGCAGCTCGGCTACGGCGTGGTGAACCCGCTCGCCGCCGTCGCCACGGTGATCCCGGCCGAAGGCGCTCCCACCGCGGCCGCCAAACCGGAACGCATCCCGCTCCCGTCGGCGGCGCCTGGCCCTGGTCATCGCAACGGGAGGGTCGTCTGGCTGTTCAGCCTCGGCGCCCTGGGCCTGGCCATCCTCGGCCCCACCCTGGCCGTCGTCATCTCCCGCGGCCGCCGCCGCGGCTGGCGCCCGGCCGCCGGCTGACCCCGCCGGCTGACCCCGCCGGCTGACCCCCGCGGGCTGACCCCGCCGGCTCACCCCGCGGGCTGACTCCGCGGGCTGACCCCGCCGCCTGACCCCGCTGGCCGGGCCCAGCCCAGGGCCCAGCCCGGGGGTCAGTCCTTGCTGGCGGGTGGGTCTACCAGGGCGGTCTGGACCAGGGTGGTCTTGCGGCGGGTGACGTACTGGGCCCGGCCCGGGGGAAGGGTGCGGGGCTTGGCGTCGCCGAGGAAGCTGCCTTCCTCGCGCGGGTAGGAGAGCAGCAGGCCGGGGTTGCCGATCTCCCAGATGCGGCGCAGGGCCGGGTCCATCATGGCCCGGGAGGCGCCGGAGCTGGACCGGGCGACGATCAGGTGCATGCCGATGTCGGCGCCCTGCGGGAGCAGTTCGACCAGCGGTTCCAGCGGCCCGCGGCTGCCGGAGGAAACCAGGTCGTAGTCGTCGACGAGGATGTAGAGGCGCGGGCCCTTCCACCAGTCGCGCAGCCGCAGCCGGTCCGGGCTGATGTCGGTGCCGGGCAGCCGTACCCGCAGCGCCTGCGACGTCTCCTGCAGGATCTCGTCGAACGCGCTGCTGGTCACCGCGTAGCTGAGCAGCATGTCCGGCGGGATGGACGGGTAGAGGTCGCGCCGGTAGTCGGCGAGCAGGATCCGCGCCTCGGCCGGGGTGTACCGGGCCGAGACGGCGGCGGCGATCAGCCGCAGCAGGTTGGTCTTGCCGGTCTCCGAGTCGCCGAACACCATCAGGTGCGGGGTCTGGTCGAAGTCGTGCCAGACCGGCTGCAGCGCCTGCTCGTCCCAGCCGATCGCGACCCGCAGGTCGCCTTCCACCGGCGGCAGTTCGGCCACCGGCAGCGTGGTCGGCAGCAGCCGGACGGTGGGTGCCGGCTCGCCCGGCCAGGCCTCGGCGACCGCCTCCACCATCGCCCGGGTGGCGTCCGGCAGGTCCTCGGTGCCCCATTCACCGTCCACTCTGGGCAGTGCGGAGAGGAAGTGCAGCGGGTCGGTGGTCAGCCCGCGGCCGGGTACCGCCGGCACGTTGGCCGCCGCCCGGGTGCCGATCTCGGACTCGACCGGGTCACCGAGGTGCAGCTCGAACCGGGTGCTGATCAGGTCGCGCAGCCAGGGCCGGATCTCCGACCAGCGGGTCGCGCTGATCACGATGTGGATGCCGTAGTTCAGGCCCCGGTTGGCCAGGTCCGCGATGGACGACTCGAGCGTGTCGAAGTCCTGCCGCAGGGTGAACCAGCCGTCGATGACCAGGAACACGTCGCCGAACGGGTCGTCGGCGAACTTGCCGTCCCGGCGGGCCCGCCGGTACGCGGCCATCGACTCGACCCCGTGCTCGGCGAACCGCTGCTCGCGGCGCAGCAGCAGGCCGCCCAGCTCGGCGATGGTGCGGGTCACCCGGTCTCTGTCCAAACGCGACGCGACGCTGCCGACATGCGGCAGCCCACCCAGCCCGGACAGCCCGCCACCGCCGAAGTCGAGGCAGTAGAACTGCACCTCGCGCGGCGTGTGGGTGAGCGCCAGGCTGGAGATCAGGGTGCGCACCATCGTGCTCTTGCCGGACTGCGGAGCGCCGACGATGCCGACATGCCCGGCGCCGCCGGCCAGTTCGGCCAGCAGCAGGTCGCGGACGCCCTCGAACGGTCTGTCCACAATGCCCACCGGCACGCTGAGCCCGCCGCGGCCGGGCCAGTCCACCGGGCAGAGGCCGAGCTCCGGGTCCGGCGCCAGCGGCGGGATCACCTGGTCCAGGCTGGGCGGCTCGGCCAGCGGCGGCAGCCAGACCTGGTGCGCCGGCGGTCCGGCGCCCTCCAGCCGGTCCAGCAGGACGGCCAGCAGCGACTCGGTCTGCGCCGGCTCGGGCGCGGCCTCGTCCACAGTGGACGGGTCCTCGTCGGACTCCGCAGTGGACAGTTCGGACGACTCGATCGGCGTGCGCGGCGCCAGGTAGCCCGCCTGGTACGGCACGATCTGCTGGGCCACCAGGGTCTGTGCCGGCCGGCGTTCCTTCCGGCTGGCGATGCTGCCGGACACGTACGCCGCCTTGAACCGGATCAGCGTGGTGGTGTCGGTCTTCAGGTAGCCGTTGCCGGGCGACGGCGGCAGCTCGTACGCGTCCGGCACGCCGAGCACCGCGCGGCTCTCGGTGGCGGAGAACGTCTTGAGCCCGATCCGGTAGGACAGGTGCGACTCGAGCTGGCTGATCCGGCCCTCGTCCAGGCGCTGCGAGGCGAGCAGCAGGTGCACGCCGAGCGACCGGCCGAGCCGGCCGATCATCACGAACAGGTCGAGGAACTCGCGCTTCTGGCTGAGCAGCTCGCTGAACTCGTCCACGATCACGAACAGGGTGGGCAGCGGCTCCAGGGCGGCGCCGGCCACCCGGGCCTGCTCGTAGTCGCGCAGCGAGGCGTAGCCGGCCCGGCGCAGCGTCTCCTGCCGGCGGACCATCTCACCGTGCAGGGCGTCCTGCATGCGGTCCACCAGCGGCAGTTCGTCGGCCAGGTTGGTGATCACCGCTGAGGTGTGCGGCAGCCGCTCCATCCCGATGAACGTGGCGCCGCCCTTGAAGTCGGTCAGCACGAAGTTCAGCACCTCGGACGAGTGCGTCAACGCCAGCCCGAGCACCAGCGTGCGCAGCAGTTCGCTCTTGCCCGAGCCGGTGGCGCCGATCAGCATCCCGTGCGGGCCCATCCCACCCTGCGCCGACTCCTTGATGTCCAGCAGTACCGGGTTGCCGTCCTCGGCGACGCCGATCGGCACGTTCAGCCGGTCCCAGGGGGAGCGCGACGCCCACAGTTCGGCCGGGTCGAAGGTGCGCGGGTCGCCGGCACCGAGCAGGGCGGTCAGCTCGATGTCGGTGGCCAGCGGCTCGGCCGACTCCACCGACAGTCCCATCCGGTACGGCGCGACCAGCCGGGACAGTGCCCGGCAGCGCACCAGGGAGAGTGCGTCCGGCCGGCCGACGGTGACGAACGTGTCCTTGCCGGTGCGGTCCGCGCCGACCGACTCGACCTTGTCGGCGGCGACCCGCAGCCGCAGCGTGAGCCGGTCCGCCTTCCACCGCAGCGCGCCGGAGACGTCCAGCACGACCACGTTGCGCAGGCCGGCCTCGGCGATCCGGGCGCCGATCGGCACCTGCACGTCGTCCAGCACCACGACCACGTACGGCTCGTCCTTCTTCGGCACCGCGCCGGGCTCGAACCGGGGCCGCTCGCTGAACTCGGTGCCGAGCATCCGCTCCAGCTCGCGGTAGTTGTCCGAGATCAGCCGGACCGGGCCGGCGCCATCGGTCTCGGTCGGGTGCAGCGCGTGCGGCAGCCACTTGACCCAGTCCCAGTCGGCCTGCCGCTCGCTGCCGGCGCAGACCGCGATCCGCAGGTCGTCCGGCGAGTGGAAGGTGACCAGTTGGGCCAGCGCGGCCCGGGTCATGCCGCGCACCGCCTCCGGGTCGCCCTGGTACAGCACCCGGGCGAAGGCGCGCAGGAACAGCGACATCGGCTGGTTCGCCACGGTCGTGTAGGCCCGGACGAAGCGGCGCAGCGCGCTGGCGCACAGCGGCTCCAGATCCTCCACCGGCTTGGTCTGCGGCGGCCGGATCCGGGCCGCCAGCCGCTGCTCGCCCAGCCCGATCCGGACCTCGCCGAAGTCCTCGTGCGCCGGTCGCCGCTCCCAGAGCCGGGCGCTCATCGCCACCGACCAGAGCCCCGCCGGGTGCGGGTGCAGCCAGCACAGCGACTCGCTCTGCTGGTCGGCGACCTTGCGCACCTGCCGGCGCATCTGGGTCAGGTAGCGCAGGTAGTCGCGCCGCTCGCCCTTCAGCCGGCGCTTGCGGTCGCCGGCGGTGCGGCCCAGCTGGCCGACCATCATCCCCAGCGTGGAGACACCCATCAGCCCGGCCGCCAGGTAGGTGATCACCTGGGCGCCCGGCTGCACGAACAGCAGCACCATCACGCTCGAACCTGCCGCCATCGGCAGATATGTGACCATGGCGGACATCCCGCCACCCTGCGCCTCGGGCAGCGTCGGCGGCTCCTGCAGCTGGATCTCCTCGCGGGAGACCTCCGGGGCCGGACGCCGCGCCGGACGCCGGAACACGACCGTGCTCATCCGGGGCTCCGTTCGCTAGTCTCCGCAGCGCGTACGGGAGAGTGCTTACCGTACCCAAGCAGGCCCGTACCGGAAGGTTGGCCCGAGATGGCGACGAACACCGCTAGCGAGCTGTGCCGGCTGACCGTGGTCGCACCGTCCGGGATGGCCGAGGTGGCGCTGCCGGCCGACGTGCCGCTGGCCGACCTGCTGCCCACGCTGGTCAAGCAGGCCGGCGGCGACCTGCCCGACGCCGGGCTGATCCACGACGGCTGGGTGCTGCAGCGGCTCGGCGGCCCGCCGCTGGACGAGGACCAGACGCCGGCCGGGCTGGCGCTGCGCGACGGCGAGACCGTCTACCTGCGGCCGCGGCAGGCCGCGCTGCCCACGATCGACTTCGACGACCTGGTGGACGGCGTCTCCACCGGCGTGCGGGACCGGGCCGACCGGTGGCGCGGCGGCTTCACCCGGGCCGGGTACCTGGGCGTGATGCTGGCCGCGCTCGGCCTCGGGTTGGGCGTGCTGCTGCTGCCCGGGCCGACCGGCACCCGGGCCGGGGTGGCCGGCGCGGTCGCGGTGCTGCTGCTGGCGGGTGCGGCGGCGGCGTCCCGGGCGGCCGGCGACGCGGTCGCCGGCGCCGGGCTGGGCGTGGCCGCCGTGCTGTACGCGGCGCTGTGCGGCCTGCTGGCACCCGGCCTGCCGGCCGGCGCGGCCGGCCTGCGCGGGCTGCTGGCCGGGCCGAACGTGCTGGCCGCCGGGGTGGCCGCGGTCGCCGCGGCGGTACTGGCGCTGCTGTTGGTGGGTGTGGTGCCGGCGCTGTTCCTGGGGCTGCTGGTGACCGCCGGCGGGGTGGCCGGCGGCGGTGTGCTGGCCGCGGCCGCCGACCGGAGCGCGGCCCAGGCGGCCGCCGCGGTCGCGGTGGTGGCGCTGGCCGGCAGCGCGGCGGCGCCGATCACCGCGTTCCGGCTGGCCCGGTTCGTACTGCCGCCGCTGCCGAGCACCGCCGAGGAACTGCAGCAGGACGTCGACCCGCTGCCCGGCGAGTCGGTGCTGGCCCGCACGGCGGTCGCGGACCGGTACCTGACCGCGCTGTTCGGCGCGGTCGGGCTGCTCTGCGCCGGCTGCCTGACCGTGCTGGCCGGCGCCGCCGGCTGGGCGCCGCGCACGCTGGCCGCGGCGATCTGCGTGGCGCTGCTGCTGCGGTCCCGGGTGCTGGTCAGCGGCTGGCAGCGGCTGGTCGCGCTGGTCCCGGCGGTGTACGGGCTGGCGACGCTGGCGCTGGCGGTGGCCCGCGACCTGCCGGTCGACAGCCGGGCGCCGGCCGGGGTCGGGTTGCTCGTCGTGCTGGCCGGGCTCTGCCTGGCCGGCGCGCACCTGCTGCCCGGCCGGCGGATGACGCCGCTGTGGGGGCGCGCCGGGGACATCCTCGAGACGCTGGTCGCGGCCAGCCTGATCCCGTTGGCGCTCGCCGTGCTGGGGCTGTTCGCCTACGTCCGCTCGCTCGGCGGCTGACGGTGCAGGGCCGGCGGGATCAGGTTCAGGCGTACTTCTTCGTCGTCGGCCGGCTGGTCTCGGCGCTGGTCCGGGGCGAGCCGGACGCGCCGGAGACGCCGCTGCGCCGGTTCAGCACCGGCACGTTCGGCGGGGCGATGCTGGCGGTGATCCTGGTCGCCGGCGTCGGCGTGTTCGGCTTCATCTCGCCGGGCGGCTCGAAGAAGTTCGAGGAGCCGAAGACGATCATCGTGGAGAAGGAGACCGGCAACCGCTTCCTGCTGGTGGACGGCACGCTGCGGCCGGTCCTGAACTTCGCCTCCGCGCTGCTGATCAACGGCGCGGAGGCGAAGGTCGCCTCGGTCGCCCGCAAGTCGCTGGCCGGGCTGCCGCACGGGCTGCCGATCGGCATCCCGGGCGCGCCGGACTCGCTGCCCGAAGCCGGCAAGCTGACTGGCGACCCCTGGCTGGCCTGCTCGCCCACGGTCACCGACGACACCGGCACCCAGCGCGCGGTGGTCACCCTGCAGGTCGGCGGCGGTGCCGCGGTGACCGGGTTGCCGGCGGACAAGGCCGTACTGGTCCGCACGCCCGACCAGACCACGTTCCTGGCCTGGCAGGACCGCCGGCTGCGGTTCGCCCAGCGGTCCGCGCTGGTCGCCCTCGGCTACGGCAACGCCCGCGCCTTCGACGTGGCGCCGGCCTGGATCAACGCGCTGCCGGTGGGCAAGGACCTGCGCCCGCCCGACATCGCCGGCCGCGGCCAGCCCGGCCCGGACATCGACGGCCGGCCGACCCGGGTCGGTCAGGTCTTCACCACCTCCACCGCCGGCGGCCAGGACTACTTCCTGCTGCTCCCGGACGGCCTGTCCGCCGCGTCCCGGACCGACGCCGCGCTGGTGCTCGGCGACCCGGCCAGCGCCGCCGCCTACCCCGGCCAGCAGGTGGTCGCCGGGCAGCTCAGCGCGGCCGCGGTGGCCGCCGCGCCACGGTCGGCGACCTCCTCGGTCACCGACGGGTTCCCGCCGTCCCCGCCGCAGGTGGTGGAGGCCGGCAGCCCGGGCGCCGGCACCCCGTGCGCCCGGATCGCGTTCCGCGCCGACGGCGAGCCGGCCGTCTCGGTCGCCTTCGGCACCGCACCGGCCGGGGTGACCCCCGGTGCCGGCCCGGCCGACGACACCCGGGCCGCGGACAAGGTGCTGGTCCCGCCCGGCGGCGGCCTGATCGTGCGGGACCTGCCGGCGCCGGGCGTCGGCGGCGGCACCCTGTTCCTGATCACCGACCTGGGGGTGAAGTTCCCGCTGGCCTCGGACGAGGTCGCGGTCACCCTCGGCTACAGCGGGGTGGAGCCGGTGCTGGTGCCCAGCACGCTGCTCGCGTTCCTGCCCACCGGCCCGGCGCTGGACCCGGCCGCGGCAGCGGTCGCGCAGCCCGCCGGCGGCCCGTCGGCGCTGCCCAGCACGCCCAGCCCGACGCCGACCGAGTAGGCACACCCGGATCACCCGTCCGGGTGGTCCGGCACCCGGGCCGGCCCGGCCGCACGTCCGGGCAGGCGTCTGACCAGCGTGGATGGGAACGCTCCCAGCGCGGCCCGGCGGATCGTCGAAACATCCTGCCGGCCCGTTGAACCCGGCCCGCCCGGGTGACGTTCCCCCAACGAAAGCATTTCCCACCAAACACAAGGCGGTGTCTGATGGCCGGTCCGTCGGAAAGCAATGTCAATTTCGCCGCAATGGCGAAGGCCAAGGGCGTGTTCGAGCGCGCCTCGACCGAGGCGAAGGGCCACCGCCAGCACGTCGAGCGCAGCAAGGAATACGCGATGTCGTCCTGGGGTGGCGAATCGGCCACCGGCTACTTCTCCGCGATCGACGCCTGGCTCGAGCAGTTCGACGTGGTCACCCAGAACCTGGACAACCTGACCACCGCACTCAGCGAGGCGCAGGGCACGTACCGCAAGGGAGAAGACCTCAACTCGCAGCGCAGCAGCCAGCTCACCGCGACGATCAACGCCCTGTAGTCCAGCCGTCCGCATCGACCGAATCGAGGTAGCAGAAAATGGCAGTGACCGACGGCTACAACATCAATATCAAGGCCATGGAAGACGTGGCCAGCGAGATGCAGCAGCGCACCACGCAGCTGCAGGGCACGCTGGACCGGCTGGAGCAGGAAGCCCGTACCACGCTGGACGAGGAGCACTGGAGCGGCGCGGCCAAGGGCGCCTACACCACGGCCAAGGCCAACTGGGACCGGGCCGCCGCCGACCTGCGCACCAAGCTGCACGCCGCGTTCACCGCGCTGATCGACATCATCGACGACTACAGCCAGGCCGAGGCCAACGCGGTCAAGTCGATGGACCACACCGGCCTGGTCTAGCCACACCGCCGCCGACCCGGAGGACCAGAAATGGCAGACAAAGACGAGGAAATCCAGGTCAGCCCGGAGATGCTGCGCACTTTCGCGAAGAATATCCGCGAGCTGCACCCGAACATCACCACCGCCCGCGGCGAACTGAGCAGGGTGAACCTGCGGGCCGGCAACTTCCCGGGCGGGACGAGTTTCGCCAAGCTGGTCGGGCTCGACCCGAGTGGGCGGGCCACCAAGTACGACCAGACGCTCGGCCACCTCTACACCGCGATCGAACAGCTGGCCACCGGAATCGAGACCATCGCGAACAACTACACGAGCACCGAGGAAATGAACAAGCACCTCGGTGAGGACCTGGGCAACGTGATGGCAAATGTGGCGCCGATCCTCGGCTCGTCCGCCCCGCCGAACAGCAACCCGAACCAGAACTCGGACACGAACACGAACAGCGGCGACAAGTAACTGCCGGCCGGCGGCCGGGTGGCGGAGGAGCGGAGAATGGGCGAGAAGAACGACGGGGTGGACCCGTCCGGCAAGGGCGCCGACTACCAGAACTGGTCCTGGAAGGAAATCAAGGTCGCGATCTGCGGCGCGGTCGACACCAGCCACACGAACGAGCTGAGCGAGCGGCACCTGGTCAGCGAGCCGCAGACCTTCTACGCCGCCGCCGATTCCTTCGACATCGTCAGGACGAAGCTGCAGAGCGCCAAGGACGACACCGAGCGCTACACCAAGACGCTCATCGGCACCGAGCACGACGGCTGGAAGGGCCCGACCGCGAACGCCTTCCGGGACATGATGAACAAATTCAAGGGCGCCTTCGAGGGTCACCTGTCCCCCCTCGTCGGGCCGCCCAGCTACCGGACCACGCTGGAAGGCGCGGCGGTCAAGCTGCAGAAGGCGATCGACGACATCTCGGCGATCGACGGCGAGGTCGCCGACAAGGTGATGGAGCGGTGGAAGACCAAGGTCGGGCCGTTCGCCGCGCTGGTCGAGCCGCCCTGGCACACCGAGGCGGACGGCACCACGATCGTCGCGGTCTCCACCGACAAGGAGATGGTCGAGGAGCTGACCCGGCGGATGCGGCCGGTGATCCAGGATCTGCACAACGGCTTCTCGGTCTCCACCAACGACCTGCACGAGCCGGCCGACGTCAAGTACCCGAGCACCGGCAACGGCGACGGCCCGAACAACGGCAAGCCGCCGCCGCGCGGCACCCCACCGCCGGACTTCGACCACGGCGGCCCGCCGCCACCGGTGGTGAACCTGGCCAAGGCACCGCCGCCGCCCGACCACGACGCCCCGCCGCCACCACCGCTGGACCACGCGGGCCCGCCACCGGACGTCAACGGCCCGCTCGGCCCGGACGGCAAGCCACTGCTCGGCCCGCACGGCGAGCTGCTCGGCGCGGACGGCAAGCCGCTGCTGGGCGCGCACGGCGAACTGCTGAACCAGGCCGGCGCCCCGCTGCTGGACGGCGCCGGCAAGCCGATCCTCGGCTTCGCCGACCCGGCCACCAAGCTGGCCGATCTCGGCGGCCTGCACCTGCCCGGCGCCGGCGCGGTGCCACCCGGGGTGTCCGGGGGCGCGCTGCCCGGCGGGGTGCCGAGCGGCTCCACCGGCCTGTCCGGCCTCGGCGGCGGCCCGCTGCTGCCGGCCCGGCCCGGCCTGCCCGGCCGGGGCCCGGCCGGGAACCTCGGCCGGCTCGGCCGCGGCCCGGGGGCGGCCGGGAACCTCGGCCGGCTCGGCCGCGGCCTGGGCCTGCCGGGCACCGGCGCCGGCAAGCTGACCAGCGGCGAGCTCGGGCCACGTAGCCGGTCCGCGCTGCTGAACGAGGAGTTGTTCGGCGAGCACGGCCAGCCCGGCACGCTCGGCCGCCGTGGGCTGGGCGAGCGGCAGCGGGCCGGCGGCAAGGCCGGGTTCCCGGCCGATGGTGATGTCGGCGAGGGCGCGTTGGGTCGCAACGGGATGCCCGGCCAGGGCACCGGCGGCGGCCGGGGCGAGGGCGAGGGCGAGCGCGAGCGGGAGACCTGGCTGGAAGAGGACCGGGATGTCTGGGGCGCCGGCGGCGCTCCCGCCGGGACGCTCGGCCGGCCGGCGGAGTAGCCCGATGCCCGGCCCGGACGACCTCTACATGCGCCTGGACGCGCTGAAGGACGTGGTCGCGGACATGACCCGCTCGACCAACTCGCTGAAGTCGACGCTGGCCCACCTGGCCACCGAGGCCACCAGCACGCTGGACGCGGGGAACTGGAGTGGCCCGGCCCAGGAGACGTTCTTCGTCGCCAAGGCCAACTGGGACAACGCCGCCAACAACCTGGCCGTTCTGCTCGGCCAGGCCAGCAACCTGCTGGACTCGATCATCGCGATGGCCGGCGCCGTCAACGGCGGCGTGGTCCAGATGTGGCAGCAGTACGCCGGCAGCTAGCCGGCCGCGGAACCTGATCGGCAGCACGACCGGACGCACGACCTGACGCGGGAGAGCAGCGCGATGGCAGACGACGACAAGGACAACCCGAGCAGCCAGCCGTCCGACCTGAACCAGTGGAGCTGGAAGGCGATCAAGAAGGCGCTCAACGGGGGCGTCGCGCTGCCGCCCGACCAGGAGCAGGGCGCGACCAAGAACGTGGCCGACCCGACCACGTTCTGGGCCGCCGGCTTCAACTTCAGCACCGCGCAGGAGAGCCTCGAACAGGCCCAGGACACCTTCAAGCGGCACACCAAGAAGCTGAAGGAGAACTGGAAGGGCCCCACCGCGGACGGGTTCAACGACTTCATGCTGAAGTTCCAGGGCACCCTGGACGGCCACGTGAACGCGATCAAGGGCCCGCCGGACTACCCGACGACCCTCAACGCGCAGGGCAACAAGCTGTTCAACTCGATCAACAACGTCAACTACATCGACGAGGACGTCTCGAACAAGGTCATCAACAAGTACATCGAGGAGTACAACGCCGACGTCGACGACTTCAACCACAACCCCGGCCGGCAGGCGAAGGCCGCGTTCAGCTTCGGCCTCGCCGGGATGCCGAAGTGGGACCCGCCGTGGAAGCAGGAGAACGGCTTCACCACGGTCTACCCGTCGCACTACGACTGGGCGGTCCGCGAGCTGGAGAACCGGATGCGGCCGGAGATCAGCGGCCTGGACACCTCGTACAAGGTGGCCGTCAACGACCTGCGTGAGCCGCAGAATGTGAACTACCAGGGCACGAACAACCACAACCAGCCGCCACCCACCCCGAAGCCGCCACCGGGTGGCCCGCCGCCGCCGGACATCGACAAGAAGCCGCCGCCGGACATCGACCTGAACAAGAAGCCGCCGCCGGACATCAACCTGGAGAAGAAGCCGCCGCCGGACCTGGACAAGCTGCCGCCGCCGCCCAAGGTGCCGCCGGTCCCGGACCTGAACCACGACGGGCTGCCGGACCTGGACCACCTGCCGCCCGGCGCGGCCGGCATCGGCCCGCACGGCGAGCTGCTCGGCCCGGACGGCAAGCCGCTGCTCGGCCCGAACGGCGAGTTGCTCGGCGCCGACGGCAAGCCGCTGCGCGGCCCGAACGGGGAGCTGCTCGGCGCCGACGGCAAGCCGCTGCGCAACCCGAACACCAAGCTGGCCGACCTCGGCGGCGGCCTGGTCAGCCCGGCCGACCTGGCCAAGCTGCCCGGCATGGTGAACGGCAAGCTGCCCGGCGTCGGCGAGCCCGGCGGCCCGTCGTTGCCCCCGCTGACCGGGCTCAGGTCCGGCGACCGGCCGCTCGGCCTCCCTGGCGGCGGCGGGCTGGGCAAGCTCGGCGGTGCCGGCGGCCTCGGCAAGCTCGGCGGTGCCGGTGGCTTCGGCAAGCCGGGCGGCGGCCTCGGCAAGCTGGGCGGCGGGCCGCTCGGCGGCGCGAACAAGCTCGGCGGTGCGAACCGGCTCGGCGCCAAGCTGGGCGAGGCCGAGGATGCCGAGCTGGGCCGCGGTGCCGGCCGGCTCGGGGCCCGCGGCGGCGCCAACGGCGCCAACGGCCGGCCCGGCGGCGGGGGCGGTATGCCGTACGGCGGCCAGGGCCACCCGGGCGGCGCCGGCGCGGGCGGCAAGGAGGACGAGCGCGAGCGCACCACCTGGCTGCTGGAGGACGACGACGTCTGGGGCGGCGGCACCGGCGCCGGCGGCGGCGTGCTGGGCCGGCCCGACTTCGACTGACCGGGGCCGACCGCGCGCGGCTGTACGGCTAACAGCGGTCGTCTGAAGCCGACATTGAATGCTCTACTGACGCGAGGAGGTGTGGGCGGTGACGTTCCCCCTGAACGAGAACCTGGACGAACTGCTCCAGAACTACCAGCGCAAGCGCGACGAGATGACCGAGCTGCAGGAACGGCTGCGGTCCTCGTCGTCGACGGTGACGTCGGACAGCGGGCTGGTCACCGTCACCGTGGGTGGCCGCGGCGAGATCACCGAGCTGAAGTTCAACTCGCAGGCGTACCGGAAGATGCCGGCCGCGCAGCTGTCCCAGGTGATCCTGGAGACGATCGCGAAGGCGAAGAAGGCGGCCAGCACCCAGGTGCGCAGCGCGATCGCGCCGCTGCTGCCCAAGGGCATGGACTTCGACGCGCTGATGGACGGCAAGTTCGACATCAACAAGGTGCTGCCGAACAAGCTGCTGGACTTTGACGAGATCAGCAAGATGTTCCCGAGCCGGCTGGCCCGCCGGACCGCCGACGTCGACGCGGACGAGGGCTGAGCCCCGCCATGGCCAGCAATGAGATCAGCGTCAACTACCGCGCGCTGCGCAAGCACGCCGACTCGTTCGACGCGGCCGGTGAGTCGGCCGCCGGTATCGCCAACCGGCTGCACCAGCGGCTGGCCGACGTGGAGCCGACCGACTACGGCGACGACGACACCGGCAAGGCGTTCAAGAAGGAGTACCTGAAGTCGCGGGACCAGTTGGTGCAGGGCATCGACGGGTTGGTGCTGATGATGCGCGGGGTCGCGGACGGCGTCCGGCTGACGGCCGACGCGTACGAAGGCATCGACAAGGCAGTCAAAGGGGACTGACCCTTGGCCATCGAGGTGCCGGAGTGGGCGCAGACCATCTTCCTCATCGGCACCGGCGAAACCTGGCCACACCTCAACGAGGATGACCTCTGGTCGCTCGCCGCCGCCTGGGCCGACACCGCGATCGACCTCAACGAGCTGATCGGACAGGTCAACCAGGCGGCGATCGGGGCCAAGCTGGCCCTGCAGGGCGACGCCGGTGAGGCGTTCAGCCAGGCGATCCTCTCCTTCACCGAGAACAACCCGCGGCTGATCCCGGCGCTGGCCGAGGGCGCCGAGGGCCTCGCCAAGTACGCCGACAAGACCGCGCTGGACGTGCAGTACGCCAAGTGGATCATCCTGGCCCAGCTGGTCCCGCTGGTGTACAGCATCTACCAGCTGATCGCGGCGTCGTACGAGACCTTCGGCGCCTCGCTGGCCGGCATCCCGCCGCTGATCGAGCTGGGCCAGTGGATCGCCAAGAGCGTGATCCTCAAGCTGATCCAGGCGATCGTGTTCAGCGTCGTCATGCAGATGGGCTTCGACATCGCCGTGCAGGCCGCCCAGTTCGCCGCCGGCACCCGCAAGTCCTGGGACTGGGACAAGACCAAGAGCAGCGCGATCACCGGTGTGGTGGGCGGCATCTTCGGCCAGATCCTGCACGGCGCGGCCGGCAAGATGTTCGGGCACAAGTTCGCCGAGTCGTTCGTCAGCCACGTCGTGCTCGGCGCGGTGCACGAGTACGGCACCGAGGTGTTCAGCAACGCGGTGCAGGGCGAGGGTTTCAAGGGCTCCCCGTTCTCGCTCACCGCCGGCGGCACCGAGGGCCTGCTGGACTGGGGCAAGCACCGCATCTCGCACAGCCGGCAGGCCTCGCACGTCAACATCAACCTGCCGCATGTGGACATCCCGTCGCTGTCGACGCCCTCGCTGGAAGCCCTGTCCGGCTTCAAGTTCGACCAGTTCAGCGACGCCGTCCGGCAGGAAATGACGCAGATCAACTTCAACCTGGCCGACCCGGCGATGCTGGACAAGATCGCCCGGATGGACCCGGCCACGGTCACCCCGGAGACGTTCGCCGGCCTGCCCCGCGCGGACGCGCCGCCACCGTACACACGCGACAGTGCGGACGGGACGGTCGCGCCGCCGCCGTACACCGACGCGGACGGCAAGAACGGCGCCGCGCCGCCGACCACCGGGGTCGGCCAGAACGACCCGGTCCAGAATGGACAGACCGCGCCCGGGCAGACCGGAGTGCCGGGGCCCGGGCAGACCGGGGTACCGGGGCCCGGGCAGACCGGGGTTCCCGGGCCCGGGCAGACCGGGGTTCCCGGGCCCGGCCGCACCGAGGTGCCCGGCCAGGCTGATGCGCCGGGGCAGGCTGATGTGCCGGGCCGGACCGAGGTGCCGGGGCAGGCCGACGTGCCGGGTCGGACCGAGGCGCCGGGGCAGGCTGACGTGCCCGGACAGACCGAGGCGCCCGGGCAGGCCGACGTACCGGGGCAGGCCGAGGCGCCGGGGCAGCGCCAGATCCCCGACCAGAACGGGGTTCCCGGGTCGAACGGGGTCACCCCGACGGTGCCCGGGGAGAGCCCGGCGGCCACGCCGACCGACGGTGCCACCCTGCCGCAGATCACCCCGGCCACGCCCGGGCAGACCGCGGACGGGCTGCCGTCCACTTCGGACCTCGGGGCGACCGGGCCGGCCCCGGTCAACGGGGACGGGCCGCAGGTCGGTGCCGGTCCGGACGGCAACGGGACCACCGGTGCCGCCAACCAGCCCGGCCTGAGCCAGCCCGGCCCGGGGCAGCCGGGCGTGAACCAGCCAGGTCTGGGTCAGCCAGGTCTGGGTCAGCCGGGGGTGAGCGAGCCCGGGCTCGGGCAGCTGAGCGAATCCGGCCCGAACGGACAGCCGAACGGGAACGGGTCGATCGGCGGGGTGCTCAACCCGATCGGCACCGACCCGTCGACCGGGCCGGTCCAGCCGGGGCAGGACAGCCCGCCGACCAGCCAGCCGTCCACACCCGGACAGTCCACACCGGACGGTCGGGGCGGCCCGGTGCCGATGGCGCCGGTGCTGTTCGGCCAGCAGGGCGGTGCCCGGTTCAGCTCGCCGGCCACCGCCCGTCCGGCGACCGGCCCGGCGCCCCGCCCGGCGGCGCAGCCGGCGACCCGCTCCGCGACCCGGCCCGCGGCCGGTCCGAACGTCGCCCAGCCGGCGGCCACCGAGGAGCCGGCGAACACGCCGACCCCGACCGTGCCGGCCGAGGTGGCGGAGATCCCGGCCGGCTGGTGGCTGCCGACCGGCACCGACAGCGCCGCGGTCGAGGCCGCGGTCTGGGACCTGGTCGTCCCGGCCGGGAACTGGAAGGTGATCGCGGCGACCGCCGAGGGCGAGGGCGTCCGGTTCGGCGGCCGGGTGCTCAACCCGGCCGAGTTTGCCGACCTGGTGCGCTCCCAGCCCGGCTGGGACGGGCACAGCCTGGTGCTGGTCGCCGGCCGTACCGGCAACCGGTTCGCCGCCGCGGTCCGGGCCGAGCTGGGCGTGGACGTGATCGCGCCGCAGGCGGACGCGGTGTTCGACACCGACAAGCGGGTGAAGTCCGGCGACCTCGTACAGGTCGGCGGCACCGGGCGGTTCCGCGAGTCCGGCGAGTGGGTGCTGCACCCGGCCGAGGGCGAGGCCCGGTTGCTCGGCAGCGACCTGGTCTCGGCGATGCAGCGGGAGCGGGCCAGCGCGAACCGGGCCACCGACGTCACCCTGCCGGCGAACCTGGTCGCCCCCAGCCGTTCCGGCCCGGATCGGCCCAGCCTCCCCGGCCAGCGCCAGACCGGATCCCGGGCCGAGCAGCAGAGCGTCCCCCAGCAGGCCACCTCGGACGGCCCGGCGCTGCCGGGCACGACCTCGATCGGCCCGGTCAGCACCGCGAACGGCGCGCCCCTGCCGAACATCCCGACCACCGCCAGCACCAGCTCGACCGCCAGCCCTGCCCCGAGCTCGGCCGCCACCAGCTCGGACGTCACCAGTTCGGACGTGACGAGCTCGGACGGGACGAGCTCGGACGGGACGAGCTCGGACGGGACGAGCTCGGACGGGACGAGCTCGGACGGGACCAGTTCGGACGCGACCAGTTCGGACGGGACCAGTTCGGACGGGACCAGTTCGGACGGGACCAGTTCGGACGGGAACAGCTCGGACGGGACGAGTTCGGCGCCGGTCGGCCCGGGGAGCTAC
>Ga0307499_10000016_pt1 | contig 51840 bp, 55 predicted proteins | sample 13_S_MG_FD_201363 | JGI IMG/M metagenome (GOLD analysis project Ga0307499, IMG submission 201363) | Soil microbial communities from Populus trichocarpa stands in riparian zone in the Pacific Northwest, United States - 13_S | ecosystem: Environmental > Terrestrial > Soil > Riparian zone > Trees... | reverse complement strand
GCCGCTAAGTCGACGCCTTCCCGCCGCGACGCGCTGGGCGCGTCGCGACGGTCCAGGCGCCGCCGCGGCCGGCCTGCGCTCATTCCTCGATCAACCCGTCCCGGACCCGGACCCGGCGGCGGGCCCGGCCGGCGAGCTCCAGGTCGTGCGTGACGACCGCGATCGCGACGCCGCGGTCGGCGTTGAGCTGCTCGAGCAGGGCCATCACCTCGGCGCCGCGCTGGGTGTCCAGGTTGCCGGTCGGCTCGTCGGCCAGGATCACCTGCGGCTCGCCGACCAGCGCCCGGGCGATGGCCACCCGCTGCTGCTCGCCGCCGGACAGCTGCCCGGGACGGTGGCCGAGCCGGTGCGCCATCCCGACCGCGTCCAGCGCCTCGGTGGCCCGCCGCCGCCGCTCGGCCCGGCGCAGCCCGCGGTAGACCAGCGGCATCGCCACGTTCTCCACCGCGGACGCCCGCGGCAGCAACTGGAACGCCTGGAACACGAACCCGATCGTCGCGTTGCGGACGCCGGCCAGCTGATCCGGCCGGAGCGTCGACACGTCCGTGCCGGCCACCCGCAGGGTCCCGGTGGACGGCCGGTCCAGCGCGCCGAGCAGGTGCATCAGCGTCGACTTCCCCGACCCGGACGGGCCCACGATCGCGACGTAGTCACCCGGCCAGACCGCCAGCGACACCCCGCGCAGCGCCTCGACCGACACCCCGTCCAGCTCGTACGTGCGGGTCACGTCGATGGCTTCCAGCGCCGGCGGCGGTGCGGTCACGCGGCCGGCCCCGCAGTGCGCACCGCGGGTGCCGGCCGGGGGAGCCGGCGGGCTGACCGGGTCACGACAGGGTCTGGCCGGCGGAGACCTTGTCGGCGCCGCGGACCACCACCCGCTCACCCGGGATCAGGCCCTTGGTGATCTCGACCAGGTCCTCGCCCTGGGTGCCGACGGTCACCGTGCGGCGCGCGGCGCGGCCGCCCGCGACCACCCAGACCGCGTCCAGGTTGCCGACCCGGGTGACCGCCGAGGACGGCACCGAGATCGCGTCCCGGGCGGTGCGCACCTGCAGGTCGGCCACCGCGCTCATGCCCGGCCGCGGGTCCGGCGCGGGCCGGCCGTCGGCCAGCTTGCCGTGCCCGAGGGTGAGCCGCACCCGGTAGCTGACCCCGCCCCGGGCGGACGCGGTCGGCGACAGGTCCACCGCCTGCACCGTGGCCGGGTAGCTGGCCCCGGGCACCGCGTCCAGCTCGGCCGCGGCGTGCACGCCGCGGCGGACCAGCAGCACGTCGGTCTCGTCCACCTCGGCGATCAGCGAGAGCACCGCGGTGTCGACGATGGTGGCCAGCGGCAGCCCGGTGCTCACCGGCATCCCCGCGGTCACCGGCCCGGTGGTCTGCACCTGTGGCGCCGAGCCGCCGGAGACGTCGGTGCCGAGCGCGGACGAGGCCTGGTCGCGGACCTCCGGTGGCAACTGGTCGAGCACCGAGCCGAGCGAGCCGGAGCTGGAACCCGACCCGGCGGTGCCGCCGAGCTGCACCACGCCGGCGATCGGCGCCCGGATGGTGAGCGCGTCCACCGCCCGCTGCGCGGCGGTCACCGCCGCCTCGGCCTGGCCGCGCTGCGCCGCGGTGAGCGCGCCCAGCGCGGTGGACAGGTTGCCCACCCCGGTGTTGATCGCCTCGATCGCCGCCTGTGCCTGCGCCCGGGCCAGCGCGTACTGCTTCTCCGCAGCGGTGATCTGGGCCAGCGCGGCGGCCTTCAGCCGGGCGTCCGGGATCTGCCCGGCGGCCCGGCGGGCCGCGTCGAAGGCGCCCTTCGCGCTGGTGTCCGCCTGGCCCTGGCTGGCGCCCAGGTCGATCCGCGGCGGCGAGGTCGGCGCCGCCGCCTCGGCCTGCGCCGCCTGGGCCCGGGTGGTACGCAGCCGGGTCTGCGCGTCCGGCGCGGAGATCACGGCCAGGATCGCGCCGGCCGGCACCCGCTGCCCGTCGGTCACGTACAGCTTGCCGACCGTGCCGTCGCCGGTCGCGGTCACCGTGACGGTCGCCCGCGCCTGCACGTTCGCCGGCGCCTCCACCACCTCGGTGACGGTGGCCCGGTCGACGGTGCCCAGCTCGATGCCGGCGTTCCCGTCTCCGGTGCACCCGGACACCCCCAGCACCACCGCGACGACGGCAGCAACGCCGAACCCGGGTCGCCTCACCGACCCATCGTAGGTGGGCGCCGCCGGCCGGCCCGGCCGCGGTCTCGACGTGGCCAAGCCGGGACCGGCCCGGCCGGCGTGCGTCCGCCGGCCGGGCGGTCCCGACCCCCCGGAGCCGGTCAGAAGACGGTGATCGTCCGGCAGCCGATCAGCGAGTTGGTGCCGCCGGGGCCGACGTTGATGCCGTAGACGCAGATCGTGTGCGGCACGCCGCGGCTGAGCGTCACGCTGACCGGGATCCGCCCGAATCCGTGCGCGTCCCCGTAGCCGGGGTTGGTCGCGCCCACATCCGGGCGGGGCTCGTTCGCGGTGAACACGGCGGAGAACTGGCCGTCGATGTAGATGTGCACGTCGATCGGCGCGGTGCTGTCCGGGTCGATCGCCCAGCCGGTGACCTGCGTGCCGGTCGGCACCGCGCCGATCGAGTCGACCCAGCCGAACGGCAGGTCCGAGATGTTCACGGTCCGGCAGCCCAACTGCGGGTTCTCCGGATAGAGCTCGACGTTGATCGCGTACACGCAGACCTCGTGGCTGCCGACGCCCGGGGTGATCATGGTGTCGAAGCCGTGGGCGGCGCCGTACCGCGGGTAGGCCGCCGCGATGTCGGGCCGGTCGCGGTCGGCCCGGAGCGCGCCGGCGAACCCGCCGTCGACGTACACGTGCACGTCGATCGGGCCGGTCGTGTCCGGGTCCAGCGCCCAACCGAACAGCTGCACCCCGGTCGGCAGCCGGCGTACGACGTCCAGGTTGCCGATCGGCCGGTCGGCCACGCCGGGGGTGAACAGCAGCTTGTTCGGCGAGCCGGCGCCCGCGCCGGCCAGCGCGCCGACGGTGGCCATCTCGGCGACGTTCCCGCGCACCGCGAGCATGTTGGCGCCGGGCAGGATCTGCAGGTAGAGGGCGGCCGCACCGGTGACGTGCGGCGCGGCCATCGAGGTCCCGTCCAGGTCGAGCACGGCGGCGTCGCTGCCGATGCCGGCCGACCGCACGGCCACCCCGGGGGCGAACAGGTCCAGGCAGGAACCGAAGTTGGAGAACACCGCACGCTGATCATCCGGGCCGGACGCACCGACGGTCAGGGCCCGCTCGACCCGCGCCGGCGAGGCGCCGCAGGCGTCCACGCCGTCGTTCCCGGCCGCCACGACCGCGGCGAGCACCGGCGATGCCGACCGGGACGCCGCGATCAGCCGGCTGCTGGACCACTACGTGCACACCGGCTCGGCGGCCGACCGGCTGCTGGACCCGCACCGCGACCGCACCCCGGTGCCGCTGACCGCCCCCGCCGCCGGGGTGGGCGTCGAGCCGCTGGAGACCCCGGCCCAGGCGCTGGCCTGGCTGGCCGCCGAGCATGCCGTCGTGTTGGCCGCGATCGGGCTGGCCAGCCGCCTCGGCCGGGCCACCGCGGTCTGGCAGCTGGCCGAGGCGACCGACGCGTACCTGGACCGGCTCGGACACTGGAACGACCTGGCCATCGTCTGGCAGGCCGCGCTGGCCGTCGCCGACCGGCTCGACCAACCGGGCGCCACCGAGGACGCGCACCGCAACCTGGCCCATGCCTACCTGCGGCTGGGCCGCTTCGCCGCCGCGCACGCGCAGCACCAGCAGGCGCTGGGCGGGTACGTCCGGGCCGGCGACCACCTCGGCCAGGCGCGCACGCACCACAGCCTGACCGTGCTGTTCGGGCAGCAGGGCCGGCTGGACGAGGCGCTGGCACACGGCCAACAGGCGCTGGCCGGCTTCCGGGCCGCTGGCCACGAGCGCGGGCAGGCCGTCCTGCTCAACGAGATCGGCTGGTGCCACGCGCTGCGCGGTGACCACCACGCGGCGCTCGGCTACTGCCAGCAGGCGCTCGACCTGCTCGACCGGCTCGGCGACCGGCTCGGCGCGGCGCACGCCGCGGACAGCCTCGGCTACATCCACCACCAACTCGGCCAGCGGGCAGCGGCGGTGACCTGCTACGAGTACGCGCTGGACCGGTTCCGGGAGGCCAGCGACCGCTACCACGAGGCGGACGCGCTGTCCCGGCTCGGCGACGGGCAGCTGGCCGCCGAGCCGGCCGCTGCCCGCGCCGCCTGGCTGCGCGCGGTGGATCTGCTCACCGAGCTCGAGCACCCCGACGCCGACGCGGTCCGGGCCAAGCTGGACGCCACCCAGCCGGGCAACCCGGCCGGCCCGCCCTGACCGGCCACCCGTGCGGGCGGCTACTCGTGCAGGCGGCCGAGTTCGCGGCTGCGGTCGCGGGCGGCCTCGATCGCGGCCAGCAGGGCGGCCCGGACGGCGTGGATCTCCAGCTCGCGGATCGCGTTGATGGTGGTGCCGGCCGGCGAGGTGACCGCCTCGCGCAGCTTCACCGGATGCTCGCCGGTGTCCCGGAGCATCACCGCGGCGCCGAGCGCGGTCTGCACCAGCAGATCGGCCGCCACCGCCCGGGGCAGCCCGAGCAGGATGCCGGCATCGATCATGGCCTCGACCAGGAAGTAGAAGTAGGCCGGGCCGCTGCCGGACAGCGCGGTCACCGCGTCCTGCTGCTCCTCCGGCACCCGGATCACCTTGCCGACGGCACGCAGCAGCTCCTCGGTCACCACCAGGTGCCGCTCCTCGGCGTGCGAGCCGGGGCTGATCGCGCTCATCGCCTCGTCTACCAGCACCGGGGTGTTGGTCATCACCCGGATCACCGGGACCCCCGGGGCCAGCCGCTTCTCGAAGTAGCTCGTCGGGATGCCCGCGGCCAGCGAGACGACCAGCGTGCCCGGGCCCACGTGCGGCGCCAGCTCGTCCACCAGCGTGTCGATGTCCTGCGGCTTCACGCAGACGAGCAGCACGTCCGCGGTGCCGGCCGCCTCGGCGGTGGGCACCGGGCGCACCCCGTACCGGTCGGCGAGCTGCTTGCCGCGCTCCGGCCGGCGGACCGTGACCAGCACGTCGGACGCCGGCACACCGGCCCGCAGCAGCCCGGACAGCAGCGCCTCACCGATCTTGCCGGCGCCCAGCACAGCCAGCCGGTGGCTCATCCGCGGGACACCAGCGAGCGCAGGAAGAAGCTCACGTTCGCGGGTCGTTCGGCGAGTCGGCGCATCAGGTAGCCATACCACTCCGCGCCGTACGGCACATACACCCGGACCGTCTCGCCGGCCGCGGCCAGCCGCAACTGCTCGTCCGGCCGCACCCCGTACAGCAGCTGGAACTCGTAGCTGCCCCGGGCCCGGCCGTACCAGCGGGCCCGCTCGTCCGCGATCGCGATCAGCCGCGGGTCGTGCGAGGCGACCATCGGGTAGCCGGGGCCGGCCATCAGCACGTTCAGGCAGCGCACGTAGGACAGGTCGACCTCGTGCATGCTGCCGAACGCGACCGTGTCCGGCTCGTCGTAGGCGCCCTTGCACAGCCGCACCCGGGACCCCGGGTAGGCCAGGGCGCGGCAGTCGCCCTCGGTGCGGCGCAGGTACGCCTGCAGCACCGCGCCGGTGGCCGGGTAGTCGGCGCGCAGGTCGCCCAGGATGCTCAGGGTCGAGTCGGTGGTGGTGTGGTCCTCCATGTCCAGGGTGACCGTGGTGCCGGCGCGCTGCGCCGCCTCGGCGATCTCCCGGGCGTGCTCCAGCGCGATCCGCTCGCCGTCGCCGGGCAGCGCCTGCCCCACCGCCGACAGCTTCACGCTGAACTCGGCCTTGGCCGCCAGCCCTTCGCCGGACAACCGGTCCAGCAGGGTGCAGTACGCCTTGGCGATCGCGGCGGCCTGCGCGGCGTCCGCGGTGTCCTCCCCCAGGTGATCCAGGCTGACCGTCAACCCCTGGCCGACCAGCTCCCCGGTCACCCGCACGGCGTCGTCCGTCGACTCCCCCGCCACGTACCGCCGGACCACGCTGCGACTCACCGGCGCGCCCGCCACCACCCGCTTGACCTGCTGATTCCGCGCCGCCGCCAGAATCACCGAACGCAACATCCCCCCAGCCTACGGCGACCGGCGTTCAGTCTTGACGATGCCGTCCGACGTCGAAATGATGACTGACGTGGTCAAGGTCACCGTCCGTCTACCGGCCGACGTCAAACAGGCGATCGAGCGGCGATCCCGCCGGCTCGGCATCAGCCGGTCCGAGGTCTGCCGGCGGGCGCTCCGGGCGGCCGTCGCCGGCTGGGCGTCAGGTGAGGGCGGGGGCGGTGGCCAGGTGCAGGCGGGTGAAGGCGAGGGCCTCGGCCAGGTCGTTCTCGCGTTCCGGGCGGGTGATCACCCGGCGGGTGTTGACCTCGACGATCACGGTGCCGGTGAAGGCGCGCTCGGCCAGCCGGCCGAGTAGCTCGCCGCACGGCTGGCTGCCGCGGCCCGGCACCAGGTGCTCGTCCTTGGCCAGGCCGGTGCCATCGGCGATGTGCACGTGCGCCAGCCGGCCGCCGATCTTGTCCATCAGCGCCAGCGGGTCGGCCCGGGCCACCGCCGTGTGCGAGATGTCCAGGGTGAAGTGCCGGTGCGGCTCATCGGTCGGGTCCCAGTCCGGCGCGTAGGCGGAGACCTCACGGCCGCGCACCCGCAGCGGGAACATGTTCTCCACGGCGAACCGGACGTCGGTCTCGCCGGCCAGCCGGTCGATGCCGGTACGGAACGTGCGGGCGTAGTCGCGCTGCCAGCGGAACGGCGGGTGCACCACCACGGTGCCGGCGCCGAGCCGCTCGGCCGCCGCCCGGGCCCGCTGCAGCTTCCCCCACGGCTCGGTGCCCCAGACCCGCTGGGTGATCACCAGGCAGGGCGCGTGCAGGGCCAGGATCGGTACCCCGTGGTAGTCGGACAGCCGGCGCAGTGCGTCCGGGTCCTGGCTGACCGGGTCGGTCCAGACCATCACCTCGACGCCGTCGTAGCCGAGCCGGGCGGCCAACTCGAACGCGACGGCGGTGCTCTCCGGGTAGACCGACGCCGTGGACAGGCCGACCCGCGCGGCCGGCACGGTCACCGGCCGGCCCAGCGCGGATTCGCCCGCCGGCTTGGCAGCGGCGGCTGCGGCCCGGGCGGATGGCCGGCCGTTCGCCGTGCCGGTGCCGCGGGGCGGGCCCACCTGGGCGGCCCGGCCGGCCCGGCCGGGGCCAGCCGCCGCGCCGGTGCCGCTGCCCCGGCTCAGCTGGCCGGGACGGCCCGCGCGGCCGGCCGGGCCGGCAGCGCCGCCGCCGGCAGCCGCGCCGTCGCGGCTGGCCGGGCTCGTCGTCACGAACCCCAGGCTACGCGGCGCCGCCAGGTCAGCGGTTCTGCAGCGAGAATGCCGCCGGCAGCACGGTCAGCACCACCCCGATGCCGACCACGATGATCGAGGTGAGCAGGTCCAGATCGTGCCCGTACCGGCGGCGCAGCCAACGGGCCACCACCAGCAGCACGGTGACCGAGCCGCCCACGCCCGCCGCCGCGTAGAACGGGTACCGCTCCCAGAGCACGTGGAAGCCGAGCCAGATACCCAACCCGCTGGCCGCCCCGAAGATCGTCTGCAGCACGAACATGCCCCACTGCAGGATCAGCGCCGGTTCGTCCGCGTAGTCGTCGTCATCGGTGTCGCCGTCCCGCCCGTCCGGGGCCGGGTCGACCGCGCGCAGCGCCGGGCTGCCGGCCCGGTCCGGCGGCAGGTCGTCGTCGGCCGCCCGGCGCCGCCGGCGCCGGGAGCCGGTGTCGTCCGGGTCCGGCACCGCCCGCACCGGACCGCGCCGCCCGGTCGCGCCGGCCGGCTCGTCGGCCGGGCCCGGGTAGCCACCCGGCCCGGTCACCGGCCCGGGGTCGAACCCGCTGTCATCGGGCAGCGGGTAGCCGCCGTGACCGTTCACCGCGCCGGCGCCGGGCCGGCCGCGCGGACCGTCGTCCGGCGCCGGGTACCCGCCGTGCCCGTTCACCGGCCCGGCACCCGGCGGTAGGCCGTTCGGCCCGAGCGGATCGTCGGCCCCGGTCCGGTACCCGCCGCGACCGTTCACCGGCCCGGCGGGCCCACCGATCGGGACGGGCAGGGCCAGGTACCCGCCGCCGTGACCGTTCACCGGCTGGTCGTCGGGCGGGAAGGCGGCCGGGTACGCCGCGATCGGGCCGGGCAGCAGGCCGGGATGCGAGCCGGTGCCGGTCAACGGGCCACTGCGGTAGTCGTCCTCGTCGGGGCCGCGCGGCGGGGACGCCGGCAGGTATCCGGCGGAGCCGTGCCGGCCGGGCGGCGGCAGCGCGCCGCCGGGCCGGTATCCGTTCGTGGCCGCCGACCCGGCACCGAACCCCGAACCCCCGTCGTACCCCGGCCCGTCGTACCCCGGCCCGCCATGGCCGGGCCCGCCCGGGCCGGGCCCGGGCGGATCGAGCCGGGGCCCGTCAAACGGGGCGGGACGGGGCACGCCGGGCGGCGGCAGACCCACCGGCGGCCGGGCGGCCGGAGCGCGGGACGGGAGCGGGTGGGACGGGGCGGCGGAGCGGGTCAGGTGCGGCGGGTCGTCGGCGATCGGCGCCTCGATCCGGGGCTGCGCGCCGGTCTTCTCCCACCAGTGCTCCCAGGTGGTCTCACCGGCGGTCTGACCAGGCGGAACGTACGGCTCGCCGGCCGCGGACCCGGCCGGCGGACCGGCCGGCGGGGCAGCCCCGGCGGCGGGGTCGGACCGAGAATGTCGTCCCATCAGGCACCATCCAGCCAGTCCAGTCTCCGCAAGATGACACCCTCTCGGAGGGCCCAAGGGCAAATCTCGACCTGGACGAGGTCCAGCGCGCGCATGGTCGCCTCGGCCACCACGGCGCCGGCGAGCAGCTGGTGCGCCCGGTCCGGGCTGACCCCTTCCAGCTCGGCGAGATCGGCGGACGGGATCCGGGAGATGAAGCCGATCACCTGCCGGAGCCCGGTGATGGTGAGCACCCGGCGGGCCCGCGGGCCGGCGCTGGACGGCGCCGCGCCGGTCAGCCGGGCCAGCGACCGGAACGTCTTGGAGGTGGCCGCGGCCCGGTCCGGAGTGCCGAGGCCGGCCAGCTGCCGGGGCACCGCGGCCAGCTCGCCGTCCACGTACTCGCGCAGCGAGGCGACCTGGGTCCGGCTCGGCGGGTCGCCCCGGAACCGCTCCCGGCTGAGCCGGCCGGCACCCAGCGGCAGCGAGACGGCCAGGTCCGGTTCCTCGTCCAGGCCACAGGAGATCTCCAGCGAGCCACCGCCGATGTCCAGGTCGAGCAGCCGCCCGGCGCTCCAGCCGAACCAGCGGCGGACCGCCAGGAAGGTCAGCCGGGCCTCGTCCGGGCCGGTCAGCACCTGCAGGTCGACGCCGGTCTCGGTGTGCACCCGCTCCAGCACCTTGGCCGAGTTGGCCGCGTCCCGGACCGCCGAGGTGGCGAACGCCAGCAGATCGTCGCAGCCGAGCTCCTTCGCCGACCTGGCCGCGCCGGCCACCGCGGCGACCAGCGCGTCCGCGCCGCGGCGGGCCAGCTTGCCGCTGGAGTCGACGTTCTCGGCCAGCCGCAGCACGCTCTTCTCCGACCGGGCCGGGGTCGGGTGGGCGCCGCGGTGCGCGTCCACGACAAGCAGGTGCACGGTGTTCGAACCGACGTCGAGCACCCCCAGACGCATGCGCATACGGTAGGCGACCACCGCTGCTCCCGCCGCCGGGTGACCCGATCCGTCCGCAATGCCTGCCCGAACGGACGCCCGGCGGACCGGCCGCGGGCCGCCCCGGCGGGTGTCCGTCCCGACGGAGTCCGGCGCGGCGGGGGCTCCGCCGTACCGGGGCGCGGATCCAGGTCGTACCGTGTGCAGGTGACACTGTCCGACGCCCGGCCGGCCCCGCCGGCGGCCCGCGAGCCGGCGGCTCGCGAGGCGCCCCTGGACTTCCCCCGCGAATGGGTGGAGTTCGTCGATCCGGCCGATGCCGAGCACGTCATCCGGGCCGACATGACCTGGCTGTGCTCCCGCTGGACCTGCATCTTCGGCCGCGGCTGCCAGGGCATCCTGGCCGACCGGCCGGACGACGGCTGCTGCAGCCACGGCGCCTTCTTCTCCGACACGGCGGACGAGAAACGGGTCACCCGGGCCGCCCGGGAGCTGACCCCGGAGACCTGGCAGTACGCGAAGAAGGCCAAGCGCGGTATCACCGTGCGGGACAGCGTAGGCGACGACGACCGGCGCCGCCGCACCCGCACGGTGGACGGCGCCTGCATCTTCCTGAACCGGCCCGGGTTCGCCGGCGGCGAGGGCTGCGCGCTGCACGCGCTGGCGCTGCGCACCGACCGGCACCCGCTGGAGACCAAGCCGGACGTCTGCTGGCAGCTGCCGATCCGGCGCGAGCAGGACTGGGTGGACCGGGCCGACGGCACCCGGGTGCTGGTGTCCTCGGTGACCGAGTTCGACCGGCGGTCCTGGGGCGAGGGCGGGCACGACCTGCACTGGTGGTGCACGTCGTCACCGGACGCGCACGTCGGCGGCGAGCCGCTGTACGTCTCGTACGGCCCGGAACTGGCCGCGCTGCTCGGCCAGGCCGCGTACGACGAACTGGCCCGCCTCGCCGGCGCCCGGATGGCCGCCGGCCGGCTGATCGCCATCCACCCGGCCGAGCCGAAGGGCTGAGCTACCCACCGCCCACCCCATCGGGCGCGAGCAGGATCAGGTCTCGAACTTGTAGCCCAGGCCGCGGACGGTGACCAGGAAGCGCGGGTTGGACGGGTCCGGTTCGATCTTGGCGCGCAGCCGCTTGACGTGTACGTCCAGCGTCTTGGTGTCGCCCACGTAGTCGGCGCCCCAGACCCGGTCGATCAGCTGGCCGCGGGTGAGCACCCGGCCGGCGTTGCGGAGCAGCAGCTCCAGCAGGTCGAACTCCTTGAGCGGCAGCGGCACCTGGCCGCCGTTGACGGTGACCACGTGCCGGTCCACGTCCATCCGGACCGGGCCGGCCGACAGTGTCGCCGGCACCAGCTCCTCCGGCTCGGACCGGCGGCGCAGCACGGCCCGGATCCGGGCGACCAGCTCGCGGGACGAGAACGGCTTGGTCACGTAGTCGTCGGCGCCCAGCTCCAGGCCGACCACCTTGTCGATCTCGCTGTCCCGGGCGGTGAGCATGATCACCGGGACGCTGGACCGCTGCCGCAGCGTCCGGCACACCTCGGTGCCGGACAGCCCGGGCAGCATGAGGTCCAGCAGCACCAGATCGGCGCCGGACCGGTCGAACTCGCTGAGCGCGTCCGGGCCGGTGGCCGCGACCGCGACCTCGAAGCCCTCGCGCCGCAGCATGTACGACAGCGCTTCGGAAAACGACTCCTCATCCTCCACGACCAGCACTCGCGTCACGCGGTTCCTCTCAGGGGAGCCGGGGCGGAAGTACGCCCGGGATTGGCGCCGGATGGTCCGGCTGGCGGCGTCCGGTCGGCAGCGGCGCCGCCGGCCGGCTCGTCGTCGCGGGCCAGGTCGCCGTCTGGACCGCTGTCCGGGTTGCCGTCTGGACTGCCGTCCAGGTCGTCGTCGTCCGCCGACCCGGACCCGAACAGTGGCGCGGCCGCCGGCAGCCGCATGGTGAACGTGGAACCGGACCCCACCACGCTCCATACGCAGACCACGCCACCCTGGTTGCTGGCGATGTGCTTGACGATGGCCAGGCCCAGGCCGGTGCCGCCGGTGGCCCGGGACCGCGCCGGATCGGCCCGGTAGAACCGCTCGAAGACCCGTTCCAGATCGCGCTCGGCGATGCCGATGCCCTGGTCGGAGACGGAGATCTCGACCCAGCCGGCCCGCCGCCGGGTGCCGACCGCGACCCGGGTGCCGACCGGGCTGTACGCCACCGCGTTGTCGACCAGGTTCGCCAGCGCGGTGATCAGCTGCGGCTCGCTGCCGCGCACGGTCAGCCCGGTGTCGCCGCCGGAGACGACCGAGATGCCGGCGGACTCGGCGGCCAGCCGGGTCCGGTCCAGCGCCTCGCCGATCAGCCGGTCGACCACGACGATCGCCGGGGTGGGCAGCGGGTCGGCGCCCTGCAGCCGGGACAGCTCGATCAGTTCCTGCACCAGCCGGCCCAGCCGGTGCCCCTCGAGCTGCATCCGGCTGGCGAACCGGCGCACCGCGGTCGGCTCGTCGGCGGCGTCCTGCACCGCCTCGGCCAGCAGGCTGAGCGCGCCGACCGGGGTCTTCAGCTCGTGGCTGACGTTCGCCACGAAGTCCCGGCGGACCGCCTCCAGCCGGCGCGACTCGGTCACGTCCTCCAGCAGCAGCGCCACGTAGCCGGTCTCGGCCAGCGGGGCGGCCTGCACGCTCACCGCGACCGGCTCCCGGCCGAGCCGGTTGCGCGGCATGTCCAGCACCGCGTGCGCGGGCTCACCGGACCGGCGGGCGCCGCGGGCCAGCCGGCGCATCTCGTCCACCACCAGCCGGCCGCCGCGCATCACGCCCATCGCCCGGGCGGCCGGGTTGGCCAGCACCACCTCGTCGGCCGAGTCGAGCACCAGCGCGCCGGACCGCATCACCTCCAGCACCCGCCGGGAGAGCTCCTCGGCGGCAGCCGGCACCGGCCGCGCCGGCACCGCGGGCGGCACCGGCCGGGCCACCCGCCGGCGCCGGGCCGGCAGCAGATAGGTAACGGCGACGCCGACGGCCGAGCCCGCAAGCAGGGCGACCGGCACCGCCACCGCGATGTCCACGGACCGATCGTAAGGTCACCGGCCCGCCGGTCCGGCGCACTGTGCCGACAAGCCGGGAAGGGTCATGCCGCCACCCCGAGGAGTTCACTACTCGTACCGCGCATGTTCACCGCCCAAGCCGGGCAATGTGACCGGGCGGACTAGCCTTCCCACCAGACACGTCCCGCCGGCCGTCGTGGCCCGCGCGGGCGTAGATGTATGCACAGCCGAAGGAGCTGGTATGCGGGAGACGTTCCACGATGAGCTCAACCAACTCGGTGAGTCGCTCGTCGAGATGACCGGCCTGGTCAGCGTCGCGATGCAGCAGGCGACCAGCGCCCTGCTCGACGTGGACCTGACCCTCGCCGAGCGGGTCATCTCCGACGACGAAAAGGTCGACGCGGTCCGCGACGAGAGTGAACGCAAGGCATTCGACCTGCTCGCCCGGCAGCAGCCGGTGGCGCGCGACCTGCGCACGATCGTCACGACACTCCGGATGGTTGCCGATCTGGAGCGGATGGGCGATCTGGCGCTGCATGTGGCGAAGGTGGCCCGGATGCGCTACCCGGCCGCCGCGGTGCCGGCCGAGGTGCAGGACACGATCCGGGAGATGGGCGATATCGCGGTCCGGATCGCCGACAAGACCCGGGACGTGCTCGCCGGCAAGGACGCCGAACTGGCCGAGCAGATCGAGACCGACGACGACCGGATGGACCTGCTGCACCGCCGGCTGTTCGCGATCCTGCTCGCCGACGACTGGGCGCAGGGTGTCGAGCCGGCCATCGACATCACCCTGATCGGCCGCTACTACGAGCGGTTCGCCGACCACTCGGTCTCGGTGGCCCGCCAGGTGATCTACCTGGTCACCGGCGAGATGCCGCAGCCGGCCACCGCGGGCAACGGGCGACCGGAGACCGCACTAGGCCTCTGACGGCTCAGCGACCCTGGTTCTTGACCGCCTCGATCGAGGCGGCGGCCGCGGCCGGGTCGAGGTACTGGCCGCCCGGGGTGGCCGGCCGCAGCCCGGCGGTCAGGTCGTAGCGCAGCGGGATGCCGGTCGGGATGTTCAGCCCGACCACCGCCTCGTCGGTCAGCCCGTCCAGGTGCTTGACCAGCGCGCGCAGCGAGTTGCCGTGCGCGGCGACCAGCACCGTGCGGCCGAGCAGCAGGTCGGGCACCAGCGCGTCGTACCAGTACGGCAGCATCCGCTCGACCACGTCGGCCAGGCACTCGGTCCGCGGCAGCAGCTCGAACAGGCTGGCGTAGCGCGGGTCGCCGGCCTGCGACCACTCGTCGTCGTCCGGCAGCGGCGGCGGCGGCACGTCGTACGAGCGGCGCCAGGTCATGAACTGCTCGTCGCCGTACGCGGCCCGGACCTCGGCCTTGTTCTTGCCCTGCAGGGCGCCGTAGTGCCGCTCGTTCAGCCGCCAGGACCGGCGCACCGGGATCCAGGACCGCTCGGCCGCCTCCAGCGCGATCTCCGCGGTGCGCACCGCCCGGCGCTGCACCGACGTGTGCAGCACGTCGGGCAGCAGGCCGGTCTCGCGGAGCAGTTCGCCGCCGCGCCGCGCCTCCGCCTCGCCCTTGGCCGAGAGGCCGACGTCCACCCAGCCGGTGAACAGGTTCTTCGCGTTCCACTCGCTCTCGCCGTGGCGGAGCAGCACCAGCGTGCCGATCTGGTTCCCAGCCATGCGCCTAGCCTGCCAGAACCGTCCCCGCCGGCGCGGCCGGCCCGGCGGCGTCAGCAGCCCGGCCGGCCGCTGCCCCGGCCGGGGCAGCCGCAGCCGGGGCAGCCGCAGCCGGGGCTTCGAACGGGCAGCCGGCGGCGGGCGCGGCGCCGGCCAGCACCGCGTCCACGATCGCGGCGACCTGGCCGTCGGTGACCGGGACCGGCCTGATCACCGTCCGCACCAGCAGCGGGGCGACCAGCACCTCGATCATCAGGTCCAGGTCGGCATCCGGGCCGATCAGGCCGGCGGCGACGCCGCGCTCGAGCACCTCGCGCAGCACCTGCCGGCGCGGACCGACCACCCGCCGCCAGTACGCCTCGGTCAGCTGCGGGTAGTCGTCCGCCTCGCCGATCAGCCGGCGCATCAGCCCGGCCGTGCCACCGGTCTGCCAGCCGGCCCGCATCCGGTTCAGCAGCAGGCAGAGCGACTCCCGGACCGGGCCGGGCGGGGCGGCCTGCACCGGGCCTTTGAGCTGCACCAGCGTGTCCACGACCAGTTCTTTCTTGGTGGACCAGCGCCGGTAGACGGTGGTCTTGGCCACCCCGGCCCGGGCCGCGACCGCCTCCATGGTCAGCCCGGTGACGCCGTGCTCGGCCAGCAGGTCGAGGGTGGCGGTCAGGATCGCGCGCTCGGCCTGCTCACTGCGCGGCCGGCCGGGCGTCCGGGGCGGCCCGTCCGCGGCACGTCGGGGCATCGTCAGCCGCCGACCGCCGCGGCGTCGGCCCGCTCCTGCTCGGCTTCGCCGCGCTCGTGCATGGCCGCCCGGCCGGGCAGGAACGCGGCCACCACCAGCGCGCCCAGCAGCGTGAACCCGGCGGCCACGATCGACGTGACGTGCATCGCGCCGATGAACGAGTCGATCGAGGCGCGCTGCACCCCGGGCACCGCGGCCAGCGCCTGCTGCGGCAGCTCGCCGCGGGCGACCGCGGCCACGGTCCGGCCGATCGCGGCGAACGTGCCGCCGACCGACTCGGCCACGTCGTCGCCGCGGGTCTGCACCGGCAGCGCGTCGCCGGCCGGGCCGAACCGGCCGCGGTAGGAGGCGGCCAGGATCGAACCGAGGATGGCCACCCCGAACGCGCCGCCGACCTGGCGGATGGTGTTGTTCACCGCAGCGCCGGAGCCGGCCTTCTCCCGCGGCACCGCGCCCATCACCACGTTCGTGGCCGGCGCCATCACGTTGCCCATGCCCAGGCCCATCACGGCCATCTGCAGCTCGATCACCCACAGCGGCGTGTTCTGGTCGACGAAGACGTAGCCCAGGTAGGAGACGGTGACCAGCAGCAGCCCGACGGTGGCGACCACCCGCGGGCCGAACCGCTGCGACATCTGGCCGCTGCGGGCCGCCCCGATCATCAGCGGGATCGCCACCGCCACCAGGCACAGCCCGGCCTGCAGCGGGCTGTAGCCGCGCGCCAACTGCAGGTAGAAGGCCAGGTAGAAGGTGGAGCCCATCATGCCCAGGAAGGTGAAGCCGATCGCCGCGGTGCCAGCCGAGAAGGCCGGGTTGCGGAACAGCGAGATGTCCAGCGAAGGGTGGCTGCTGCGCCGCTCGGCCAGCACGAACGCGGCCAGCAGCGCGACGCCGAGCAGCATCGTGCCCCACACCTGCACGCCGGCCCACTCGTTGCTCTGGCCGCCCTTGATGATCCCGTAGACCAGCAGCACCAGCCCGGCGATGGACAGCAGCACGCCGAGCGGGTCGATCCGGCCCGGCCGCGGGTCGCGTGACTCGGGCACCAGCAGCGCGATGCCGACCAGTCCGACCAGCACGATCGGGACGTTGATCAGGAACACCGAGCCCCACCAGAAGTGCTCCAGCAGGAACCCGCCGGTGACCGGGCCGATCGCGACCGCGAGCCCGCTGAAGCCGGCCCAGATGCCGATCGCCTTGCCCCGCTCGCGCGGCTCGAACACGTTCGTGATGATCGACAGCGTCTGCGGCTGGACCATCGCGCCGCCGATGCCCATCAGCGCGCGGGCCGCGATCAACTGCCCGGAACTGTGGGAGAACGCGGTCAGCGCGGACGTGCTGCCGAAGACCAGCATGCCGATCATCAGGATCCGGCGCCGACCGAACCGGTCACCGAGCACGCCGAAGGTGAACAGCAGCCCGGCGAAGACCAGGACGTAGGAGTTGATCGCCCATTCCATGTCGCTCTGGCTGGCGTTCAGATCCTGCTGGATGGTCTTCAGCGCCACGTTCAGGATCGTGTTGTCCAGGATCACCACCAGCAGGCAGATCACCAGCACGCCGAGGATGTACCAGCGGCGTGCCTGCACGGTCTTCTGCTCCACGCGGTCCCCCCTCCTGCCGGCCCAGCCGAGGGCCGTATATCGCTACGGTGCCGTATCTGAACTGACCGTACCGACGGGAGTTCCGATACGCAACGGCTGCGTATCGGAACGGCGTGCTCGCTGCGCGTGCTCAGCCGGAAGGCCGGCTGAGCCCGGTCCCGGAGCCGGCCCCCGATCGACCCCGGCATCGGCTCCGGCACCGGCCCGGCATCGGCTCCGGCGTCCCGGCTCGGGGCCTGTCGGGGCCTGTCAGGGCCTCTCAGGGCCGCTCAGGACCTCTCAGGGCCGGTTCGGGGCGTCGTTCCGGGGATCGGCGAACCGGGCGAACGCCGCGAGGTTCGCCAGCGACTCGCCCCGCTTGACCCGCCAGGCCCACTCCCGCCGGATCGACGACCCGAAGCCGATCTCCAGCATCGCGTCGAAGTTCTCGTCCGCGTAGCTGAGCACCGCGCCGAGCAGCCGGTCGATCTCGTCCGCCGTCACCGCCGCCAGCGGCAGCCGGCCGACCAGGTAGACGTCGCCGTTGCGGTCCAGCGAGAAGGAGACCCCGTACATCCGGGCGTTGCGCTGCAGCAGGAAGTCGTACAGCCGCTCCTGGTTCTCGTCCGCGTGCCGCATCACGAACGCCTCGACCAGCAGCGCGTGGTCGCCGACCACCAGCCAGCACATCGTGGCCAGCTTGTGCTCGCCGGGAAGTTTGACCAGGTACGACCCGGGGCCGGTGCGCTGGTACTCGACCTCCCGCTCGTCCAGCGCGGACCTGATCACCTCGTCGGCGATCGGGTTGTCGGCGCCCGTCACGGGCAGCAGACCGCGTCGGCCAGGACGAACGGGGGCTGCCGCAGGGCGTCCCGGTAGGTGTCGAGCAGGTGCTCGGCGGTGCGCTGCCAGGAGAACTCCTCGGCGTGCGCCCGGGCGGCGGCGGCCAGTGCCAGGCGGCGGCCCGGCGCCCCGACGATCCGCTCGATGGCCAGCGCGTAGTCGGTCGGGTCGTGCCCGGCGACCAGGATGCCGGAGACGCCGTCGGCGACCGCGGTGGGCAGCCCGCCGACCGCGGCGGCCACCACCGGCGTGCCGCAGGCCTGCGACTCCAGCGCGACCAACCCGAAGGACTCGTTGTGGCTCGGCACCACGGTGACGTCGGCGGCCCGGTAGAAGTCGGCCAGCCGGTCGGGCGCCGCCGGCCGTTCGAACCGGATCAGATCGGCGATCCCCAGCGCGTGGGCCAGGTGGTGCAGGTGCTTGGGCTCGGCGAGCCCGGTGCCGCTGGGGCCACCGACCACGATCACCTGTAGCCGGCGGCGCAGCTCCGGGTCGCGGTCGGCCAGCACCGCGGCGGCCCGGAGCAGCACATCGGGCGCCTTCAGCGGCTGAATGCGCCCGACGAACAGCAGCACGACCGCATCCGGCGGCACCCCGAGGCGGGTCCGCGCGGCCGACGCGTCGGCCAGCCGGAACATCTCCAGATCCACCCCGGGCGGGACGACCAGCACCCGGTCCGGGTCGGCGTCGTACCAGTGCATCAGCTGCCAGGCCTCGTCCTGGGTGGACGCGACCAGCCGATCCGCCTCGGCCACCACCTGGTCCTCGCCGATCAGCCGGGCCAGCGGCTCGGGCTGGTCGCCCTCGGCCAGCGCGGCGTTCTTGACCTTGCCCAGGGTGTGTGCGGTGTGCACCAGCGGCACCCCCCAGCGGTCCCGGGCCAGCCAGCCGACCTGGCCGGACAGCCAGTAGTGCGAGTGCACCACGTCGTACCAGCCGGGCTCGTGCTGCGCCTCGGCCCGCAGCACCCCGGAGGTGAACGCGCACAGCTGGGCCGGCAGGTCGCCCTTGCTCAACCCCTCGAACGGCCCGGCCGTGACGTGCCGGACCAGCACCCCGGGCGACATCTCCACCACCGGCGGCAGGCCGCTCGCGGTGGCCCGGGTGAACACCTCGACCGCGACGCCCATCTCGGCCAGCCGGCGGGACACCTCCACGATGTAGACGTTCATCCCGCCGGCGTCGCCGGTGCCCGGCTGGTCCAGCGGGGACGTGTGCACCGAGAGCGTGGCGATGCGCCGGGGGCGCTCGCGCAGGATCGGAATGACGGCACGCCCGGTCGGCACGAGCCACCTCCATCTCGTCGCGCGCAACACCGCGCGCACCCAGATCACGGCAACACCCGGGTTACCCGAATCCTGCCCGGCGATGTCCCGATGTGTCGGCCGCGACGCTAGTCGAGGGTCAAGCCGACCAGGCGGGGCTCGACGGCCAGCGTCACACCGAAGGCGCCCCGCACGCCGGACCGGATCTCGGTCGCCAGCGCGATCAGCTCGGCCGCGGTCGCGCCGCCCCGGTTGGTCAGTGCCAGCGTGTGCTTGCTCGACAACCCGACGTGGCCGGCGCCGTAGCCCTTGCCGTAGCCGGCCCGCTCGATCAGCCAGGCCGCGGACAGCTTCGTACCGCCCCCGGCCGGCCAGCTCGGGTACCCGGTGCCGGCCGGCAACCGGGCCTCGAACGCGACCAGTTCCGCCGCCGACAGCACCGGGTTGGTGAAGAACGAACCGACGCTCCAGGTGTCGTGGTCGGCCGGGTCGAGCACCATGCCCTTGCCCCGGCGCAGCGCCAGCACCGCGTCCCGCACGTCGGCCAGCTTGGCCGACTCGCCGACCTCGATGCCCAGGCTGCGGGCCAGCTCGGCGTACCGCACCGGCCCGGACATCGGCTGCGGCCGGAGCCGGAAAGTGACCGCGAGCACCACGTACCGCTCGGACCGCTTGAACGCGCTGTCCCGGTAGCCGAACTCGCACTCGGCCGGGCTGAGCAGCCGGTCCTGGCCGGCTTCGCGGTCCCAGACCCGGACGCCGGTGATCGTCTCGGCCACTTCCTGGCCGTACGCGCCGACGTTCTGCACCGGGGTGGCACCGGTCAGCCCCGGGATGCCGGACAGCCCCTCGATGCCGGCCCAGCCCTCGCCGACCGCCCGGGCGGTCAACTCGTCCCAGGGCTCACCGGCCTGCACGGTCAGCGTGACCGCGCCGTACCCGGCCTGCACCGCCACCCCGCGCGAGCGCAGCAGCACCACCACACCGGGCCAGCCCGCGTCGGACAGCACCAGGTTGCTGCCGCCGCCGATCAGCAGCACCGGATCGCCGGCCGCGTCCGCGGCCCGCACCGCGGCGCCGATCTCGGCCGCGGTGGCCGCCTCGACCAGCCGCCGGGCCGGGCCGCCCAGCCGCAGCGTCGTGTACGTGCCGAGCGCCTGCCCCGCGGTCACCCCGACCCTCCCTTGCTCGCCCCCGGGCAAATGTACGCAGCCGGCGCGGGATCACGGCTCGCGGTAGTGGATCTCGGTACGCCAGGCGTCCGGCGGCTCGACGTGCAGCGCCCAGAACTCCTCGGCGATGCGGTCCGGGTCGTAGTAGCCGTCCGGCTGGATCAGCCCGTCCACGGTGACCGTCGCGACGTGGATGCCGGCCGGCCGCAGCTCGTGCGCCATGCTCAGGGCCAGCGCGCGGACACCGGCCTTCTGCACGGCGAGCCCGCAGTACGCGGCCGACGCGTTGAACGCCAGCCCGCTGCCGGTGACCAGGATCGTGCCGCGCCGGGTGGCCCGCATCGCCGGCACCACCGCCTGCCCCGCCACCAGCAGCGCGCCGATACCGCCGGCCAGGCCGCGGCTGAAGTCGTCGTAGGAGACCTTGGACGGGGTGCCCACCACCGGCACCGACACGTGGTGCACCAGCACGGTCGGCTCGCCCAGCGCGGTGCGCACCGCCTCCAGCGCGGACCGCAGCTCGATCGGGTCGGCGGCGTCCGCGACGAACGCGTGCCCGGCGCCGCCGGCGCCCCGCAACTCCTCCACCATGCCGGCCAGTCGCTGACCGTTACGGGCCACCAGCGCGATCGAGGAACCGTCCTGAGCGAACCGGCGGGCAATCGCGAGACCGAGACCCGGCCCCGCTCCGACGATCACTACCGTGCCAGGCATGCCGGGACCCTACGCCAATCGGCGCAGTGCCCCCTTGACCGGGGCGGCCGGTGAGGACTGGCCCGCCGGCCCGTACGCTGCCGTCGGTGAAGAGGGCACCGAGGCTGGCGGCGGGCCGGGCCCGCGCGCTCGGCCGGCCCACCCGCGGCACCACCAACCCGAACCGGCTGCGCCGGGTGGACCGCTGGCTGGTCGGCACCCAGACCGCCCGGCTACGCGACGCGATCGACCCGCTGGTGGTCGACCTCGGCTTCGGCAGCAGCCCGGTCACCACGGTGGAGCTGGCCGACCGGCTGCGCGACGTGCGCCGGGACGTCCGGGTGCTCGGGCTGGAGATCGACACCGACCGGGTCGCCGAAGCCAGCGGGTACGCCGAACCGCCGCGGCTGGAGTTCGCCCGCGGCGGGTTCGAGCTGGCCGGCCGGCGGCCGGTGCTGGTCCGCGCCATGAACGTGCTGCGGCAGTACGAACCGGCCGCGGTCGCCGAGGCCTGGCAGGCCATGTCCGGCCAGCTCGCCCCGGGCGGCCTGCTGGTCGAGGGCACCTGCGACGAGCTGGGCCGGCGGGCCTGCTGGGTCGCGCTGGACGCCACCGGCCCGCTCACGCTCACCCTGGCCGCCCGCACCTCCGGGCTGGAGTGGCCGAGCGAACTGGCCGAGCGGCTACCCAAGGTGCTGATCCACCGCAACGTGCGCGGCGAGCCGGTGCATGCCTTCCTGGTCGCGTTCGACCAGGCCTGGGCGACCGTCGCCGGCCACGCCACGTTCGGCCCGCGGCAGCGCTGGGCCGCCGCGGTGGAGAAGCTCGCCGACGACGGCTGGCCGGTCGTCGGCCGCCGCGCCCGCTGGCGCCTCGGCGAGGTAACCGTCCGCTGGTCCGCGGTCTCCTAGCCCGCCCGACCCCGGCCCCGATCGGGCCGGGGCCGGCGGCCCGGCGGCGGCGGAGCGGCTGGATCAGCCGCCGGTGCCGGTGAGGGTGACGTCGATGTTGCCGCGGGTGGCGGCCGAGTACGGGCAGACCTGGTGCGCGGCCTCGACCAGCTCCCGCGCGGTCTCGTCCGACACCCCGGGGATGGTGGCGCTGATCGCGGCCGCCAGGCCGAACCCGCCGCCCTCCACCGTGCCTATCGTCACGTCCACCGAGACCAGCGAGGCCGACGTGTCGACCTTCTGCCGGCGGCCGACCACGCCCAGCGCGCTCTGGAAGCAGGCGGCGTAGCCGGTGGCGAACAACTGCTCCGGGTTGGTCGCACCACCCGGGCCGCCCATCTCCGGCGGCGCCGCGAGCGGCACGTCCAGCAGCCCGTCGCTGGTGGTGGACCGGCCGGACCGGCCGCCGGTGGCGGTGGCGCGGGTGGTGTAGAGCGGCTTGACCAGGCTGACCATTCGGACTCCTTCGCTACTCCGCCGCGAGGACGCGGCTGAACGTGTCGTACGCGTTGCGGTCGAACAGCACCAGCCGGGCTTCGGTCACCACGCCGGCGACCTCGCCCGGCGCGGACCGCAGCGCGGCCAGCGCCTGCCGGGCACCGTCGTCCAGCGGCCAGCCGAAGATCCCGGTCGAGATCGCCGGGAACGCGACCGTCCCGGCGCCGAGCTCGGCGGCCAGCCGCAGCGACTCCTGATAGCAGGAGCGGAGCAGGTGGCCACGGTCCTCCCTGGTGGTCCAGACCGGGCCGACGGTGTGGATCACCCAGCGCGCCGGCAGCTCGCCGGCTCCGGTCGCCACTGCCCGACCAGTGGGCAGCCCGTCCGGATACTGGGACGCCCGCACCTGCCGGCACTCGGCCAGGATGGCCGGGCCGCCGCGGCCGTGGATCGCCCCGTCCACCCCGCCGCCGCCGAGCAGCGAGGAGTTCGCCGCGTTCACGATGGCGTCCACCCGCTGGGCGGTGATGTCCCCACGGACCAAGGTGATCTGCACGGTGCCCACGCTAGCTCGCGGATCACACCGGATGGACGGCACCGGTCGTGCAGTAGCGGCCACGCCCCGCTACGGTCTGAGGCGTGCAGGCCATTCTCGCCACAGACCGGTTGATCGCGCGCTCCTGGACCTTGGAAGACGGCGACCTGACCGCCGCGTACGACATCTACTCGCAGGACGAAGTGGCGCGCTGGCTGGACGCGCCGACCGCCAGCGAGGAGATCAAGACCCGGATCGAGCGCTGGTCCCTGCCGACCAGCGATCCGACCTACGGCGTCTGGGCGGTGGAGGTGCGGGCCAGACCGGGCGCCCCGATCGGCAGCGTGCTGCTCCGGCCGCTGCCGCCGGCGCTGGAGGACGTCGAGGTGGCCTGGCACCTGCACCCGGCGTTCTGGGGTCAGGGCTACGCCACCGAGATCGGCCGGGCCGCCGCGGAGCGCGCCTTCAGCACCGGCATCGAGGAGGTGTTCGCCGTCGTCCGGCCCGGTAACAACCGGTCGATGGCGGTCGCGCAGCGCCTGGGTATGGACTACGTCGGCCGCACCGAGAAGTTCTACGGGCTGCGGATGGAGCTCTACCGGCTGCGCCCGGGCGACCTGATCTCGTCCGCCCACCTGCGCGAGTACGCCAGCGGCAGCTGAGGCCCGGCGGCGCGGCTCAGCGCGGCGCGGCTCAGAGCTTGGCCGCGATCGTCTTCGCCAGCGCGATCTCGTTGTCCCGCAGGCCGTTCGGGTTCTCCTGGGTGTAGATGAACACGGTCACCACCCGGGCGCCCTTGTGGAAGATCAGCACGCCGGTGGCCAGCACGGCCTTGTCGCCCACGCCCGGCACCGTCTGCACGGTCTTGCCGCCAGACTGGCCGGAGACGATCTGGTCGAACATGCCCGCGGTCGCCGCACTCTGCAACACCTGCACGGTGACCGTGCCGACCGGCCCCGGGCCGGCCGTGACGAACGTGCAGGACGAGAAAACGCCGAGCGTCCGGGCCTGCGCGGCGCCGACCTTGCGGCCGAGCGCCGCACCCGCCTCGGCCGTGGTGACCAGCGTGCACGCCTTCGGCTGGCCGCCCTCGGTCTCGCCGCCGGCCGGCCCGCTGCCGCTCGTGCTGGGCGCCGGGCTGGCCGAGCCGCCGGTGCCGGCCGGGCTGCTGCTGGCCGGTGCGGGCGAGCCGCTGGGAGCCGCGGTCGGCAGGTCGTCGTGGCTGCAGGCCGCCGCCAGGCAGGCGGCCAGCCCGACCAGCCCGACCCGGAACGCGGTAGCAGCTCGCATGGCCACGCTGTCTACCAGCGTCCAGGCCCCGACACCTCGCGCACCGCCGGTCGGACGTCCACGAGATAGACGATCGACGCGACGATCGACGCAATCCCGAAGATGCTCAGCGGACCGAACAACCAGAGCAGCGCAAGCGCTCCGGCGGTGATCGCGAGCCAGGCCGGTTTGGTCAGCTTGCCGGCCGCCGGAAACGCCTGCGGCTTGCGGGTGACGCAGTCGATCAGCGCCCAGGCGGCGGTGACCAGGCAGGCCAGCAGGACGACGTTGATCAAGTTATTCGATAGAAATCCCACCAGCCAAGAGTACGGCCAGGCGGGGCCGGGTGGCCCGGCCCCGCCACCGGATGCCAACCCGCCGTGACCCGGGCTGCACCCGAACCGCCGACCCAACCGCCCGGCCGGGGATCAGCGTTCAGACAGCGGAGGTGCCATGAACGCTGAGATCGAGGACGGCTACCGGGAGTTCGTCGCCGGCCAGTTGCACCCGCTGCTCCGCACCGCGTACCTGCTCTGCGGTCATTGGCAGACCGCCGAGGACCTGGTCCAGATCACGCTGGTGCAGCTGTACCGGTCCTGGCCGCGGATCGCCGGCCTGGAGGAGCCGCGGGCGTACGCCCGGCGGGTGCTGACCAACGCGTTCGTGACCGCCCAGCGCCGCCGCTGGCGAGCGGAGCAGCCGGTGGCCGAACCGCCGCGCGACACCCGCACCACCGCGCCGGACCCGGCCAGCGGCGTCAACGACCGGGACTGGCAACTGCGGCTGCTGCGCCAACTGCCGCCCCGGCAGCGGGCGGTGCTGGTGCTGCGGTTCTGGGAAGACCTCGACGTCGCCGAGACCGCCCGGGTGCTCGGCATCTCCACCGGAACGGTCAAGCGCCAGACCTTCGACGGCCTCGCCACGCTCCGGCAGGCGCTGGGCGAGCAGAACGGCGATCACCAGATGGAGTCACAGCCATGACCGACGACCACGCCGACATCCGTACGCTGTTCGCCACCGCGAGCGAGGACCTGCCACCGACCCGGCTGACCGCCGACGACCTGATCGCGGCCGGCGAGCGCGGGCGGTTCGGCCGGCGTTCCAGGCTGGGAAGCGCGCCGCGACCGAGGTTGGCCGTGGCCGCCGCCGCCGTGGCGGTCGTCGCCACCAGCGGGCTGGTGGTGCTGAACCGGCAGCTCACCGCCCCGGGCCCCGGGCCGACCGGCCGCACCAGCCAGCCGGCCTCGACCACGCCCCTGGCCACCACCGGGCCTCCGTCCGCCGGGCCGGTGCTCACCGGGCCGGTGCGGCTGCAGTCCGACGGCCGGACGATCTACACGCGGGTCGTCGTGTCGTGCCCGGCACCCTGGTACAACGTGCGGGCTGTGGAGAACAGCACAACGGTCCGGCTGGTCGTCCAGATCGACCGGATCGGGCCACCGCATTGCGGGGGCAGCCGCCCCACCGAGAGCCAATACCAGTCGGTCGGGCTGGCCGCCCCGCTGGCCGGCCGATCGGTGGTCGACAGCACCGGCGCGGCGCTGGCGGTACTCACCACCCACCTCGCGACGATCGGCTACCTGCCGCCCGGCTACGCGAAGGGTGGGATCGATGACTGCGCCAGAGGCACGTCGGCGGGGGGACCCGGCCCCCTCGACGGCCCCCCGCCGGGCTCCTGCGTCACCCCCTTCCTGCACGGGGACGCGGTGCTGACGGTGGGCCAGTACTTCGGCGCGACCCCGGCCGAGGTGATGGCCTGGGGCGCCAGTGACAACACCCACTGGCAGCCGCCGGTGCGGACGACCGTGCGGGGTCACCCGGCGCAGCTGCGGGCCGGCTACTTCACCCTGCCCAACAAGCCCGGCCGGAGCTACCTGCTGCAGCTGGCGTGGTCCGAGCACGACGAGACGCTCCTCATCACCTCCTCCGTCACCACCCAGCCCGCGCAGCTCAGCCAGGCCGAGCTGACGAAGGTCGCGCTCGGCCTGCACTGGACGAGCTGACCGCGGCGGCACCGCCCCGCCGGCCGGGCCCGCGCCGGCCCAACCGCGCCGGGCGGCATCGGCGTCATCCCGGTCGGAGGTGTCATGAACGCCGAGGCCGAGAACCAGTACCGGGAGTTCGTCGCCGGTCAGCTACAGCCACTGCTGCATACCGCCTACCTGCTCTGCGGTCACTGGCAGACCGCGGAGGACCTGGTGCAGACCACCTTCGTGCAGCTGTATCGAGCCTGGCCGCGGGCATCCTCGTGGATCGAACCTCGAGCCTATGCGCGCCGGGTGCTGACCAACACCTACCTCAGCGCGCGCCGGCGCCGCTGGCGCGCGGAAGACCCGGTGGCCGACCCGCTGGCCGACCATCCGGTACCGGCCCCGGACGGCACCGCGGGGGTGGCCGACCGGGAGTGGCAGCGGCAGTTGCTGCGGCAGTTGCCACCCGGGCAGCGGGCGGTGCTGGTGCTGCGCTACTGGGAGGACTTCGACGTCGCCGAGACCGCCCGGCTGCTCGGCATCTCGACCGGGACCGTGAAGAGCCAGGCCGCGGCCGGGTTGGCCGCGCTGCGCCAGACGCTCACCGGCCAGCCGCGGCCCGAGCAGGAACTGGAGACCCAGGCATGACCGACGACGCTGACTTCCGCAGCCTGCTCGCGACGATGCTCGAGGATCAGCCGCCGACCCGGCTGACCGCCGACCAGCTGGTCCGGGCCGGCCGGCGGCGCGCCCGCTGGGCCCGCTGGCTGCTGCCGCCACCGCCAGCCGACGGACCGTACGAGTTGCCGCGCCCGGATCGCCCGCGCCGATCCACGGCCCGGCTGGCCACCGGCTGGGGCACCACTGTCGCGGCGACCATCGCCGCCGGGCTCGCGGTAGCCAGCCTGGTCAGCGACAGCCCGGGCGGCACCAACCAGCTCGGCAACGTCCAGCTCAGCCGGGACGGCCGGGTGCTCAGCGCGGATGGGCAGCTCACGGGACGGGACGGGTGTGCGGCCGCGGTGAAGCTGGTCGCGGACGAGACCACGAGCGAGGTACGGCTGTCGCTCGCCCCGGACCCGCCGCCGGTCACCCAACTGACCTGCATCAAGGGTCCGATACCGGTCCGGGTCCAGCTCACCCGGCCGCTCGGCGACCGGCGGGTACGGTTCGGCGCGGACGGCCCGCTGCTGCCGGTCTTCGACCTGCGGCGGGCGGCCGCGGTCGGCTACCTGCCGCCGGGGTTCGTGGACGGGTTCGAGTGGTGCGCGCCCCTGGTTCAGCTGGGTCCGGGGACGTCCGTCCATGCCGATGGGCCGGTGCGGCAATGCACCGCCTCGTACCGGAAAGAGCTGTCACCGACGCTGCTGACGGGCGTGTCCCTGGCCGTCCGGCAGTACTTCAGGCCGGTGGCGGCCCCGCCGGTGGACCCGTCGGAGCCGGTCTGGGACCCGCCGCGAGCCGTCCTGGTGCACGGCCAGCAGGCTCAGCTCCGGCTCGGTCGGGTGGCCCAGCCCGGCCGGCCGATGCTGTCGTGGCAGCTGACCTGGTCCGAGCGGGGCGAGACGATCGAGTTGCGGGCCAGCGGCGTCGACCAGCTGAACCTGCTGCCCAGCACCGCCGAACTGGTCCGGATCGCGGACGGCCTGCGCTGGTAGCTGGCAGCACGGAGCCCCGGGGCGGCTGCCCCGGGGCTCCGGTGTGGCTGGGTCAGGACTTCGGCGTGGTCTTGCGGGCCGTCGTCTTGCGGGCCGGCGCCTTGGTGGCCGTGCTGGTCCGGGCCGGCTTCGCCGGCCGGCCGGTCACGGCCTCCTCGGCGCGCTCCACCAGGTCCTCGGTCTGGTCGAACGCGCTGCGCACCCGCGGGTCGCGGCGCAGCTGGCGGACCACCTTCTCGCCCCGCTGAGCCAGCGTGATGTAGGTCTCGCGGGCCTGGTCGGCGTAGTCCTCGACCACCTTGCGGACCTTGGCGCGGTCCAGCGTGCCGGCCCGGTCCTGCAGCTTGCGCAGCTGCTCCTGGGTCTCGGCGGGCAGGTCGCGCAGCTGCGCCCGCAGCTGGTCGAAGGCGAGGTTGGTCGCGCCGACCGCGGCGAACAGCGGCTTGCGGGCCTCGTCCAGCGCGGCCTTGCCCTGCTCCAGGACGGTCTCGCCGTACTTCTTGACGTCGGTGCCAGTAGGCATGTCACAACTCCTTCACTGCATGGGGGTATCGGCTCGGGCCGGCGCGTCAGCGCGGGCGGCCCGAGTGGGTGGCGGTCAGGCCGACCGGGTCGACTTTCCGTCCACCGGCGGCGCCGGCTGGACGAGGTCGATCGGCTCCGCCAGCTCGACCGGTGCGGTCGGATCCATCGGCTCCGCCAGGTCGGCCGGTGGCGGCTCCGGCTGGCCGGCGGCGCGGTCTTCGGTGGCCGGACGGGGGTTCCCCACCACGTCCGCGGCGGCCCGGCTGGCGTTCTCGGTGCGGAACGACTCGTAGATCTCCAGCAGGACCTGCTTCTGCCGCTCGGTCAGGGCGGCGTCGGCCAGGATCGCGGCCACCACTTCGGTGTCGCTCAAGCGCTCGTCGAGGATGCCGGCCTGGATGTAGAGCTGCTCGGCCGAGATCCGCAGGCCCTTGGCGATCTGCTGCAGGATCTCCGCGCTCGGTTTGCGCAGGCCCCGCTCGATCTGGGACAGGTACGGGTTGCTCACACCAGCGAGCCGGGCCAGTTGCCGGAGGGAGACCTGCGCCGCGCGGCGCTGCTCGCGGATGTACTCGCCGACGTCCCGCATGGACAGCGAAGGCATCTCGCGCGCACTCCCTCCCAGCTCGGGTGACCGGCTCATGATGGCCTGACGCCCCCGACTCTATGTCCGGGTGCTAGCTGTTGCAAGCGGCCAGCAAGCACTACGGGTGTGAGGGTTCGCACGCCGGAGCGGCGCAGAGTCGGGAATGCGTCAGGAGCAGCGGTACAGCAAGCGGGCCGAACCGCTGGCAACCGGGCCGCGGGCGCCGGCGGCCCGCACTGTCAGCGTCACCTGACGGCCGGTCGGCAGGCCGGTGACCGTCGCGGCCCACTCCTGGCCGGACCGCTGCAGCGTGACCGGGTGCGCCTGGCCCTGGTCGGCCCAACTGCCGGTGACCCGGCTCACCGCGCCGGCCGCCCCGCTGAGCACGACCACGTGCACCCGGGCCGTCCACATCGCCGTACAGGCCGGGGCGGTCCGGTTCTGGAACCAGGTGGCCAGCGCGCCGTCGCCGGCCGAGGACGCCGGCCCGTCCAGCCGCGGTGACCGGCCGGTGGGCGGTGGCACCACCGTGTTGGGCGCGCTGCTGCCGGCGGCCGGCGGCGTGGTGGTGGTGGCCACCTGGTCGTCCTGGCCGGCCGGCGCGCCGGGCGACGCGGCGCTGGCGCCCGGGTGCAGGGTGTCCGCCTGCGGCAGCGGCCAGGCATCCCGGGTGGCGAACGTGGACTGGCCGGTCGAGGTCAGCTCCGGAGCCTGCGCGGCCCCGGCGCCGGGCACCGTGGCCAGCTGGGCCTGGCCGGCGGACGATCTGTCGCTGGGCAGCATCACCAGCACGGCCAGCGCGATCAGCACCGCCGCGGCGGTGCACCAGGCCAGCACGTGCCCGCCGATCCGGCGCTGGTCCAGCGGCTGCGGGAACCCGTCCGGACCGAACGGGCCGGCCCGGCGGACCAGCGCGGCCCGGTACTCGGCGGCGTCCGGATCCAGGCCGGTGATCAACTGGGCGCGCAGCGCCGGCGGCGCCGCGGGCGGCTCGGCGTCGGTGCTCAGATCGGTGCCGGCCGCCCTGGCCAGCCGCAGCCGGTGGGTCACGTCATCGGAGCTCACCCCGAGGATGGCGGCGATGTCCGCGGTGGGCAGCCGGTGCCGGTGCGCCAGGCTGAGCAGCTCACCGTCCAGGTCGGCGGAACGGGCGTGTCGCAGCCGCCGGACGCACTCGTTGCGGGTCAGCGCGTACAGCCAGGCGCCCAACCGGCTCCCGTCGGCCAGCCGGCCGCCGTCGGCCAACCGGCCACCGGCGGGCCCCGCGGTCTGCTCGTAGCCGATCAGCAGGGCGTCCCGGACCGCCCCGATGGCGGCTTCCTCACTGCCCAGCAGGTCGTGTCCGTAATCGAACAGCGAACCGGCGTAGTGGTCGTGAGCCTGCAACAGCCCATCCAGGCGACCTTCCGCCAGCGCGGTGGCTAACGCTCGGTCGTCCACGGCCCGAGACCGTAGCGCGATTCGACCACCCGGAGCGAACACAGACGCCCCGGATCCCCCCATTGGGCTACCCGGTACTGCGGAATTGGTTACTGAACGGTTCGACCGTTCAGTCATCCGCGAGCACCCCGCGGCGTAGCCGGACCACGCCGACCTGCCGGCCGCCGCCGGGCACCGGCTCCTCGGCCAGCTCGTCCAGCACCAGCGCGGAGACGCCCAGCCGGCGCAGCGCCGCGACCAGCACCGGCAGCCGGGCCCGGGCGGCGCCGTCGGAGATCTTGAGCGCGACCGCCCCGCCGCCGGGTAGCGCCGCCGCGTAGACACCCTCGGCGCCGTCCTTCGCGATCAGCCCGGGGACGCCGGCCACCAGCCGGGTGACGTCCCGGCCGGTGCCACCGAGCAGATCGGGATGCGCCCGCATCGCGTCGGCCACCGCCCGCTCCGGGCTGCCCGGCTCGGCCACGACCAGCCGCTGGTACGCGCGGGCCAGCCCGATCAGGCTGAACGCGAACACCGGCGCGCCGCAGCCGTCCACCCCGACCGCGCTGACCGGCTCAGCGGCCAGATCCTCGATGGTGGCCCGGACGGCCTGCTGCAGCGGATGCTCCGGGTCGACGTACCGCTCGGTCGGCCAGCCGTTGGCGACGCAGGTCAGCAGCATCGCGGTGTGCTTGCCGGAGCAGTTCATGAACACCCGGGTCTTGCCGCCGCCGCTGGCCAGCACGTTGTCCGCGGCTTCCGCGCCGAGCGGCAGCGCCGGTGGGCAGATCAGCGCGCTCTCCGGCAGCCCGTTGCGGATCAGCAGGTCGCGGATCCGGCGGACGTGCGCGTGCTCGCCGGAGTGCGAGGCGGCGGCCAGCACCAGGTCGGGCGGCGGCAGGACCAGCCCGGCCCGCACCATGGCGACCGCCTGCAGCGGCTTCAGCGCCGAGCGCGGGTAACACGGCCGGCCCGGTTCGCCGGCCTTGAGCACCACGCCGGCCTCCGCGTCGAGCGCGATCACCGAGCCGCGGTGCACGCACTCGACGAACCCGGAGCGGGTCACTTCGACCAGCTCCACCCCACCGTCCGTGATCGGCTCAGGCACCGGTGGCCGCCTGCGCCGGGGCCGGCCGGCGATCCCGGATGCCGAGCAGCGCCCGGGCCTCGGCCACCGGCATGGCCGGCCGCAGCGCCAGCTCGGCGATGCTGGCCGCGCGGTGCACCAGCTGCGCGTTGTCTCGCACCGGCTGGCCCGGCGCGAAGGTCAGCGTGTCTTCCATGCCGACCCGCAGGTGGCCGCCGGCGGACAGGGCCGCGAGCAGCACCGGCACGGTCGCCCGGCCCACCCCGGTGGCCGAGAAGGTGGCCCCGGCCGGCAGCATCTGCACCGCCGCGGTCAGCGCCTGCACGGTGCCCGGCATCCCGCCCGGCACCCCCATCACCAGGTCACAGTGCACGTGCCCGCCGTACGGCGGGCCGTGCCGGTCGAGCAGGCGGTGCAGCGCGGCCAGGTGGCCCAGGTCGAAGATCTCGTACTCGGGCACGATCTCGCGCTCCCGCATCCGGTTGTGCAGCTCGACCACGAAGTCCCAGCGGTTCAGGAACACGTCGGTGCCGAAGTTGACGGTGCCCATCGTGCAGCTCGCCGCGTCCGGCTCGGCGTCGAGCACGGCCAGCCGGTCGGCCTCCGGATCGGTCACCGCGCCGCCCGAGGACAGCTGCACGACCAGGTCGGTCTCCGCCCGCAGCGCCGCCACGGTGGCCCGCAGCCGGCCCAGGTCGAGGGTGGGTTGGGTGGCATCGTCCCGGATGTGCACATGGATCACGCTCGCGCCGGCCGTGGCGCACGCCCGTGCGGTATCGACCAGTTCGGCCAGGGTGACCGGCAGCGCCGGCACGTCAGCCTTGGCCGACTCGGCGCCGGTCGGAGCGACGGTGATCAGGGTGCGGGCGGTCATGGAGCGATCGTGGCATGTCCGGGGCCTGGACGTCGGCGGTCATCCACAGCCAGAACCGCTGTCCACAACTTGCGCCGACGGCCGCCGCGGCGGCCCGCAGCGTGCTAGGCGGCTCAGTCGATGGCCGCCGGCTGGCCGGCCACCAGCAGCCCGGCGTCGTCCGGGACGGTGCGCTTGACCAGCGCCAACGCGATCGGGCCCAGCTCGTGGTGGCGTACCGCGGTGCCGACGAAACCGACCGCGCGGCCGTCCAGCAGCACCGGGGTCTTCGGCGCCGGCAGCTGCTCCGACTCGCCGGACAGGTGCAGCAGCACCAGCCGGCGCGGCGGCCGGCCCAGGTTCTGCACCCGGGCGACGGTCTCCTGGCCGCGGTAGCAGCCCTTGTCCAGGTGCACCGCGACGCCGATCCAGCCCACCTCGTGCGGAATCGTCCGGTGGTCGGTCTCCAGACCCAGCCGGGGACGCCGGTCGGCCACCCGGGCCGCCTCGTACGCCCAGGTGCCGGCCGGGGTCGCGACCGCGGTCAGCCGGTCGGCCAGCTCGACCAGGCTGCCCCGGGGCACCAGCAGGTCGGCCGCGTCCGGGGCCGGCCAGCGCATCCGCCGGACGAACCCGCCGCCCGGCAGCGGTTCGACCGCGTACGGATCGGCCGGCACCGGCAGCCCGGCGGCGGCCAGCGCGCCGGCCACCCCCGGCCCGACCAGGCTCACCACGGCCAGCTCAGCGCTCGCGTCGCGCGGCTGCACCCGCAGCATGAACCGCATCGACTCCAGGTATCCGAGCAGCTCAACCGCGGTGCCGGGCTCGACGTCCAGCCAGGTCGTGCCGGCCGACTCGGCCACCAGCAGGTGGTGCTCGACGTGCCCGTGCGGGGAGAGCACCAGCGCCTCGGTGCCGGCGCCGTCCGGCAGCGCGGACAGGTGCTGCGCGGTGATGCTGTGCAGCCAGGACAGCCGGTCGGCGCCGGGCACCGCCAGCACGCCGCGGTTGCTCCGGTCGACCCAGCCGACGCCGTTCACCAGCGCCCGCTGCTCCCGTACCGGGTCGCCGTAGTGCAGCGGAACGGTGGCGTCCGGGCCGGAGCCGGCGACCGCCCCGGGCCGGGCCAGCAGTGCGGAGGCAGCCAAGGCAGAGGTCACCTGACCAGTATCGCCGTGCTGCCGGCCGGCATTCCCGGCCGTCTATCCTCGCCGCCGTGACTGACCGAGTCCTTGGCATTCTCGGGGTCGGCTTGACCGACCCCGCCGCCCCGGTCCTGCGCGCCGACGACCTCGGGGTGCTCCGCGGGGACGGCTGCTTCGAGACGATCCGGGTGGTCGACGCCGGCACCGGCCAGCTCGACTCGCTGGACGCGCACCTGGCCCGGCTGACCGGTTCGGCCGCCCGGCTCGACCTGCCCGCCCCGGACCTGGCCGCCTGGCGCACGCTGATCGGCGAGGTGCTGGCCGCCTGGGGCCAGCCCGGCGAGGCGGTGCTCCGGCTGGTGCTCACCCGTGGCCCGGAGGGCCTCGGCGAGGCGTCCCGGCCGACCGGCTACGCGCTGGTCTCGCCGGTGTCCGCGCACATCGCCCGGCACCGCCGGGACGGGGTGAAGGTGGTCACACTCAGCCGGGGCATGCCCGCGGACGCGACCAGCGGTGCGCCCTGGCTGCTGGCCGGCGTGAAAACCATCTCGTACGCGCTGAACATGGCGGCGCTGCGGCACGCCGAGTCGCTCGGCGCCGACGACGCGATCTTCGTCAGCACCGACGGCCTGGTGCTGGAGGGTCCGACCGCCTCGGTGCTCTGGTCCGCCGGCGGGGTGCTGCACACCCCGCCGGCCGACCCGCTGGGCCTGCTGGACGGCACCACCGTGCGGCGCCTGTCCGACCGGCTCGGCCCGGCCGGCCCGCCGGTCGAGATCCGCACCGGCACGGTCACCGACCTGCACGCGGCGGACGGGGTCTGGCTGGTCTCCAGCATCCGGCTGGTGGTCGAGGTGGTCGAGATCGACGGGGTGCCCCGCCGGGCGCCGGCCGGGCTGACCGCCCGGCTCCGGGCCGCCGCCGGCGGCTGATCGGCCACCCTGCCCAGGGCGCGTGGGAGCAGTCCGGCTGCTCTCCCAAACGGCGCAAGAATCTTCGTTGCGGAGGGCCTGAAGCGGCCGTAGGGTCGTCGGTACACGAGGAAGGAGGTGGTCCAGAGTTGCATAGTTCTTGGACACGTGAGGTGTCTGCCAGCTAGCCGCTCTTCCATCGAGGGCCTTGGGTAAGCCAATGGCCGCCGGAAGGCGGCGCGGCGAGTCCCAGGCAGTCACCCGACCCCCGAGCCGCCGGTATGTCCAGCCGGTCCACTGCGGTGGAGTGCTCGGGGGTCGTCCTCGTTTCAGGACACTTCTCCAGGCTCCCAGCCAGGACGCCCGGGCCGGTCAGGCGTCAGCGTCAGCCGAGGCGGCGGGCCTTGTCGACGGCCCGGGCCACCACCGTTTTCGTCAGGCCGCTGTCGACCTTGCCCGCGTCGGCGTTCGCGACGATCACCACCAGGTCGCCGAGCCGGACCGCGACCAGGTCCACCGGCCGCGCTTCCCGCTCGGCCGAGGTCACCCGCACCGCCGCGGTCGCGTCGCCGTACCGGCCGATACCGGGCAGCCCGGCCACCCGGTACCGCACACCCGACTCGCCGGAGAAGGCCGAGCACTCGCTGATCGCCCGGCCGAACGCGGCCACGCTGGCCTCGGCCTGGCCCGGCTGCAGCGAGAGCGTCTCGTTCACGAAGGTCTGCGAGATCGCGTGCGCGAACGAGGTGGCGACCTGCGCGGTGACGCCCTTGCTCAGGTACGCGGCGTCCAGGTCGGCGCAGCCGATGGCGCTCGCCGCGGCACTGTCCTGCTGCTGGAAGCCGAGCGGCAACTCGGCCGCGGTGAGCAGGGCACCGCGCAGCCGCTGCTGGGCCGCCTGATCGGTGGACGGCGTGGCCGCGACCGGGGCGCCGGACGAGGTGGCGTGCCCGCAGCCGGCCAGGGCCAGCGCGGTGACCGCCGCGGCCACGATGCCGAACCCGCGGACTCCGGAAGCCGTCACCGAGTCTTCCTATCACGCCAGGTAGTGCCATCCCAAAGCGTGATGAATCCCAAAGATCGGGATTCTGGGCCGGGATGCGCGGCCCGGGCGGACCCGGGTCAGCCGCCGATCCGGGACAGCCGGGCGGACAGGTGCGGGGTGAGCGGCTGGCCGACCGCGGCCATGTCGATCGCGTAGAGCAGGTCGCCCTCGACGATGCCGTACAGCCGGTGATTGCCGGTGACCTCCTTGGCAGTCACCGTGCGGGCCACCACGTCGGTGCTCAGTTCCCACTGCACGGTGCCGCGGACCCGGCCGGTGTAGACCTCGACCAGCCCGGTCGGGTGGGTGAGCAGCACCTCGAACTCGTCCGGGGTGGCGCCGGCCCGCCAGAAGCCGACCTCGCGGCCGGCCGGCCGGATCACCTCGCCGTCCGGGCCGATCAGCCAGGCCCGCGACTCGTAGCTGAGGAACGGCCGCCCGTCATGGGCGAACCGGACCTGCTGGCCGTACTCGAAGTCGTCGATCGTCGGGTAGCCGCCCTTGCCGGTGCCCCGCCAGGTGCCGACCAGCGGCAGCAGCGGCAGCAGCGACGGGTGCAGTTCCGGCCCGACCCGCAGGTCGGCCGAGTCCGTCGGGATCGGCAGCCCGGGCAGCTCCGGCGACCCGGTCACCGGTTGCCGACCAGCAGCCGGTAGCCGGCCCACCCGCACAGCCAGGTGGCCGCGACGAACGCCGCGACCAGCAACACCACAGTTCCGGTCGCCAGCACGCCGGTGAGGATACCCACTCAGTAGGGTCGGACGATGCGCACGCTGGTGGTGAAGGCGACAGCCGGGGCGGACGCGCCGGAGCGGTGCAGCCAGGCGTTCACGGTGGCCGCGGTGGCGGTGGCCGCCGGAGCGCCGGTCTCGCTCTGGCTGACCGGCGAGTCGGCCTGGTTCGCACTGCCCGGTCGGGCCGAGACGTTCGAGCTGGCCGAGGCGGCGCCGCTGGCCGACCTGCTGACCGCGATCCTGGCCGGCGGCACCGTCACGCTCTGTACGCAGTGCGCGGCCCGGCGCGGCATCGGGGCGGCCGACGTGCTGCCCGGGGTCCGGATCGCCGGCGCCCAGGCGTTCGTCGAGGAGGCGCTCGCCGACGGCGCCCAGGCCCTCGTGTACTGACGGGTACCGACTACCGCTTCGGCCAGCCCCGGTAGGTGTTGAACGCCGGCTGCACCGCGCGGTAGCCGGAGAACGCCGGCAGCACCACGCCGTACGAGTCGGCGCCCGGGGTGAACGACTGGTAGCAGACCACCGCGACCAGGTCGTGCAGCGGGCCGACCGCCCGGCTCAGCGCCGCCGCGTAGTCGGCCTTGTCGGGGTAGGAGGCGCGGTCCAGCTCCCACTGGCTGACCCAGATCTTCTTCGGCGCGAACAGCTTGCCCACCACCCGGATCCAGTCCACCTGGGCGGTCGGCGTGGCCAGCGTGGGCTGCAGCCCGGCGTAGTCGACCCGGTCCAGGTAGCCGGCGTGCAGGTAGGCCCGGGTGACCGCGAGCGTGTCGGTGCCCCGGGTGTCGTAGCTGGCGACCTGCTGCATCGGCGTGAACGCGGCGCCGAGCACCTTCTTCCGGGCCCGGTGGAACACCTCGGCGGCGGCGCGCAGCGGGCCGTTCACGTACCGGCGCGCCTGCTGGTCGAGCGAGAGGTTGGTGCTGTACGCGTCCGCGTTGCTGGCCTTCTCGGTGACCGGGCCCATGATCTCGTACACGTCCACCGCGGCGGCGCCCGGCCGGGTCAGCAGCCACTGGAACACCGCCTTGGCCCGGGCGTACGACGGCATCTGGCCGCCCTCGCTGTTGATCCGCAGGATGATCTGGAAACCCTCGTTGTCCAGCGGGCCGGCCTGGGCCAGGGCCCCGTCGTACGCCGTGGCGCCGGTGTTCGTCGCCGGCTGGCCCCAGTCCTTCACGTCCATCTGCAGCCGGACGGTGTGCACCCCCAGGTCGGCCAGCCGCGGGATGGCCTTGTCGACCTCCACCTGCGGCTCGATCACCATCCCGTAGAACGAGTCCTTGCCGGCGGCCTTGTCCGGGGACATCAGCCAGGTGGACAGCAGCGTGGCGGCCAGCGCCGCGATACCGAGGTTGCGGGCAACGCCCCCGGCTTTGCTCAGCGACGTAGGTGTACCGGCCATCGCGGCTTCCTCCTCGACCTGCGGGCAGCACCGCCCCGCGGGGCCACCAGCGCGACCCTGGCTCTAGATGACCTAGTACGCGCGGCCACGTCAACCACCTGCCGGCACATGGACCAGGCGGTCACCCGGATGGGTGACCGCCTGGTCGTCGTTGTCCGTGCCGGCTCAGGCCAGCGTGATCTCCGCGGTGGTGAAGCCGATCTTGGCCTCCACCTCCTGCTGGCCGGTGCCGCCCGGGGCCAGCGCCCGCACCGTCCACCGGCCCGGAGCGGCGAAGAACCGGAATGCGCCGGTCGCGCTGGAGATCACCTCGGCGGTGAAGTCACCGGACCGGTCCAGCAGCCGGACGTAGGCCGCCGGCACCGGCTCGCCGGCCCGCAGCACCCGGCCCTGGATCACCGTCGCGGTGGCCGGGTCGACGCTGGCCGGCAGGGTCTCGTCGAGCACGGCCTCCTGGGCCGGCGCGCCGCACACGTCAGACGTCCTTCTCGATCGGGACGCCGACCAGTGAGCCGTACTCGGTCCACGAGCCGTCGTAGTTCTTCACGTTCGGCTCGCCGAGCAGCTCGTGCAGCGCGAACCAGGTGTGGCTGGAGCGCTCGCCGATCCGGCAGTAGGCGATGGTGTCCTTGCTGGCGTCCAGGCCCGCACCGGCGTACAGGGTGCGCAATTCCTCGTCCGACTTGAACGTGCCGTCCTCGTTGGCCGCCTTGGCCCACGGCACGTTCACCGCGGTCGGGATGTGCCCGGGCCGCTGCGACTGCTCCTGCGGCAGGTGCGCCGGGGCGAGCAGCCGGCCGGCGAACTCGTCCGGCGAGCGGACGTCGATCAGGTTCTGGCTGCCGATCGCGGCCAGCACCTCGTCCCGGAAGGCGCGGATCGACAGGTTCTGGTCGGCGGCGTGGTAGTCGGTGGGCTCCCGGGTGGTGACGTCCTCGGTGAGCGGGCGGGAGTCGAGCTCCCACTTCTTCCGGCCGCCATCGAGCAGCTTCACGTCGCGGTGCCCGTACAGCTTGAAGTACCAGTACGCGTAGGCGGCGAACCAGTTGTTGTTGCCGCCGTACAGCACGACCGTGTCGTCGTTGCCGATGCCCTTGGCCGACAGCAGCTTCTCGAACTGCTCCTTGTTGACGAAGTCACGGACTACCTGGTCCTGCAGCTCCTTCTTCCAGTCCAGCTTCACGGCGCCGGCCAGGTGGCCCTTGTCGTAGGCACTGACGTCCTCGTCGACCTCGACGAACACGACGCCGGGCTGGCCGAGGTGCTCCTCGGCCCACTCGGCACTGACCAGTGCGTCTGCGCGACTCATGCGGTGACTCCCTTGGTGGTGTGGTTGGCGGGCGTGGTGGTGTGGCTGGCTGGCCGGGCCCGCCGGAGGATCAGGTACAGCTCGCAGCCCAGGCAGAAGCCGAACGCCGCGTTGAGGAAGGCCGCGGCGAGCGCCGCGGCGGTGGCGCCGGCGCCGAGCACGGTCAGCCCGGTGAGGTAGCCGACCGTGCCGAGCACCGCGAACAGCAGCCCGACGGCCTGGGCGAACCGCGGCGGGGCGGCCGGCTCCAGCTCGGTCGGCTTGGCCAGCCGGGGCGCCACCAGGTAGCGGAACACCAGCCCGTACGGCGCCCGTGGCATCCCGGCGAGCGCGCCGACGGCGAACACCAGTGCCTGGCCGGCCAACAGCCAGCCGCTGCCGGTGACGAGCACGGTGGCCAGCACCACCGTGGTGATCCAGGCGGCGAACCGGGCGCCGCGCGGGTCTATGAGCATTTGCCGGCTCCTGACGGGAGGGAGAGCGTCGGGCATCGCGGCGGTGCGGCGGCGCCTGGCGCGGACCAGCCGGCAGGTCAGGAGGTCATCAGCGAGGGATGGCCGCCGCGGTCAGGGCAGCAGACACAAGCAGCTGCCCACGCGGCACAGATCCACCGCGCGGCGTTGGGTCAGCAGCGGCCCCATGAGCAGCAGGGTACCAGCGGGAACGGGCCCTGGCCGGGCCGCGAGCCGGCCGCCGGGAAGGTCCCGGATGGCCGGCATCGTCGCATCTGATCGGGGTTGCCGCCGATCAGAGTTCGCAGCTGATCAGGGTTGTCGCCGATCAGGGCAGGTGCGGGGCGACCGCGGCGATCACGTCCGGCACCCGGGGCTGGCCGCTGGCCCGCCGCACCACCCGGCCGGCCGAGTCGAGCACCAGCACCGTCGGCGTCCGCAGGATGCCCAGCGCGCGGACCGCGGCCAGGTGCGACTCGGCGTCCACCTCGACGTGCCGGACCGCCGGCACCAGCCGCACCACCTCGCCGAGCACCCGCCGGGTGGCCCGGCACGGCTGGCAGAACGCGGACGAGAACTGCAGCAGGGTGACCGGCGCTTCGGCCGGGTCGACGCCGAGCCCGGCGAGCACCGCCCGGTCCACCGGCTCCCCGCCCGCCTCAGCCGGGCCCGTCGACCCAGCCGGGCCCCGCGAGTCGGCCACGCCCCGCGAGTCGGCCACGCCCCGCGTGCCGGTCAGGCCGCGCGAGTCGGCCGGCCCGCGCGAGTCGGCCGGGCCGGCCGGGCGCCGAGCGGCCGGCCCGACCGGCCGGAACCGGCCGGAGCGGCGTCGCCAGCGCAGCCCGGCGACCGTGCTCACCCCGAGCACCACGACCACGACCAGCAGACCCGCCACGTCAACCAGTGTGCGCGGCCTACTCCACGCCCGCGAGCAGACCCCGCCGCAGCACCACGTGCTGGGCCTCGGCGGTGACCGACAGGCCGTCCGCGCCGGTGCTCACCCCGGTGATCCGCAGCGCGAGCGGCAGTTGCCCCTGCGCCACCGGGAAGCTCAGCCGCCGGGTGGCCGCCGCCACCACCGCCGGCGGCACGGCGGCGCCGCCGATGGTGGCGTTCTCCGCGGTCACCACCAGGTCGTCGTCGCGGACGGTGACGTGCGCCAGCGCGGACGCGGTGATGTGCCGGCCCAGCACGTCCACCTGGCCGGACACCTGCAGGCCGCCGGTCACCGGCCGGATCGTCAAGCCGGGGATGCCGCTGGCCCGGGCCAGTTCGTCGTAGCGCACCAGCACGCTGCCGGTGATCTCGTCCACCGGCACGCCGTCCAGCTTGCCGCTGGACAGGTCGGTCAGCGAGGCGTGCACGCCATGCAGCCGGGAGTCCACATCGACGTTCCGCAGCTCGCCGGACGTCACCCCCGGGATCCGCACGTGCATGTCCCGGTACCGGCCGCGGACCGCCTGGGTGAGGAACGGGAACCCGGAGATGTGCACGGACGGGTCCTCGCGCAGTTCCATCTCGGACCGGATCTGCTTGGCCACCGCCCGGTCCGCCACCGCCACCGCGATCCGGTCAACCACCGCCAGCAGCCCCAGCAGGATGACGACACCGATCAATATGCGGCGCATGGTGGACACGGTTACCCAGCTTGCCACGCTTCCCAATCACCGCCGGACGCATCGGCGTCGCGGGTGCAGCGCAGTCCGGACCCTCCGCCGGATGGGTGATCGTTGTGGCGGCCGGGATTCGGTAGGAACAACGGTGTGACAGACGCTATGACCGGGGCCTTGCGGACAGCGGTGTGGATGGCTGATCTGCGGGTGGGTGAGCCGGCCCGGCCGGGCTCGCTGTTCGACGACCCGCTGGCCGAGAAGTTCGTCGCGGCGGCACCGCCCGGCGCCGGCGACGCCCAGGCGGCGTTCCCACCGGGGACGAGCGACTTCCTCGCCGTCCGGGTCCGGTTCTTCGACGATCGGGCCCGGGCGGCGGGCGCGGCCGGTATCCGGCAGGTGGTGCTGCTCGCCGCCGGGCTGGACGCCCGCGCCTTCCGCCTGGACTGGCCGCCCGGGCTGCGGCTGTACGAACTGGACCTGCCCGAGGTGTTCGCTTTCAAGGAGCCGGTGCTGGCAAGCGCCGGCGCGGCGCCGCGGTGCGAGCGCGTCGTCATCCCGGTCGACCTGCGCGCCGACTGGCCGGCCGACCTGCTGGCGGCCGGGTTCGACCCGGCCGCCGCCACCTGCTGGCTGGCCGAAGGCCTGCTGGCGTACCTGGACCAGGCCGGCGTCGACCGGCTCGCCGCGTCGGCCACCGGGCTGTCGGCGCCCGGCAGCCGGCTGGCCTTCGACCAGCTCGACGGAACCGCGACCGACCGGCCCGCGATGCGGACGGTGACCGAGACGGTAGAGGCGGTCGGCGCGCGGCTGGCGTCGACGATGGCCGACCCGGTCGGGTGGTTGGCCCGGTACGGCTGGCGGGCGACGGTCTCCCGGGTGCCGGCGCTGGCCGAGAGCTACGGCCGGCCGCTGCCCGCCGATCTGGACCTGACCGCCTCGAACGCCATCGGGCTGGTCGACGCCACCCGCTGACCCGCCGTCCGGGCCGGCCCTCGCCGGCCGCCGAACCGGCCGGCATCGACCGCGGGAGGCGCCGGAGCAGCTGCCGACCGGCGGTCAGCCGGTGACGTACAGCGCGAGCAGGTAGCCGACCGGGGCGGTGAACGCGAGCGGCAGCCCGACCCGTAGGTACGGCAGCGCGAACTGGGCCAGCGGCACCCGCAGCGGCTCCACGGTCTGCGCGATGTAGCCGACGCCGACCGCGACCAGCGCGGCCACCGCGGCCACCAGCGCGCCCAGCCCGACTCCGCCGACCAGGCCGAGCGTGCGGTCGCCGGCGGCGTGCCCGGCGCCGGCCACCGCGCCGGCACCGATCGCGGCGGCCACCCCGAGCAGCCCGTGCGGCACCTCGGCGCTCAGCCGCGGCACCGGCAGCACGGTGTCCACCAGGTGGCTGGCGAACAGCCCGACCCCGGCCGCGACCATGACCGCGGACACCAGCCGCGGCCCGTCCACCGCCCGGACCAGCGCCAGCGGGGCGGCCAGCGCGGCCACCGCGGTGCACAGCACGGTGACCCCGGACAGCGACTCGGTCACCCGTACCCGCACCACCCCCCGGGACAGCTGGTGCGCCAGCAGCGCCGGCACGCAGAGCGCCAGCACGCCGAGCAGCGCGGCCAGCGTGACCGGCTGCTGGACCAGCAGCGCCACATCGGCGGCGGCCGCGGCGGCCGCGCCGATCAGCAGCGCACCGAGCCGGCCGGGCAGCCCGGTGCCGGCGATCCAGCTGAGCACCAGCAGCGCCTGCAGCAGGGCCAGCCCGGCAGCCAGCCAGCTCCGGCCGAAGTGGGCGGACAGCGACAGCACCGCGGCCGCGCCGAGCGCGATGCCGGCGGCGGCCAGATGGTCCACCCTGGCCCCGCGCTCCGGGTCGGCACGGGCGGAATGGCGGCTCACGGCGAGATCGTGTCAGACCGGCCGACCGCGGCCCGGCCGGCTCCGCCTGCCCCTTCGGGCTCACCCACCGCCCGGGCCGGCCCGGACCGGGCATCCGGGACGTCAGGTCGGCGGGTCGGTGGGCAGCTGGGCCTGGACCCAGCTGGCGACGCGGTCGAGCAGGGCCGGGGTCACGTGCGACTCGGCGTGCCCGAAGCCGGGTTCCAGCCAGAGCTCCGCGCCGGGGCCGGCGGCCGCGGCCAGCGCGGTGGCGTGCTGCACCGGGAAGTAGGCGTCCCGGTCGCCGTGCACGAGCAGCAGCGGGATGGGCGGGATCCGGTGCATCACCTCGACCGGCGCCTCCGGGACGGCGGGCCAGCGCGGGTGCAGCCGGGTGCGCATCAGGGTCGCCGCGGTCAGCCGGCCCAGCGCGGTCTCGATCAGCCAGTGCACCCGGCGCATCGGCACGGTGTCCCGGATGTACCAGCGGCTGGGCGCGCTGACGCTCACCACCGCGTCCACCGGGTGGACCGGCGCGAGCCCGGACCCGGTCGCGGCGCCGGCCGCGTGCCGCAGCACCACCGAGCCGCCCATCGAGAAGCCCACCGTCACGCACCGGCCGTACCGGGCCCGGGCCCAGCCGACCGCCGCGTCCACGTCCAGCACCTCGGCGTCGCCGACGGTGGACCGGCCGGCTGAGCCGCCGTGGCCGCGGAAGTCGATCGCGACCACGCCGCCGTACCGGGTCAGCCGGACCGCCAGCCGGTGCACCACCGGCCGCCGGTGCGAGCCGGTGAACCCGTGACACAGCACGAACGCCAGGCCGGGCATGGTGGCCGACGGGCGGGGCGGGAAGTGGCGCCCGGCCAACCGGACCCCATCATTTGTGACGACATGCAGTAATTGGCCGACACCTGGAGTAGTGATTGCGCCCACCGGGGGCAGACTCGCCGACGTCACGTGGGATATTGTCTCTACCGACGGGATCCAGGCGACGACGCCTCGAGCATGCAGCACCAACCGCAGCGAGGCGACGCGATGGGTCCCGTTTCGTATGTTCCGGCAATGCCTGCGGAGAGGAGCCCTGCGTGGATCTTCTGCTGATGACCGCCGCATCGCAGCCAACCACTGAGGTGATGCCATCGCTGGGCCTGTTGGCCCACCAGGTCCGGGTGGTTACCCCGGACGTGACCGTCCTGCTGGACAATCCGCCCGGAGACGTCGTCCTGGTCGACGCCCGGCACAACCTCGCCGAAGCGCGCGGCCTGACCCGACTGCTGCAGACCGCCGGGGTGCCCGCGCCGGTGCTCGCGGTGCTCACCGAGGGTGGCCTGGCCGCGGTCAGCTCCGACTGGGGCGTGGACGACGTGCTGCTGGACACGGCCGGCCCGGCCGAGGTGGAGGCCCGGCTGCGGCTGGCGGCCACCCGCCGCGCGGCCGCCTCGGCCCCCGGCGAGGGCGGTGTCATCCGGGCCGGCGACCTGGCCATCGACGAGACGACGTACACCTGCCGGCTGCGCGGTCGGCCGCTCGACCTCACCTACAAGGAGTTCGAGCTGCTGAAGTTCCTGGCCCAGCACCCGGGCCGGGTCTTCTCCCGGGCGCAGCTGCTGCAGGAGGTCTGGGGCTACGACTACTACGGCGGCACCCGCACGGTGGACGTGCATGTCCGGCGGCTGCGGGCCAAGCTCGGCCTGGAGAACGAGCAGCTGATCGGCACCGTCCGCAACGTCGGGTACAAGTTCGTCCGGCAGCCTCCGACGGCTCCGGTGGACGGCGTGCCCATCCCGGTCGGCTGAGAGCCCGGTCGGCTGAGCCCGGGCGGCTGGGCCGGCCGTGCCACGGGTTCGCCGGCCGGCCGCGTACGGTCAGCGGGTGAGTACGCCCGCTGACGCCGTGATCGTCCGGCCGCTGCCCCGGTTGGACCCCGACCAGGTGCGTGGCGTGCTGTCCGTGGTGGAGGCGGCCGCGGACGCCGACGGTACCTCGCCGGTGTCCGAGCACGTGCTGCTGCACCTGCGGCACGGCGGCGACCAGGACGCGCTGAACGTGCTGGGCTACCTCGGCCCGACCCTGGTCGGCTACGCCCACCTGGACCGCACCGACCTGGTGGCCGGGCCGAGCGCGGAGCTCGTGGTGCATCCCGGGTACCGCCGCCGCGGCCTCGGCGGCTCGCTGCTCGCGGCGCTGCAGAAGCTCAGCCCGGACGGCCGGCTGCGGTTGTGGGCGCACGGCCGGCATGCCGATGCGGCCGGGCTGGCCCGCAGCCACGGCTACGTCCAGGAGCGGATCCTCTGGCAGCTGCGCCGGTCGCTGCTGTCCCAACTGCCGGACGCGCCGCTGCCGCCGGGCGTCGCGCTGCGCCCGTTCGTGCCGGACGCGGACGAGCCGGCCTGGCTGGCGGTGAACAACCGCGCCTTCGCCAGCCACCCGGACCAGGGCGGCTGGACCCTGGACGACATCAAGGTGCGCGAGCAGGAGCCCTGGTTCGACCCGGCCGGCTTCCTGCTGGCCGAGCGGGCCGGCGCGGCCGGCCCGGAGCTGGTCGGCTTTCACTGGACCAAGGTGCACGGCGGCCGGAGCGGCGACGGGAAGCACGACCACGCCCCGATCGGCGAGGTCTACGTGCTCGGCGTGGACCCGGCCGCGCAGGGCCTCGGCCTGGGTCCGGCCCTGACCGTGGCCGGCCTGCGATACCTTCGCGGCCGCGGCCTGGCCCAGGTGATGCTGTACGTGGACGAGAGCAACCAGGCGGCGCTGCGGCTGTACGAACGCACCGGTTTCACCCGCTGGGACGTGGATGTCCAGTACCGGCGCGAGCAGCGCTGAGCCCTCCGGGGCCCGTTCACCCAATCGTTACCGGCTCGCGACCCAGTGGTATTGATCACGTCGCGGCATGTTCAGCGTCCGTTCACCGTGCCTGGGCGGATGCGCAACCTGGCCTCCATAGCGTGCGGTCGTCCGCGGCGAACGCCGACCGGACGACATCTCCGCATCTCCCCGGAGGGAAATACGTGAAGCTCCAGCGACCCGGCATCATCCTCGCCGGTCTCGTCGCGGGTGCGCTCGCGCTGGCCGCATGCGGCTCCGATGACACCTCAGGCACCACCGGTGGTCAGGCCACCGGGGCGTCGAGCGGCAGCGGGGGCACTGTGACGGACTGCGCTTCAGGCTCATTCACCGCGGCCGGATCGAGCGCTCAGAAGCCCGCGTTCAACGCCTGGAAGTCGGGCTACGAGGCCGCCTGCTCCGGCGCGTCGATCAACTACGACGCGCAGGGCTCCGGCTACGGCCGCACCCAGTTCTACCAGGGCCAGGTTCCGCTGGCCGGCTCGGACGCCGCGATCGCCGACGCCGACCAGGGCAAGGCGGACACCCGCTGCACCGGCGGCAAGGCCGTCGACATCCCGATGGTGATCACGCCGGTGGCGATCGTCTACAACCTGCAGGGCGTGAGCAAGTTGACGCTGACGCCGACAGTGTTGGCCAAGATCTTCGCTGGCAAGATCAACAAGTGGAACGACCCGGCCATCGCGGCGGCCAACTCGGGCGTCACGCTGCCGGCCACCACGATCACCACCGTGCACCGCTCGTCCGACTCGGGCACCACCCAGAACTTCGCCCGGTTCCTGGACGCGCAGGCCAAGGCCGAGTGGACGTACGGCACCGAGCAGTCCTGGAAGGCCCCGGGTGGCCAGGGTGCCAAGGACTCGGCCGCGATGGTGCAGCAGGTCAAGGGCGCGGACGGGGCGATCGGCTACGTCGACGGCCCGGACGCGGTGAAGAACAACCTGACCCCGGCCGCGCTGGACACCGGCAGCGGTGCGGTTGAACTGAACGCCGACTCGGTGGGCAAGGCGGTCGCCGCGGCCACCGCCACGGTCAACGGGCAGGACATCAAGGTGAAGGTCAACTACGGGCTGACCGAGGCCGGCGCCTACCCGGCCATCCTGGTCACGTACGAGATCACCTGCACCAAGGGGCTCCCGGCCGACCAGGCGAAGTTCGTCAAGTCGTTCCTCACCTACACCTCCAGTGACGCGGGCCAGGGCGCGCTAGCCGCCATCGGCCACTCGCCGCTGCCGGCCGACCTGCTGTCGAAGGTCAAGGAGGCGGTCGCCGGCCTCAGCGCCGCCTGACCGTTCCGCAATCTGAGACGCTGCGGGTGCGCCTCGCTGCCAGACCGGCGGCGGGGCGCACCCGCCTCTCGACGTTCGAACCCTCCTCCACATAGGGGTTTGTATGACTCTTGGACCGGGCGTCTGAATGAGCCAACCCACGATCGGCGGCTCCGCCACCCCCTCGGCGACACCCCTGCCCCCGGGCTCCGACATCAGCGGCTCCTCGGTCCGGCCAGGCGACCGGGTCTTCCGCGGCATCTCGATCACCGCCGGCGCGACCGTGCTCGCGCTGATGGCCGCGATCGCGGCCTTCCTCATCTACAAGGCGTCACCGGCGCTGCGGGCCAACACGGTCAACTTCCTCACCTTCAAGCAGTGGTTCCCGGACGAGACCCCGGCCCAGTTCGGCATCGCCGCGATGCTGTTCCACACGCTGGTCACCGGCTTCCTGGCGATGTTGATGGCGGTGCCGGTGGCGCTGGGCATCGCGTTGTTCATCAACTACTACGCGCCGCGCCGGGTCAGCGCCGGGCTGGGCTACCTGGTCGACCTGCTCGCCGCGGTGCCCTCGGTGATCTACGGCCTGTGGGGCTTCTTCTTCCTGGCCCCGCAGATGACCGGCCTGGTCCGCTGGCTGGACAAGTGGTTCAGCTGGACCGTGATCTTCGACTACCGGCCGGACAACCGGCCCAACAACCTCTCCGACTTCACCGCCGGCGTGGTGCTGGCGATCATGATTCTGCCGATCATCTCGGCGATCTCCCGGGAGGTGTTCCGGCAGGTCCCGCGGGACCAGGTGGAGGCGGCGCTGGCGCTCGGCGCCACCCGGTGGGAGATGATCCGCACCGCGGTGCTGCCGTTCGGCCGGGCCGGCGTGGTGTCCGCCTCGATCCTCGGCCTGGGCCGGGCGCTCGGTGAGACGCTGGCCGTCACCATCGTGCTCTCCAGCGCATACAACATCAGCGTGCACATCACCGAGAACGGCGGCGTCACGTTCGCCTCGAACATCGCGCTGAAATACGGCGAAGCGCAGGACATCGGCACCGGCGCGCTGATCTCCGCCGGCCTCTGCCTGTTCGTCATCACGCTCGCGGTCAACTTCAGCGCGCAACTGATCATCCGCCGACGGAAGGGAGCGTGACCCGGTGACGCAGATGATCACTCTCGGCAGCCCCGACGCGGTGGACGCTCCGACGCTGGCCGGGCGCAAGCTGCCCGGCTACGCGATGCCCGGGCTGGCCGTGCTCTCCATCGGGATCACCGCGCTGCTGTTCGCGATCACCGGGCTGCAGGGCCGGGCCGATTTCGTGGTCTTCGCGGTCGTCCTGCTGGTGATCGCGCTGACCGCGCTCAGTTTCTCCGTGGAGGGCCGCCGGCAGGCCAAGGACCGGCTGTTCACCACGCTGGTCTGGGCCGCGTTCGTGCTCGCGGTCACGCCGCTGCTGCTCATCATCGGGCTGGCGGTCAAGCGCGGCGCCAGCGCGATCACCGGCAAGTTCCTGACCGTCTCGATGTTCCGGGTGGACACCGACGAGGCCGGCGGCGGCGTCTACCACGCGATCGTCGGCACCCTGGAGCAGTCGCTGCTGGCCACCCTGATCGCCGCGCCGCTGGGCATCCTGGCCGCGGTCTACCTGGTCGAGTACGGCGGTGGCCGGCTGTTCGCCCGGCTGGTCAGCTTCTTCGTGGACGTGATGACCGGTGTTCCGTCCATTGTGGCCGGTCTGTTCGTCTACACGGCATGGATCCTGGTGCTGGGCTTCCAGAAGTCCGGCTTCGCCGGCTCGCTGGCGCTGCTGATCCTGATGCTGCCGGTGGTGATCCGGTCCACCGAGGAGATGCTCAAGCTGGTGCCGAACGAACTGCGCGAGGCCTCGTACGCGCTGGGCGTGCCGAAGTGGCGGACCATCCTGCGGGTAGTGCTGCCGACGGCGCTGGGTGGCATTGTGACCGGTGTGATGCTCGGCGTGGCCCGGATCATGGGCGAGACCGCACCGCTGCTGCTGCTGGTCGGCATCAACGAGAAGATCCAGTACAACCCGTTCGCGTTTGGACAGACCGCGCGGCCGCAGGAGTCGCTGCCGACGTACATCTTCGAGCAGTTCCGGGACGCGGTCGGCAACCCGGACTCACCCGCCGCGCACCGCGCCTGGGGCGCCGCGCTCACTCTCATCATCATCATCGGGCTGCTGAACGCGCTGGCCCGGCTCATCGCCCGCTTCGCCCAGGTCCGGACCTAGAGGAGCCCTGCCACCATGGCCAAGAGTTTCGACGTCTCCGGGGTGAACATCTACTACGGCAGCTTCATGGCCGTGCAGGACGTGTCGATGACGATCGAGCCGCGCAGCGTGACGGCGTTCATCGGCCCGTCCGGCTGCGGCAAGTCGACCGTGCTGCGCACGCTGAACCGGATGCACGAGGTCATCCCGGGCGCCCGGGTCGAGGGCAAGGTGCTGCTCGACGGCGAGGACATCTACGCGGCGAACGTCGACCCGGTGAACGTCCGCCGCACCATCGGGATGGTGTTCCAGCGGCCCAACCCGTTCCCGACGATGTCCATCATGGACAACGTGGTGGCCGGGCTGAAGCTGGCCGGCCGGACCAAGAAGTCCACTTTGGAGGAGATCGCCGAGCGGTCGCTGCGCGGCGCCAACCTCTGGGAAGAGGTCAAGGACCGGCTGCACAAGCCCGGTGCCGGCCTCTCCGGCGGGCAGCAGCAACGGCTGTGCATCGCCCGGGCCATCGCGATCGAACCGCAGGTGCTGCTGATGGACGAGCCCTGCTCCGCGCTGGACCCGATCTCCACCCTCGCCATCGAGGACCTGATCGGTGAGCTGAAGGAGCGCTACACGATCGTCATCGTGACGCACAACATGCAGCAGGCCGCCCGGGTCTCCGACCGCACCGGGTTCTTCACCCTCGCCGGGGTGGGCAAGCCGGGCCAGCTGATCGAGATGGACGACACCCAGAAGATCTTCAGCAACCCCAGCAACTCCCGCACCGAGGACTACATCACCGGCCGCTTCGGCTGACCCCGGTACGGCCGCACGGCGATCGGCCCAGCACGACGAGCGGCCCGGCGCGGCGAGGGGCCCGGCACGGCGAGCGGCCCGGCGGCAGTTACCGCCGGGCCCGCGCCGAGGTCAGGTGCAGCTGGTGTCGCCGGCGGTGATTGTCGGGACCGGCGGGGCGGCCCGGGTAGCGCCGGCGTTCGGCGTGCTGGTGGTGGACGCCCCGGCGGTCGGCGGCGGGGTCACCTGCTGGCCGACCTGAACCGCGGTCGCCCCGTGGTAGTTGGTGCCGACCACGAGCTGCAGTGTGCGGCCGAGGCTGTTGTCCTCCTGCAGCACCGCGCCGGGGATGCCGGCGGCCAGGGTGCGGGCCGCGTCCAGGCGGTCCGGCCCGTACCGCACCTGGGTCACCTTTGTCCCTTGTGGACCGTTGCCGGTGTTGCTCACCGCGAAGCCGACGCTGGTCAGGTCAGCGGCGGTCCGCGCGGCCAGGCCGGTCACGCCGACCCCGTTGAGCACCTTCACCGACACGTCCCCGGGTGCCACGGTGAGCGTCACCTTGGCCGCCGTCTTCGGCTTCGCCGGCGTGCTGCCCTTCGGCGGCGCCGGCTTGTCGTTGATGATCGAGTCGTAGAGCCGGCGGCCGGCGATGTCGTCCAGCTGCACCTTGCCGCGGAAGTTGGTACCGGGGGGCGAATAGTCCTGGTTGGCGATCGGCGTGGTGATGAAGCTGACCTTCTTCGGGTCCAGGTCGCGCAGCTGGTCGCTGAGCGCCTTGAGGTCCTTCAGCGAGGTGGCCCGGTCCAGGGTGAGCGACTTGGTCGCGGCGTCCAGGAAACGGGTCAGCGCCAGCGGGTTGAACAGCAGCCGGCTGCTCGTCGCCTTGCGGACCATCGCGCCGAGGAACCGCTGCTGCCGCTGGATCCGGCCGATGTCGGAGCCGTCGCCGAGCGTCTTGCGGGCCCGCACGTACGCCAGCGCCTGGGTGCCGCGCAGCAGCTGGTTGCCCTTGTGCAGCCGCAGCCCGCTGGTCCTGTCGTTGACCTCTTCAGTCGAGCAGATGGTGACCCCGCCGAGCGCGTCCACCATCGTCTGGAAGCCGGTGAAGTCGACCTGTACGTAGTGGTTGACCGAGATGCCGGTCAGCTTCTGTACCGCTAGGACAGTGCACTTCGGACCGCCGATCTCGAAGGCCGAGTTGAACATGCCCTCGCCGCCGGGGCTGGTGCCGCCGGCGGTGCGCTGGCAGGCCGGCAGGTCCACCCAGGAGTCGCGCGGGAAGCTGATCAGCAGCGCCTTGTCCCGGCCGGGCGAGAGGTGGGCCAGGATCGTGGTGTCCGACCGGGCGCCGGACACGTCGCCGAACTTGGAGTTCGCGCCCTCCCGGGTGTCCGAGCCGATCAGCAGGTAGTTCTCGGCGTTGCGCTGCTTGGCGGCCTGCTTGATCGCCGGGTCGTTCGGGGCCAGCGCGTCGATCCGGGTGATGTTGTTGGACAGCCGGCGGTACTCGAAGAAGCCCCAGCCGCCGATCCCGATGCCGAACAGGCAGATCACCGCGAACACCCAGGCCATCACCTTGACCCAGCCCGGCCGGCCGGGCCGGCGGTGCCGCCCCGGCTCCCGGTCGTCGGGCGGGATGTCGTCGTCGTCCGGGTAGAACTCGTCGCCGTCGGGGTCGAACCGGCCACGCCGGGGCGGGGCCGGGTAGCCGTAGCCGGCCCCGTCCATCGCGTCGTCGCCCGGAGCGAAGGATGCCCGGTGGGTCAGCAGGCCCGGGTCACGGTCCTCGTCGTCCGGGTAGCCGGACCCGCCGTAGCTCCCGGCCGGGCCGGGGATCTGGGCGTACCCGCCGCCGGTATAGCCGTTGCCCGCGGTGCCGAAGCCCGGGCCGCCAGGCCAGGGGGCCCCGGGCCCCGAGGCGAAGCCGGTGCCGTCCGGGTCGGAGCCGTACCGGCCCGGGTCGGGCCGGTAGCCCGGGGACGGGTAGGTCGGCGGCTGGATCGGCCGGTAGCCGCGCGCGGCTTCGGGGACCTCGGGCCGGCGGGAGGCGCCTGCGGGTGGGTACGTCGGCGGCTGGATCGGCCGGTAGCCGTGCTGGGCTTCGAGCCCTCCGGGGACTCCGGGGGCTCCGGGCGGGCGGCCGGCGCTCGGCGGGCGGACGGTGTCCGGCGGGCGGGCGACGCTCGGCGG
>Ga0307499_10000015_pt1 | contig 52551 bp, 69 predicted proteins | sample 13_S_MG_FD_201363 | JGI IMG/M metagenome (GOLD analysis project Ga0307499, IMG submission 201363) | Soil microbial communities from Populus trichocarpa stands in riparian zone in the Pacific Northwest, United States - 13_S | ecosystem: Environmental > Terrestrial > Soil > Riparian zone > Trees... | reverse complement strand
GGGAGGTTTTGGCATATTCCTTTAAAAGAATCTTTTCTTCGTTGGTGATATTTGTTTTACGCATTTGCAATTAAGCGTAACAAAATCTCGAAATAAATGCAGGTTTTGTTTTGAGGGGGCTATACCACGCTAACCATTATCGCGACCACCCAGACCACCTGCAGGAGGGGAGTCAGGCAGAAAAACATGAGCACCAGCATAGCCAGTGCGATCAAGTGGGGGAGTGGAGCGGGAAGGCGACGAGTCATTGATCCTCCAAACCACAGCGTTGGGAAAGTACACCTCGAAGCTCTATAATGGCATAATTATGCCAAAAGTTCAAGTCGTTGAAGTTTATTAATATTTATTGTATTATATTGCAGTCCCGCTTCTGATCCAGTTTGGAGGAGACATGAGTCTCACCTTCAGCCCCCTCACTATCGCCGGGTGCCTCGAGGCGGCCCAGCCGGTCACCGGCCGCCCACTGAGCGAGTCGGTGAATGCGATGCAAAACCACCTGCTCGGCACCTTGCCACCGTATGTCAACGAGCTGCCCTTCCTGGAGCAGTTCGTGCAGGCGTTCGCGGCCCTGACCGCCGAGGAGATCAACAACCAGCTGGCGGCCGCCGGTTTCTCCGACCTGCAGCTGCCGGCTTGGGAACCCGGTAACAGTGAGTTCGGTATGGCCGGTGTGCTCAACGTTCAGATCGACTGGTTGTCGCCCGCCACGAGGCGCAGCCTCCTCGTCGCGGGCGCCAGCTACCCGGCCTTCCAGCTCAAGGGGTCCGGCCAGAACTGTCTGGTGGTGCCCGTCGCCGGCGGTGAGCCGGTGGTGAGGGTCCCAGGCCAGAACAACCTAGAGCTCAGGCTGCAGGTGGTGCGCTCGGCGCCCAGCTCGGTGTTCGACCTCATGGAGGAAGGACGCCGGCTGGTCAACTTCGAGATCGATCCACCGGTCGACAGCTCGTACCAGGGCGCGGTCGTCCCGATGGTCAAGCTGCAGGAATACCCGGACGTCGCATGGCTCGAAGGCCTGCGCACCACCTCCGTCGGGGGCGAGTACTGGGAGGTCGCGCAGGCCGCCCAGCGAGTGCGATTCGGCATGAACGAGTACGGCGCCCGCGCCATGGAGGTCACGACCATGGGAGCCCTCCTCGGTGGTCGCTCTGACGACAACTACTACGAGGTGGATGGCCCATTCCTGGTCACCATCCATGAGCCCGGGATGCCGGTACCGATCTTCGCGGCGTACGTCACGCCCAACGACTGGCGCAGCCCCGGCAACCTTGGCGCGATGACCAGCTGGTGATCGTGGCAGCAACTCAGAGGTGAGCGACAGCGCCGGTGGCCCCATGGGGCCACCGGCGCCTAGCCTTTTCTACCCCACCACGTGAATCGGTTTGCCTGCCACCCAAGCTTCAATATTCTCAATCATCATTTCATTACCCATGTGCCGCGACACGTCGCTGTTATACCCAATATGCGGCGTCGCGTACACCCGCTCGTGCTCGCGCAGCCGCCGATACACCGGGTCGGCCGTATCACCCGGCGTTTGCGCGTCGTGGATCACGCAGCGAAGCGTGCCGTCATCGAGTGCGCGAAACATCACGTCCAGATTCACAATACTGCCCGCCGACACCGTTGCAAAAATCGCGCCCCGCTTCAATGCGCCAAAAAACTCCCCGTTCAACAAATCATCCGTCTCCGGATTTACGCTCAACGCGTCCACCACAATATCCGCGCCCTTCACGCTCGCCGCCAAATCATCCCCGCGCCGAAAATACCGCACCCGAGCCCCAAACACCGCGCAGGCCGCGCCCACAATCGTCCCAATATTCCCGTGCCCCAAAATCGTCACCTGCTTATCGCCAAACCCCATCCCCGAGGCCGGCAACTGCCCAAACGGCAGCTCCCGCACGTTCAGATACGCGTCCAAATGCCGCATCGCAGTAAGCAGCATCCCCACAATCCATTCCGCCACCGCGTACCGGTTGCATCCTGGGCTGTTCGAAATCACCACACCACGCTCCTTCAAAACCCCGGGCCGCGCCCAGCCCACCCCCACGAGCGGCAGCGACACAAACGTGTCCCGCAACTCCTCCGACTTCTCGCGCACCCCAAACGTCCCCGTGCAAATCACGTCAAACCCCCGCACCCGCTCCAGCCACTCATCGGCCGTACTCGCGCGCGTATCAAAATACGTCACCTCACCCAGCTTCTCCAGCCGAGCCTTCTGCTCATCAGTAAGTTCCAGCGGCTGAGCCGCCACAATTTTTAACATGGGGTGATTATAACAAACGAGAGGAGTTTTCGGTATTTGTTTGGTATAATACGCTTACCATGCACAAAGACTTCGATGATTGGAATGAACTAAAGAAAACTATCACAGATTTGTTCGCCTGCCTTTGGATTTAGAGTTAGGTTCGAACAGTAACATAATAAGTTAGCCTTACTAAAATACGTATAAGCACGATAGGCATAAACCCGTCAGAAGGGTAAGATATATCTAGAATACGCAGGAGCTTCGTTATTAAAATCGTAGCCGTAGCCCTAAGAAACTTTAAATGTTACGGACCCATCCAGATAGTGCCATTATTTTTTGGTGGCGAAAATTTTGTTGGCCTCATTGGTGAAAATGGCGTAGGGAAAAGCTCTGTTTTTGAGGCGCTTAACGCATTCTTCACCGACCAAGGCTGGGTGCGGAATAAAATTACAAAATCCGGTAAAGATCAATGCGGTGTGGCACCAATAGTGGCCTGCACCGATGCAGACTTGGCAAAATACTTTACGGCCGACGAGATAAAAGCGCTCAAGAAAAATTCTAAAGATCTCGCAAAAAATCAAGAATACCATACCTCGGGCACGGAGGTTTATATATCGTGCATGCGCTTTCAAGACAATGCTACGCCCCTTTTTGATGGAAGGATCACCAAGACAGATGCGCTAGGTGAAAAAGTAAAGGAATTTATTCTTACATCGTTTAAATACATTTATGTAAGTGCAGAAGTCGACATTGACAGCGGTACCAACATTAACTCTAAGACCACTGAGTTCATAAAGGGGTCTGGCGTAGTGGGGGAAATTACCAAATTAATCCAAGGGACCAAGGTAGAAGTTAAGGGTAAACAAGCGACCATAGCTAGCCATATAAACGATATGGTAATCGAATACCTAAATACAGATGTCATTAAAAAGCTTCAGGCAGTTGATGAGGGATATAACTATAAGAATTTAAGAACGGGTGTTTCCTCAAATCTTTCCGAAAAGCAGATTAGCGAGCTTGCCGCCCAAGCATTATTTAGTAACCGTGAGTTGACAAAGCGTACTAGTACAAAAGACATAGGTATATCAGATATGAGCTCGGGTCAGAGACGACGAGCTTTTCTCGACTTTATTATCGTTATGATCGGCAATCTCGAACCTCAGGAGAGAGAAAAACTGATACTTGCGATTGATGAACCTGAAATTTCTGTCGACGCAGGGTCGAGAATACAGCAATTCGATAAGCTGAGAGGCCTCACTCAAGAGGGGCCTAGTATTGCGTTTACTACTCACTGGTATGGCTGGATAGCCCAGTTAATTCATGGTTGCGCAGTTCTTATGAAGGACTCCGAGAGTGGAAGAAGTATAGTCGCGAGTAAAATTCAAGATTTTCTTGATAAAGACGCCCAGCAAAAGGCTCCGTATGAAATGAGAATGATGTTTGATTTTCTATCGTCGCTCGGAACTTGGGCAGAGAGTGATTCTCATACAAAATTTGTTCTTTGCGAGGGCCCGACAGATAAAAATTATATCGAGATCCATTTTGACAAACATAAGATCATCCCCCTTCGTGGCCGCGACGAGGTAATTAGGCTATTTAAAATATTCTCGGATTACTACTTTAGAGCCGATAAAAAACCGTCAAATATTGTTTTTCTTATAGACACAGATCCAGAAAAGGCCGCAGAGCTAAAGGATAATGGTGAAGTAAACTTAAAACGAATTAGCCGCGATAAAAATGGAGAGATTAAAATTGTCAGCAAAGACGAAAATTATAGTGAAAAGTGCGCCATAGAGGATCTACTATCGCCCACTCCACTACTCAAGGCCCTAAAAGAATCAGCGGATAAGCTGCCTGAGGAGAAGGACAGGGAATTTATTAACAACTTGAATATAAAATATCATGATCAAACCGGGGTAAGAGCATTTGGTATAGACGATGTTGAGAGACAGAAGTTAAAAGAAATATTTAAGACACCAATGTTCAAGTTGAATGTCTCAGAGCTGTACCAACCTTCGGGCGAGGAAATGGATAATTTCAGAACATTATTAAGTCTCTGACCGGTGAACCAACCTTCACGCCTAGCTAAAATTATTACCATAGCCTGATGCTACAATCACTTATGGGAAAAATAAGCGAATCCCTTATTAAGAGGGCATTTTATATTGGGTCCGAGCTAGCAATATTGTGCTTCCTACTTGCATGTCTTACGGCGCCAAATATTTTGAACTCGATATTCGTTAACCTGGGAACTGATTTTTTTATTCTCGGCCTTTCCGTCTCCATAGTTAATAAGCTGCTAGATAGATACGAACGCCAGCGGTATGGCGACCAACCTGCAAAAGGCCTGAGGCGGATTGAAGGCGAGCTCGGAAGCCTTTTAGGAACCATTAGTTACGAATTAAGAGATCACTTAAATGTGGATGCATACGCACTAGTTGATGCAAATGAAGCAGAGATCAGCTTGTTAACTAGTCTCATGCAAAAAATGTACATGATCAGTTACCTCCAGCTACAACATGTTGACATGACAAAAGTTACGTACAAGAACTTTGCAGAAATGCTGCGCTACATACAGCAAACCTTAGCAGCTTTGGACTTATATATTGACCGCTATAGTGGTTTATTCGAACCCGAAACGCTGAGTAGAGTAATTGCCCTGAGGGACAGTGTAGAATCAAGCACTCGTGGCGACATAACGCTCATAACAATCCCATTCGAGGGCCAATCAGAACCAGACAAAAAACTGTCGGAGCGTGATCAAACCGGTTTTAGTCGTGTTTTAAGTGAAATTATTAGGATATCCGAAACAGAGATTGAGAAAATGAAAAAAACCGGAAGTAACTCCGGTTTTAAATCCATCAAATTGTAGGAAACTAACCCTGCGGGGGACGCTCCCGGTGATGCGTCCGCCGCATGCGCGCCACGCCCAGCCGCACCTGGCTGCGGTCGATCATTTGCTGGGCATTGGCCAGCTCGGTCTTGTCCTTGGCTTTGTCGCGCATCTCTTTGGCTTCGGCCAGCGCGGCTTCGATTTCTTCGGCCACTAGCTCGGATTCGTGGTCGGCTTCGTCGGCCAGTAGCCGCACGTGATCGGCTGTGACTTCGAGCAAACCGCCGTACGTCGCAAACACCTCGGGTGCACCTTTGCCGGTGCGCACCGTCACCGCACCCGGCACCACCTGTGCCACAAGCGGCTCGTGGTGGGGGAGTACGCCCATTTGGCCGCTGGTAGTGGTGAGCTGCACTTCCTCGGCTTCGCCTTGGAATTTAGCCCCGGAAAGCGTGAGTAGTTCGAATTTCATGGAGCTCACAAATTTTCTCCCAGTAAAGCAATGAGGTAGAGCGAAGGATCAAACTCTTGGCGCACGAAGCGCGTGACAACCCTGAGCTTCGAAGGAAGAGTAGGGGAGAGTTCGCTGAGAAGCCAAGAGTTTGATTCGTAGCAGAGCATAGAAACTACTTGGCTACCTTCTCTTTAGCATCTTTTTCCTTATGCAAAGCCACAACTTCCTCAATCCCACCCTTCATATAGAAGGCGCTTTCCGGCAGCTCATCGTGCTTGCCGTCGAGAATCTCGCGCGCGCCCTTGATGGTGTCTTCGAGCTTCACATACTTGCCGGGCGTGTTCAGGAACACTTCGGCCACGTGGAACGGCTGCGTCAGGAATCGCTGCAAACGGCGGGCGCGGTCCACGGTCTTTTTGTCTTCGTCGCTGAGCTCGTCCATGCCGAGGATCGCGATGATGTCTTGCAGGTCTTTGTAGCGCTGGAGCATGCGCTGCACGTCGCGGGCGGTGTTGTAGTGGTCGTCGCCGACCATGGCCGGGTCCAAAATGGTCGAGCTGGAGTCGAGCGGGTCCACGGCCGGGTACAGACCCAGCTCGGTGAGCGCGCGGTTGAGCACGATGGTCGAGTCGAGGTGCGCAAACGTGGTGGCCGGCGCTGGGTCGGTGAGGTCGTCGGCCGGCACGAACACGGCCTGCACCGAGGTGATGGAGCCCGTCTTGGTCGAGGTGATGCGCTCTTGCAGTGCGCCCATCTCCTGCTGCAAGTTGGGCTGGTAACCCACCGCGCTGGGCAGGCGGCCGAGCAGCGCCGACACCTCCGAACCCGCCTGCGTGAAGCGGAAAATGTTGTCTACAAACAGCAGCACGTCGCGGCCTTGGTCGCGGAAGCCCTCGGCCAGCGCCAGGCCCGAAAGCGCCACGCGCAGCCGCGCCCCCGGCGGTTCGTTCATCTGGCCAAACACCAGACTGGTCTTGTCGAGCACACCGCTTTCGGCCATTTCGTGGTACAGGTCGTTGCCCTCGCGCGTGCGCTCGCCCACGCCGGCAAACACCGAGTTGCCGCTGTGGAACTTGGCGATGTTGTTGATGAGCTCGGTGATGAGCACGGTTTTACCCACGCCCGCGCCACCGAACAGGCCCACCTTGCCACCCTTGGCCATCGGCGCGATCAGGTCAATGACCTTGATACCCGTTTCCAGGATCTCGATCTTGCCGCTCTGCTCCTCGAGCGACGGCGGTTCGCGGTGAATCGGCGCCAGCTGCGGGTCCTTGAGCGCCGGCTTGCCGTCGATGGCCTCGCCGATCACGTTAAACATGCGCCCCAAAGTCGCGTCGCCCACCGGCACGCTAATCGGCGCACCCGTGCCGCGCACTTCAGTGCCACGGCTGAGTCCGTCGGTGGAGCTGAGCGCAATCGCCCGCACCGTGGTTTCGCTCAGGTGCTGAGCCACCTCGAGCACCAGCTTGCGGCCGTCGTGATCGATTTCGAGCGCGTCGTAAATGGCCGGCAGCTTGCCGCCCTCAAACTCCGCGTCGATCACCACGCCGACCACCTGGATAATCTTGCCTAATTGTTTCGTGTCAGTTGCCATATAGTTCTCCTATGATTTCGCTATCGCTTCTGCCCCGGCGGAAATCTCCGAGATCTCTTGCGTAATTTTAGACTGTCGTTCGTTGTTATATACCAAGGTGAGGTCGCCGATGATGTCCGAGGCGTTGTCCGAGGCGTTCATCATGGCTAGCATGCGCGAGGCTTCCTCGCTGGCCCGGGCCTCGAGCACCGCCTGCAGCACCTCGGCCTCCAGCACGCGCCGCACCACCAGGCCAATGAGCTCCTCGGGTGACGGTTCCATCGCGCTCTCGGTAGGCGCGCCGGCCTTTTCGGGCGGCGTGATCGGCAGCAGCTGCCGCACGCTCACCGTTTGGCTCACCGTCGACACGAAGTCAGTAGCCACAATGTGCACCGCGTCGATCTCGCCGCGCTCAAACATGCCCGTGATCTGCTCGAGCACCGGGATTACGATGTTCGTGGCTTTATCCGGTACGTCAATGTCGTAGCTACCCACCTGCTCCACATCGCGGGCCCGCGCCACGCTCAGAGCCGCGCGCTTGCCGATGGCGATCGCCAAATGCTCGGCCGTTGGCGTCTCGCGAATGTGCCGGCCGAGCGCCCGCACCACGTTGCCATTGTACCCGCCGGCCATGCCCCGGTCGCCGGCCACCAGAATCGCCAGCTCGCGCTTCACCGGCCGCACCGCAAACAGCGGATGTGTGGTCGCCACGCTCTGGGCGCCCAGATTGTGCAGCAACTCGCGCGCCGCCTGCGTGTACAGCTGCGGGCCCGTGGCCGCCGTCTGGGCGCGCCGCAATTTGCTCGCCGCCACCATCTGCATGGCCTTGGTGATCTGGCGGGTGTTCTTCACCGAGCGGATGCGCCGATTAATGATCTGCAAGGATGCCATGACGCGCCTAAGCCTTTACCTTAAACGATTTGGCGACTTCCTCGGCCACCTTCACCACCGCCGCCACGGTTTCGTCCGTTGGCTTGGCGCCCTCATTGAGGGTCTCCACCACTTTGGCGTGGTGCTGCTTCATGCGGCTGAGCAAATCGTGCACCGCCGCATTCACCTTGTCGGTCGGCATCTGGTCGAAAGCACCTTTGGTGGCTGCCAGCAGCATGATAACCTGCTCGGCCACGCTCAGTGGCGAGTATTGCTTCTGCTTCAGAATTTCGGTGAGCAGCCGGCCGCGGTCGATCTGGCGCTTGGTGTCTTCGTCGAGGTCCGAGGCAAACTGCGAGAACGCCGCCAGTTCGCGGAACTGCGCCAGCTCCACGCGCAAGCTACCCGCCACGCTCTTGGTGGCCTTGGTCTGGGCGCTACCACCCACGCGGCTCACGCTCAAACCAACCGAAATGGCCGGCCGAATACCCTGGTAAAACAGGTTCGACTCCATGAAAATCTGCCCGTCGGTGATCGAAATCACGTTCGTCGGAATGTAGGCCGAAATGTCGCCGGCCTGGGTCTCAATGATCGGCAAGGCCGTCAGCGATCCCGCGCCCAGGTCGTCGCTGAGCTTAGCCGAGCGTTCCAGCAGGCGCGAGTGCAGGTAGAATACGTCGCCGGGGTAAGCCTCGCGGCCCGGGGGACGCCGCAGCAGCAAACTCATCTGGCGGTAGGCCACCGCGTGCTTGGAGAGGTCGTCATAAATAATGAGCGCATGTTGCTTGTTGTCGCGGAAATATTCGCCCATGGCCGTGCCCGCGTAGGGCGCCAGGTACAACAGCGCCGCCGGATCACTCGGGCTCGTAGCCACCACGATGGTCTGGTCCATCACGCCTTCGCTTTTTAGTCTCTCCACTAATGCCGCGACTTTGCTGAACTTCTGCCCGATGGCCACGTAGATGTTTACCACGCCGGTTTTCTGACGAGCCTGGTTGATCATGGTGTCGATCGCGATGGCCGTCTTGCCCGTTTGACGATCACCAATGATGAGCTCGCGCTGGCCGCGGCCGATCGGCACGAGGGCGTCGATGGCAATGAGACCGGTCGCCAGGGGCTCGTGCACGCTCTTGCGCGCCATCACGCCCGGCGCCGGCCGCTCGATGAGGCCGGTCTGGCTGGTTTTGATCTCGCCGAGGCCATCAATCGGTCGGCCCAGCGGGTCAACCACGCGGCCGAGCAGCTCTTGGCCGATCGGCACTTCCAAAATGCGGCCGCTCAGTTTCACCTGCGCCCCAGCGCGCACGCCAGTCTCGCTGTCGAGCAGCACCGCGCCCACTTCGTCTTCGTTGAGGTTGAGTGCGAACGCTCGGGCCGGCACGCCACTGTCGGTTTCTACCTCGAGCACTTCACTATAGCCGGCGCCGCGCAGGCCATACACCCACACCACACCGTCGGCCACACGCGTCACCACGCCGGTTTCCTGCAAATTCTCGGTAGAACGCAGACCCTCGATGGCAGCCTGAAGCTCGCTGCTTAATTCTTTGACGTTGAGATCGCTCATACGCTAGCTTCCTTTCTGTCGCCCGCCGCGGTTACGTAGCGGGCCAGCTTGGTTTTGACCGAGGCATCCAAGGCCTGGCCGGGAGTTTCAATAATAATACCGCCGATCAACGCTGGATCGATTGCGGTTTCGAGTTCCAATTCGCGGACTCCGGTGGCCTGCTTCACGTAAGCCTCCACATGGCTGCGAGCCTCAGCGCTCAAGGGCCGGGCCGTCACCACGCGCGCCTGCACGTAGCCGCCGGCCGCCAGCACGCCCGCCACATCGCGCGCCAAGTAGCGGGCCCCGCGGCTCTGGCCATGGTCCACCAGCCAGGCGGCCGCAGCCTGCACGGTCTGGCGGCGGTCAGCGCCGAGGTGCTCAGCCACATATCCCGCGACGTCGAAGCGGCTGGCCATGGCTATTTGCCCTCCAGCGAGCGGGCGATCAAGGTGCGGTCGTGCTCGCTATCGAGCTTCTCGCCGAGCACCGCAGCCGTGGCGCCGGCCACCAGCTTGGCCGTTTCGGCCTTGAGCTCACGGCGAGCGGCGAGCACATCGCGCTCCACCTGCTCCTTGGCCTCGGCCAGCAGCCGTTCGCCCTGCTCGGTTGCACGGGTGCGGGCCGTTTCGATTTGGGCCGTCGCATCGGCCTTGGCGCTGTCCAAAATCTCGGCCGCCGAGGCTCGCGCTTCCGCCACTACGCCCTGAGCCTGCTTTGAGGCTTGCTCAAGCGCTTCTTTGGCCTCACGCTCCAGCCGCACCGCCGCCTCCAGCTCGTCTTTTTTGGCGTCGAGCGCCTTGATGAGCGAGGGGTACACAAACTTACCCAGGACCCAAACGATCACCAGGAAAGCCAGCGTATTGAGTACCAACGACTGCACATTCAGCCCCAGGGCCGTGAACAGGCTGCCGATACCTCCGCTTTCAGCTAGAAATATCATGCGTTGTTACCTTATTTCAGGAACTTAATGATCAGCGCGACCACGAGGCCGATGATGGCCAGCGCGTCCACAAAACCCATGGCCAGGATCATCATGGTGCGGATCTTGCCGAGGGCGTCGGGGTTACGGCCGACTGCGCCGACCGCAGCCGCGCCGACGAGGCCGAGGCCCACAGCAGCCAAGCCGCCGGCGATTGAATATGTCAGACCAAATGCGAGGGAATCCATGTAAAGATTGCTCCTTAAATTTAATGTAGTGTTTCTACCAAACCTGAGTTACATACTCATGATGATGCAATCCGTTCGCCTCCGGCCCAGGGCCAGAGCAGCACGAAGTGCGCTCTCATGAGCGTGTAACACTTAGGCCGGCGCCGCCTCTTTGATGGTTGAAGCATCATCGGAGGTGGCAGGTTCATGGTGGCGGGCTATGCCCAGCGAGACAAAAACAACGGTGAGCATGAAGAACACGTAGGCTTGAATAGCGCCCACGAACAGCTCCAGGAACAAAAACGGCGGCAAAGCCACCGGCGCCGCATAAGCACTAATGAAGCCCATTACCGCCAGCAGTACCTCACCGCCAAAGATATTACCAAACAGCCGCATAGCCAGCGAAATCAGGCGCGAAAACTCTGCGATAATTTCCAGAAAGCCCTCAAACACGCCCATCGGATTAGTGAAGGGATTGGCGAAATACCGCCCCAGGTTGCCAAAAAATCCGTGCGCCCGGATCGCCCAAATCTGCGCCGTCACCATCGTAATCACCGCTAGTGCGGCTGTGAAGTTCAGGTCGGTCGCCAGTCCGCGGAAAAACGGCTCGCCGTGATACGTCAGCGGCCCCACGAACGGCAGCAGGCCAAACCAGTTGTTGATCCAGATCACCACAAACATCGTGATGGCCAGCGGCGCCAGCCTGACGGCCATTTTGCGGTCGCCGAGTACTTCCTCGACCGTCCCGAGCAAAATCTCAAACAGCCACAGCACCGCCACCGACAGGCGAGTGTGTTTACGCTGCTCCACCTTTTTGCGCGTGTAGAAAAACAGCGCCAGCACCACTGCCGTGCCCAATACACCCAGCGCCATCGAGTTCAGAATATGAATCGGCCCAATATCAAACAAATGCTCCGCGGGCAGACTCACATGCGGACCTTCGGCTAGCCACAGATTCATGCCGTTTTCCTCAGTTGGCTGCGCACCAGCAACACCGACAGGCTCAGACCCACCGCCGCCGCCACGATCGTAACCCACGGCTTGGTGCCCTGGTGCAGGTCAAACCAAATCCCGCCCGCTACCAGCAGCGCCGGCGGCGTAAACATCCGCCAGGTCGTATCGGCCATCGCTAGCAGCAACGCCAAGGTCGAGGCCTCGTTTGCGGGCACACCACGCTCTTGCTTGTTCTCAGCTTTGCTCGTCATTTCCCAGGCATGGTAACAGATTTGGCCTCGTTAGGCAATAATTCGACGCCCAAACTGCTATTATGAAGAGGCTTCGGCAAATCGTTGCCGAAACGTACGTCCCCGGCCCGAAGGGACCTCCATGACAACCCAATCCACCTCTGATCCCCCGGGCGTCAAGCCCGAAATTGATGGCAAGCGGCCGAACTACGAGCAGGCCATCCTATGGGTCCTCGTGCTTGGTCCATTCATCGCCCTCATGGCCGCCATCCCGGTGGCCTGGGGCTGGGGGCTCGGCGCCCGCGACATCGCGCTCGCGCTCACGTTCTACGTGATCTCAGGGCTCGGCGTCACCGTCGGCTTCCACCGCTACCTCACCCACGGCGCCTTCAAGGCCCAGCGGTGGCTGCGCGTGGCGCTGGCGATCGCCGGCAGCCTGGCCGTGCAAGGTTCGCCCATCCGCTGGGTGGCCGACCACCGTCGTCACCACGCCCACGCCGACCGCGACGGCGACCCGCACTCGCCCTGGCGCTTCGGTACCAGTGCCCGGGCCGTCGCCAAGGGCATGGCCTACGCGCACATCGGCTGGCTGTTCAACCGCGAGCGCACCAACGAAGAGCGCTTCACCCCCGACCTACTGGCCGACAAGGACATCGCCCGCGTCGACCACCAGTTCCCGCTGTGGCTGGCGGTGACGCTGTTTGGCCCGGCGCTCATCGGCGGGCTGTGGTCGCAAAGCTGGCAGGGCGCGCTCACCGCCTTCTTCTGGGCCAGTCTGGTACGGATCAGCTTCCTGCACCACATCACCTGGTCGGTCAACTCGGTCTGCCATGTCATCGGCGAGCGTCCGTTCCCGGTTCGCGACAAGTCCACCAACTTCTGGCCGCTGGCGATCGTGAGCTTCGGCGAAAGCTGGCACAACTCGCACCACGCCGATCAAACCTGCGCCCGACACGGCGTGGGGCGCGGCCAGCTCGACATCTCGGCACGGCTGATCGCCTGGTTCGAGCAGCTGGGCTGGGCGTACGACGTGCGCTGGCCCAGGGCTGGTCACACCGGCGCCGGCGCCAAGCCGGCCGCCTAGACTCCCCGCCCGGTCCTTCAGAGGGGTAGGACTGTTCGGGGACGGGGCGAGCGAGGAGAACAAAGTCGTTCTCCTCGCTCGCTCGCAAGCCGCAATTATTTCACGAGTGCTAAACTACTAATGCTATGACCGGACGCACCCACGACACCGCCGCCTTCACCGCCTTGGCCATTGCCGTGGCCGTTACGCCGCTGCCGCAAAACATCACCCTCGCCACCGTGCTCGTCGCCATCTTGGCCAACCAAATCGGCGGCATCGCGCCCGACATCGACCAACCCACCGCCCCCTTCTGGCGCAACCTGCCCATCGGCAAGCTCTTTGGCCGCTTCACCGACCGCCTGCTCGGCGGCCATCGGTTTCTCACGCACTCGCTGCTCGGAGCCGCCCTGCTGGCCTGGCTGGCGCACTGGCTGCTTGTCTTCATCCATCCCCTCATGCCCCACGTCGATATCGACCTCGTCTGGAAAGCCTTTCTCATCGGGGTAGTCTCGCACCTCGTCATGGACACGTTCACCAAAGAAGGCGTGCCGTGGCTTCTGCCCATACCATTAAAATTCGGCTTCCCACCGCTCAAATCTCTGCGCATCGCCACCGGCAAATTCGTCGAAAACTTCATTATTTTCCCGGGGCTCATCCTCGTAAACATCTTCGTCTGCGCCCAGCACTACCAGGCCATTGTGACATTCATACATACGCGCATCCGATCTTAGCGCACCGCAAACACCCGCCGGCCCACCACCAAATACGCCACTGCCACCAGCACCGTCACCGCCCCAAACACCCCAAACGCCGCAAACGTTCCGCGCGTCTCGGCCACCGCGCCAAACGCCAGATAAATCCCAATGCTCAATAACTCCGCCCCAAACCCCGCCACCGACGTGATAGTAGCGCGCATCCGGCCCTTGATGGAATGTTGGAGCTGACCATCGAAGATCACCTCTAAAAGCTTCATCAGGCCAAAAAACGCCACCACCAGCACGATGCCACCCGCGCCGTGTCCACCCTCACTCGCCAGTAAACACACCCCGGCGACGGCCAATAGCAGCATAAACAGCCGCGTCCCCAAATGCTCCACGCGGTGTGCCAGCGCGCTGGCCGTAGCCGTCACGAGCACGAGCGCGGCCTCCAACAGCGGTACCGTCTGCAGCGACGCGCCAGCCGCCTGGAAGAAAATCGGCGTGTATTCTTCGAGCGATCCAAAAATCGCCACAATAAACCCGCTCAGCATAATAATCCGCAGCACCGCCGGGTTCTTCACCGCTTCCCGGACGCCCTCGGCCAGCTCCGCGAAGTACCCCGTATCCGCCGTTTCTTCCTGCCGTGGCGCCTCCGGGATGTTGTACGCCACCACGGCCGTTACGAGCACCGTGGCAATACTCAGCACCAGCACGCCGTTGTATCCCAGCCCAATCGCCGCTGCCGCCAGCGTTACCGCTATCAACTGGCCCACCAAGAACACGCTCGCCAGCCGGCCGTTCACTCGCACATATTGCTTCTCTTGCCCCACGAGCTTCAGTTCGTCAAACACCAACGCCTCGTACGTGCCCGAATGCAGCGCCCCGCCGATCCCCCACAGCACGAACCCGGCCGCGTAGCCCCAAAAATTAGGCACCAGCAGCCACATCCCGTACCCCGCGGCCCGTATCACTTGCCCCACAGCCAGCAAATTTTTGCGCGAGAACCGGTCCGCCAGCACGCCCGTCGGCACTTCCACTACGATCGACACCGCCGACCAAATCACAAACAGCCACGATATCTGCGCCACGCTCAACCCGTGCGCCACAAACATTAGCTGGTACAGCGGATAAATCAGAATAAAGTCATCGAGGAAGCTATAAACATACAGCCAGCGAAGCGCGCGCGATTTCATGACCCCATCATAACCGCCTGAAGGCTCAAGTCTCAAACAACTTGAGCGTTCGGGTGGTCCCCGGCCACCGTTCCCCGCAGGGGCGGTAGCCGGGAGATCCGCGGTGCCGTGAACCTTAGTCTTTGCCGGGGGTCATTTCGATCCCGCGGCAAGCAAGCAGCTGCTGGCAGGCGTCCTGGAAGTCATGGGACGAGCAGCCTGGATTTGTGCGGTAGATGTCCCAGGCGTGCATCACCTCGTTGCCGAGGACCTCATCGAGCATTTGGATCACCAGCCCGGCAACAGTGCGTCGCCGCGCCTCGGGCGGGAGAATTCCCCATGCCTTCAGCCTGAGCATGTATACCTCTCGTACACGCCGGAGGTCATCCTTCGCGCCCTCCATATTGGAACGCAGTATGAAGGACGGACCTTCGCTAGCGGATACGAGTTCGGTCTCGATGACACGTATACCCCCACGAGAACGTTCGGTCACGGAAAAATCACTCTCCAATGGAGTGCTCGAAGTTGTGCGGACCGCTATTTTATAACATAAAAATAATTTAATTGCAAGGTTCCGTAATAGTTCATAATCAAGATATGGCCGCCGAACTCATCCGCACCACCCACACCGACGCCGCCTGGCGCGCGCAGGTCATAGCCTTTGTGCGGGCCCAAAAGCCCATCCTCCTCGACTACCTCTTCGACCCGCCCGACCAGATCGTGCCCCAGCGCCTCTATCGCTACGACGTGTTCGACGACTACCTCAGCCGCCACCGCGACGACTTCGAATTCGGCTTCGACCTCATCACCAGCCTCCGCCGCATCACCGAGGCCCGCACCTTCGGCGTCTATGTGATCGAGCTCGACCGCAACCCCAACTACGTCTACGTCGGCCAAACCTGGTACCTCCCCGAGGAGCGCCTCGCCCAGCACAACACCGGCTTCGCGGCCTTCCACGCTGCCCGTCCCTTCAAGCGTGGTGCCCGCGGCCGTCTGCGCCGCGATCTCTTCGCCCACCTCCCGCGCGTGCGCTCCCAGCCCCAGGCCGAAGCCATGGAAGCGTCGCTAGCCATGCAGCTCAAAAAACTCGGCTTCCGCGTGGAGGGCGGGCACTGATATGTTCGCATTTTGTTCGATTTTATGATAGGATTCAGATATGAGAAGCGAGTTATTCCAGTCATGGACCGCTCAAATGGAGCAACTAAATGATGCTCCGGAAGCCATCTTGTTTAGTAGCCCGCGCGAAGTTTGGTATGCACGTTTGGGTATCAACGTGGGGCGCGAGCAAAATGGCGACACGACAACATTCCTAAGGCCGGTTCTGATCATGCAACAATTCGGACGTCATATGCTCTGGGCCGTGCCGCTTAGTACGAAAGCACCAAGTATTCGGCATTAGTGACTCAACAACGAGCTATCGATGCGCGGCGGCTTGTGCGGAAGCTCTACGTGCTGGCCGCATCAAATTATTTTCAAATCCAGGTGAGGCTAGCTCGGATGATGCTTCGGGAATTAAATCGGACCCCCGGCTAAGGGAGTCCTCGGAGGCCGAAGCCTTATGTAAAATCACTATAGCACAAAATCACCATTGCGCCGCCCCGTCATAGCGTGGGATCATGCCCTAGCAAACAAGGAGCCCAAGCCATGAGCGTCAAATTAAACCCCTATCTTACCTTCAACGGCAACACCAAAGAAGTGATGGAATTTTATCACACCGTTTTTGGCGGCAAGCTCGATCTGAGCACCTTTGGCGACTTCCCCAACCCGCCCGAAGGCTACGCCGACAAAATTATGCACGCTGCGCTTACCAGCGATGACCTCACCATTATGGCTTCCGAAGGGATGCCCGGCGGCACGGTGAACTTCGGCGATAACGTCAGCCTCAGTCTGTCCGGCGACGATCACGAGAAGCTCACCGGCTACTTCAAGGCACTCAGCGAAGACGGCCATGTCACCATGCCGCTCGAAAAGCAGATGTGGGGCGATGTTTTTGGCATGCTCAAGGATAAATATGGCATCAACTGGCTGGTGAACATCGACAGTAAGCCGGCCAAATAACCGCATGCAGCTCGAATTCATTCCTGCCTCCTCGCCTCAGCCCGTCGCGGCGTATCTGGCCGCCAAAATCCTCGCCCAACTCGCCGACGGCCGCAGTGTGCTATGGCTGCTTTCGGGCGGGTCGGGCATCGCCACGGCCGTGGCCACGGCATCGCTTCTGAGCGGCCATGATCTGAGCAGCCTCACCGTCAGCCTCATCGACGAACGCTACGGCCCGCCCGGCCATGCCGACTCCAATTGGCACCAGCTTGAAGTCGCCGGCCTCAAGCTTCCTGGCGCCACGCTGCACCCCGTGCTCACCGGCGCGTCCGAGTCCGACACGGCCGCCGCCTTTGCCAAGTTCCTTGCCGACCAATTCGACACCGCCGACCACGTGCTGGGCCTGCTCGGTATCGGACTCGACGGCCACACTTCGGGCATTCTGCCTCACAGCCCGGCCGTCACCGCACCGGGCCTCGTCTGCGCGTACGACGGAGGCCAGTACCAGCGCCTCACCACCACGCCCCGAGCGCTCAAGCACCTCAATGAAGCCGTGGCGTACGCCGCCGGCGAGGCCAAGTGGCCGGTGCTCGACCGTCTCGAAACCGACCTGCCCATCGCCGAGCAGCCGGCGCAGGCTCTCAAGGCCGTTCCCCATCTCACCATTTTCACTGATCGACCGCTCCACTAACGCGAAAACCCACCTCCTTGGCTCGCGGCCCGTCCGCATCACTGCAGACAGACGAGTGGGGTGGGTGAGGGGTCTACGCGGCGTCGGCGTAAACTTGTCGGAACAAATCCGCCATCGCCGGCGGAGCGCTGGTGACCCAGCCGTCGTCGAACAGATGCGGTCGGCTCGGCACTGTGCAAAGCCTTTCCGCTCGCAGCACCGTTCGATGCGAGTCGAACCAGGTGTAGTTGACGATGACCATCATCGGATGACCGTTGTTCACCGCCAAGGTGTCGGCCACCCGCTGGACATGCCGGAGCGTCAGATCGCGCTGGGCCTGGTACTGGTCGCCGTGGTGCTCCGGATGGGCCGCCGAGAACCCGGCACAATCGGAGTGAATGTCGATCACAAGCACCCAGGCGTTCGGCCCGAGCACCGTCGGGTTCAGGACTGTCAGTGCCATCAGCCGTGGCGGCTGGGCGATGATCTCGATCGGGCCCTCGTTGCGGATGATGTGTGGGTCGATTTTGGATGGGTTTGCCGGATGCTGCTTCACGAAGGTGACGAGCTCACGGATACGACTATGCCGGCGCGTTAAGCCATGCCAGGCCGTCTCAAGTACGTGGCCGAACCGGGACGTATTCGCCCAGTCAGCACAAGTGAGTACCACGAATCCGCTGTGCGCCCGGTGTGGCAATGTGGCTCCCCTCGTGGATCGATGGCTGCGGGTGCAAACCATCGACGATAATACCAGATACCTTGCAGCAAATGTTAGTACTATTCTAAATCTGCTATGGGGAGCGTAGCTCCGATTGCATCGCCGATTTTTGACAAAAATTGTCAAAAATAAGGTATGCTCACAAACTATGTGGCCTATTAATAGCCTTCATGCTGAATTTACTCGCCGGCATATTAGCTGGACCGGCCCTCGCAATGAGGTTTATGAAACACTCTTGAGGTCTGGGCCCTGCTCTGTCGCGCACCTCGTCAATATTCTAGCCGGTAGGGTCAGCCAGCGCACAATTTATCGCACGGTTGAGCTATTCGTTCATATAAATGTAGCCCGGCGCTTACCAGACGGCCAAGTCGAACTCAGCCCACCGCACATACAGCGCCATTACTACCTGGTCTGCACAACCTGCGGCCGGCGCTTCGGCTTCTTCGAGCCGGCCATCGCCAACCAGCTCGAACGACTGGCGCAGAAGCGCCATTTCGGGCTCGAGGGCCATCAAATCGAATTGAGTGGGATCTGCTGGAGCTGCAATAGTTGACGCCTGCATTCCGCTCATGCTACAAAGAGACCAGATAGTCGGGGTGGAGCCGCGATCAAAGCACAAAAGGTAGAGTTTGCTCCTTTTGGCACGGGTACTGCAGGTATCAAATAGTCGAGACTTCAAAGACTATCTAGGAACGGACCGGGTGCGGTCCGTTTTCTTTTTCCAAAGCCAAAAATGAAGAGCCCTGCCTACGGCTGCGGTCTCTTCCCGGTAGGTGGGATGCCGTAGTCGTAGACGGGGTAGCGGAGGGGATCAGGCGCGCACGAGAGTGCGCGCGAACATTGACGGGTCGAGGAACGGGTCGCCAACCTCGAGGCCGAAGTGCTTCTCGAGGCTGCCGCCCTGAAGGGCGGCCATCAGGAACCGGTCGCGTCCGTAGCCGGAGCTGCTGGGCACTATGCCGACCTCGCCCGGTGGGATGTCGGACAACCCCGCGTAGCAGTTCACCCACGTGTCGATGGCGAGCTGGAGCCGTCCACCCACCGTGAAGCCGACATCGCCCGGCAGTACGTCCAGGAAGGCGTTGCCGAAGCCTTCAGTGTCGATGCGGGCAACGAGACCGGCCGGCGGTGATGGCGTGCCGAGGTTGAGTACTCGCTCGTGGGGCACCTCGTGCCGATGCTGGAGAACCCAGCCCGCCGCTCGCGCGCCAAACTTGGCCCCCCGGAACGGCGTATCCACCATGTCCGCGGCCTGTTCGGGCGTCACGTAGCCCTGGCGCATCCCCCACTCCGCCACCTTGGGGGCGTTGAGGACATACACCTTCTGCACCAGCCCGAGCCGGTGGGCCAGCGACAGGAATCGATTGGGGAGCGTGAAGAGCCCGAACGTGTCGCCGATCTCGCACCAGACGAACTCCCGGCCGTTGGGGAACTGGCCGAACGTCGTCGCGCGCGGGGCGGCGTTGCCCAGAATGATCGTGCGGCCCTGGCGGGGCTGCAGCGAGCTCTCCCGGTCTTCGTCGGCGATGTCGACCAGCGTCATCGCTGCCTCGAAGCCGTCGCTTGGGTACTGCATCGGGACGAATGACGTGGGCGCTCCGAGCTCGCGCCACACCGCTCCCGCCATGCGGGCTTCGGCGTTGCGTCCCTCGCGCCCGGTGTTGATGCAGTCCGTGAAGTATTCCACGCGGATCGGCGGACCATCGTACAGAAGCATCGAGCTCCCCCTCGTTTCCGTCGGACACGAAAAACCCCCGCGGCGCGGAGGCTGGCGTTGCGATCGAACCGTGATTACGCTACGACAAAACCTCCGCTGAGCGGCGCATCATCATGGCCATCATCATTGAGGTTTGTGTAGCAATCACACCGGAAGTGTACAACCAAGAAACCCATCTGTAAACTACAAATATGACCGCAGCTACCCACCCTACCCAAACCATCGTCCTCGGTGGCGGCTGCTTCTGGTGCCTCGAAGCCGCCTATCTCATGATCAGGGGCGTCGAAAGCAGCATTTCCGGGTACGCCGGCGGGCATGTGCCCAACCCCAACTACGAGCAAGTGGCTTCCCAAACCACCGGCCACGCCGAAGTAGTCAAACTCACTTTCGATCCGGCTGTCATCACTTACGCCGACATCCTCGATATTTTCTGGGCTATCCACGACCCCACCACGCGAGATCGCCAGGGCAACGACCTCGGCCCCGAGTACCGTTCCATTATTTTGTACCAAGACGACGAACAACAACGCCTAGCCGAAAAATCCCGAAACGAAGCCCAAAAACTCTGGCCAAATCCCATCGTCACCGAAATCAAACCGCTCGAGGCCTTCTACGAAGCCGAGCCCGAGCACCAAAATTATTACGCCAAAAACCCCGACCAAGGCTACTGCCAGGTGGTAATTAACCCCAAATTAGCTAAACTACGAAAAAAGTTTGCCGACCGCTTAAAAACGAAGGATACCGCATGATCAACACGCTCACCGACGTCACGGCCGAAATTCTCGAAGAAATCGCCGCCGAGAAGCAATTGCGCCAGACCCACGAGGTCTTTTTGCTCTTTGCCATGGGTAGCCAATTTGACCACCTCATCAAGCTCACGCTCGACAAATTCGGCGTGTATTGCCTCGTGGCCGACCCGTCGCAGGTGACGGCCGAGGACGTGAAGCGCATCGCTCCCACCGGCATTATCGTGTCGGGCGGGCCGTCTTCGGCCAGCGAGAACCCGCCCTTCGACGCCGCCATTTACGAGCTCGGCGTCCCGGTGCTCGGCATCTGCCTCGGCTTCCAGATGTGGGCCGCACACCACGGCGCCACCGTGGCCCCGTCGCCGCGGCGCGAATTTGGCGTGCACGAGCTGCATTACTCGGCCGACCCCACGGCGCTGCTTGAGGGCATCCCCGACGGCAGCAAGGTGCTCCAAAGCCACGGCGACCGCATCGAGCCGGGCGACCAAATCCAAATCTTCGCCGCCACCGACAATTCGCCCGTGGCCGCTGGCCGCCTCGGCCACCTCTGGGGTGTGCAATTCCACCCCGAAACCACCGCCACCGAGCACGGCGCCAAAGTTTACGAAAACTTCGTGTTTGGCATCGCCGGCGCCAAGGACCGCTTCCCGGCCGACGACGCCGCCGGGCGCAAAGTCGCCGAGGTACGCCAAGAAGTAGGGGAGCGCAAGGTGCTCCTGGCCCTATCCGGCGGCAGCGACAGCGCCGTGGTGGCCACCATTTTGCAAAAAGCGCTAAAGCCCGAGCAAATCCGCGCCGTCTACATCCGCGGCATCGACCGCCCCGACGATGAGGCCAACGTGCACCAATACTTCGGCGACCTCGACCTCGTCATCCACGACGCCACCGATGAATTCCTGGGAGCTCTGGCCGGCCACGCCGCCATGCACGACAAACGCGTGGCCATGCGCGGCGTCTACAGGCAAGTACTCGAGGCCGAAGCCGCCACCTTCGGCGCCGAATACATTGCCCAAGGCACGCTCTACACCGACCTCACCGAATCCGGCGGCGGCCACAAAACCGGCGCCCGCAAAGCCCAAATCAAGCTCCACCACAACGCCGGCCTCGAATTTGCCTACAAGGAGCTCACCCCGCTCGACGACATGGTCAAAGACACCGCCCGCGCCATCGGCCGCAGCCTCGGCACCAATGAAGCCCTGCTCGTCCGCCACCCATTCCCGGGCCCCGGCCTCGTGGTGCGCATCGAGGGCGAAGTCACGGCCGAAAACCTGCGCATCGCCCGCGCCGCCGACGGCATCTACCTCGAAGAGCTGCGCCAGGCCGGCCTCTACGACACCGTCTGGCAGGCCGGCGCCGTCGTCACCCACTCGCACCACACCTACTCCAAGGGCGACGACGCCGGCACCGGCCTGGTGCTCGCCCTCTGGGCCATCTGGAGCGTCAACGGCTTCACGGCCGAGTGGGCCGAGCTGCCCTACGATTTCCTCCGCGCTGTCTCCCGCCGCCTCACCAACGAAGTCTCCGAAATCGCCTCAGTGGTCTACCGCATCTCGGACAAGCCGCCGGCGACGATTGAATGGGGTTAATTATTCGCTAAAACGAGCCCACCCGCCTCGCTAGGCACAAAAAAGGAACCAACTAGGTTCCATAAAAGCCGTCAAAACAGCGTCTCGGAGGGGTGGCGGCGCTGCCACCCCTCCGAGACGTCCGCCGCAGGCCTACTGACCAAACGACGGGTTGAAACCGAGGAGATCCGTGACGGTGCTCGAGGGCTCCTCCCCGACCACCCCGCTGGCCCACTGGCGCAGACTGCCGGCGATCACTCGCAGCTCGGAGCATTGCTCGCAGCTCGGGTCGGTGCAGCTGAGGTAGACACCCCGAGCGTCGAGGTGGCTGCCCGGTTGCTCCGGCTCCACCTTGGGACCGAACATGAACACGATCTTATCGAGCTGATCGCCGGTGAGGCCCTGGCGGTCCACGGCGAACCCGACCGTAGAGGACTTCGCCGGGTCAGTGATCTTCACCCTGGGGTCGGAGAACATCGATCTGGGCAAGATGCACTTGACGAGCAGCTGGTCGCCCACCGTGAATCCGATCGTCCTGGCATCGATGTCGTACGTGAAGCCCCGGATGTTGCCGCCGATGCGGCTGGCGATCTGCCCCGCAACTGCCAGCGGCAGATAGAAGCCTTCAATCAGCACCGACAGGCCGCCGGCTCGCAGCTGCTCGGCGTTCAGGCTTTCCCGCAGCAGCCCGTTTTGGAGGCTCACCCGACCGACCGCCTTGAGCTGTGCGCCAACGGCGGCCAGCTTGGCTACCAGTTCCTCGATCACCGACTGCGCCGCGCTGAGCCGCTCGGTGGCTGCGATCTCCACCTTGCTGCCTGGTCCACGAGCGCCGGCCAACCGCGCCCATGGCGCCCTCGCTTCGTCGATGCGCCGCTGCAGCTCGGGGTCGATGGCCTGCTCGGAGCCGGTCGTGGTCGAGTCGGAATGTTCGGTTGTCACATCTGCCTCCAAGGGCATCCATATGTCCACACTGTGGACCTCGCTGTTAGAGCGAGCTGCCAATCTCCGAAAATAATCAGAAACTCACAGCTCGCCCAAACCGCCGCATAATATATAATATGCCAGCAATTTATGCAAGCTTAGGCATAAACGCATGACCATCTGCTCGTCGGAGACAAGCTGCTATGGTAGGATGCTACGATCCCGGCTCAATACAGATTGGAGATAACGGCGGGATAAGCGCAACAGCACTTCGTTAGGCCTCACGGGGAGTCCCTGGGCCGCACCTCTGCAACGGGGGAAATGCATGACCGCGAAGGCTACACCCATCAGCATGCCAGCCTGGCTAGGGGCACTGCAAGGAGAAGCGCGGCGGGCCGCAACGCTCAATCGACACATTCTAGCCGGCCATGTGGCCTCTACCACGTTCTCGCGGGAACTAGTGAGGGCCTTGGCTCTCGTTCCAGACCCCGGGAGTTTCAACCCTGTCGAGGCCAAGCAGGCCGTCACCCTGCTCGGGCTGCTGGGCGCAGGAGCCCTTCGGCATGATCAAGAGAGAAGGGACACCTTCGATCAAGATCCCGGCTGGCTCCTCGACATCATGCGCGTAGGAAACGGTAGTTACACCTTCCGAGAATACCTCGGCGCCGTCGCCGACCGCACCGGCACTGGCCATACAGACCGCGACACCTTCGCGTCGCTCGTCCGCTGGAACGTCCCCACCGCCACCGTCCGCTGGGAGGGCCAGCCCGTCCTGGAGCTGCCGGGCGTATTTGGGGACAACAGCACGCGTACCTACACGGACGATCCGAACGACCCTGGAGCGCCCAACCCCAGCGAGGTGGCGTTCTTCGAGCTTCTGAAACTGTGTGAGGCTCTCGAGGCCTACGCCAACCAGCAACTCATGCAACTGGTGTCGGGCAAGCTAACCCCCGCCTCTCCAGAAGGCCTCGAGGCCGCTTACCGGACCGCAACCATGCTTGATGGGATTCGGGCCTTGATGGCCGCCTACATGAGGCTGAAAGGGAAGCGCGCACTCAAACCCCGCCACTTCATGGACGTCGTACGTCAGTTCGCTCCCCACTGGAGTCAGGGAGACATACCAACAACTGGGGCTCAGGATCCCGAATCCATGAAGCGGGTTAAAATCCTTGGTATAGCCTATCCAGGCTACAACCATGGCATCGTGAGACTGTTTCCATCCCTCCTCGAACACGAGAGGGCGGAAATAGAGGCTCTGCTCAACAACCAGCCCCTGCTCGATGTGCTCCTCGAGGCGACCGGCGTCAGCCTGGCCGAGCTGGCCCACTACACACCAGCACAAAAACACGCTTTCCTGAGCGACCACCCCGAGATCGCAGCCGGCTGCCAGATCATGGTCGCCGACGGACGGCTGGCGCTCGTACACAACCAGCTCACCCAGACGTACCTCTTCAACCCTCAGCGACAACGCGAGGCAGACGAGGACATCCGAGCGGCGGCGGAAGGCCGGCCACCCGTATCAATCGATGCGCGAGTAGTCTCCAACTACTCCGGAACCTCCAAGATGTTGGAGCCGCATCTCACCGCTCTGGCCATGGCCCGGCAGGACCCCACCGGCCTACTGAGAGCACTCGGCATGTCCGTTGCCGCCATCAGCACCGCCGCCGGCGTTCGGCCCTACCCAAACACGAATAAGAGCTATGCTAGCCTGGTGACCCTGGGCGACTGATCACCGTCCCCCGCAGTCACTCGAACCGAGTGACTGCGGGGGACCATCTGCGCTAAGCGGTAGCGTATAATACAAGTCATAATTAAGGCGTCACTATGAGGCTTCCCAATTTCACCAAGTCCGCTATTAATCAGGCCGGCATCCTCTATTTCACCCTCACCCTCGGCCTCACGGCGCTCATCTTCGTCTCTGTTCAGCAGAGCCTGCGCCAGAGCGCCAACGACCCGCAAATCCAGCTCGCCGAGGACGGCGCGGCCGCCATGGCCAAGGGCACGGCCCCAGCCGACATTGTCGGCGACCAGCCGGTAGACGTCGTCGCCAGCCTCAAGCCCATCGTCATCACCTACCGGGGCGACGGCGGCCTCGCGGCCTTCAACGGCGAATTTGGCTCTGCCAAGCCTGTACCTCCGGATGGCGCATTTGCCTATGCTCGCGCCCATGGGCAGAATCGCTTCACCTGGGAGCCGGCTCCCGGCCTCCGCCTCGCAACCGTCCTCGTCTACAACGGTGGAGAGCACCCCGGCTACGTACTCGCCGCGCGCAACCTGCGCGAGATCGAACTGCGCGAAGACCAAACCCAAAACTACGCCCTGGCCGTGCTCGCCGCCTTGCTCATTGTCGGCATTTTCGTACTCGTCGTCATTAAGTAAGGAGTCCCCCGTGGCCCTCATCAACCCCAATCAATACATCCGCCAATTCCGCGACTTCGGCGACCGGCTCGCCGATGGCATCACTGCCTTTGCCGGCAACATGATCTTCGTATACTTCCATGTGCTCTGGTTTGGCTTCTGGATCGCCGCCGGCCTAGGCACGTTCGGTCACCAATACGAATTCGACACGTTCCCGTTTGGCCTCCTCACCATGGTGGTATCGCTCGAAGCCATCTTCCTCTCCACCTTCGTCATGATTAGCCAAAACCGCGCCTCGCAAAAATCCGAAATCCGCTCCCAGCTCGACTACGAAACCGACATCCAAGCCGAGCGTGAAATCGCCATCATTATGCGTACGCTCGTTCGCATCGCCGAGAAACACGGCGTTAAAATCGACGACCTCACCACCGAAATGGACGAAGTCAAAAACCTCGCCAAGCGCGAAGCCGACCGGCGCACGCAGTCGCGCCACAAGCGCCGCTTTGGCTCCAGCACCAAGGCCGACCAGTAGGCGTGACGGTCACGATCAAAGTCGGCTGCGAGGCCTACATTGTGCGCGACGGCAAGCTGCTGCTCGGACGGCGCAAAAACGTCTTTGGCCACGGCACATGGGCGCTACCCGGCGGCCATCTGGAGCCCCTAGAGCGCGCCGATGAATGCATCGCCCGCGAAATCCACGAGGAGCTCGGCATCACCATCGCGCCCGCTACCGCCCAGCTGGTGGCCGTCACCGACGGCCTCTATCCCGAGCGCGACGCGCATTACATTCATCTCACCTTCCGCGTGGATATTGGCCCTCAGGAACCAAAATTAGCCGAGCCCGACCGCTGCTCCGAATGGCGCTGGTGCGACCCCGCGGCGCTGCCCATACCGCTCTTTGCGCCTCATGCCGCCATTCTCGCCACCATCGCCAGCGGTCACACCTACCGTTTTTTGCTAGAATAGGCCACAGGAGAATTCATGACCCGTATCGTCATCGCCCCGGCCCAGGTCCGGTCGCTCATCAGCCTGCATCAATTGTTTGCCGAGGCCGTGCGCGCTCACTTCACCTACTTTCCCGACTCGGTCCAACGCCGGGTCATTCGCGACCACGCCCCGCACCGCCTGCTGCGCGCCGCTCTCGATCCGCGGCGCATTGTCCTCACCGCCCGCGAAGGCCGCCGCATCATCGGCTACGCCATCGGCGCCGCGCCCAAAACCGGCCCGGCGCAGCTTTTTTGGCTCTATGTCGACCCCGATTACCGCGGCGCCAATACCGGCCTCAGTCTGCTTTCGCGCATGCTCAAACTGCTCGCTGCCTGTGGCGCCGAGTCGGTCACCATTGCCACTCACGATCACCGTAGCTATTACGAGCGCCAAGGGTTTAAATTTGTAGAAGAGGCAATAGTAGACGGTGTGCGCATGGATATTCTGACGTTTAAACTTCAGGGACATCACTAGCATGAAACTAAAAAAATGGCATCCCAAAGCCAAAAAAGGTTCAGCCCCTCGCTACCGAGTGCGTCCGGCGGTGATACTCGTGCTTGTGCTCACGCTCTTTGAGGCAGTCGTGGTGCTCTGGAACAATCATGTACCCGCGCCCGATTTCACCGGCGCCACGCCCGCGATACCCACCCAGAGCCGCCCGGCCCCCGGAAACGTTGTAGCGGTCGACAGCGTCGAGCAATTCGACAGCGCCAAAACCACCGTCGTCATCCATCACAATTTTCCGGCCGGAGTGCCGAACGAAGCTAGTCCCGTCACCAAGGTCACATTCCAGTACCAGTCGCAGCTGCCGGGCGGGGAATTTGTGACGGAGTACGGCCGCGCCTACCTGCCCACTGGAGACAGCAGCAATCTGCCCACCCTCGCCTTCGCGCCCGGCACCACCGGCATCGGCGATCAGTGCGCGCCCAGCCTCGAAAACCCCGCCACCGGCGCCTGGGGCGGCTACGACTCGCACCTGAGCGCCTACGCCGTCCAGGGGTACGCGGTCGTCACCACCGACTACGAAGGCCTACGCGACCCCAGCCGCCTGCACCACTACATGGTGGGTGAGCTCGAGGGTCGGGCCCTGCTCGATGCCGTGCGGGCGCTGCGAAGGCTTCCGGAAGCCAAAAATCGCCTGAGTAGCACCAATATTTTCCTCTCCGGCTACTCCCAGGGTGGCCACGCGGCCTTCTGGGCCGACAAAATCGCCGCCCGCTACGCCCCCGATGTCCGGCCGCTGGGCGTGGTGGGCTGGGGGCCGGTGATGAGCGTGGAGCAGACACTCACCGACATCACCCACGGCGCCAACATCAACTGGTTTGGCCCCAACGTGCTCGTAAGCTACGAGGATTACTACCACCAGAGCTACCCCGGCATCTTGCTGCCGCGCCGCCAGCCGAGTCTCGTCGCCGAGGTCGTGGCCCATTGCATCGACACCGACCTGCCCTACTGGGGCCACACCCCCGTGGGCCTCTATACGCCCGAATTTATCGCCGCCGCCGGGACCGGTACACTAGCGGCCGGCTTCCCCGAATTCGCCAAAGTGCTCGCGGGCAACGCCGTGGGCGACGATCCCACCCCCAGCGCCAAGCGCATCAACCAAGGCGCACGCGACAACGTGGTGCTGCCCGCCCAGCAAACCGCCGCCCTGCCCCTGCTGTGCAGCTCGAGCGTGGGGCCGGTCGGATACTACGCCTACCCCAACACCACCCACTACGACGCCATGCAGCACAGCTTTAGCGACACCCTGGCCTGGATGCGCACCTTGGCGGCTGGCCAAACGGTGCCATCTACCTGCAGGTAGCGTAGAATAAGCTCAAGCATTTACCATTCTCATGACGAATTACCAAAAACCCTTTGAAACCGCCACCGGCGCCAAATTTCGCGCGGGCAACCGGATCACCCTGCTGCAAAATGGCAACGAGATTTTCCCCGCCATGCTCGAGGCTATTCGCTCCGCCCAAACCAGCATCGAATTTGTCACCTACGTGTACTGGCGCAGCCGCGTGGCCACCCAGTTTGCCGACGCCCTCTGCGAACGCGCGCGGGCCGGCGTGACCGTTCGCGTGCTCATCGACGCCGTCGGCGGCGCCATCATGAGCACGCGCATGGTCGGGCAGCTCGAGCGCGCCGGCGTGCGGGTGGGATGGTTTCGGCCGATCCGCATGGGCCACTTGCGCCGGTTTAATTACCGCACCCACCGCAAAATCCTGCTCATCGACGGCCGCCTCGGTTTCACCGGCGGCGTGGGCATCGCCGACGAATGGGACGGCGACGCCTCGGGGCCCAAGCATTGGCGCGAAACGCACTGCCGCGTGGAGGGGCCGTCGTGCCTCGACCTGTTCGCCGGATTCGCCGACGAATGGGCCGAATCCACCCGCGAAGTGCTCGCGCCGCCGGCCCATGCTCCCGAGGAGGCCGGCCACCTCAGCATCCTCACCACCCCCAGTGCCATCGGTCCGCGGCCCACGCCCATCGAGCGGCTGTTTGCCGCCGCCATCGCCGCCAGCACCACGCAGCTGTGGATCACCACCGCCTACTTCGTGCCGGGCCCGCAGTTTATCGCCGCGCTCTGTGCCGCCGCCGCCCGGGGCGTCGATGTACGCGTGCTCACCAATGGCCCGCTCAGCAACCACAAGTCCACGCTCTACGCCGGCCGCGCTCACTACGAAGTGCTCATGCATGCCGGCGTCAAAATTTACGAATACCAGCGCACCGTGCTGCATGTGAAGGTAATGACCGTCGACCATCAATGGGCTACTCTAGGTTCGGCCAACTTCGACAACCGCTCGCTCGTGCTCAACGAAGAGCTCAATATCTCCGTCGCCGACCCCACCTTTGTGGCGCCGCTCGACCGCCAGTTCCGCCGTGATCTGAAGGATGCGCTGCTCATCACGCTCGAGTCGCGCCGCCATCGCCGCTGGCACCAGCGCCTACTCGAAACAACATCACAGGCATTTGGCGACCATCTGTAGTAGAATACCCATGCATTAGGAGGCCGATTCATGCCCAAAAAAATTACCAAAGCCATCATCTGCGCTGCCGGTCTCGGCACGCGGTTTTTGCCCATGACCAAGGCCATGCCCAAGGAGATGCTGCCCATTATCGATAAGCCGATCATCCAATACGTGGTCGAAGAAGCCGTGGCCGCCGGCATCACCGACATCATCATCGTCGGCAGCGCCAACAAGCGCACCATCGAAGATCACTTCGATCACCAGTACGAGCTCGAGCAAAAATTGCGTAACGATGGCAAAACCGAGCTGGCCGAGCGCATGGAGCAAGTGGCCGAGCTCGGCAACTTTATCTACCTGCGCCAAAAAGGCCCCTACGGCAACGCTACGCCCGTGCTCAACGCCGCTCACTTGCTCAACCACGAGCCGTTCCTCGTGCTTTTCGCCGACGATTTCTTCAACTCCCAAGTGCCCCGCTCCGTCCAGCTCGTGGAGACCTTCGAACGGTTCGGTAAACCGGTCATCTCGCTCGTACCGGTCGATCCTTCGCGCGCCAAAAGCTACGGCGTGGCCGACATCAAGCACGCCGTCGACGACGACACGTTTGAGCTCGCCGGCCTGCTCGAAAAACCCGAGCCCGACGAAACCCCAGCGCACAATGGACACATTTATGCCTCCGTGGCCGGATACGTCTTCACCCCCGAAATGATGCAGTACGTCGAGGCCCTCGAGCCCGATAAAAGCGGCGAACTTGTGCTCGCCAATGCCATCAATGCGTATTCTAAGCACGAAACTGTCTACGGCCGCGTGATCGAGGGTCACTGGCACGACGCCGGCAACAAAGAAAAATACCTCGAAGCCATCGTCGATGTGGCCCTCGACGACCCCAAAATCGCGCCGGCCTTTCGCGATTATCTCGTAGCAAAGCTAAAAAACCCTGACCACCAATGACCAAACCCCACCTTGCTTTTTTTGACGTGCATGAGCTCGATCAATCCGCTTATCGCGCCGGTCTAGCCGATGAATTCGAGCTGACAATGTCCGAAGCCGGCCTCACAGCCGCCGAGGCCTCGGGTGCCGAAGTAATCTCGGTGCATGTCACCAGCCAGGTGACCGCCGAGGTGATGGCCGCATTGCCCAAGCTCAAACTCATAGCCTGCCGCACCACCGGCTACGACAATGTCGACTTGGCCTACGCCGCCGCGCACGACATTGCCGTGGTCACCGTGCCGGCCTACGGGCAAGACACCGTCGCCGAATACGCCTTTTTGCTCATGATGGCCGTTTCGCGCCGGCTGATGCTGTCGGCTCATTCGGTGCGGGCCCAAACCGTGACGCCCACCAAGCTCACCGGCCACGAGCTAGCCGGCAAAACCCTCGGCATCATCGGCACCGGCCGCATCGGCCGCCAGGCGGCCCGCATCGCCCGCGGCTTTAGCATGACCGTGATCGCTTGCGACGTGTACCCCAACCCAGCCGCCGCCACCGAGCTAGGATTCACTTACGCACCGCTCCCCGAGGTGCTAGCCGCCGCCGATTACCTCACGCTCCACGCGCCCGCCACGCCCGAGACGCACCACCTGCTGGGTGCCCAGCAATTCGCCCAGATGAAGCCGGGTGTCTTCATCGTCAATACCGCCCGCGGTTCGCTCATCGACACCCCGGCGCTCATTGCGGCGCTCAATTCCGGCCACGTCGCCGGAGCTGGCCTCGACGTCCTCGAAGGCGAGGAGCTCCTCAGCCTGCCCGATGAACTCACGCTGCTGAGTGCTCACGAGCTCGGCGACGACGCCCGTCACGTGCTCGGCATCGATATCCTCCGCCAGCTCCCCAATGTGTTAATTACCTCCCACAATGCCTACAACTCGTTTGAGGCTCTGGGGCGCATTCGCGACGTTACCATTGCCAATATCCACGCTTGGCGCCAAGGTAAGCCCCAAAACGTCGTAGAAAAGCATGAGTAACCGTAGCCTTTATCTGTTAGCGGCCACCATCGGCGGCACGGTCGGAGGCCTTTTACCAGGTTTGTGGGGCGGCAGCGATTTTTCGCTGCAGGCGATTATTTTGAGTACTGTCGGGGGGCTTTTAGGCGTTTGGTTAGCCTATAAATACCTCTCTTCGTAACTTTATCCAAATGCCGGGGGATTTTTTTAATGATATATTGTCAGCATGAGCGAGTTGGCAAACTACAGCATTGAGACCGATCAGTTGATTTGGCTGGCCTTTAAGGACGGACAAAGTGTACGCGTTCCGATTGGGCAGTTGCCCCGCTACCTCACCCCGCGCGACCTCCAGCGAATACGGCGAGCCATGAAGCTCCGCCGTGATTTTTTTCGCCACCACATGCCGCCGGCTCTGATCGCCCTGCTCGTGTTGGGGCTGGCGTTGGCCGTGTTTGCTGGGCAGCAGACCGTGGCCTTCATCTGGAATCGCACCCATGCCGCTCCCGCTCCCGCGCCGACCACCGAGATCGTACGCACCCTCACGCCTACCGGCGCCTCGCCTTCGCCCGTGCCGGCCGCTCCGGCATCGCCGCCGGCCGGCCGAGTGGCGGCGGCCGCTACCAGACGCCCGGCGGCGGCTAAGCCCAAGGCCGTGCCCAAACTACCGGCCGTCACCGCCAAAGCCGCGGGCGTCGCGGTGGCGGTGACCCCCTTGGCCGTCCCCGAGTTGCCCCTGCCGTCGCCCGAGCCCACGGTGCTCCCCAGCCCCGATCCCACCCCACCGCCTGGCGGCGAAGTGCTCGGCGACTCCACCATCGCCGCCGAACAGCCGCCTCTCACGCAGTAACTTCGGCGACTTTCGGTCGACAGGCACTCGAAAGTATTCGCAAAGGTGGAGTAGTCTAAAGTTTAGACATTTAAGTATATTGTGAGCTCAAAATTCGAACCGCTGTCCAAACTTTAGACAACCCCATGGTTGGCCGTACCCACCGCAATCCCCAAAAAACCGCCCCCAACACAGAGGGCGGTTTTCGCGAAGACCGAAAGCCGGCTAAACCGTATCGCGCCGAAGTGCCCGCACCAGCGACAGCAAAATCACCGCGCCCAAAATGGCCGTCAGCAGGCTGCCCAGGCTAAACCCGCCGGTGGTCGACACCCCCAGCAGCTGCAAAATCAGCCCGCCGATGAACGCACCAATGACGCCGATCGCCACGTTCATCCAGCCGTTCACACGCTCGCCGGTGCCGGTGAGCATCGAGGCAATCCAGCCCGCCAGCGCCCCCAAAATAATCCACGAAATAATAGTCGTTACCATACTAATTCCTCCTCACTTTAATGCGTAACCACCATAGTCGCCCCGCCCCGCCGCCGAAAATAGGCATTCTCACAAACCTCTCACCATGGTATAAATACAGGCGATAACCACGCAGGAGAACCATGGGCTACCCCTTCAACAACCTCGCTTTCGGCAAGGATGGTGAGTATGTCACCACCGTCATCGAAATCCCTAAGAATTCTACGCTCAAGGTCGAATGGCGCCGCAAAGCGGGCTTCTTTGCCCTCGACCGCGTCGAGCCAGGCATTTTTGCCAAACCCACCAGCTACGGATTTATCCCCCAAACCCTCGATGAAGACGGCGACGAGCTCGACGTACTTGTAGTGACCGGCGAGCCCCTGCCCATGGGTCTCGTGATCGAAGAAACCCGCGTGATCGGCATGGTCGACTTCGAGGACGACGGCGAAAACGACCACAAAATCATCTGTGTCCCCGCCGATGACCGCCATTACGGCGAGATCAAGCACGTCGACGAGCTCGGCGAGCAGTGGAAAAAGCAAATCACCCACCACTTCACCCACTACAAAGACCTTAAAAAAGGCGGCACCCTGGTGCGCGGCATCACCGGCCCCGACGACGCCTGGAAGGTCATCCGCGAGTGCTCCGACCGCGCCCAAGCCGACAAATGGTGGTAATTTATCGCGCTTAGGCTTGTAGAAAGCCACAAAAAGCAGTATAAAAACTAGCGGAACCCAGGCCTCGAGAAAGGGGAACATTGCCCTTAAAGGTTATTGTCTCTTGCGATCGATGTTCTGATCAGTTCCAGTGCACCACAGTTCCGGTCACAAGGCCGGAGCTTCTCGCGCTAGTTCGAAAGGGTTATCCGATGGAGAAGTGGTTCACCCGCGCAGGCATCTGGATCCTCGTCGGCGTCGTCTCGTGTGCCGGCTTCAACGACGGGAAGCTCACCATCCCCGGCATCATCGGCGGGCCGATCACGCTGTTCGTGCAGGGCATCCAGTTCGTCAGTGCCCACTGGAGTGAGTGGACTGGCGGCCACGGTGTGAAGGTCAGCCTGCCGGAACCCAGTCACGGCGGCGTCCTCGCCGGCCCCTGGGGTCCCAACCCGGCCTCGGTCAGCACTCCGACGATGCTGCTGCCGGGCATCCACCCGGCGACGACGGGCATCGTGCTCGTCGCGGCCTGATCGGCTGATCTCCTTTCCGCCGGAGCTCCTGCACTACGCGGACCACCAGTCCGTCGCGGCCTGCTCGCCCCATACCCCGGGAGCGAGCGGGCCGCAAGGCACTCGGCGCTCGCAGTATTCCTGTTGCTGCAAGCCGGCGTCATCCAGGCCATAGCCAACCGTCTCTAGCAGAGCGGACAGCCTCCAGCCTGGTCATCGCGCTCACATCGCGGGTTAGCCGCCCGCATCGGCCCGTTCGCCCCAGAAACCCCGGGGCGAACGGGCCGCGCTTCGTCTAAAATGTCGAACGCCCCGACCCATTCCTTGCGCAGGGTCCGATCGGGGTGTGGTTCGTGTATCAGGCGGTCGAGCCGACCGCCGCCGACTGCACAGCGGCGGGCTTGGCTGAGCAGAACGGATTTTTAATCATTTTCGCGTCACGTTTGATTTTGAATCCAGAGAGTTCGAGTTCAGCCGATCACTTGCCCCAAACCCCTAAAGCTTATATGGTAGACCCAACAAAGGATCACAAATACCAACTATGAGCTACAAAATCGCCATCAACGGTTTCGGTCGCATCGGCCGCAACGCTTTCAAAATTGCCCTAGGTCACCCCGAACTTGAGATCGTGGCCGTCAACGACATCACGAGCACCGACGTGCTGGCCTACCTCCTCAAACACGATTCCAACTACGGCACCTTCCACGAAGAAGTCGGCCACGACGAGGGCAGCCTGATCGTCGGCGGCAAAAAAATCCGCGTCACCGCCGAAAAAGACCCCGCCCTGCTGCCCTGGAAAGACCTGGCCGTCGACGTCGTCATCGAGTCCACCGGCCGCTTCACCAAGGTCGAAGACGCCAGTAAACACCTGCAAGCCGGCGCCAAGCGCGTCGTAATTTCCGGCCCAGCCAAAGGGGAGGGTGTCGGCACGTTTGTGATCGGCGTCAACGAGCACGACCTCAGCCCCACAGACACGGTAGTCTCCAATGCCTCCTGCACCACCAACTGCATCACGCCCGTAGCCGTTGTGATCGAAGAAAAATTCGGCATTGAAAAAGCCATGATGACCACCGTGCACTCCTACACCGCCAGCCAGTCGCTCCAAGACGCGCCCAGCAAAGACGTGCGCGAAGGCCGCAACGCTGCCGAAAACATTGTGCCTACCAGCACCGGCGCCGCCACCGCCGCGGCCAAAGCTTTCCCGGCTCTCAAGGGCAAATTCGACGGCCTCAGTATCCGCGTGCCCACTCCCGTCGTCTCCTTGAGCGACTTCACCTTCGTCACCACCAAGGACGTCACCAAAGAAGGCGTCAACGAGGCCCTCGTGGCCGCCGCCAAAGACCCGCGCTTCCAGGGCATTCTCGACGTCACCAATGAGCCGCTTGTATCCAGCGACTTCATCGGCAACCCCCACTCCGGCATTGTCGACCTCGCTCTTACCAACGTCGTCGGTGGCAACCTGCTCAAGGTCGTGGCCTGGTACGACAACGAGTGGGGCTACTCGAACCGCCTCGTGGAGCAGGTGCTGAATGTGGGCAAAACCATCGCCTAATCCGCCTCAAGAATTCATTGACGCCCTCCCCGACCCCGTTTAGCATAAGCGGTGTACCGTCCTAGAACGAATAGGTATGGTACTCGGTCAGTCCAGGCCGGCATGGCCTCCTCGCTCAGAAGGGTACCCCAAGTGTACAGAACGGGAACATGCATTATCGATCACGGCTTCAAGCCGCCGGACAGCAATTCCGCCGGCTGCATCTACGTAGTACTCTGCATACGCACTCCAGAGTACTTGCCCTGCGGTCAAATCCACCTCCGGAGCGACCTCTGGACCGGACCCAGGGCCGTGATGTCGTGCAACTACACGCCAAGCCAGTGGGCGCAGCACATCACCGCGGCCAAGGCGATCCAAGCGCTCGACCGGGAGGCCTGGTTCGGAGCCTTCGCTCCGTGGTTCGAGGAGCCCGAGCTCAAAGCATTCAAGACGGCTGTGCTGAGAGGAGCCTTCGACCTGAGCGTCCTGGAGCGCACAGCTGCCGAAGCCGCGGCTCAACGGGCCGCCAAGGAGGCCGCCAACGGCGTTCTGGTCGCTGCCTAGCCTTGGGGAGCCAGCCCGACCCGAAACCGAGCGCACCCGCCTCTACCCGGGGCGGGTGCGAACCAGCCCTTTTGACGTACATTCCACTAATGCTTAAAATAATCCTGTCTTGCGCCGTCACATCGCACCGCGCGGACAGTACCCACAACAGCGCCCAGGAGGGCCCTGTTTCAACCACCGGGAGAGGCTCGCAATGCCTTATCTTCAGTACACCGACCCAAGAACGGTGAACGACGTTCTCGCCGTCGGCCTCAAGTCAAGCTTCAGCGACTCGGGCGGCTGCGTAGTTCCGGGGTTGTGTAGCCACTGCCCCGACGTGCACTTCTACGACAGCAAGCGAGATCACGATCTCGGAGATCGGACGCCAATCTTCGCCATCCAGGCCGCCAAGTGGCGCGCTCTCGTCGCCGAGACCCAGCGGACCGGCATTCTGGACCCGGTCGCATGGTTCTGCAGCATCGCCGAGCGCTTCACGCCGAAGGAGCTCAAGGCCTTCCGGCTCGGCGTGCTCGATGGGCAGTTCAACTACGAACGGCTCGAAGAGAACCTCCACGCGCGGCTCGACCAACCCGAACTCGTAGCCGCCTAGCCGGCCTCACCCCCGAACCCGCGCCTGCCCCCACCGACCGGGGGCAGGCGCGCCCCCAAACTTTACAATTACCACCAGATTGCCCAATACTATAACCATGAAGATCTATCTGGGCGCCGACCATGCCGGCTACGAACTCAAAAACATCATCAGCGAGCACCTCGTGCATGCCGGCTACGACGTCGAAGACGAGGGCGCCAAAACCCTCGACCCCGCCGACGATTACGCGCAGTACGCCTACGCCGTGACCACCAAGGTTTTGGGCGAGGAAGACGACCCCCGGGGCATTCTCATTTGCGGCTCGGGTCAGGGCATGGCCATCGCGGCCAACCGCGTGGGCGGCATCCGCGCCTCGGTGATCTGGAGCGTCGACGGCGCCAAACTCACTCGCGAGCACAACGATTCCAACGTGCTCGCTCTGCCCTCGCGCATGGTCGACACCGACACCGCCCTAGCCATCGTGGACGCCTGGCTGGCCGAGCCGTTTTCCGGCGACGAACGCCACGAGCGCCGCCTCCAGCAAATCGACGACCTCTACGCCTAACCCCCGAACGCTTAGGAGGCTCCCCGGACGCCATTGTCCGGGGAGCCTCAAGTGGTCGTTGTGGCGCGTGGCCACGGGTTAATCCTCCTCCTCGGGTTCCACCCCCAGGCGCTTGGCAACCCTGCGGGCCAGCGACAAGAACTCCCGGTACACCCGGACCATCTGCGTCTGCGGACCCGGGCTGAACTCCGCCATAACTATCACGGTGGGGTCCACCCCTAGCTCGAGTAGTTCGCGACTTGCCTGGGCGGCCTCCAGAAAGAACCGGCGCAGCTTCTCACGGTCGCCATCGTGTGGCTTGGTGCTGAGCACATCGCCGACCACGCCGTGGAAGAAGTTGCTCGTAAGCGCGGCGTACGTTTGCGGCGCCTGGCATAGGGCTTTGATCAGGCCTTCTCGTGTGAGACGGTGCACCATGTTGATACGGGTGAGGTAAACAAGCTCGTTGCCCACCTCAACCGCGAAGGACCTGTCGTCGGTGCTGCGATGCTCAATCTGTTCGCACCGGAGTTTGTCGCGCCCAGGGAGACCCCAGACGATTTTGCCGGATGTGTGGACCAGAATCTCCCCTTCTTCCCATACGGCTTTTTGGGTCAGCGTGCCGCGCCGAACCTTGGTCCGTTCGCGCGTCGCACGCCCATTGCGGAAGTTGATGCCTTGGCATCCGTCCGGAACAGTGAAAGTCTTCTTGAAGACCGCTGCACCCGCCGTAATCAATCCGGCGAGGGTGCCGAGCAGCAGTGTGAGTGAGCCCATGGTTCAACGCCTCCTTCGGAGGTCTCGGCGCAGTGGCGGGAGTATTCGGATGTCGGAACGATTGGGTGCGATGGGGTAGGGGTGCAGGTTCTTCGCGAAAGCGTTATGCTGCTGGTACGTTTATATACCACCCGGAAAGCAAATACCATGGCCCAAATCGCCCCCACCATCAACGCCACCACGCCGCAGGACTACGCCCGCCGCATCGATAACGTCAAAAGCTTTGCCACCCGCCTGCACATCGACGCTGGCGACGGCGTGTTCACCGACGTCAAAACCGTCGGCCTCAGCCAGGTGTACGACATCGACGGCGTGCCCTTTGACCTGCACCTCATGATGGTCCACCCCGAGAGCCAAATCGAAAATATCATCAGTTTGCAGCCCCATTTGGTGATCGTGCACTACGAAGCCGCTTTCGATCGCGAAGCGTTCTTCCGCCAAATCCGCGAGATGGACATCAAGGTCGGCCTAGCCGTCGGCACCGAAACCATGATCGAACAGGTCAAAGACATTTTGCCCACCATCGACCACCTCGTGGTGTTCACCGGCCGCCTCGGCCACAACGGCGGCGAATTTCGCGCCGATTGCCTCGAAAAAATCGCTCAAGCCCGCGCCATCAACCCCGACCTCGAGATCGCCGTCGACGGCGGCCTCAACCAAACCACCGCCCGCCTGGCCGTCGAAGCCGGCGCCAACCTCCTCGACGTCGGCAGCTTCATCCAAGACGCCGCCGACCCCGAAATGGCCTACATCGCCGTGCAGGCCATCGCCGAGGGCGTCTCATGAGATTGGCTTGGTAAAGCCATTCGCCAAAATCGCCAAACCCAGTTATGCTTAATGCATGAGTGCTCCAGAGCTCGAATCCACTCCCCATCATGAATACGACGCCCCCAGCAGCCGCCGGGTTGCAGGCCCGCTATTGGTCGCCGCCGGCCTGATAAGCTTAGCAATTTGCACTCAAACCTTGCGCATCCCCGTGGTGTACAAAGGCGTCGATTATGCCGCCATTCTCACCATCGGGGGAGCGCTCGCCGGCCTCAGCCTGGCTTGGGCAGGCGGGTATTTAATAGCCACCAAGCGCTATTTTCTCTCGCTCCACGCGCACCCGGTAGTGGGGATTTATTTCGCATTGGTACTGTTCTTCATTCAGCTGGCCGCTTACGCTACGATTTTTATCATTACACATGTTCTCGCGGCCATTCAGATCGAGTAGCAGCCAAATTAGACTGTTAATCGCGCCATAATCAGCTAAAATCGCTCTGTCCCGTCGCACTGCCTGCTCGTTCATTGCTATCCCCGCCCCTATCTAGGAGTGCCATGCTCAAAGTCAGGCGCCACTCCCGGCTGACGCAAGGCATTGTCGTCCTCGTCGCCGCCATCGCCGCCGTCGCAGTCCTGCCTCAGGTGCAAACTCAGCCGGGGTCGGGACCGGGCAACGGCCAGACCACCACCGATTGCCAGGCCGATCCGGCCGGCGAGCCCGTCGACATCGTGGTAGCGGGACAATATACCGGGAGATACACCGGTATGAGGGTCTCGTACTGGATCGGCGGCCGCGTCACCGAAGACCCGGCCGAAACCACGATGGCAAATCCGTACTCCAAGAGAAACGCGCTGTACTGGGAACTCCCCACGTCCGAACCGGTGTGGCCATGCGAAACCGTTAGGGTCAAGGTTATACCCATGGGCGGAGAGTCGGGGGAGTTGGAATGCTGGATCAAGGAGTTCGTGGGTAAGACCCCGGTCACGCGTCAGTATATCCCCGACCCTCACGAAGCCAAGTGCGAGTGGACGGCCCCGGCAGCGTAGCGACGGGATCATCTCGGCACCGGGCCGGGCCCTGCGCCCCGCCCGGTGCCCCTCGCCAAATTCGGCCGAAAAGGTTATGGTTGTGGTATGACGCACAAGCAACTCGAGCTCCAGGCCGAGCAAATCCGCGAGGATATCATCACCATGCTCGTCGAGGCCGGCAGCGGCCACAGCGCCGGTCCGCTGGGGTTGGCCGACATCTTTACGGCCCTTTATTTCGAAATTATGGATCACCGCCCCAAGCAGCCCGATTGGGAGGGCCGCGACCGCCTCTTCCTGAGCAACGGCCACACCGTGCCCGTGCGCTACGCCACCATGGCCCGCGCCGGCTACTTCCCGGTCAAGGAGCTGGCCACCCTGCGCAAATTCGGCTCGCGGCTGCAGGGCCACCCCGAACGCCTGCGCCTACCCGGCCTCGAATCCACCTCCGGACCGCTCGGCAGCGGCCTCAGCCAAGCCGCCGGCCATGCCCTGGCGCTGCGCATGGACGGCAGCCGCAGCCATGTCTATGTCATCACCGGCGACGGCGAGCTCGACGAAGGCAACATCTGGGAAGCTGCCATGTTCGCCGCCAAATACAAGCTCTCGGGCCTCACCGCTATCATCGACCGCAACAACATCCAAATCGACGGCCCCACCGACGCCGTGATGCCGCTGGGCAACGTCGCCGCCAAGTTCGCCGCCTTTGGTTGGTACGTCATCGAGATCGACGGCCACAACTTCCAGGCCATCATCGACGCCTGCAATCTGGCCAAAACCATCGCCGGCCTGCCCGTCGCCATCGTGGCCCACACCATCGCCGGCAAAGGCGTCGACTACATGGAGGGCGATTACCATTTCCACGGCTATTTCATGGACGCTCCCGGCGCCCCGGCCAAGGCCGACCAGGCCCGCATCGCCCTGCGCGAATTGCGCACCCTGGGCGGTCAAATTCGCAGCGAGCATGAATAACCCCAAATTGTCACAATACCTCTTTTGGGCTCTCTTGCCCGCCAATGGCTTCTTCATCATCTGGCTCGGACTTGGCGGCCTCAAAGCAGCCACCGGATTCCTCGCGCCCAATGTCCCCGGCGCCCTTTTCATCGCCACCCTCGGCTTGCCATACCTGATCGGCGCCATCATACTCGTTTGGCTACAATACCAGCTTTACCGACGCAGCCGATGGGCGCCTATCCCGGCCATCCCGGTGGGAATCATCGAATATTGGATACTTTTAAGCGTAGTCGCGACCTGGCTCGGCCTGCAGGACTAAAATCAAGCCTTGACCCTTCCTGCGCCCCATCCCGTATCATAGATGGTCCAAAGAGGGGAGAAAACTATGCGAGAAAATGACCATGACCATACAGGGAAAACACCATGTCGCAGGTAAACTTTACGCTTGAAGATATCAAACAATTATTAGACGATCGTCTCGATGAGCGCTTTACTGCCGAGCGCGAGCACACTCGAGCAATGATCCAGGAGGGCGTGAAAGAGGGGACCGATTATGTGATCGAGCAATTCAACAGCTTCATCAAAGATAATTTCGAACCCACCATGAAGAAATTCGATCAGCATTTTGACCGCATCGAGGATCATCTCGATCACCTCGACATCGATGTAGCCACCCTCCGGACCGATGTGCGTCACATCAAGCAGGTGCTGCAGATTGATCGTACCAGTCTATCAGCTCCACTCATGGGCACACCGTAAGCATTTTGTCTTTTCCCTCACCAAGCCGTATCATGAAGCTATGATTGAGCCGCAGCAACATCTCGTTCCCAATCTGTTCTCCAAAGAGGTCAAGCAAGAGGCCACCCGCATGGGCTTCGGGCGCGGCCTGCTCGAGCTCGGCCACACCAACAAAAACGTCGTAGCCCTCTGCGCCGACCTCACCGAATCTACTCGCATGATCGATTTTGCCAAGAGCTACCCCGAGCGCTTCGTGGAGGTCGGCGTGGCCGAGCAAAATCTCGTGACGCTCGGTGCCGGCATGGCGCTAGCGGGCAAAATCCCGTTTGTGGCCAGCTACGCCGCCTTTTCGCCAGGCCGCAACTGGGAGCAAATTCGCACCACCATCTGCCTCAATGACACCAACGTCAAAATCGTCGGTGCGCACGCCGGCGTTTCGGTCGGCCCCGACGGCGCCACCCACCAGATGCTCGAAGACATCGCCCTCATGCGCGTGCTACCCAACATGACCGTCGTGGTGCCGGCCGACGCCGTGGAGGCCGAAAAAGCCACCTTGGTGCTAGCCGCCAAATACGGCCCCGCCTACATCCGGCTGGCGCGCGAAAAGTCGCCTATCATCACCACCGACAAGTCGCCGTTTTCGCTCGCCAAGGCCCAGGTGCTGCGGTTTGGCCACGACCTCACCATCGTCGCCTGCGGCACCATGGTGTACCAGGCGCTCGTGGCCGCCGAAAAGCTCAGCCACAAGGGCATCGAGGCCGAGGTGATCAACGCCGCCGTCATCAAACCCCTCGACACCGTCACCATCGTGGCCAGCGCCCGCAAAACCGGCGCCGTGCTCACCGTGGAGGAGGCGCAAATCGCCGGCGGTCTCGGCGGCGCCGTCGCCGAAACCCTGGCCGACCACCATCCCGTGCCCATGACGCGCATCGGCATGCTCGACCGCTTTGGCGAATCCGGCGTGCCGAGCGAGCTGCTCGAGCATTTTGGCCTCAGCGCCGCCAATATTGCCGCCAAAGCTCTCGACCTTCGCAAACGCAAGGCGTAAAGTAGTCACATTCAGTAATCATTCAGTAATGAGGACTTCTGCATGGCCGACTCCGCCAAACGCGTCTTGGTTCCGACCGATCTGCTTTATCTCCTAACCTTTGCCGCCGGCATGGCTGCCTTTTGGGCCGGCGGGCACGCTAGTCGACTGCTGCCGGTCATGAAAAACCATGGCCTGGCGCTGGCCGCCGGCCTGGTCGTCACCGCTGGCATTTACGGGCTCGGCCTGTTCGTGATCTCGCTTCTGGCCACCCGCCGCCTCGGCCGCGGCGTGCTCATCGCCACCATCGTGGCCGTGGCACTCGGCCTGGCCGCCGCCCAGGGCATCGTGCGCCTGGCCGCCGGCCACATCCACACCAAGACCGACCTCGGCCTGCTCACCTTCGTGCTGTACCTGTGCTACGGCGCCATTTACGCGCTGTCGCTTGCCATCGCCCGCAAATTTGCGAAGTAATCACCAACACGGCACAATGAGATCAGCTTAAGCGAGATCAGGTATCATTATGTCCAACACCGCCGCCGCCCGCACGCTCTACACCCGCACCCGCCAGGAAAAATTTGCCCTGGGAGCCTTCAACATCGACAACCAAGAGACCCTCATCGGCGTGGCCCGCGCCGCCGCCGCCAAACAGGCGCCGGTGCTCGTGGAGGTGTCGCAAGGCGAGGTTGAAGCCATGGGCCTGGCTAATATCCGCTGCCTGGTCGACAACTACGTTGCCGAATACGGCGTCGAAATGTACCTCAATCTCGACCACTCGCCCAGCGTGGCCGCGGCCAAAGCCGGCATCGACGCCGGGTTTGAATTCATCCACATAGACTTCTCCCAAGCCAAAACAGACGCCTCGCTGGCCGAAATCACCGCCGCCACCAAAGAGGTGGTCGAATACGCCAAAACCACCGGCGCCCTCGTCGAGAGCGAGCCGCACTACTTTGGCGGCAGCTCCAATGTGCACGACGAAGCCATCGACTACGAGGAAATCAAAAAATTCTTCACCAAACCCGCCGAAGCCCGCGATTTCATCGCCGCCACTGGTATCGACACCTACGCCGTCGCCATCGGCAACCTCCACGGTAGCTATCCGGTGCCAAAACAGCTCGACCTTGGCTTGCTGGAGCAAATTGTAGCCGCTGCCCCTGATGCCCACTTTAGCCTCCACGGCGGCTCCGATACGCCCGACGAGCAATTCCGCGGCGCCGTAGCCCGCGGCATCTCCAAGATCAACATCAATTCCGACCTGCGCAAAACCTTCCGCGTGACGCTCGAAAAAGTACTCGCCGACCATCCCAAAGAATACGCTGTGGTCAAGCTCATGCCCGACGTCATCGCCGCCGTTCAGGCCGTAGTTGAAGCCAAAATCGACAGCTTCGGCTCCGCCGGCCAAGGCCCCGGCGAGGAGCAGTCCGCTCCCGTCGACCCCGAATAATTGCGTTTCGGGTCTGGGTCCCCCGCAGGAGACCCAGACCATGAGAAAACGAAGAGCCTGCTACCTGAGGTAGCCCACCAGGTCGACCGACAGGAGGGTCACTCCCGGCTGTGTCCCAAATTTCCCGCTGGTTGGGGTGTCGCCGGAGAGCGAGAGCCTGTCAGTGTGGTAATCGGCGCCTTTCTTCACGCGCACTATCGCCGTCACCGCACAGATGGTGAGGCCGCCCTGCGCCTGCCACGCCACCCGGTCGCTCAGCAGGTTGACCGTGAGCACGCGCGACCCGACTACCTTGCTGCCGGCCGGCGGCGCATAGGTGATCACGCCGATGCCGTTTGGCCGCACTACCCCACTGGCATGGAAGTTCGCCGGCTTGGCGCAGACGGCCGGCAGTTTTGGCGCCGGCCCATGTCCCGGCGGCCCAACCGAGCTAATCGACAACCCGGTGCTGATGAAAATGGCGAGCAACGCCACCATCAACCAAGTTTTCCGAACCAACCTCTCGCCCCTTTGTTCGTCGTACATGCCGCGTTGGCACGCCGATCATTGTATCAAAACAGGCCTAAAAATGGTTACAGCCCAGATCTCCCACCTCGTCGTGAGGAGATCCGGGCCGTGGCCGCTACGTGAGCCGGCCGTGCAGGGTGAAGCGCCGAATCTCAGAGCCGTCCGGCGCGGGGTATTCGCCCTCGAAGGCGGTCACGCTCACCGTATCCGCCCCCGGCGGATCCAGGACCGCGTCAGCGTCGCACACCACCAGATTTCTGTGTGCCACCCAAGTGATGTGCCGGCGGTCGCCGCCCAGCTCGATGGCTAGCCGGCCGTTGGCCTGGTCCTGCGGATTGGTTGTCGTGATCGTCACGCTCACGACGCCGTCTCGACTGGGCGTGGCCACAGCCGTGAAATTGCCGTGCAGCCGGCAGTCGGCCAGTTGCTGGGCGGTGTAGGGCTGGGGCTTGAGCCCCTGGCCTTTGTCGCTAGTGGCAGCGCCGTAGATCAGCCCGCCAACCACGCCTACTGTCGCAAATATCACGACCGAAGTTCTCGTGCGCATCGTGCGAATCTCCTCGCTCGAATCGGCTTACTCTCGTTACATCGACGTCCAGGCTCAGCTTAATCCAGCTGCGCCACCACCTCGATGTGCCATAGCTTCCAGTCATCGGGCGCTGGGAAGCTGCCCCGCGAGAAGTCCGGGTACAGCGTCTCCTGCGCCGCTCCACGCTGGTTCGGATTGAGCGTTACGCTCACCCGGCACAGACGCAGATCGGAGCCGTCGCGGACCTTCCAGGCTGCCTCAGTCGGCGTGAGATTGATCGTGATCGCTCGCTGCGCTCGCGTAGCGTACGTCGCTCCGTGGCCAGGTACGGCCACCACCGGCGCGCCGGCCCGGCCCCGAGCATTCAGTGTCACTTGCAGCGACACATTCGGTTGCTCGGGGCAGTCCGCGGGCATCGGCGGCGGCGTCACAGCGGCGCCACCACGGCCGTCGTCACCCGGCCAGATGGAGAGGCTCGCCATCCCGAACGCTGCAGCCAAGCCGAGGAATGCCACCCACCCTTTCCAGCGTCGTGTCGGAGGCTCCGGCGAAGAGAACAGAGGCACGCAAAATCCTCTCAATTCGGTCATTCATGCCACGATGGCACGCCGGCTATTATAGCCAGCGCAAGCCAAAGCACCAAAAAATAATAAGTGCGTTCCCGGTCCGGGTCCCCCTCGTGAGGAGACCCGGACCTTGTAGCGGCGAACGAATGATCTAGTGGCTCAGTGTCAGCCTCCCTGTCCCCGTTTCACCAGCGTGAGGTGACCCCGGAGCACGACCTTGGCGATGGTGGTGCCACGGCCCGGGCCCCAACCAGCCACCGTGCGCCCGGGCTTGAGCGGCACCTGGATGTTCCCCGGGTTCAGGTAGACGGTTCCGTCGCAGATCACGAGATCGGGACCGGTCTCCCAGTGTGCCAGCTGCGGCGTCACATCGAACACGGTGAGAGCCTGCTGAGCCGCCACCTTGGTGGCCGGCGGCGTCACCGCCACGTCGACCGACGTGGCGTCGTCGAAGGCAACGGTCGCCGTCGCCGTCACGTCGAGGTGGCCTCGGCACTCGGCCAGCTGGGCGTCGGTGTACGCCTTCCCCGTCGGGGCCGCCGGCGGCTTCGGCTGGGCCGCCTTGGTCGAAGCGGCCGCGCTGGCCGGCGATGAGCCGGTGGCGCTGGTACCTCCGGTACCAGTCGAGCAGCCGGCGAGCAGCAGTGTCGCCAGCCCCAGTCCCGCACCAACCCCAGCGATTTTGGTTCGTCGTTCCACGGAGATTGATCCTCTCCATTCGTCGTGCATGCCACGATGGCACGCCGGCTATTATAGCCAGCCCGAGCCAAATCACAAACAGCGGATAAATAAATACCTTTCCGGCCCAGGTCCCCTTCGTGAGGAGACCCAGACCAAACGGAACCTGTCAGCCATGATTCCCGATGGACCTATGGCACGTAATACCCCACAAATACCAGTTGGGCGAAGGCCTTACCGGCCGGCGCCGGATACTGGCCGCCGCTCATGGTCAGGTCCTTGGAAAAGGTCACGCCCGAGGTCAACGTCACCCTTATCGCGCAGAGCGTGAGCTCCTCATCGCTGACGCCCCAAGAAATGCTGTTCGCATCGCCCTGGAACACCGCCGCTTGCTTCACGGCGTTCCGCTGAGCCGCGGGGGCGTCCACCGAGACCTTGGGCTGGCCGCCGCTGGGCTTCACCCTGACCTGCACCGAGTGATCGGCGTGGCAGGTGCTCAGCTGGGCTGCGCTGTAGGCGTGCGCCGGCGGGAGCGGCGCAATTTGGCCGGGCCCATTGGTCTTCGGCTCGGCCACGATCAAGATGCCAGCCGCAAAGATCGCCCCCAGTGGGATAATCCACCACCATTCTTCTCGCCTCATGCTGCCAAACTCCCCTCACTACGTCGTGCATGCCGCTTTGGCACGCAGGCTATTATAGCCACATAAAGCCAAAGTACAAAAATACCGCCTCGGCAAAGAGGCGGCAGGGGACTATAAATCCGGGTTGAGCCGGGGACCCGTGGGGGTCCCCGGCGCTCGCCGAAAAGAGGTGGTTCAGCCGGCACCCACCAGGAGCACGTCAACCTCGTTCGTCTTGGACGGCACAGTGCCGATCAGGTCGGTGGTGGGGGAGCCGTCGATGACGACGTCTGACACTTGCTTAGCGAACGTTGCCGCGCCCGGCCCGGTGAAACGCGCCTTCACGCACAACACCCGCAGGTGCGGCGCCAGGTGCAGCGTCAGCACCTGCTGGCCGTCTCCGACCTGGCGCTCCATAGCGCTGGCGGCGTCGCCGACGTCCAGGAGCGGCCGGCCGTCCATGCCCTGCACCTGGTGGTTGATGAACAGCGCGTACACGCCGTCCGGCCCCAGCAGGTATCGCAGGTCGAACTTCACCCGCTGGGCCAGCTGGGCCTCGGTGCAGGCCGAGACCGGCACCAGGGAGTCGGAGGGCGTGACCGCGGGGGCCGAAGTCGGGGCCCTGAACCCGAGCGTCGGGTAGGCGGGCCGGCCGTTCGGTCCCGGCGGCTGGTTGTAGGCGAAGACCGCCGTCGCCACAGAGCCAGCGACGGCCAGCACGATGGCCGCGGCAACGATGGCCGCGGGTATCCAGTTGAGCGGCGCCCGCGGGCGGCGGTGACGGGGAGGCGAGCTGGCGGATGGCTCGAACACGTAAAGCCTCTTCTCGATCGAGTTGTAGCGGTGGTTCCACCCAAGCTGGGTGGCCGCGGTACGTGGAGAGTTGATTCGAAAATGCACCCTCACACTGGCCATACATTAGCACAATAGAGCCAAAATGTCAATAACTTGTAACGCGCTCGCACACCCCCACTTCGCCGCTGCATCGGCAAAAAATGACACTTTGTGTCAAAACGCCCCCTCACGAAAGCCTATTATTCCCAAAGCACAACTGGTATTCTAGATACAATGCACGAGGTGAATGTCAAAATTCTCACATTTGGAGCCGCTACTCAGGACGTGTTCCTGACCGGCAAGGCTCTCCACGCTCGCCGCGATGTGCGCACCCGCGACTATGTGGAGCAATTCCCACTGGGCGCCAAAATCGACGTCGAAGGCATTCATTTCGACACCGGCGGCGGCGCCACCAACGCAGCCGTCACCTTCACGCGGCAGGGCTTGCAGGCCGAATACATTGGCAAAATCGGCCACGACCCCGCCGGCGCTGAGGTGCTGCGCGTGCTGCGCCGCGAAGGCGTAGTCACCGAGCACGTTGCCTACGACAGCAAACGCGCTACCGGCTACTCCACGATTTTGCTTGCCCCCGGCGGCGAACGCACCGTGCTCGTGCACCGCGGCGCCTCGCACGAATTGGGATCCAAAGACGTCGCCATCCGCACGCTCGAAGCCGACTGGTTTTACATCACTTCGCTCGCCGGCAATTTTGACCTCCTCGGCAAGCTGCTCAAGCACGCCAACAATCGTGGCATCCAAGTGGCCATCGACCCCGGTGGCGCTGAGCTCGCCCAGCCCAAAAAACTCCGCGCCCTCCTGCCGCTCATCACCGTGCTCAAAGCCAACGCGCAGGAGCTGGGCGGCCTGTTTGGCGGCGACAGCCTCTCCGATACCATTCGCCGCGCCGACGGCGTGTGCCCGTATGTGGTCGGCACCAACGGCGCCGCCGGCTCATACGCCGCCGTAGCCGGCAAGCTGTACCAGGCCGGCGCCTACCAGAAGGTCAAAGTGGTCGACCGTCTCGGCGCCGGCGACGCCTTCGGCTCCGGATTTGTCTCCGCACTCGCCAAGGGCCTGGGAGTCGAAGACGCGCTCACGCTCGCCAGCGCCAATGCCACGAGCGTAGTGGCCCAAATTGGCGCCAAAACCGGCATTCTCAAAACCAGCCGCATCAAACGCATGAAGCTCAAAATTAGCAACCTGGAGGGTAAATAATGTCCACCATCGGCCGCTTTTTACAGGCCAAAGAGCCGCTCTTCGACCACGCGCTGCACCAGCTCGAGTTGCGCACCCAACAAAAAGGCCTCGACGTGCGCCTGGCCGCCGAAATCGCCGAATCCGCCGCGCACCGCACCAAGCAGCTGGGGCTCAGCCCCAGCGCCACCGGTCCCGAGCTCTACGCCGCACTTATCAAAAAAGTAGGGGAGCACGACGACCACCTCGCCCGCGCCATCGGTGGCACCGACCCCAGTGACCTACGCGAGATGATCCCGCTCATCGTTAAGGCCGCCGAAGCCGCCCCGCTGCCCAAAGACGGCTGGTTCCTCACGGTCGACAAGGCCAAGGAAATGTTGCGCCGCATGCCGCCCATGGCCATCATGGACCGCCTCGGCCACCACCTCGTGTCACGCCTACTCGAAGAAGAAGACATTTTCGAGCTCTTCCTGGCCCTGCGTTTCGCCGAACCCCCCGAATTCCTCAATGACTTCGACAAACTTTACCTCGACCTCACCCCAGCCGACTTCGAGCACCGCCGCATTAAAGTGGTGCCCTTCGCCGCCAGCAAATGGGGCGACATCGCCGAGCACTTCATTCAAAAAAAGCGCCACAACATCACCCACTCCAAGGAAATGGGCGCCATCGCCGTGATGCCCATGACCGAGACCCACATGACCGGCGTCACGCTCAAGGTGATGCCGCTCCTCTTTCATTACTTTAACGAAATCCGCCTCTACAGCTCGTTCTTTAAGCTTATGCAAGCCAAAAAGAACTTCGGCGCCATTATCTCTGACACCCTCATCGCCGATCCGGCGCATGTCAAAATCACCGACACCGCGCACATCCACTGGCGCGTCATTCAGCGTTACTTTGGCAAGCTCACCACCGAAGTGCATCCTGAGATTTTCGAGCCGCACGTGCAGCCCGAAGACTTGCACTGGCGGCGGGCCGAAGACATATTGTACGAGATCGATCCCGAGCTGAAGTTCTGGCAAAATCTCGATTACGTGGCGGTACCTAAGGGGCCGGCGCACGACACCATTACCTTCAATCTCATGGATATCTCGCTCGGCTACTCCAACGCCATCGCCTACGAAGACCGCTACCTGTACCACTTCCGTGAGGCCTTGTGGAATGAAGTGTTTGCCCGCTACTTTGGCGAAAAAGTACTCGAACACGAGCTGCTCGAAAAACTCAATAACGCCGTCATCAAGCCCGAGGTGCTCACCCGCCATGAGTAAGCACGACCTGCGCTACCAGATCTGCGTCTCCGGCGCGGCCCGCGGCGACAGCGTCGAGCTGGCCAAAGGCCTCGTAGCTGAGGTGGCGCGTGAGATCGTGCGCCGCGGCCATCTCGTGCTCACCGGCGCCACCCGCGGCCTGCCGTATTACGCCGCCAAGGCCGCCAAAATCGAGGGCGGCACAGACATCAGCTCGATCGGCTTCTCGCCCGCCTCCAGCCGCTTGGCGCACGTCAAAAAATATCAGCTCCCGCTCGACGCCTTCGACACTGTGCTCTTCACCGGCTTCGAATACACCGGCCGCAACCTGCTGCTCGTGCGCAGTGCCGACGCCGTGGTGATGGTGGGCGGCCGCATCGGCACGCTCAACGAGCTCACCATCGCCATCGAGGAGCGCAAACCCATTGGCGTGCTGCTCGGCTCGGGCGGCATGACCGAAGAGGTGGAGCACGTGCTCAAGGCCGCCAAGCGCGCCCGCACCGGCATTATTTTCGACCGCGACCCGGTGGCGCTCGTCGACCAACTCATCGCCCTCATCGAAACCAAAGCCGCCAAACTGCCCGATTTGTCGACCGAGCTGTAGCCCGCTATGGGGGCAAAAGCGTACCTCCGCCGCCACCGCTGGCCACAACTGGCGGCCGCCGCAGCGCTAGCCGCGCTCGGGTACCACGCCGGCACCACCGCGCGCATTGACTCGTACGCCGCCTGCGTGGCCGCGGGCCGACCCGCCGCCCAAACCACCCCACCCACCTGTCGCGACGGCCGGCACACGTTCGTAGGCCCCACGCCTTCGACGGCACCCCAGCGCCCGGCCGCTACCCGGGCCGCCTTCGACATCCTGGTCGACGGCGACACCCGCGTCGCGCTACCGGCCCGCGGCCAAGCCCACATCGCCGACCACGCCGACTGGCAGGCCTATTGGCGCACCACGCACGCCGGCCTCGCCACGCTGCCGCCGCTCATCCCCGTTGATTTCGCGCAGGCGGACGTCATCGGCGCCAGCCTCGGCCCCATGCCCACCACCGGCTACGGCCTCAAAGTTATCAGCATCCAGACCACCCCCGCCGGCAGTACCGTGCATCTGAGCGAAATCACCCCCACCATCACCTGTGCGGTGGCCCAAACCGTCACCAACCGCTACCTCATCGTTCGCACCACCAAGCTCCCTCAGCCGGTCAATTTTCAGATTTCAACTGATCGCCGCTCGTGTAAGTAATTCTTATGCTATAAAATTGACAAATTAGCAATTTTATTGTAATATGTTTTGGTCCAACGATGCATCCCGAAGCGGCATCCCGCCGCCCCGGACTGACAATTTGAGATCAGAGAGGAGTGATCCGCATGTCGGGTCACACGCCCCACACCCCTAGGCCCGTGCCGGCGATCCCGCAGACCAAGACCCGTTCCGCCTGGCTCCTGCCGAGCCGCTGGCTCCGGGTGCTGTTCGTAGCGGCAGTGATAGCAACCCCAGGGTTCGTGGGCGCGTGGTTTTGGAACCAGGATGACACGATCAACATCTGTCACAAGGCTCATCCCTGCCCGTCCGCTCCGGTCCATCCGCGGCCTACGGCGCCGCCCGCCGGCTGCATTCCGCCCCGCGACACCATTGCCGTGGCGGCGCTCACCAGCGCTCCCGCCGGCTCCGGTGCCGCCTCGCAGTATCTGGCTCGCCTCAAGGGCTCGCTGGTGACCGAGGTGATCTACGATGGTCCCTACGTTACCCAGGGCCAGCTGGCCGACGAGTTCCGGACGGCTGAATGCAACGGCTTGCGCGCCAGCCTGGTGCTCAACCAGGTCTTCGACTGGTTCCCCAACGACGAAGGGCGTATCAGCTACCTGAAGACGCTCGACGCCACCGGCAACCTCGAATCGTTCTGGATCGACGCCCGCACTGCCCCGCGCAATGCCGGCGACGGCGATTCACCCGGCAGCGTAGCCGCAGCCCAGTGGCGGGCGCTCCTCACGAGCGCCGGCCTTGAGCAGCGGATTTACGTGCTGGACAGCTTCACCGACCGCGGCCCCGAAGCCAACGCCGTCCTGGCCAAGGCCTACGAAGCCGCCGGCGTCACCTACGTGCCGTTGCCCGATACCTCCCCCGGGAGCTACGAAGCCGCTGGGTCGGCCAGCTTCAACCAGGCCGGCACTCGGGCGTGGGCGGCTGTCTCCATCGGCGGCCCCATCACGTCCAGCCAGCTCGAAAGCGCCGTTCGCGACCTTCGCTACGGCCACCCCGTGAGCCACATCTTGCTCACCACCGAGCAAGACGACGCCGGGCGAGTTCGCGCCTGCGCCGGTGTGGTGGAACCACTGCTCCACGGCTGACTCAACTTGTCAGCCCGCATCGTTCGGACACGGTGGGGCGTGGTCTTGTACCACGTCCCACCTGAACGCATTTATTGTTGCAAACAAAAACTCAAAATTATGGTCTAGTATCTGACCCACCCTCACTTGCTCACCCTCCCGTAATCACCTGACAGGCTGGTTGCAACATTTCCCTCTCCAGAGCCTCAAAGAATTGCCGAAACCACGACAGAGTCTTCTTGGTATGTCGTGTTTTG
>Ga0307499_10000014_pt1 | contig 55586 bp, 44 predicted proteins | sample 13_S_MG_FD_201363 | JGI IMG/M metagenome (GOLD analysis project Ga0307499, IMG submission 201363) | Soil microbial communities from Populus trichocarpa stands in riparian zone in the Pacific Northwest, United States - 13_S | ecosystem: Environmental > Terrestrial > Soil > Riparian zone > Trees... | reverse complement strand
GAGTGGACCGACCCCGGCCAGGACCCGCTGTCGTTCAACCCGGTGGACCTCAACTGCGCACAGTGGGCGGGCGCGGCGGCCTCGGCCGGGATGAAGTTCGCGGTGCTGACCGCGAAGCACCACGACGGGTTCTGCCTGTGGCCCACGGCCTACAGCAGCTACGGGGTGATGACCAGTTCGTACCGGCGCGACATCGTCCGCCAGTACATGGACGCGTTCCGGGCCCGCGGCATCACGCCCGCGCTGTACTTCTCGATCTGGGACCGCACCGTGCCCGGGGTCGCCCCGGGTGAGGTGACCGCGGCCGGCCTCCAGTTCGTGAAGAACCAACTGACCGAACTGCTCACCCACTACGGCCGGATCCCGCTGCTGATCACCGACGGCTGGTCCTGGTCGATGGGCCACCAGGAGGTGCCGTACGGCGAGATCCGCCGGCACATCCACTCGCTGCAGCCGGACTGCCTGTTCGTCGACCTGAACGGGGTGCCGGTCGCCTGGGACGCCGATCTCACCTTCTGGGAAGAGCCGAAGCCGGACCAGTTCGCCCCGGGCGGCAACACGGTCGCCGCCACCCAGGGCCAGACGATCACGCCGTTCCAGTGGTTCTGGCACCCGAACACGCCGACCGCCGGCAACCTGCTGACGACCGCGGACATCGTGGACGGCCACCTGCGGCCGCTGGAACAGCGCAACACCACGTTCATCCTCAACTGCCCGCCCAACCCGCAGGGCCTGCTGGACGCGAACATCGTCAGCCGGCTCGCCGACGTCGGCCGGGTCTGGCGGCCGGACCGCACCCGGGCGCCGCTGCCGCCCCAGCCGGACGTGCTGCTGCACCCGATCACAGCGGTCGGCGCCACCGCGACCAGCGGCGACGCGGCCCTGGCCGTCGAGGGCCACAACGACTGGGGCTGGAACGGCAACGCCGACCAGCGGCTCTGGCAGACCACCGCGCCGCTGCCGCAGTCGATCACCTTCGACCTCGGCGATCGGGCCGTCGTGGACACCGTCGCCTACCTCCCCCGGCAGGACAAGGGCGCCGACGGGCAGGTCGTGACCGATGGGAACATCACCGCCTACCGGGTCTCGGTCAGCACCACCGGTCGCTCCTTCACGCCGGTCGCCCGGGGCCGGTGGGCCGCCGACCGGACGGTCAAGCGGGCCCGGTTCCAGCCGGTCCGGGCCCGATTCGTCCGGCTTGAGGCGCTGGCCGCGGTAGGTAGATCCGCGGTGGCGAACGAGTTCGGTATCGGGCGCACCGACGGCCACCGGTAACCGAACGGATCCAACGCACCGCCCGGGCCGGCGTCAGCTACCCCGCTGACGCCGCGCCGGCAGAGCGGCTGCCGGGCCGCGGTGCAGGCGAGACCCCTCCCGCCAGAACGCGACCCGGCACCGGTAGGTCTAGACCTCTGGTATCAGATCGCGCGACCTCCCACTCCGTAGAGTTGCGACCGGCCGCCGATTCGGCCCCGCCGGCGTGATCGAGTGCGCAGGTTGCCCGGGTCCGTCCGCCCGACCTGCCACGCGGTACTGAGCTGCCTGCCGGGTAAGGGTGATCACGTTGATCCGAGACGTCCGCGACCTGTCCGTCCCGTTTGTCGCATGTGGACCGTCACTGAGCCGTCGGCGGGCCGCGGCGGTCGCATTGCTGGCGGTGGGCGCGCTCACCGGCGGGCTGCTGGTGTACCGGTTGGCCGACCCCCGGGTGCCGATGTTCGCCGTGCAGCTGGCCGGGATTGACCCCGGCCGGATCACTGCCGCGGTCAACGCCGACTGGGCGCTGGTCGCCGGCTACCTGGTCGCGCTGGTGGCGGCCGGCTGGCTCGGCGTCCGGGTGGCCTGGACGCCGGCGGCCCGGACGGCGGCCGCGCTCGCGATCGCCGCCGGGGTCGCGGCCGGCACCGCCGACGCGATCGAGAACATCCTGCTCTACCTCGCCCTGCACCGGTCCGGCGACGGGCTCTGGCGCGCCGCCCAGACCGCGGCGTACCTGAAGTTCGGCCTGCTCGCGTACGCGCTGCCGGCGACCGCGGTGGCCTGGAGCTTCGCGGTGGGCCGGCTGCTCTCCCGCCGGACGGCCGACCCGGTGCCGGCGGCGGACCGGATCGAGGGGGTGCCGCCGCTGCCCCCGCCAGGCGGGGGAACGCTGCCGGACGATCCGCCACCCGGCGACCGGCAGGCCCCGGCGGCGCACTGGGCAGCCGGCCGCCGGCTGCCGCCCGGGCGCGGGCCGGCCGGGGTCGGCATCTGCGTTTCCGGCGGCGGGATCCGGTCCGCCTGCGTGGCACTCGGCGCGCTGCAGTCGCTGCGCGCGGCCGGCGAACTCGGCCGCGCCCGCTACCTGGTCTCGGTCTCCGGCGGCGGCTACCTGACCGGCGCGTTGCAGTTGGCGATGCAACCGCGGCCACGCGCCGACGATCCAGATCGGACAGTGGACGACCCGAACGCGGCCCGGCCGGCCGACGTGCTCGCCCCCGGCTCGGTGGAGGAGGACCACCTGCGCCGGCACAGCCGCTACGTCGCCGACACCGCCCGGGAGTGGGCCGAGGCGCTGGGCGTGCTGCTGCGCGGCCTGCTGATGTCGCTGGCGCTGGGCCTGCTCACCGTCACGGTTCTCGGCATCACCCTGGCCGGAATCTACCGGCGGGTCCCGGTCAGCTCCACAATGGACGGTCTGCGGCCGCAGTTCAGCTCGCGTGGCAGCCTGCCGTTCCCCTCGCTCCACTCCGGGGTGCTGATCGCGGCCGGGCTGGTCGCGGCCGCCGCGCTGCTGGCGTACCTGCTCGCGGCGATGCTGCCGGCGCTGACCCGGCCCACCGTGGTCGGCGGCCGGATCGCCGGCTGGATCACCCTCACCGGCGCCGCGCTGGCCGGTCTGGCCGCACTGGTCAGCCTGCTGGGTATGGGGATCCCGGCGCTGGTCTGGCTGGCCGCGAAGGTGCTCGGCGGGTTGGCCGACCGCGGCGGGCCGGCCTCGACGCCGGCCGGCAGCGCGGTCTCCACCGTCCTGCTCGCCTACCTGGGGGCGGTGGTCGGGATGGTCTGGCGCGGCCGGGCCAGGATCAGCGGCGGGATCGGGCTGCTCCGCCGGCTGCGGCCGGGTGCCGGCGAGGCCAGCCGGGCGGTGCCGCACGGGATCATCCAGCAGCTGCTGCTCTGGCTGGTGTCCGCCGTGCTGCTCGCGGCACTTCTGCTGGTGCTCGGCGTCGTCGTCGGCAACGCCGCGTACTGGCCACGCTGGCTGCCGATCGTCGCCTGGGTCGCCTTCGCCCTCGCCGTGCTCTGCCTGGACCAGACCTGGCTGAGCCTGCACCCGTTCTACCGGCGGCGACTGGCAAGCGCGTTCTCGGTCCGGCGCGCCACCAACGCGGCCGGTCAGGTGGTGGCCGCCCCGTACGGATTCGACCGGGAACGGACCACGCTGAGCCGGTACGGCGCCCGGGTGGACGGCTTCCCGCAGGTCATCTTCGCCGCCGCGGCCAACCTCAGCGGCTCCGACCGCACGCCGCCTGGCCGGCGTGCCGTCTCGTTCACGCTCAGCCATGACTGGATCGGTGGCCCGGATGTCGGCTGGATGCCGACGTCCTATGTGGAGCGCACCGCGCACGGGCAGCTGCGCCGGGACCTGACGGTGCAGGCCGCGGTGGCGATCTCGGGCGCCGCGTTCGCGTCCGCGATGGGCCGGCAGGCGCGGGCCTACCAGACCTTCTTCGCGCTCTCCAACGCCCGGCTCGGCGCCTGGTTGCCCAATCCGGCGTTCCTCCACTTGCGACAGAAGACGGCCGGTGACTGGCGGCTGCCGCAGCTGCCCCGGTTGCGCCGGCTGAACTACCTGCTGCGCGAGATCTTCGGCGCGTTCCCGCCGCAGGACCGGCTGCTGTTCTGCACCGACGGCGGGCACTACGAGAACCTCGGGCTGGTCGAGTTGCTCCGGCACGGCTGCCGGCTGGTCTACTGCATCGACGCCAGCGGTGACGACCCGCCGTTCGCGACCACCCTGGCCGAGGCGATCACGCTGGCGCAGGAGGAACTCGGCGTCCGGATCGCCCTGGACGCGCCGCGCGACCTGATCGCCGGCAGCGCCACCGCACTCGACCCGGCCGACCCGCTGGCCGTGCTGAACGCGCGGCTGTGCCGGACCGGCGTGGTGGTCGGCCGGATCACCTACCCGGAGCCGGTCCCGTTCCCGGACGGTCCGGCCAGCCGCTACGGAGCGTTCGTACTCGCCAAGGCAACGCTCCCGGCCGAACTGCCGTACGAACTGCTCTCGTACGCGGTGTCCAACCCGGTCTTCCCCCGTGACAGCACCAGCGATCAATGGTTCGACCACGGCCAGTTCGACGCCTACCAGGCGCTGGGCAGCTACCTCGGCCGGTGCGCGGCGCAGATCGGCCCGGATGCGGAGGCCCGGCTGGACCAGCCGAACCCGACCCCGAACGGCTCCGCCAGCACGGCCGGGGCCCGGCCACTGGCCGACGCTACGGTCACCTAACGCTACTAATGCCGATCGATACCGGCCCCGGGAGGTTGATGCCGGATCGCCAGCCGCCGCGTAACGTCCGGTGGTATGAGGTCGCCAGTTCTGTGGCAGCGGGTCCGGTACGTCCTCGGCCCGGCAGCGGCGATCGCGGCGTTACTGCTGGTCGCCTCCTGCGCCGGCGGCACCGCTCCAGTCGGGCCGGCCGCCGCCCCGGCCGGGCCGGTGGCCGCCTCCGCGACGGCCAGTCCGACCACCAGCCACAGTGGACACTCCAGCCAGCCGGCCGAGCCGGTGGCCCCGCTACGCGCGGGCGAGTGGTTCACCAAATTGGCGATGCCGCAGCCGTACCGGCCGGTGCCACCGCCCGGCGCCACCGACGACTACCGGTGCTTCCTGATCGACCCCGGGCTGACCCGCACCGCCTACCTGACCGGCAGCCAGTTCCTACCGGAGCACGACGGCCTGGTCCACCACGTGATCTTCTACCGGGTGGCGTCGACCGACGTCGCCCAGGCCCGCAAGCTCGACGCCGCCGTCCCCGGCGAGGGCTGGACCTGCTTCGGCGGCACCGGCATCAGCAGCCGGAGCCGGCCGGGCGACCGGCTGAACGAGGGCGGCGACTGGGTCGCCGCCTGGGCGCCGGGCAGCGCCGAGCGGCTGGAGCCGGCCGGCACCGGCTACCCGCTTCCGCCGGGCAGCCAGCTCGTCATGCAGGTGCACTACAACCTGCTGGCCACCAACGGAAAGGCGGCCGGCACCGACCAGTCCGCGATGGAACTGCGGCTGATGGACGGTGCGGCCAAGCTCCGTCCACTTCAGACGACACTGCTGCCGGCTCCGATCGAACTGCCCTGCCCGCAGGGCCAGACCGGCCAGCTGTGCAACCGTGAACTGGCCGTGCTGGACGTGATGCACCGGTTCGGCAACGCCGCCGGCGCGACCGTGGCCGGCCTCAACCTGCTCTGCAACGCCGGCCGCAGCCCGGTCGCCGGCCCGACCCAGCACTGCGACCACGCCGTCCGCCAGACCGGCCTGGTCTACGGGCTCGCCGGCCACATGCACCTGCTCGGCCACTCGATCAAGGTGGAGCTGAACCCCGGCACCCCCCGAGCGCAGACCCTGCTCAACGTCAAGGTCTACAACTTCCACGACCAGAGCACCCAGATCCTGCCCAGGCCGGTCGCCATCAAGCCCGGCGACAACCTCCGGGTCACCTGCACCCACGACGCCAGGCTGCGCCAGGAGGACCCGACCCTGCGCGCCCTGCCGCCCCGCTACGTCGTCTGGGGCGACGGCACCGCCGACGAAATGTGCCTGGGCATCGTCATCTGGTCGAAGCGGTAACCGGCCTTCCGGACGGCCGGGGGCACCGGGTTAGGGTGGCCGGGTGGCTAGCGCGATCTTTGAGCTGTGTGATGAGTACGTCACCCGGGCCGCGGCGGTGGATCCGCTCTGGGGCACCATGCGCGGGGTCGCCGGGACACCGGCCGGTGGCACCGACTTCGGCCTGGACGGCCAGGCCGCCAAGGCCGACCTGATCCGCGACACGCTGCGCCGGCTCGGCCAGCTCGTACCGTCCACCTCGGACGATCAAGCCGCAGCGAGCCACCTGACCGATCGGCTGGACGCCGAGCTGGCCTGGCACGAGAACGACGAGAACCTGCGCACCGTACGGGCGCCGTTCGGGCCGATCAGCATGATCAGGGACAGCGTCGAGCTGGTGCCGCATCAGGACGCCGAAGGCTGGGCGCAGCTGGCCGAACGGCTGGGTGCGGTGCCCTTCATGCTCACTACCTGGCGAGCCGGCCTCGCCGTCGGTCTCGACCGGGGCAGGGCCGCCGCCCGCCGGCAGGCGCTGGAGGCGGCGCTGCAGGCGGAGCGATATGCCGGGTCAACTGGCCCGGCACCGACCCATGCCGCGATCGTGGAGTCCTATGGCGACGGTCCACTTCGGACCCGGTTGGCAGCGGCCGCGGATGCGGCCCATGCCGCCTATGCCGAGACCGCCGGCTGGCTGCGGGACGAGTACGCGCCCCGGGCCACGAAGGCTGACGGCGTCGGAGCCGAGCGACACGCGCTGTACCGCCGCCTCATCCTCGGCGCGGACATCGACCCGATCGAGGCGTACGAGTGGGCCTGGGCGGAGCTGCACCGGATCGAGGACGAGATCCGCGCCGAGGTCAGCCGGATCCAGCCCGGCGCCAGCGTCGAGGAAACGATCGCCACCCTCGACAGTACCGAGGCCGTCGACAGCACCGACGCCTACCGCGGCTGGCTGCAGGAGCGGCACGACCGCGCGATCGAGCAGCTCAACGGTGTGCATTTCGATATCGCCGCGCCGCTGCGCGCGGTCGAGGTGACGCTGGCGGCCGGCTCGTCCGCCGGTGCGCCGTACTACACCCCGCCGAACGAGGACTTCAGCCGGTCGGGCAAGACCTGGTGGCCGCTGAACGGCCGCGAGCGGTTCGCGGTCTGGAGCGAGCTGACCACGGTCTTCCACGAGGGCGTGCCGGGCCACCACCTGCAGCTCGGGCAGGCGCGCTTGATGGGTGACCGGCTCTCCCGGTACAGCAGGGTCTCCAGCGTTCCCGGCCATGCCGAGGGCTGGGCGCTGTACGCCGAGCGGCTGGCGGACGAACTCGGCTGGTTCACCGGGCCCGGCGAGCGGCTCGGCATGCTGAAGGCGTCCGCGCTGCGGGCCGCCCGGGTCGTGATCGACTACGGCCTGCACCTCGACCTGCCGCTGCCGCCGGCCGAGGCGAAGCGACATGGTCCACAGTGGACGTTCGAGGTGGCGACCGAGGTGCTGCGCGACCGCGGCCGGATCGCCCCGCACCGGCTGCATGCCGAGGTCGTCCGCTACTGCGGCTGGCCGGCCCAGGCCAGCGCGTACAAGCTCGGCGAGCGCATCTGGCTGGCCGCGCGGGAAGACGCCCGGCGGCGCGCCGGTAGCAGCTTCGACCTCAAGCAGTGGCATACCCACGCGCTCTCGCTCGGCCCGGTCGGCCTCGGCCGGCTCGCCAACGCCCTCGGCGGTAGCAACGCCTGACCCGACTCGGCCGGCCGGGGGGCGCTCAGGCCGGGCCGAGCACGCGGTCGAGCACCTGCTGGACGGCCGGCGCGACGCGATCCCGGTCGGCATGGCCGAGCCAGGCCAGCTCGGCGATCTCGGCGGCGGCCCGCGGCTCGCCCCGGGACGCCCCGGTGAAGCAGGTCATCCGCACCCGGCGCGGCCGATCGAACCCGTGCGCCTCGTCCTCGACCACGAAAGCCGGCTCGGCCCGGTCGAGCACGACGCCGAGTTCCTCGAACACCTCGCGGGCGACCGCCTCGGCCAGCGTCTCGCCGGGCTCCGGCTTGCCACCGGGCAGGTAGAACCGGTCCCGACCACGGGTGCGCACGGCGAGTAGCTGGCCGTCCACGACCCGCACCCAGCCGACTGCGATCAACGGCTCCGACTCCGGCTGCACCCGATCATCCTCGCTCAGCGCGGCGGAATTGTCAGACCCCGCTGGCAGCATCGGGGCATGATCGGAACCTTGGAGAGCATCATCCTTGACTGCCCCGCCCCGGCCGTGCTGGCCCGGTTCTACGCCGAACTGCTGGGCCGGCCCATCGTCCGCGAGGATGCCGACTGGGTGACCCTCGACGGTGCCCCTCCGCTGGCGTTCCAGCTCGCGCCTGACCATCAGCCACCGAAGTGGCCCGACCCGGCGCACCCACAGCAGTTCCACCTCGACGTGCACGTGGGCGACATCGAGGCCGGCGAGAAGCAGGTGCTGGCGCTCGGCGCCACCAGGATCGGCCCGGGCGAGGGCAACTTCCGGGTCTACGCCGACCCGGCCGGCCACCCGTTCTGCCTGGTCTACGACGCCTGACCAGCTCGCCGGTCAGTCGAACAGCACGATCGATCGGGCGCCCTCACCACGGCCCATCCGCTCGAACGCGTCGGCCGTGCCGGCCAACGTGGTCCGGTGCGTGATCAGCGGATCCAGGTCGAGCGCGCCGGACAGCACCGCGGCGGCCAACTCCGGCACTTCGCGGTCCGGGTCGGACGAGCCGTACACCGACGAACGCAGCGTGCGGGCCCAGTGGAAGAGGTCCAGCGCGCCGATGCAGACCAGGTCGTCCTTGCGGCCCATGCCGATGACCGTGACCTGGCCGCCGCGCCGGCTGCTGCGCCAGGCCGCCTGGATCGTCACCGACCGTCCGACGCACTCGAAGGCGTGGTCGACACCACGGCCGCCGGTTCGCGCCCGCACCGCCTTGGGCAACGTTTCGTCCGAGGTCAGGAACTCGGTGGCGCCGGCGGCGAGCGCGAGCTCCCGCTTCGCCGGCGAGACGTCGGCGGCGAGCACCGGTGCGGCGCCGACCGCCCGGGCCGCGGTGACGGCGGCCAGCCCCACCCCGCCCAGCCCGATCACCAGCACCGAATCACCAGCCGTGACCCCCGCCGTGTTACGGACCGCGCCCATCCCGGTCAGCACCGCGCAGCCGAGCAGCGCCGCCGTCTCGAACGGCAGATCGGCCGGCACCGGGATCACCGCCGCCGCCGGCACGACCACCTCCTCGGCCAGCGCGCCGAGGCCGAGCGTGACGTTCATCGGCGTGCCGTCGGCCGTGGCCCCCCGGACCGCGGCCGGAGTCCCGGATGTCTCACACAGCCAGGGCTCGCCCCGCCGGCAGAACCAGCACTTCCGGCAGGCCGGCGACCAGTTCAGCACCACGTGGTCGGCCACCCTGACCCGGTCGACGCCGGGGCCGACCTCGGCCACCACGCCGGCCGCCTCGTGCCCGAGCACCAGCGGGAACGGCGGCGCCAGCGTCCCGTTCACCATCGACAGGTCGGAGTGGCAGACGCCGGCCGCCTGGATCCGCACCCGCACCTCGCCCGCACCCGGCGGCGGCAGGTGCACGTCCTCGACCGCCAGCCCCTGATCCACACCGCGGGCGACCAGCGCCTGCACCACGGTCCCGCCCGTCATCGCGCGCTCCGCATGCCCCGCATCATTCCGCTCCGGCGGCCGGTTCGCGCTGCGGCGTGACCGGTTCAGCGCTTGCCGATCGCCAACCGGAAGACCGGGTAGCCGCTGGCGATGGCAAGCAGCTCCTGGTCCGACGCGTCCGGGCCGACGCCGTTGAAGAACCGGCCGACCTCGAACTTCCACCGCTTCAGGTAGGCCCGCAGCAGCTCCGGCTTCTGCTCGTCAGCGAGCTCGGTCGCGGTGAACGGCTGCACCCGGCGGCCGACCAGCAGCTCGCCGTTGCCGGCCACCCGCAGGTTGCGCACCCACTGGACGTGCCCACGAGGCGCGACCAGGTACTTCTCGCCCTGGTAGGTGAGCAGGTTCACCGGATTCGTGCGCCATTCGCCGCTGCTGCGGCCGCGCACCCGCAGCACCCGGCTGCCCCAGACGCTGATGCCGAGCTTGGTCAACCCGATGACGGTCGAGTTGAAGATCCGGTCCGCCCGGCCGGGGCGGACGTTGCGGGGGATGTCGGTCATTGCGGGCTCCTGATCCTTATCGAGAGCGGCGCTCTCTGTTGCGAGCAGTGCACACCTCTCGGTGGTGCTCTGTCAAGAGCAATGCTCTCGTCTCTGGCCACTGCTCTCACATTGATGGCACACTCGGCCCATGACAGCGATCCGGACGGCTCGGGACCGGGCCCGCGCCGAGCTCACCCAGGAGATCAAGGCGGAGGCGCGCCGCCAGCTCGCCGAACACGGCGCCCACCAACTCTCGCTGCGCGCGGTCGCCAAAGCGCTCGGCATGGTCTCCTCGGCCCTCTACCGGTACTTCCCGAGCCGCGACCAGCTGCTCACCGCGCTGATCATCGACGCGTACGACGCGCTCGGCGACGCCGCGGAAGCCGCCGACGCCGGCGTCGACCGGGCCGACCACCGCGGCCGCTGGCAGGCGGCCTGCCAGGCGGTCCGCACCTGGGCCCGCGCCCACCCACACGAGTACGCGCTGATCTACGGCTCGCCGATCCCCGGCTACCGGGCGCCGCAGGACACCGTCGCGCCGGCCACCCGGGTCGCCCTCCTGCTGGTCGCGCTGGTCCAGGAGAGCCACGCCGCCGGCACCCTCACCGCCCCCGCCGCGGACGCGGCACCCCTGCCGCCGCAGGTCGCCGAACAGACCCGCCGGCTGGCCGAGACCATCGCCTCGGGGCTGCCGCCGCTGGTCCTCGCCCGCGTGGTTCTGGCCTGGACCCAGCTCTTCGGCCTGATCAGCTTCGAGCTGTTCGGCCAGTTCGTCGGCAGCATGGACCCCGCCGAGCCGTTCGCCGCGTACGCCACCGACCAGCTCGCCGACTACGTCGGCCTCCGCGCCGGTATCCCTGACTGACCCGCCGCCAGACTCTGGTAACCTCGCAAGGCGTCCCGCACTGGGGCGATGTGTCATGGCCACCAGGCCCCGTAGCGCAGCTGGTTAGCGCGCCGCCCTGTCACGGCGGAGGTCGCGGGTTCGAGTCCCGTCGGGGTCGCGGTATCCACCCGAGTGTCCCCCGGGCAGGTAGCTCAGTCGGTACGAGCGTCCGCCTGAAAAGCGGAAGGTCGGCGGTTCGACCCCGCCCCTGCCCACGTTTGGGTTGGGTCCCCCTGCTTCGCCGGGGACCCAAACGTCATGTTGGCCCTGGGGGCCGAGCCCCCTGGAACCCCGCGGTGCGGTGCGCGGCGGACCCGGCCCGGAGATCCCAGAGCTCCGCGTCCGGCGCGCGTCAACGGCGCTCGCCCCTTCGGGATGGCCTTCGGCCACCGTGCCCGGGTGGAAGTGCTGGTGTACATGCGCGATCCGCAGGTTCGGGAGCGAGAGCGCCGAATGAGTAGATCACTGGCGCGGTTCTCCGGGTGGTGCTTGCGGACACCGCCGCCTGACTTGGTGGTCTGCGGCACTGTCAGTCGTCGATTGCCTGGTAGACGGCGGTCCAGAAGTCCTGCGATCTCGGTAGCCGTTGGTCGCCGGCGTGCGCGCGCTGCAGGATGAGGATTGCCGTCATGTCTTCGGCGGGGTCGGTGTACCAGGCGGTGCCGTAGAAGCCGGGCCATCCGTAGCTGCCGACCGAGGGGCCCAGGTGGGTGCGGCGGATGCGGACCGACATTCCGAAACCCCAGCCCATGGTGTCGAAGTATCCGGGCCAGAACCCGGAGGCCGCCTTCTGCGCCGGGGTCAGCTGGTCGCTGGTCATCAGTGTCACCGCCGGCCGGGAGAGCACCCGCTCGCCGTGGTGGGAACCGCCGGCGAGCAGAGCCGTGGCGAAGGCGAGGTAGTCGTCGGCGGTCGAGACGAGCCCGCCGCCACCACTTTCGAACGCCGGCGGCCGGCTCCACCGCCCGTCGGGGGCGTCGTCGACGACCGGCGCACCGGTGGCGGCATTGTCACGCTCGTACGCCGTCGCCAACCGGCCGATGCTCCCGCCGTCCACGCTGAAGGCGGTGTCCTTCATCCCGAGCGGATCGCAGATCCGCTCGCGCAAGGCATCCCCGAAGGACATGCCGGTGGCCCGGGCGATGAGCACACCCGTCACGTCGGCGGCGGTGTCGTACATCCAGCGCTCACCTGGCTGGTGAACGAGCGGGAGCGTGCCGAGCCGGCGGATCCACTCGTCCGGCGGCGGCGCGCCGAGTGTGCTCAGCGCGTCGGCGATCGGGACCGTGCCCGGCTCGGCCGGGACCATGCCGGTGCCGAGGGTGTAGGTCAGCAGATCCCGCACCGTGATCGGGCGTGCCGCCGCAACGGTGTCGTCCAGTGGCCCGTCGGGATCGGCGAGCACGGTCATCTCCGCCAGCTCCGGCAGGAGGTCGTCGACCGGGTCATCGAGGCGGAGGGTGCGGTCCTCGACGAGCGTCATCGCACACGCGGCGACGATCGGCTTCGACATCGAGCCCATGCGACAGATCGTGTCGCCCGCCATCGGCGTCCCCGACCCTGCGCCCTCGAACGCGAGATTGCCCGTCGCTTCGATGTGCACCTCGCCGTGCCGGGCCAGGACGGCCAGCGCACCCGGGACGAAGCCGGAGTCGACGTGACCCTCGAGCAGCTCCCGCACCCGACCCAGCCGTCTCGACGAGAAGCCGCCAGCAGTCACCCGTCTCCTCCTCATCTGGTCCGTCCGCAAGCTACAGGTTCAAGTGCCGGCGACCTCGTCTGGGCATGCGGTCCTCTGACCAGGCGAAATGCGATCTGACCGGCCCGGGATGCGTCGTGCGGCGCAGAATGGCGCGGTGACGCCCGCCCGACGCGGGTGTCCCGGACGAGGCGCGCCGTACCCGGTCAGCGACAAGACGGCGGGAGATGGAGCCCGTGATGCTGTACCAGGTCGTCCAGGTGGCCGGTTCGCTGCTGATCTTGGGGGCATTCGTCGGCGCGCTGCTCGGCCGCGTCGATCAGGCGAGCTACCGCTACCTCATCTTGAACGCGGTGGGTTCGGCAGTGCTCACGGTCACCGCGGTCATCAACGTCGAGTGGGGTTTCATTCTGCTCGAAGGCGTGTGGGCGCTGGTGTCGCTGTACTCCATCGCGCGGAAGTCGACGGGCGGAACGGTGGCAGCGCACTAGCGGGGCCGCGCGCGTCCCGGGACGACCTCGAACACCGACCAGCAGATGTCGTTCCGCAACCGCTGGTCGTCGAGTACGAGCTCGCGAATCGCCGCCGGAAGCTGGTCGCGCTGCCACCGGCACTCAAGTCGCCCGGCGCGCTCGCCCGCTCCTGCCGGCGCGGCAGCGCGCACGGCCTTGATCGCATAGGCGGCCGCACCGAGCTCATGCGCGGCCACGTGTGCGACAACCGCCGCCTGGCCGGCAGCGTAGGCGGCATGGCGTGCTGCCCCACGCAGGTCTCTGGCCGCGGCCATTGCGTGGCCGCCGGCCGCGCGAGCCTGCGACATCGTGATCTCGCCGTGCGCCCAGGCGCGGGCCCGCTCAATGCCCTGCCGCGGCCGCGGGTCGTCGGGCCGCGCCGACTCGAACCGGTCCAGGACGTGCTCGGCGCACGATGCCGCCCACAGGGCAAGGAGGTGATGATCCGAATCGGTGAGGGTCCCACCGCGGCGGATCGTCACGAAGCGAAGGTCGCGGTCCTTCGGCAGGATCACGCCAGCACCCCTTCTCGCGTCCGGCGGTCAGGGCAGTGGGAGGCGGGTGATGACCTCGCCGTTGCTGTCGAATTCGCCGGTTGGTGCGAAACCGAGGCGGGCGTAGAAGCCGGCCGGGCCGTCGGGTTCGGCCACGTAGCTGGTCAGCAGTTCGGTGCCGCCCTCGGCGCGGACGAGTTCCGCGACCTGGCGGACGACCTCGGCGCCGTAGCCGCGGCCCTGGTGCCGGTGGTCGATGAGCAGCCTCCACAGGAACCACGGGCCGATGATGTCCGGTGGCTGCGGCCGCACGTTCCAGCTCAGCAGCACGAACCCGACCGGCTCGTCGCCGGCGTAGACCGCGCGGTACCACGGGTTGGCTTGCGGGTACTCGGCGGCATCGGCCAGCGCGACCCGCACCGATGCGACGAACCGCTCCTGCCCCGGCGCTACCCGCAGCGCCAGGATCGCGTCGCGGTTCCGGTCGGTGATCTCGCCGAGGGTCACGCCCACGGCGGCCAACCTACCGCCGACCGCGCCGGGGCGCGCCCGAGTATCGCCGCCCGGGACGCGGCCTCAGTACGGGTCGGACAGTTCGGCCAGCCGCCGATCGAGGTAGCGCCGCTCGGTGTCGCTGCCGGTGCCGGCCAGCGCCTCGCGGTAGGCGGCCGCCGCCTCGGCCCGCCGGCCGAGCCGGCGGAGCAGGTCGGCGCGGGTGGCCGGCAGCAGGTAGTACCCGGCCAGCGCGCCGGTGGCGGCCAACGCGTCCACGATAGCCAGGCCGGCCGGCGGACCCTCGGCCATCGCCACCGCGACCGCCCGGTTCAACTCGACCACGGGATTGGGCGCGAACTCGAGCAGGCGGCCGTAGAGCAGCGCGATCTGCGCCCAGTCGGTGCTGGCGGTGTCCGGCGCCGAGGCGTGGCAGGCCGCGATCGCCGCCTGCACCTGGTAGGGACCGGGCCGGCCGCGGTGCAGTGCACTGTCCAGGATGGACAGTCCGGTGTGGATGGTCTGGCTGTCCCAATTGGACCGGTCCTGCTCGTCGAGCGGTACCAGGTCGCCGGCCGGGTCGAGCCGGGCGGTGCGCCGGGCGTCGTGTAGCAGCATCAGCGCGAGCAGGCCGGCGGCCTCGGGCTCGTCCGGCAGCAGCGCGACCAGTACCCGGGCCAGCCGGATGGCCTCGCCGGTCAGGTCGTGGCGGACCAGGTCGGCGCCGGCGCTGGCCGCGTAGCCCTCGTTGAACAGCAGGTACAGCACGGCCAGCACGGCCGCGAGCCGGGCGGGCAGCAGGTGGCCGGGTGGCACCCGGAACGGGATGCCGGCGTTGCGGATCTTGTTCTTGGCCCGGACCAGCCGCTGCGCCATGGTCTTCTCCGGCACCAGGAACGCCCGGGCGATCTCCGCGGTGGACAGCCCGGCCAGCGTACGCAGGGTCAACGCCACCCGGGCCTCCATCGACAGCGCGGGGTGGCAGCAGGTGAAGATCAGCTCCAGCCGATCGTCCGGCATCCGGCCCGGACCGGCGCCGGAGCCAGCGGTGTCCACACGCGACACCTCCATCCTGGCGACCTCGCGCAACTTGGCGGCCTCGACCGCGCCGCGCCGCAACCGGTCCACCGCGCGGTTGCGGGCGGTCGTGGTCAGCCACCCGCCGGGGCGGCCCGGGACGCCATCGACCGGCCACCGCTCCAGCGCCCGCGCGAACGACTCCTGCGCGCACTCCTCGGCGAGATCCCAGTCGCCGGTGAGCCGGATCAGCGTCGCGACGATCCGGCCCCACTCCTCGGCGTAGACCGCGGCGACCGTCTCGGCCGCCGCGGCACCCGCCCCGCCTACTCCGTCCAGAACGGCCGCAACTCGATCACGCCGCGCCAGGCCATCTCATGCTTCGCGGCCACCTCGATCGCCTCGTCCAGATCCGCGCATTCCAGCACATCGAACCCGGCGATCAGCTCCTTGGTCTCCACGTACGGCCCGTCGGTGACCAGCAGCTCGCCGTTCCGGACCCGGACCGTGGTCGCGTCCGCCTCCGGCCGGATCCGGTCGCCCAGCAGCCGGACACCCTTGGCGTCGTACTCCTTCACCCACTCCTCGATGTCGGGCGCCTTGGCGTCCGCCGGGACCGGGGTGCTGTCCACACAGACCAACATGAGATACCGCACGGGTTCCTCCTCGATCGTCCGTCGGCAGCCAGCCCGCCGACCAGCCATACGACGGACAGCCCCGCCCCACATCTACCACCCGCCCGAAAACAAGTCGCCACTATCTCGAACGCGACGAGCCGGCCGAGGTCGAACATGCGGTCACGCGCTCCCTCGGCCGGTGCGAGCCGAAACTGGTCGGCCGCGCTAGACCGGGCCGTCGGCTGGCCGGCTGATGCTGATGTCGTCGGCCCGTGGCGCTGGCTGGCCGGGGTCGCTGCCGAGCGCGATCTCGGTGTCGTAGCGGTGGGTGAGCCGGGCCTGCAGCAGGTCGATCACGTCGGCGACGTCGCCCCGGGCCGGAACCAGGGCCCGGGCGAGGGTCGTCTGGTCGGCGAAGGCACCGGGGCCGCGTTCGGTCATCGCCCCGACGATGGCAAGCACCGGCTCGTAAGCGGTCAGGGTGCTCCGCGTCCGCCAGGCGACCCGACCGTCGCCCTGGTGGTAGGTCTGGTCTGGCGACGACGCCCTCGAGCTGGGCCAGTAGTCGCCGGGGTAGCCCTCGGGTGGGCGGAGTGAACCGCCGGCCTGCCGGTCGAAGTAGAGCGCGGTGTACGGGCCGGGGTCGGCGAACGGATCGGCAACCGGGTCCAGGGTGGCCGCGTCGGCGAACCGCAGCTCATCGTTCTGGATGAAGCCGATGACGCCGTGGATGCCGACGGGGAACAGCGAGGGCGGGTCTGGGTACGCCCGGCTGTACCGGTTGACCGAGCGCTCCCGGATGAGGCTCCCGTCGATGACGCGCCAGCTGGTCAGGCCGTCGGAGACGATCCGGTCGGGGCCGGCGAAGACCGCTTCCTCCATGCGGCTGTTGTTGCCCGGTGCCGAGCGGGCGATCACGTTGCCGGCGCCGTCGAGCACCAGCGCGACGTACTGCCACCGCTCGTGCGGGTGTGGCAGGCAGATCAGGATCTGGCCGGTGTCAGCGTCACTGGCCTTCAGGAAGTCCTCCGCGGAGTAGGCGGGATCGCGGTCCTCGGACAGCCGGACGGCGCGCAGGCCGTCCGCATCCGCCGCGGTGCCGAAGATAAGCAGGTCCGGTGACAGCAGCGTGACGAACCCGTCCGGGGTGCGGAGCAGCCGGGCCGGCTGGTCGGCGGTACGCAGCACCCGCGGCCGCCGCCCCGGGACGTACCGCACCAGCCGGTACTTCGGCCGGCCGTTGCGCCGCCCCTCGGGGGAGCTCTGCACCGTCACGATCGACGTCCCGAGATGGAGCACGTCGACGACCCGATCGTCGCCTACCGGGTGCAGGGCGGCCGGCGTCTCCGCGCCGGTGCCGATCTCGATCAGCCCGGTCCGGCGATCGGCCAGGACGAGCCTCGATCCGTCCGGGGCGATCGACAGTGGCGGCGACACCGCCCAAAGCGGGTCGATGATGTGGCCCTGCGGGATCTCGTACGGCCGGTACCGGCGCAGCGACAGGATCGTGCGGTGGACCGAACCCGGATCGGCGGCCCGTAGCCGGCCGAACAGCTCGGCGGCGCCAGCCGGTTCCCACCCGACCATGCGCCGGCTGATGGTGATCGCGGTGTCCAGCGGGGCGTCGAGGACGTGGCCCCACAGCCGCGGCCAGTCCTCCGCCGCGACCAGCAGATCGACCAGTTCCTCGTCGTCGGCCCGCTCCGGCCGGTCCAGCCGGAACGGGGTTCCGGCGGCGGTCAGGCGGCGCAGCAGGTCGAAGTCGCCGGCCGCGACCAGGGCCTGCCGCAGCTCGAACCGCCGGTCCGGGTCAGCGGCCCGGTAGATCGTGGCCAGCAGCGTGCCGTCCGGGTCTGTGCCGCGGTAGGCGTCGATGTCGCCGAGCCGGAGGTGGAAGTTGGCCCGGCGGAGCGGGTCGGCGGGGGCCAGCCGGTGCGTTCGGCACCACCACGCCAGGTTGGGCTCGCGTGGCTCGGGGTCTTCCAGCGCGAGCTGGCAGACCCACTCGGTCAGGGCCGGGTCGGCGCGGGCGAGCAGGTAGCTGCGCGCGGCCGCGCCGAGCGGGTGACCGCCGTGCCTGGTCGTCGCCGCGATCAGCTCGTGCGCATCGGTCCAGGCGGTCGCTCCCGCCGGCAGGGCGTCCCGGCCCAGCGCCAGCAGGCTCAGGGTGTACGCCGGGTCGGTCAACGCCGGCCGGCCGGTGCCGGTCAACGTGGCGAGCAGGTACGGTGCGGCCCAGTTCGGCGGCAGGATCAGCTGCCAGGCCGCGTCGATCCGAACCGACCGGCGGAGCGGGTCGTCCGGCAGCAGGTCGCTGCGGACGCGCTTCCGGTCCCGGGCGACCAGCGCCGCCAACGCGCGCGCGGCGCGCACATCGTGCGAAACGTAGTGGCTCACCAGTTGGCGCCAGACCGTCATCCGCTCGATCGGCGCGACCCGTGTCCGCAGCACACCGCGGCGCAACCGGCGGACCCGCCACCTCGACAGCCGCACCGGCCGTCCGGTGCCGGTCACCGCGACGGCGCGGCCGAGGTTCGGCGGCCGGCCGGCGTACCTGGTGACCAGGCTCTCGGGCGATCAGGTTCAGCAACGCTGGCGGTCACCCGCCCCAGGCTAATGGGTGTCGTACCGCGGTGTTCGGCTCCGCGAGGGGGCGGGTCATTCGAGGGCGCGGCCGCCGTCGACGACGACGCGTTGGCCGGTGATGAAGCCGGCGGCCGGCGCGGCGAAGAAGCTGACGGCGTGGGCGACGTCGGCCGGCGTGCCCATCCGGCCCATCGGCACGCTCGCCCGGTAGCTGGCGAAGGTCTCGGCGGGCAGGTCGGCGTGCCGCTCGACCGGGATGAAGCCGGGCGCCACCGAGTTCACGGTGATGCCGTGCGGGGCGAGTTCCCGGGCCCAGCTCAGCGCGATGCCGATCTGGGCTGCCTTGGCCGTGACGTACGCGGACCGGCCGACCGGCGGCCGGAGCGCGACCTCGGTGTCGACGTGCACGATGCGGCCGTGGCCGCGGGCCCGCATCCGCGGCAGCACGGCGCGGCCCAGCAGGATCGGGCTCTTCACGAAGAACACGAGCTGGGCCAGGTGCTCGTCCCAGCCGGTGTCCTCGACCGGCGCGTCCGGCTGCGGGCCGGTCGCGTTGAGCACGAGCACCTCCAGCGGGCCGAGCCGGTCCTCCACCGCGGCCACCAGCCGTACGCTGCCGGCCTCGTCGGTGACGTCGGCCGGGAACGCCTCGGCCCGGCCGCCGGCCGCGCGGATGCCGGCGGCGACCCGGTCGAGCCGCGGGTCACCGGGCAGCCCGTTGACGGCGACGGCGAACCCGTCGGCGGCCAGCCGGGCCGCGATCACGGCGCCGAGGCCGCGGGAGCTTCCGGTCACCAGCGCCGCCGGTCGATCAGGGCCTGACATTTCCCGGATTCTGCCAGCCGCCCGGCGCGGCCTGCCGGCGCCGCCTGGCCGGTATCGGCCAGCGAGAGTCCGGGACGCCCGGCCGGTGGCGGATCGTGCCGGTGGGGGTGAGTATGGCGGTGTCTGATACCGGGGCGGCCTGACACCGGGAGGCGGCCTGACACCGGGAGGCGGCATGCGACGACTGGTTGCTCTTACCGGATGTGTGGCGGCGGTGCTGGTCACCACGTCGGCGCCGGCCGCTGCCGGCCCGCCGGCAGGCCAGCCGGCCGCGCGGGTCTGGGTGACGACGCCGGACGGAGCGCTGCGGCTGAGCGATGCCGGCGCGGTCGCCTTCCACCGCGGCGGTTCGGCCAACGTGACGATCTCGGTGGACCCGAGCCGGACGTACCAGCGGATGGACGGCTTCGGCGCGTCGATCACCGACTCCTCCGCCGCGGTACTGTCCACTTTGGACCGAGGCAGCCGGGACCGGGTGATGGCGGCGCTGTTCAGCCCGCGGTCCGGGGACGGGCTGAGCCTGCTGCGCCAGCCGATGGGCGCGTCCGACTTCGTCAGCGGCGACTTCTACACCTACGACGACCTGCCGCCCGGGCAGACCGACTACCCGATGGCGCGGTTCAGCATCGCGCCGGACCGGGCCCAGATCCTGCCGCTGCTGCGGCAGGCGCTGGCACTGAACCCGGCGTTGAAGGTGATCGCCACCCCGTGGAGCCCGCCGGCCTGGATGAAGACCAACCAGTCGCTGATCGGCGGCCGGCTGATCGACGATCCGGCGATCTACGCGGCGTACGCCCGGTACTTCGTCCGGTTCGTGCAGGCGTACGCCGCCGCCGGGGTGCCGATCTACGCGGTCACCCCGCAGAACGAGCCGCAGAACCGCAACCCCAGCGGCTACCCGGGCATGGACCTGCCGCTGGCGCAGGAGATCAAGCTGATCGAGGCGCTCGGCCCGGCGCTGCGCGCGGCGCGGCTGCCGACCAGGATCCTCGGCTACGACCACAACTGGTCCGAGCACCCGAACGACGTCGCGTCCACCCCGCCCGGCGAGGACCCGCAGACCGAATACCCGACCGATCTACTGCGCAGCCCGGCGGCCCGGTGGGTGGCCGGCATCGCCTACCACTGCTACAGCGGCGAGCCGAGCCGGCAGACCGAACTGCACGCGAAGTTCCCCGGCACCGGCATCTGGTTCACCGAGTGCTCCGGCTCGCACGGCCCGACCGACCCGCCGGCCCAGGTCTTCTCCGACACGCTGAAGTGGCATGCCCGCAACCTTGTCCTCGGCGTCACCCGCAACTGGGGGCAGACCGTCGTCAACTGGAACCTCGCGCTCGACCCGGCCGGCGGCCCGCACAACGGCGGCTGTGGCACCTGCAGCGGCGTGGTCACCGTCGGCCCCGGGCAGACCGTGACGGCCAACGCGGAGTACTACACGCTCGGGCACCTGAGCCGGTTCGTCCGGCCCGGCGCGGTCCGGATCGCCAGCACCTCGTTCGGCACCACCGGCTGGAACGGCCAGATCATGGACGCCGCCTTCCGCAACCCCGACGGCTCCACGGCGCTGGTCGTACACAACGAGAACGACGACCCGCGCACCTTCGCCGTCGCCGTCGGCGGCTGGTCGTTCGACTACACGCTGCCCGGCGGCGCGCTCGCCACCTTCACCTGGCCGGCCACCCGCGCCCTGGACAGCCGCCTCGACCTGCTCGACCTGACCGGCGCTACCGCGGCCGCGGACCCGGCCGCGCCGACCGACCCGTGCTGCTCGGCCGACCAGGCCGCCGGCGCCGTGGACGACGACGCGACCACCCGCTGGTCCACCGGGACGGCGCAGCAACCCGGCCAGTTCCTGCAGGTCGACCTGGGCCACCGGACGCAGCTGCGCCGGCTGGTGCTGGACACCGGAACAGCGACCGGCGACTACCCCCGCGGCTACGCGCTCTACCTCAGCGCCGACGGCCGGCACTGGGGACCGCCGGCGGCCACCGGCGCGGGCACCGGGCAGCTCACCGTCATCGACATCCAGGCCCGGTCGGCCCGCTACCTACGGGTCGTCTCGACCGCGACCGCACCATCCTGGTGGAGCGTCGCCGACCTGCGCGCCTACCAGTGACCGGGGCATGGTCGCCGCGGGCGGTACTGGACGAGCGGCGCGCCGAGGTGACCGCGCAGATCGAGGCGCTGTCCCGGGAGCTGGCCGGGATCATGGACTCCGCGCTGCTGACCGCCACCGATGACGAGCACGACCCGGAAGGCGCCACCCTGGCATTCGAACGCGCGCAGTGCGCGGCGCTGCTGAGCCAGGCCCGCGACCACCGCGCCGAGCTCGACCACGCGCTGCGCCGGCTGGCCGACGGCAGCTACGGCCGGTGCGAACGGTGCCGGCAGCCGATCGGCACGCCCCGCCTGACCGCCCGCCCGGCCGCCCGCACCTGCCTCGCCTGCACCCGCTGAGCTGGCAGCCGGCCCGCGCGCTGGGCGCCGGTGGCTCGGCCGGGTCAGGACCGGGCCGGTGCGGGTGGGGCGCGGCTGCCGGCGCGGCGGTCGCGGGCGAGCTCGAAGGCGGCGGGGATGGTCAGGGCGAAGCCGGCGCCGATCAGCGAGCCGCCGATCGAGTCCGACAGCCAGTGCGCGGCCAGGTAGGTCCGGCTCAGCGCGACGACCGCGGCCAGGGCGACGGCGACGGCCATCCAGTGCAGCCGGCGGCGCCCGGTGGACAGCGCCATCACGATGCCGATCGCGGTGATCGCGGACGCGACGGCGTGACCGGACGGGTACGACGCGCCGGACGTGGCGACCAGCGACCCCGGCGGCCGGGGCCGGTCGACGAGGCCCTTCACCGGGCCGATGCACGCCTCGCCGGCCAGCACGGTGGCCGCCCAGGCGGCGAGCGCGAGCCAGTGCCGGCGGGCCAGCAGCACCAGCGTCACCACGGCCCGGATCGGCCAGCCGACCGCGGCGCCGAACAGCGTGCTCAGCGCCGTGGAGATGGTGTCGAGCGGTGCCCAGCGCAGCTCGGCGACCAGCCGGTACCACCAGTCGTCGACCCGCTGCACGGCCGGCCGGGTGGCCGGCGCCGCCACCAGCACGCTGACCACGACGGCGAGGCCCAGCAGCACCAGGCCGGTCCGCAGCACCCGGCGGCGCAGCACCGCCAGCGGCGCCGGGACGTGGCCGGCGCCGGGCCCGGCCGCCGGCCCGGCGGCCGGCCCGGGCGGCGTCGTCATCAGCCGGACCGGGGGACCAGCGGGCTGTGCGGTGCGGTGCCGGCGGGACGGCGCCAGGACCGGTTGCGCCGCCAGAAGACGTAGCTGGCCAGGCCGAGCGGGATCGGCAGCACGTAGGTCAGCGCGCGGAACACCAGCACCGCGGCGGCCACCCCGGCCCGGTCGCCGCCGGCCGCGGAGAGTCCGGTGATCAGGGCGAGCTCCACCACGCCCAGCCCGCCCGGGGTGATCGGTATCGCGGTGAGCAGCCGGGCGAACGCGAAGACGGCGAGCACCTCGACCCAGCTCAGCTCCTGCTGCGAGACACCGACGTGGCGCAGTGCGAGCAGCAGCACGAGGAACAGCGACACGTGACTGACCAGCGTCGTCGCGGTGATCCAGTGCCAGCGCGCGCGCAGCAGCAGCACAGTGCGGTCGCGGAACTTCGCCGTCGCGTCCTCCCAGCCGTGCACCGGCCCGCGGCCGAGCACCCGGCGCAGCGCCGTGGCGACCCGACCGGCGGCCAGCCCGACCCGGACCGCGCTCTCCCGGCTGCGCAGCAGCAGCGCGAACACGGCGACGGCGGCGATCAGGGCGACCAGCCCGATCAGCCCGGCGATCAACCGGCCGGCGCTGGGGCCGCCCTGCAGCGCCAGGATGGCCAGCGCCAGCACCGGCATGCCCAGCTTCGCGAAGTTGTTCCACACGCCCGAGACCAGCACCGACACCGAGGTGCGGGACCGGGAGAAGCCCCAGGACGAGAACATCGCGTAGTTCAGCGCGATCCCGATCGCGCCGCCGCCCGGCACGGTGTTGGACACCGCGGTGCTCGCCTCGGTGGCCACGGCGGCCTGCCGGTAGGTCAGGCCGGGGGTGGCGGCGACGTTCACCAGCAGGTAGGTGCCGAGGTTCCAGACGGCGGCCAGGCCGAGCGTGGTCAGCTCCCGCCAGGTCATCGCGCGGATCGACGACCAGACCGCGGAGATGCTGGTGAACTGCGGCAGGAAGTACCAGAAGACGCCGACCACCAGGGCCACCGAGGCCAGCGCGGACAGCACCGGGCGGAGCAGCCGGCGGCCCCGCCGCGGCCGGGCCTGACCGCGGTCGCCAATCCCGTCCGCGACCACCGGCCCGGTCACCGGGCTGGTCGGGCCGGCTGCCGGTCCGCTTGCGGGGCTGGTCGCCGGGCCGGTCGCGGGGCCGGTCATCGCTCAGCCGCCGGCGGGTCCAGCCGGAGCCGGCCGTCGCTGGTGTCGTGCACCAGCCGGGCCAGCTCGGCCCGGCTGACGAAGCCGAGCGCCGCGGTGAGCGGCGCCACCGGCTGCGCCGCGCTCGCGCCGCGCAGGTCGAACCGGTACGTCACGCAGCCGCCGGCGAAGACGTAGTGCCGCTCGGCGCTGTACCCGGGGCTCACCCGCGCCGCGCCGTCGAACCGCCGGATGCCCGGTTCCGCGCCCGTCCCCTCGGTGCTGCCGGCGGTGTCACAGCTCGGCCGCAGCAGCACCACGAGCGCCCGCTGGCCGTCCGGGCCGGCGCTCAGCGCGAACGTGGCCGAGCCGTCCCTGGGCTTGAGCTCGTCGAAGGTCCACCCCACCGGGACCGCCCGGATACACGGCAGCCACCGCGCTGACGGCACCGCCTGCGCCATCACCACGACGCCGGCGCTGACCGTCCCCGGCCGCGGCGTGCACTGCGGCAGCCCGCCGGTGGTCACGCTCGCGTCGTCCGAGCAGCCGGCCAGCAGCGGCACCAGCACCACGGCAGCCACCACCAAGGCGGCCCCCGTCCGGCTCACAGTGCTCGATGGTTCGCCTCCGGGTCGCTCCGCTCCGCGGCGCCCCAGACGGCACCTGCGATGCTCACTCCGCCGTCGGCTCACAGTGGCCCCTGCAGCAGTTCGACGGCCACGGCCGCGGCGAGGGCGATCCCGGCGACGAACGCGGCCAGCAGGCCGACCCGGCGGGCGCTCCAGCGCTGGATGTGCACCGGTGGCAGCCGCACCGGCAGCAGCCCGGTGAACTCCGTGTGCAGGTCCCGGCCCTGCTGGCGGATCATCCGGCGCAGCTGCGAGGGCATGGTCAGGCCCCGGGTGGCCGCGAACGCCTCGGCGATCTCCTCGTCGGTGAACTGCCGGGCCGCCCGGTCGTAGACCCGCTGCGGGTCCGTGCGCAGCGCCAGGACCAGCAGCATGTTGCCCAGGTCGACGGCCTGCCGCCACGGGCTCGGCCGGACCTCGGCGAAGGCGGAGTCGATCAGCAGCACCCGCCCGTCCCGGACCAGCAGGTTCGCCGGCTTGATGTCGCGGTGCGCCAGCCCGGCCTCCCACATCCGCCGGACGATGGCCAGGCCCTGGTCGATGACCGCGTCGTCCACCTCGACCGCCTCGTCGCCGAGTTCCCGGGCACCGTCGAAGAACTCGGTGACCAGCAGGTACTCCCGCTCCGGCGTGATCTCGACGATGCCGTGCGGGGTGGGCACCGGCAGCGCGGCGGCGTACAGCAGCCGCAGCACGTAGTCCTCGTACTGGACCAGCCGGCGGACCGCGTTGAACGGCTTCTCGTCCTCCAGCCGGCCGTAGAGCAGCGTCCGGCCGAGCTTGTACCACCGGTCCGAGCGCAGGTGGGTGGTCGCGTACAGCTTGCAGAAGACGTAGCTGTCCGGGTCGCCCTTGACGGTGACCCGCAGCGGTGTCGACCCGCCGGAGCCGGCCAGGCCGAACGGCGTGACCGCGATGGCGACCAGGCCCAACTGGTCGTGCAGCGCGGCGACGATCGCCTCGCCGCGGCGGCCGCCGACGTCCAGGTGCGCCGCCCGGCCGCGGTGGTAGGAGACCGGGAACACGTCGTTCGGCACCAGCAGCCGCCAGAGCACCAGCGGGAAGCCCACCCCGACGACCACCGCGACGGCCAGGTCGGTCGGGTGGTCGACGCCCAGGTAGAGCCGGCCGAAGCAGACCAGCGCCAGCACCGCGGCGGCGGCCAGCTTGCCGCGCTCCCGCAGCCGGCCCGCGGGCACCATCGCGTACAGCACGTTCACCAGCGTGGCGGCGAGCACCGCGACCGGCCGGGACGGCATCGCGAAGCCCTGCCAGTGGCCGAGGATCTCCACGTTCAGCGGCCGGGGCCGCTGCGCCACCTGGGCGACCAGCGAGCAGACGGTGGTGACCAGCAGCATGGCGCCGATCCAGACGAACAGGTGCCGCCAGCGCCGCCACACCACCATCACGACCACGCTGGCCCACCAGGCACCGAGGATCACCGGGCCGACCGCCGCGTCGATGCCGCGGAACGTCGTGGTCAGCGCCGGCCCGCGCAGGCCGGCCAGGCCGGACAGCGCCCGGTCCTCGGCCACCTCGAGACGCAGCCCACCGCCGAAGACCAGCAGCGCGGTCCACCCGACCGCCACCGCACCGACGAGCACCAGCCAGTAGCGTCCAGAGGCGTTGAGCTGGCGGGGCAGCGGGGGCGGCTCGCCGGACGGGCGGCGCCGGCGCGGGAGGCGGACCGGAGCGGACGGCGGCCCGCGCGGGCCCGGCGGAGTCGGCGGGCCTGTCCCGGTCGGCGGGCCGGGCGGGGTCGGAACATCGGCGGAGAGCGCATCCGACCGGAACGCCATGGCCGCCTCCCGGCTGGTTACCGCGATGCTATCGGCCACACCGCCCCAGCAGGGGGTTTCGCCGGCCGGGCCCGGTGCCGGCCGGGCAGCTGGCCGGTTGTCGTCAGCTGCCCGGGAGGTCACGGCTGGCCGAAGTCGGGGTCGAACGGCTGCCGGTCGGACGGGCAGACGGTGCCGTGCGGCGGGGTCGCCAGCCGTACCAGGTAGCTGCCGATGGCGGTGCTGACGCAGGCGCTGGGGTCGGCGCGGTTGAGGTGGCCGTAGCCGTCGTGGATGAGCAGGACCGCGTTGCCCAGCCGCCGCTGCACCCGCTGGGCCGCGACCAGCGGCGTGTTCGGCTCGAAGCGCATGTTCACCAGCAGGATCGGGGTGCGGGTGACCGCGTTCCACGGGCCGGTGTAGCGGACCGCGCTGGGCGTCGGCCAGGACGCGCACGGAGCGCCGGTCAGCCAGCCGAACGGCAGCCCGCCGATCCGGCTGACCGCGGTGAGCCCGCGGACGACCCGCGGCCACTGCGCGGCGTCCTGCCGGGCCGGGGCGTCCGCGCAGGTCAGCGCGACGTTCTGCTCGAAGCCGAGGCGGAACTGGTCAGCGACGAGGGCGGCGGCGATGTCCTTGATCACTGACCCGTCACCCTGCATGCCGGACTCGAGCAGCTGCGCCGAGAGTGGCCAGTCGGCGGGATCCGACGGCACGTTGAACTTGATCAGAGCCAGCGCCTCGCCGTAGGTCAGCTGGCCCGGCGGGGTGGCGCCCGGGGCGGGCAGCGGCATGCGGCGCAGCCGGTCGAGCAGCCGGTGCACCCGCCGGGTGACCGACTCGCCGTGGCCGGCCAGCGCGCACCGGGCCGGGCCGGCAGCCTCGCACAGCTCCAGGAACTTGCCGAACACCAGGTCGGCGTCGGTCAGCCCGGCGGCCAGCGCCGCGGCCGTGCCGCCGTTGTAGTCGATCGGGTCGACCACGCCGTCCAGCGCCATCGCCCGCACCCGGCCCGGGAACATGTTCGCGTACGTCTGGCCCATCAGCGTCCCGTTGGACTCGCCCAGGAACGTCAGCTGCCGGTCGCCGACCAGCCGGCGCAGGTGGTCGACGTCCCGGACCTGGTCGGCGGTCGAGATGTGGGCGAGCAGGGCGCCGTTGCGGGCACCGCAGCGCCGCGCCAGCTCGACCGTCTTCGGCAGGTACCGGCGCTCGTCGGCGCGGGTGCTCGGCACGACCAGCGGGCCCCAGAAGGCGGCGCGCTGCGCGGCGTCGGCGAAGCAGCTCACCGGGGCGCTGTTGCCGCTGCCCCGCGGATCCCAGCCGACGATGTCGAACCGGCCTTCGGTGAGAGCGTCCAGCAGGTCGCCGCGGTCGGCGACGTCGGCCACCCCCGAGTCGCCGGGGCCGCCCGGATTGACCAGCAGCGACCCGATCCGCTGCCCGGGCCGGCTGGCCAGGTGCCGGATCACCGACAGGGCGATCGTCGCGCCGCCGGGCCGGGCCCAGTCCAGCGGCACCGGGACGGTCGCGCACTCCAGCCGCGGACCGCAGCCGACCCAGTCGACCCGGGACACCGGCGCGGCGGCCGCCGTGCCGGGCGTGGTGGCGGGCGCCAGGACCAGCGCCGCGAGGCAGCCGGCGGCCAGCCGGACGAGGCGGCGTCCACCGTACGCAACGCCGGGTGGCGGCGGCCTCAAGGACATCCGGGGCTCCTATCCAGGGCGAACCGGTGCTGCAGCCAGCCGATCGTCTCGGTGCGCCAGTGAAGCGCGGCGGCGCCGGGCCCGACAACGACCAATCCGAGCAGCCGTTATCTCCGCGGGTGATTACCATCCCCGGCTTTCCGGCCGTCGGCGGCCGCAAAGTCCCGAAAACGTGTTCAGGCCACGGATGTGCCATATCACTGGTTGACACCCTCATTGGGCGGTCTCTAAGCTTCGCGAAGCGAAATCGTTTTCGCTCATTTCGACCGAGCCCGAGACGAACGCGCGGCGGCCTGACCCGGCCGGGGCCCTGCCGGCACCCGGCGCCGAAGTGAGGTGCCGCATGCGACCAGGGTCGCTTCCCGCCGTGCTGGCCGGGGTCTCGCCGCCGGCCGGCGGCAACGCCGTCCGGCTCCCGCACAGGTGCGCCGTTATCGGCCGACGGTACCGCTTCGCCGCACACGACCGCATCGAGCTGATCTGACCCGACCGGGCGATGGCCGGCCGGCGCCCGCAGCGCGGTCAGCCCGCCTCGGAGCAACCAGTCGACCGTGAGGAGTCTCGACATGCGCCAGTGGATCTCCCGGCACCGGTCGGCCGTGCTGGCCGGCGTGCCGCTCGCGCTAGCGACCGTACTGGTCGTACCGCGGTCGGCACCGCCCGCGGCGGCCGCGGTGAAGACCGTCTACATCCCGGCCCGCTGGGCGAGCACCGGCGAGGTGCCGTGGGTGCAGCAGCGGACGAAGGAGTCGGCGAACTTCATCCTGCTGTGGGGCGACCTGGCCGGCACCGACCCGAAGACCGCGCCGGCCCAGTACCGGTTCGACCCGGACAACGTGCTCAGCCAACTCGAGTCGCTGTACTCGTTCTACGTCAACACGATGCGGTTCACCCCGGAGACCGGGCTGCTCGCCCAGTTCAAGATCGACGTGATCGTCACGGGCGGCTGGTCGACCAGGCCCCAGCTGAACGCCTGGGCCACCGGCGGGTCCACCGACAACAAGGTCGGCGTGATCAACATCGCGCCCGGGGCGGCCCTGCCCGGCTCCTGGGGGCTGGCCCACGAGCTGGGACACGTGTTCCAGAACTACACGTTCCTCGGCCGGTCGGGGGTGGGGCTGACCGACCCGTCGGCCGGCACGTTCTGGGAGACCAGCGCGGAGTTCATGGCGATGCAGGCGTTGCCGACGACCGCGGCCGGTGACCTGACCCGGTTCATCCGCACCGAGAACCTGTACTGGTCCAGCAGCCGGCACCACTACGGCAACTGGATGCTGATGCAGTACATCAAGGACCGCGACGGGCTGGCGATGTTCAACCGGATCTGGAACGAGGCCCGCAGCAACGAGCACCCGCTCGAGGTGTACCGCCGGATCACCGGGATCACCCAGGCCGAGCTGAACCGGCGGGTCGGCGAGTACGCCCAGCACAACGTGACGTGGGACTACAGCAACCGGGCCACCGTGATGCCGTTCATCAACCAGCTCTACCCGTTCGTGACCGCGTACAACGGCGTGACGGTGGAGGCGGTCAACCAGGCCGCCGGCCACTACCGGATCTCCGACGCGCTGGCCCCGTCGGACTACGGCTACAACAAGATCCGACTGGTGTCGACTGTGGACGGCGGGCTGATCCGGCTGCACCTGAAGGGGCACGCCGAGACCGGGGCGTCCGGCTGGACGTACGGCTTCGTCGCGGTGCGGAACGGGACGCCCCGGTACGGGCCGCTGTCCCAGGCGACCAACGGCGAGCTGACCTTCCAGACCCAACCCGGCGAGCGGGACGTCTACCTGGTGGTCACCGCGACGCCGACCGCGGTGCCGCACTACGCCTTCCTGGACGGCTACCCGCGCAACCGCCGGTTCCCGTACGAGTTCCGGATCGACGGCGCGATCCCGTCCGGCTTCGAGCCCGGCTTCGTCAAGCCGCCGGCGCCCGGCAACGGCCACTGGCACAGCAACGGCGGCGGCTGGGTGGACAACCGGGCGAACGTCGCCGCCAGCGCCTTCGTCGGCCCCCGCGCCGCGGTCTTCGGCAACAGCACGGTCAGCGGCAACGCCCGCATCGAAGACCTCGCCTGGGTGAACAGCGGCGCCACCGTCACCGGCAACGCGGTCGTCAAGGGCAGCGCGCTGGTGCAGGGCGGCTCGAACCTGTCCGGCAATATCGTGATCGGCGGCGACGCCGAGCCGTCGACCGCGTGCGGCACCGGCACCTACCTGATGTTCTCGGACACCCGCCGCTGCGACAGCGGCCCCGGCGAGGCCGACGTCAACCCGGCGCACGGCACCTTCACCGACGCCGAACTGGCCATCACCGGCACCACCACGCCACCCACCAACCCACCCACCACCACCCCGGCCCCGCCGACCACCACGCCGCCGCCGGCCGGGACCGGCTGCACCGCCACCTACGCGGTGACCAGCCAGTGGCCGGACGGCTTCCAGGCCGACGTGACGGTCCGGGCCGGCAGCGCGCCGATCACCGGCTGGACCGTGCGGTGGACGTTCCCGGCCGGGACCGTCACCCAGTCCTGGAACACCGTGCTGACCCTGAACGGCTCGGCGGTGACCGCCGCCAACGTCGACCACAACGGCAGCCTGGCCGCGGGAGCCAGCACCACGTTCGGATTCATCGGGTCGGCACCGGCCGCGACCGCCAACCCGACCCCGACCTGCACCGCGCGCTAGCCGGACCGACCGGGATCTCGCCGGCGGGGCCGTTCCCGGCCCCGCCGGTGGCCCGGCTCCCGACCCCGCCGGCGGGGCCTGGTTCCCGGCTCCGCCGGTGGCCTGGTTTCCGGCCCCGCCGGTGGCCTGTCTAGGGCGTGGCCGTCGTACTTGCCGAGGCCGTCGGCGTGGACCCGTCGACCCGGTCGATGAGGTCGAGGTCGATGGCCCACTGGCCCGCGCAGCCGCCCCGGCGCACCCGCGCCTGGCCGGCGGCCAGCGACCCGGTGGTGAAGAAGACCTCCGCCTCGTCCTCTTCGCTGTCCATCCCACCCGGGCGGTAGCCGGCGGCGGTCACCGCATCCTGGATCAGCACGGTGACCTCGTCGAGCGGCTTGGTCGTGACCGCCTGCACCTTGAGGTGACCCGCGGTGGTCGCGACGTGCGTGACCGTTCCGACCTTGTCGAAGGACATCCCGGCCGGCATGAGCGCCGTCTCGGCCGCCGGTGCCGGGCTCGGGGCCGGACACGCGGCATCCGCCTTGCCCCCCTCGGCCTTGTCTTCGGAGCCGCCTGAGCACCCGGCCAGAACGACCGACAACGCCGCCGCCGCGGCCGTCACGAGCGCCCAGGACCGCGGCGACGATCCGGGGCGGACGCTGCCATGTTCGACCATGCCGGCATTCTAGGTGTGTCCTCGCCCGCATCCGCCGCAGAACTGATGATCTCGACTTCCCGGGTGTATTTTTGCTCCGCGGCGCGGTGCACGTCAGAGGCGTGTTGGCACGCGCGATGTGGGCGTGCCGGCGCCCAGCCTGACCTGGAGGCACGCGTGGCGATGCGCGGAAGAACCCCCGCCCCGATCCTGGCCGCGACGGCCCTCACCCTCCTGCTGGGTGCCAGTACCGCCTCGGTCACCGGCGCCGAGCGCCACGGCGCCCAGCAGGCACCGCCCCGGTCGGCCGCCAAGGCGGACCCGGTGGGCGCCGAGGAATGGCTGTACCGCCAGCGGGCCAACCCCGACGGCTCCATCCCGGACGCCGCCGTCACCGAGGCGATCGTGCAGTCCGAGGCGTTGGGCGCGGCGAGCCTGAGCTCGCCGCACACCAAGCTGGTGTGGTCCCAACTCGGCCCGAGCAACATCGGTGGCCGCGTCCGTGACATCGCCGCCGACCCCACCACCAGGGACGTCGCCTACATCGCCACCGGCACCGGCGGCCTCTGGCGGACGGCCGACGGCGGCCAGACCTTCACCAGCGCGTGGAACGACCAACTGCCCCAGTCGATGGGTGCCGTCGCGGTCGACTCCCGGGGCGTCGTCTGGGCCGGCACCGGCGAGCCGGACCACGGTGGCGGCTCGGCGTACTACGGCAAGGGCGTCTACAAGTCGACCGACGACGGCGCGACGTGGACCAGCATGGGCCTGGTGGACGGCGACACGATCGGCCAGATCGTGATCGACCCGCGCGACGACGACCGGGTGTTCGTCGCCGTGATGGGCGCGCTGCACGACACCGAGCCGACCCGCGGCCTGTTCCTGACCGAGGACGGCGGGGCCAGCTGGACCCGGGTCATCGTCCCGGACAGCGCCTCCACCGGTGCGATCGACGTGAGCATCGACAAGGCCAACCCCGACATCATGCTCGCCACCACCTGGGACAAGATCCGGGACGAGAAGTCGCGCATCTACGGCAAGAACTCGTTCCTCTACCGCTCCACCGACGGCGGCCGCACCTGGGCGAACATCCAGCAGGCGCCGCTGCCGCAGAGCCAGGACATCGAGGGGCGGCCGGTCACCGAGACCTACGTCGGCCGGATGGGCGTCGACTTCAGCGACACCGACCCGAACCGCGCGTACCTGATCACCAGCGCGGCCGGCGGCAACTTCAACGGCTTCTTCACCAGCGCGGACGCCGGCGCCACCTGGACCGCGGTCGGGCCCACCACCGGCGGCACCCTGCAGAGCATCAGCGGCGGGTTCGCCTGGTGGTTCGGCCGCGTCTACGTCGACCCGGCCGACCCGCAGCACGTCTTCGTCGCCGGCGTCAGCCTCGCCGAGAGCCGCGACGGCGGCCGCACCTGGACGACGACGAACGCCCCGCACGCCGACCAGCACGGCCTGGAGTGGGACCCGTTCACGCCCGGCAAGGTGTACCTCGGCAACGACGGCGGCCTGTACTGGTCGACCGAGAACGGCGCGGCGCGCGGCCTGTGGGCCAAGACCCCCCGGCTGCCGGTGACCCAGTTCTACGCGCTGGACGTCTCGGTCCAGAACGGCGCGCGGCTGAACGCCGGCGCCCAGGACAACGGCTCGCTGAAGTCGTGGGCCGCCGACAACAGCGTCAACGGTGACTGGTTCGGCTTCGTCGGCGGCGACGGGATGATGAACCGGATCGACCCGACGAACGACCGGAAGTACTACGGCTGCTCGCAGAACGGCGGCTGCCGCGGCTTCGTCGACGGCGTCGGCTTCACCATGACGATCCCCGGCCTGCGCAAGAACTGGGTGGCCCCGCTCGAGTTCGGCGCCGACCCGCGCTTCATCTTCGGCGGCAGCGAATTCGTCAGCCGGATGAACACCGACGCCGGCCAGCGGGTGTGGCAGCAGATCAGCCCGGACCTCACCGAGGGCACCGAACCCCGCGCGCCCGGCTTCGGCACCATCACCGCCCTGGGGACGACCCCGGCCGATCCGAACCTGGTCTACGCCGGCACCGACAGCGGCCTGGTCTGGGTCAGCCGCAACGCGATGGCCGCCCCCGACCAGGTGACCTGGGAGAAACTGCAGAGCCCGGTCTTCCCGGGCCGCTGGGTCACCCGCGTCACCGTCGACCCGCAGGACCCGAAGGTGGCCTGGGCCAGCTTCTCCGGCTGGCGCTCCGGCGAGGCCTACCCGCACCTGGTCATGACCAGCGACGGCGGCCGAACCTGGGTCGACATCGTCGGCAAGCGGCTGCCGCAGGCGCCCGTCAACGATGTCCTCCGGCACCCGACGAAGAAGGGCTGGCTGTTCGTCGCCACCGACGTCGGCGTCTTCCGCACCACCAACCTCGGCAAGACGTGGATCAAGGTCGGGGTGAACCTCCCGCTGGTGCCGATCAATGACATCGACATCCCGGCCGGCAGCGAGACGCTCTACGCCGCGACCTACGGCCGCAGCATCTGGACGACCTCGCTGGTCGACGCGCTCTGAGCGGAGCGGGGCGCAGCGGCGTCTGGACTGAGGCAACGCGCCGACGAAGTCGTTGCGCGGTGCCGAGGGAAGACGCCGCGTCTGGCGCTCCGCGCAGCGAACGGCTAGCACTGTGAGCCGACCGGGGGCCGGACGGCGGGTCAGCCGCTCGGCAGCCGGACGGTCGGTGCCGGCACGATGCGCCGGGTCAGCCGCCACCAGATCCCGGTCTGCAGCACGGCGAGGGTGAGGGTGAACGGCAGCAGGGTCCAGATGCCGGCCCGTTGCGTGATCGCGCCGGCCGACCAGGGGAACACCGCCCCGCCCAGCAACGACACCCCGTTGATCAGGCCGATGGCGGTGGGCACCAGCCGCGCCGCGGTCAACTGCGGTACCAGCGCCATGGCGGTCGGGAAGAGCGGTCCGAGGAAGAAGCCGAGCAGGACGAAGCCGGCGCTGGCCACCGCGGCGGCCGGTGCCAGCCAGATCAGCGTGGTACTGGCCGTGACGCCGGCCATGCAGCCGAAGGAGGTGCCGGCCGCGGGCACCCGGAACCGGGCGGCGACCGGGCTGATCAGGAACCGGCCGGCGGTCAGGCCGAGCCAGTAGCCGCTGATGCTGTACCCGGCCAGCACGGCCGGCTGCTGGTACTCCTCGACCAGGAAGGTGTACCCCCAGTTGCCCACGCTGATCTCGAGCCCCACGTAGACGGCGAGGAACAGGGCGGCCAGCCAGACCGCCGGCTGCCGCACCGCCGGGCCGAACAGGCCGCCGGCGGGCGCCGGCGGGCCGGCCTGCTCGCGGCCAGGGTCGGCGGCGTCCCCGCGGTCCGGGCCGGGGTGTGCCGGGTAGGCCAGCAGGAAGCCGCCGACCAGCGGGACGCAGGCTGCCGCGAGCAGCAGCCAGACCGCCGTCCAGGGCAGCGAGCGCAGCAGCCACGCGGCCAGCGCCGGCCCGACCAGCGCGCCGACACCGAAGAACGCGTGCAACCGGTTGAGCCGGCTCGCCGCCGCCGGCAACCCGCTGAGGTAGGCGTTGAGGGCCGACTCCAGCATCCCGATCCCGCCGCCGGCCAGCACCTGCACGGCCACCAACGCCGCAAACGGCGGGCGGGCCGCCGAGTACAGGCTGGCGACCAGGAACGCGCCGCCGCCGCCGGCCAGCGCGGCCCGCATGCCGAACCGGTGGATCACCCCGCCGGCGCCGGCCCCGGCCAGCATGAACCCGGCTGAGAAGGTGAAGAACATGATCCCGATCGTGGCCCGGCTGACCCCGTAGTCACGGATCTGTGCCGGCAGCAGCACCCCGCCGACACCGGCGGTGACCCCGATCAGCACGAACGCGGCATAGGCCAGCAGGACCGGCCGGCGCAGCCCCGGACCGGCCACCGACCGCCCCATCCGCCGCGCAGCCTCCAGTCGCAGCCCGGACCAACCGGGCCACCCCGGACAATAGTCCTGGCACCCCCGGGCAGACTTCGGTGCAGCCGCGGCACCGCCCAACCTCCGCGCCTGCGGGCGGGCAGGTCAGGCCCGCCGCTGACCAGCGGCTCGGCTGGTCCCACGGCCACCCGACCCGGCGCCCAGCCGGGCGGGCCGCGCCGGCGCCGGGCTCCGGGCGGTTGCGCCGGCCCATACCGTGGTACCCGGCGGTCGAGCGACGGGAGTGCGGTGCAGGCGGGCGCGGAGGTCGTCGAGTTTCGGGTGCTGGGGCCGTTCGAGGTTCAGCTCGGTGGCCGGCTGCTGGAGCTCGGTGGCCCGCGGCTACGGGCGGTACTGGCGCTGCTGGTCGCCGATGCCGGCCGGGTGGTGAGCCTCGCCGCGTTGGTGGACGGCATCTGGGGCGAGCAGGCTCCGCCGGACGCCGAGCGCACCATGCGCAGCTACGTTTCCCGGCTGCGCGCCGCCCTGGCCACGCCCGGCGGCGGCGAGGCCGGCCAACTGCTGATGACCCGGCCGCCGGGATACCTGCTGCACCCGGACCCGTACGCGGTCGACGCCGACCGGTTCGAACGGCTCGCGGCGAGCGGGCGGCAGGCGCTGGCCTCCGGACAGCCGGCGGTCGCCGCCGAGCAGTTGACCGCGGCGCTCGCGCTGTGGCGCGGCGATCCGTACGCCGAGTTCGGCCACATCGGCGCCCTGCAGGCCGAACGCGGCCGGCTGGAGCAGCTGCGGCTGGCCGTGCTGCAGGACCGGATCGAGGCGGACCTGTCCCGCGGGCTGGGCGGCCGGCTCGTCGCCGAACTGGAGACGTTGACCGGGCAGCATCCCGGCCACGAGCGGCTGTGGGCCCAGCTGATGACCGCCCTGTACCAGGCCGGCCAGCAGGCCGCGGCCCTGCAGGCGTTCAGCCGGGCCCGCGCCAGCCTGGTCGACCAGGCCGGGGTGGAGCCGTCGCCGATGTTGATCGAGATCCACCGCCGGGTGCTGGCCCAGGACCCGCGCCTGCTCGGCGCCCCTACCACCGCGCCCGCCACCACCGGCAGCGTCCGGCCGGCGCAGCTGCCACCGGCGGTACCCGCCTTCGCCGGCCGGCACAGCGAGCTGGCCGCGCTGGACGCGGTGCTGTCGGACCCCGGTTCGCAGCCGCCGACCGCGGTGATCTCCGCGGTCTCGGGCACCGCCGGCGTCGGCAAGACCGCGCTGGTCGTGTACTGGGCGCACCGGGTCGCGGCCCGGTTCCCGGACGGGCAGCTGTACGTCAACCTGCGCGGGTTCGATCCGGACGGGCAGCCGGTCGCCGTGGGCGAGGCGGTTCGCGGCTTCCTGGACGCGCTGGGTGTCCCGGCCGGGCGGATCCCGGTCGGCGTGGACGCCCAGATCGGGCTGTACCGCAGCACCGTGGCCGGCAAGCGGCTGCTGGTGGTGCTGGACAACGCCCGCGACGCCGAACAGGTCCGGCCGCTGCTGCCCGGCACCACGACCGCGATGGTGGTGGTCACCAGCCGCGACCGGCTCGTGTCGCTGGTCGCCGCCGACGGCGCCCGCCCCGTCATCCTGGATGTCCTGACCCCGGAGCAGGCGCGCGAGCTGCTCGGCCGCCGGCTGGCCGGGGCCCGGCTGGCCGCCGAGCCGGCCGCGGTCGCGGAGATCATCACCAGCTGCGCCGGCCTGCCGCTGGCGCTGGCGATCGCCGCGGCCCGCGCGGCCACCCACCCGCACCTCCCGCTGGCCGCCCTGGCCGGTGAGCTCGGCCAGACCCGGGACCGGCTCGACGCGCTCAGCGGCGGCGACGCCGGCAGTGACGTCCGGGCCGTGTTCTCGTGGTCGCACCAGGCGCTCAGCCCGGCGGCGGCCCGGCTGTTCGCCCTGCTCGGCCTCTACCCGGGCCCGGACATCGCCGCCCCGGCCGTGGCCAGCCTGGCCGGCACGGGCCGGCCCGAGGCCCGCCGGCTGCTGGCCGAGCTCACCCGCGCCAGCCTGCTGACCGAGCACACGCCGGGCCGGTACGCCTACCACGACCTGCTGCACGCCTACGCCGCCGACCTCGCCCACGGCCCGGACCTCGCGGCGCAGCGCACCGCCGCGGTCGAACGGCTGCTGGACCACTACCTGCACACCGCCCAGGCGGCCAACCGGCTGCTGGACCGGGCCCGCGACCCCAGCCCGCTGCCGCCGGGGCCGCCGGCCGCCGGCACCGCCCCGGAACACCTCCCCGACCGCCAGCGGGCCATGGCCTGGCTGAGCACCGAGCACCCGGCCCTGCTCGGCGCGCTCCGGCTCGCCGCCGACACCGGGTTCGACACCCGGGCCTGGCAGCTGGCCTGGGCCCTGGCCACCTTCCTCGACCGGCAGGGGCACTGGCACGACCTGGTCAGCAGCTGGCACACCGCGCTGGCCGCGGCCGAACGCCTCGACCACCCGGCCGCGCAGGCCTGCGCCCACCACTTCGTCGCCCGCGCCTACGCCCTGCTCGATGCCCGCGACGACGCCCACACCCACCTGCAGCAGGGCCTTCGTCTGTACGCCCAGGCCGGCGACCGGGTCGGTGAGGCCAACGTGCACCTGGGCCTCGCCTACCTCGCCGAACGGTTCGACCGCCGCACCGAGGCCCTCGACCACGCCCGCCGCGCCTTCGCCTGCTACCAGGCCGCCGACCACCGCCGCGGGCAGGCCAACGCGCTGAACACCATCGGCTGGTACCAGACCCAATTCGGCGACCATGCCCAGGCCGTCACCTCCTGCCAGCGGGCGCTCACCCTGTTCCAGGAGGACGGCGACCGCGACGGGGAGGCCGCCACCTGGGACACCCTCGGCTACGCCCAGCATCACCTCGCCCGGTACGCCGAAGCCAGCGACAGCTACCAGCACGCCCTCGAGCTGTTCCGCGACCTCGGTGACCGGTACTACGAAGCCGACACGCTGACGCACCTCGGCGATACCCAGGCGGCCGCCGGCGACAGCGCCGCCGCCCGCGACACCTGGCAGCACGCGCTCGCGATCATGACCGCGCTGCACCATCCCGACGCCGATCACCTGCGCGCCAGGCTCAACCCCGTCGCCGCCACGAGCACCGGGACCGCGCCCACGCCCGCATGATCCGGCGAGCTGGCTCCCCGGTGCGATCGACGGTGTAGAAACAGTGCGTGCCGGCACAGTCCCGACGGTCGCGCGGCGGTTCGTCGCGGCTGCTCCTCCGCCTCGCTGCGGCCGTGCTCGGCGTCGTCCTGCTCGGCGTGCTGGCGCTGTGGGCGGTACCCGCGCTGCTGACCCGCCAGCCGTCGGCCGGAATGACCTCCGCCGAGCGGCTGAAAGCGGCCAACGACGTACGGACGCCGGTGATCGCCTTCCTGCTGGCCATCGGTGCCGCCGCGACGTCCGTGTTCACCGCCCGCTCGTATGTCCTCAACCGCGAGGGGCATGTCACCGACCGCTACACCAAGGCCGTCAGCCAGCTGGGTGATCCCCAGTCGTCGGTCCGGGTCGGCGGCCTCTACGCCCTGGAACGGATCGGGCACGACTCCGCCAAGGACCGCACGACCATCGTCTACGTACTCGGGGTGTTCATCCGCGAGCACTCCAAAGACCCCCCGCGGCGGCCCGACGACGAGCTGCCCGAAGACGTCTACGCCGCCATCCGGATCGCCGCCAGACTGCTCCGCCGGTCCGACGCCATCCTGCACCTCCGCGGCGCCGACCTGCACAACACCGACCTGTCCTTCCTGCGCTCGGACCAGGTCCGGCTCGATGGAGCCGACCTCACCGGGGCCCGGCCACCCACCGACCCCCGGTAGGGTCGCCGATCTCGGACGGCTCAGCCGATCGTGACCGCCGCAGGGAGGTAGTCGATGCCGGCCCAGGATCAGTATGTGCTGCAGCCCATCGGCTGGGTGGAGTCGCCGCTGACGGATCGTGCGGCGGCTCCCAAGCAGGGCGACGAGGGATCGCCGGACGCGTGGCTGGTGTTCCAGCCCGCCGTCCGCGCGGGCCTGCGCGACCTTCGGGTCGGCACCGACGTCATCGTGTTGACCTGGCTGGACCGGGCCGACCGCGACGTGCTCGTGGTCCGCCCGCGCGGGGACGCCGCCCGGCCGCTGACCGGCGTGTTCAGCACCCGCTCGCCGGACCGACCCAACCCGGTCGGGCTGCACCGGGTAACGATCACGTCCATAGTGGACACCCGGGTCGGCGTCCGGCACCTGGAGGCGCTCGACCGGACACCCATCCTCGACGTGAAACCGGTGCTGGACGCGGGCGCGGAACGGTGACCGGCAACGGGTCGCTGCCCCGCCGGGCCGGCTCAGCCGGCTGGCAGCCAGGTGACGGGCCGGCTCAGCTGGCTGGCAGTGGGGTGAACGGCTCGCCCAGGTGGGCGCTGGCCAGCAGCGGACCGGGCCGCCCGGCGAGGTCGGCCAGGGTGCCGACCCGGGTGATCCGGGCCTGCGCCGGATCGCTCTCGTTGGCGTACGGCAGGTCCGGGTAGATCAGTTGCAGCGTGTGCACCAGCAGGTCACCGGTGAACAGCACGGTCTCGTCCTCGGCGGTCAACAGCACCGACTGGTGACCCGGCGTGTGTCCGGGCGTGGGAACGACCCGCAGCCCGGCCGCAACCGCGCTCTCACCGTCCACAGCGGACAGTTGATCGGTGGCCCGCAGCGGTGCGAGCAACCAGTCCGCCAGCCGGGGGCTGGTCGCCTCGATCGCGTCGATCTCAGCCTGCTGCAGTAGGTAGCGGGCGTTGCGGAAGTACGCCGCCTCCGGCGCCTCCGCCGGTCCGCGCACCGCCCAGCCGACATGGTCGGTGTGCATGTGGGTGAGCACGACGCTGCTCACCTCGTCGGGGTGGATGCCGGCGGCGGCCAACTCCTCCGGCAGCCGGCCGGGCACCGGCGCCCAGGACGCGGCCGGTGACCCGGCCGGCCCGATACCGGTGTCGATCAGCACCACCCGGCCGGCGTCGGGGCCGTCCTCGACGCGCACCGCGAAGCAACGGAACGGCAGCCACCAGCTCCCGTCCCGCAGCGCGGCCGGGTCGACCGCGTCGGCATGCCGCAACTGCTCCTCGGTGACGCCGGCGAACGCGTCGGCGCGGGCCCGGTAGAACGGCCCGGCCGCGTCCAGCAGCGCGGTGACCGTCAGGCCGCCGAGGGCCGTCCGCACCGACCGACGAGTCATGGCCGGCAGCCTAACCCAGGGCCATCCCGGGACGCGGACGTCGAACGACCGCAGGGCGGCCGGTCACCGGACCCGGATCAGGTGGATGGGTGGTGGAAGTAGTGGCCCTTGTCGAGGTCGTCGATGAGCCCGGGTTGGGTGGGGTGCCACCCAAGCAGGTCGCGGGTCAGCGTGCTGGCGGCCGGGCTGTCGGTGGCGATGAAACCGCCCAACCAGCCGAAGTGCCCGGCTGCGTCCGCGGGAGCGATGGAGACCACCGGCAGGTCGAGATGCCGTCCGAACACCTCGGCGACCGCGCGGATCGGCACGCCTTCGTCGGCGACCGCGTGCAGCGTCGATCCGGCCGGGGCCTGCTCCAGCGCCAGCCGGAACAGGTGCGCGGCATCGAGGCGGTGCGCGGCGGGCCACCGGTTGGAACCGTCGCCGACGTAGCCAGCGACGCCCTTGTCCCGGGCGATGCCGACCAGGGCCGCCATGAAGCCGGTGTCTCCTTCGCCATGCACCGTCGGCGGGAGCCGCACGACGGACGAGCGGACCTGGCGGGCAGCGAGGGCGAGCGTCAGCTGCGCGGTGCCCAGCCGGGTCCGCGCGCCGCCGATCAGCGGCGTCGCAGCCGGGTCGGGATCATGCCCGTCCCGTTCGGTCGCCACCCGCCCCGGGGTGAGGCCGAGCGTCCCGGAGGCGAGGACGAACGGTCGATCGGAACCCGCGAGCTCCGCGCCGATTGTCTCGACCGCCCGGCGGTCGGCGTCGGCAGCGCCCTGGAAGTCTCCCGAGAAGGCGATGTCGTGCTTGAACGCGAGGTGGATCACGCCATCCGACCCGGCCGCCGCACTCCGGAGGCTGTCGAGATCGTCAAGAGTGCCGCGCCGCACCTGCGCCCCGGCCGCGGCCAGGGCAGCGGCTGAGGAGTCGGAGCGGGCGAGCCCGGTTACCTGGTGGCCGGCCCCGATGAGTTCGGGAACGACGGCGGAGCCGATCCAGCCGGACGCGCCGGTGACGAAAATGCGCATGCGAACCTCCAGGTGGTCGAGTTTCGTGGGCACCGGGGCTACCCCGGACACTGCGATGTCAGTCGCTGTCATCAGCGTACACACGTGATGACAGCCACTGCCATCACGTACGATCGCGGCATGGGCCGATGGGAGCCGAACCCGCGCGGTCGGCTCGAGCAGGCGGCGCTGGAGCTCTACCTGGAGCGCGGGTTCGAACAGGCCACGGTCGCCGAGATCGCCAAGCGGGCCGGGCTCACCGAGCGGACGTTCTTCCGGCACTTCGCCGACAAGCGCGAAGTCCTGTTCTGGGGGCAGGGCGCACTGCAGGAGCTCCTCGTGACTGCTATCGGGAGCGCGCCTGACTCCGCGGCCCCGATCGACGTGGTCGCCGCGGCCCTGGAGGCGGCCGGGGCGCTGTTGCAGCAGCGCCGCGAGCACGCCCGGCGCCGGCAGACCGTCATTGCCGCGAATGCGGAGCTGCGCGAGCGCGAGCTGATCAAGCTCGCGTCGCTGGCCGCGGCGATCGCCGGCGCGTTGCGCCGGCGCGGCGTCAGCGACCTGGCCGCGAGCCTGACGGCCGAGGCGGGCATCGCCGTCTTCAAGATCGCGTTCGAGCGCTGGACCAGCGAGACCGGCCAGCCGGACCTGCCCCAGCTCATCCGGGAGTCGCTCGACGAGCTGAAAGCCGTGACCGCGGGCGACTGAGCACCGGCGGCCGGCCGAGCGGCTACGGCGGAATCGGGCTGTTGACCCCAGGCCGGTGCGTGCCGGACAGCCGGTCGGGAACCTGGGCGATCAGCTCGACGTGGCCCAGAAGTGCCGTATGGTGCACGAATGCAGTGGGGTGCCGCGCGGCGAGTGCGGCCGGGGCGGGTGGCCGTCGTGATCGGGCTGGTATTCGCCGCAGGCTGCGGCGGATCGCCCGCACCGGGTGCGGCGGGTTCACCGCCGACTGTGGAGCCGGTCGCGGCGTGCGTGACGCCGGAAGAACAGCAGGCCGGCGGCATGCAGCTCACCGTTTCCGCGAGCGCGACCGCGGCCGCGCTGGTACTCGGGTCGGGCAGCACCGGGCTGGTTCTGGCGAACCAGGTTGACACCGACATGTGCGACTGGAAGCCGCTCGCGTCGGTATGGGCCGAGCACGGCTACCGCGTACTGATCTTCAACTACTCCACTGCCCTGGCGGATCAGGACGTCCTCGCCGCGGCCGCCGAACTGCGCCGGCGCGGGTCCAGCCGGGTCTTCCTGATCGGCGCGTCGATGGGCGGGACCGCCGTGCTGGCCGCCGCGGCAGCGGCGCAGCCGCCGGTGGCCGGCGTGATCAGCCTCTCCGGCCCGGCCTCGTTCGCCGGCGTGGACGCGAGCGGAGCCATGCGCAAGCTGGCCGTCCCGGCGCTGTTCCTGGTCGGCGAGTTCGACGAACCGTTCATCGGCGACGCCAAGACCCTGTACGCGGCCTGCGCGGCGAAGGACAAGAAGCTGGAGATCCTGCCGAACCGCAACCACGGGACCGCGTTGATAGACGACCGGGTCGACCGGCAGATCCAGACCTTCCTCACCCAGCACTGACAGCGTCAGCGCCCGGCCACGGGCCGGCTTGTACCCGATCCCCGAACGTCCCGACCCCGCCGACCTACGCGACGAGCGGTCGCGGACCCGAATGCCCGGTACCCGCACTAGCTCGGGTGGATCGCGGCAGCGGCTCGGACGCCGCCGGGCAGGGCGGACCACTCCCCCGAGGCGCTGCCCGGCGTCGCCGCCGCGGTGCCCTGGGCGGCGCACGGACGCGGGTCCCGCGCCGTCGGGACTGACGACCCTGTTCAGTCCAGCCGGAGGTAGGCACGGTGGGTGCGGGCCGTTGTCCAGCCGGCCGGGATCCAGCGACCACCGCCATCGATGACACCGGAGCCGACGATGAGCACACAGCAGACACCGCGGCACCGGCCGAGCGCCGAACCGGCCACCGGGACCGGCCGGCAGCGGGTGTTGATGCTCGGCCTGGCCACGCTGGGGTTCGCGGTCAACTTCTGGGCCTGGGCGCTGCTGAGCCCGCTCGCCCCGAGGCTCAAGGACGCCCTGCAACTGACCTCGTTCCAGCAGGCCCTGCTCGTCGCGGTTCCGGTCGTGGTCGGCTCACTCGGCCGGATCCCGGTCGGCGCGCTGACCGACCGGTTCGGCGGCCGGATCATGTTCCCGCTGGTGTCGGTGACCACGATCGCCCCGGTGCTGTACCTGGGTCTGGCCGGCCACAGTTCGCTGACCGGGCTGCTGGTCGGCGGGTTCTTCCTCGGCATCGGCGGCACCACCTTCGCCGTCGGGGTGCCGTTCGTCAGCGCCTGGTTCCCGCCCGAGCGGCGCGGCCTGGCGATCGGGGTATTCGGCGCCGGCATGGGCGGCACCGCGATCAGCGCGCTGAGCACCGTCAAACTGGTCACCGCGCACGGCACCGCCGCCCCGTTCGTGGTCACCGCGATCGCACTGGCCTGCTATGCGGTGCTGGCGGCGCTGCTGCTGCGCGACGCCCCCGGCCGAGCCGTACCGGCCGAGTCGCTGTCCCGCCGGCTGAGCGACACGGTGCGGCTGCGGATCACCTGGCAGGCGTCCGCCCTGTACGCGGTCCTGTTCGGTGGCTATGTCGCGTTCTCCGTCTACCTCCCGGCCTACCTGAAGACCGCCTACGGGCTGGCGCAGACCGACGCGGCCAACCGGATGGCCGGCTTCGTCCTGCTCGCCGTGCTGATGCGTCCGCTCGGTGGGTGGCTGTCCGACCGACTCGGCCCCACCCGGGTCCTCGCCACGGCGCTCGGCGTCCTGGTCGTGGGCGCAGCCGTGCAGGCGTTCACGCCCGGCCTGGCCCCGCTCGGGACGATCGCGTTCCTGTCGATGGCCGCCGCGCTCGGCACCGGCAGCGGCGCCACCTTCGCCCTCGTCGCCCTGCACGCTCCGCAGAACAAGGTCGGCTCGGTCACCGGCGTCGTCGGCGCCGCCGGCGGGCTCGGCGGGTTCGTGCCGCCGCTGGTCATGGGCGCCGTCTACGGCTGGTACGGCTCCTACGCTCTCGGCCTGGCCGCCCTCGCGGTCGTCGCGCTGGCCGCGCTCGCCCTGACCGTCACCGCCGTCGCGAGCAGCACCAGTCGCCCGCCCGCCGACAGCCCACCGGCTGTCGCCACCCGCGCCACCCCAGCCAAGGGAACCAGGGCACATGTGTGAGTACTGCGGCTGCCAATCCGTCGCCGCGATCGACGACCTGACCCGCGAGCATGACCTGGTCGTCAACCTGATCAGCGACGTTCGCGGCGCGCACACCGCGGCCGATATCGCGCTGATGGCCCAGCTGGCCAGACGGCTCGCCGCGATCCTCGACCCACACACGCAGGTCGAGGAGCAGGGCCTGTTCCCCGCCCTCGCGGGCGACTTCCCGGACCACATCGCGGTCCTGGAAGCCGAACACCGCCGCATCGAAGCGGTCCTGGGCGAGGCCGCCGTCGCCACCCCGACGGACCCGGCCTGGCCGCGGCGCCTGCTCGACGCCCTGAACCTGCTCCGCCGGCACATCCTGAAGGAACAGGACGGCGTCTTCCCCGCCGCGCTCGCGAGCCTGAGTCCGGCCGAGTGGGACAGCATCGACGCCATCCGCAGCAGGGTCGGCACGTTGCTACCCACCCCTGGCGCGGACCGACCGTCGCTGGCCGGCGGTTGACCGGCTCGCCGCGGGTCGGAGCACCAGCCTGCCTGCCCGCCGAGGCTAGGGTGAAGATCGCCAGGCGAAACGGACAGAACGGGCGGTCTGGCCGTCCGGGAGGAGAACCCGATCGTGGGCAGCCGACCCAACCCGCAGCCAGGCCCGCCGCACCCCGCCAGGCTGGATGACGGCCTGACCGAGGCGCTGGTGCGCACCCGCCGGTTCTTCACCCGCGCCGAGGTGTCCCCGGACCTGCGCACCATCCACAAGATCGGCGGCCGGCGGGCCGACGCCTTCTACCGCGACCGGTGGTCGCACGACAAGGTGGTCCGCTCCACCCACGGCGTCAACTGCACCGGCTCCTGCTCGTGGAAGGTGTACGTCAAGGACGGCATCATCACCTGGGAGGCGCAGCAGACCGACTACCCCTCGGTGGGCCCGGATCGGCCGGAGTACGAGCCGCGCGGCTGCCCCCGGGGCGCGGCGTTCTCCTGGTACACCTATTCGCCGACGAGGGTGCGGTACCCGTACGTGCGCGGTGTGCTGCTGCAGCTGTACCGCGACGCCAAGGCGGCCCACGGGGGTGACCCGGTCGCCGCCTGGGCCGACATCGTCTCCGACCCGGACAAGGCCCGGCGTTACAAGTCGGTGCGCGGCAAGGGCGGCCTGGTGCGCGCGTCCTGGGACGAGGCGACCGAACTCATCGCCGCCGCGCACGTGCACACCATCAAGACCTGGGGGCCGGACCGGCTGGCCGGGTTCTCCCCGATCCCGGCGATGTCGATGGTGTCGCACGCCGCCGGCGCCCGGTTCTACAACCTCATCGGCGGGGCGATGCTGTCGTTCTACGACTGGTACGCCGACCTGCCCGTCGCGTCCCCGCAGGTGTTCGGCGACCAGACCGACGTACCCGAGTCCGGGGACTGGTGGGACGCCGGCTACCTGATCATGTGGGGATCCAACCTGCCGGTCACCCGCACCCCGGACGCGCACTGGATGGCCGAGGCCCGCTACCGCGGCCAGAAGGTCATCGCGGTCGCCCCGGACTACGCGGACAACGTCAAGTTCGCCGACGAATGGCTACCCGCCCAGCCCGGCACCGACGGGGCCCTGGCGATGGCGATGGGCCACGTGATCCTCAAGGAGTTCTTCGTCGACCGGCAGGTCGACTACTTCAGCGGCTACGTCGAGCAGTACACCGACCTGCCGTTCCTGGTGACCCTGGACGAGGCCGGCGACGGCACGTTCCGGCCGGGCAAGCTGCTCACCGCCGCCGACCTCGACGGCGCCGCGGCGGCGACGCAGCACGCGGCGTTCAAGACCGTGTTGCTCGACGCGGCCGGCACACCGGTGGTGCCGAACGGGTCGCTCGGGTTCCGCTACGGCGAGGCCGGCGCCGGCAACTGGAACCTCGAACTCGGCGATGTGCACCCGTTGCTGTCCGCCTTCGGCGGGGACGAGCCGCCGGTCGAGGTGACGCTGCCGCGGTTCGACACCCCGTCCGGTGCCGCCCAGCCGGTACGCCGCGGGGTACCGGTCCGGCGGGTCGCCAGCCGCCTGGTGACCACGGTGTACGACCTGCTGCTGGCCCAGTACGGGGTGGCCCGGCCGGGGCTGCCCGGCGACTGGCCGACCGGGTACGACGACGCGGACCAGCCCTACACCCCGGCGTGGCAGGAAACGATCACCGGCGTGCCGGGCCGCACCGCCGCCCGCATCGCGCGCGAGTTCGCCGCCAACGCCGAGGAGTCCCGCGGCCGGTCGATGATCATCATGGGCGCGGGCACCAACCACTGGTTCCACTCCGACACGATCTACCGCTCGTTCCTGACCCTCACCACGTTGACCGGCTGCCAGGGCGTCAACGGCGGCGGCTGGGCACACTACGTCGGCCAGGAGAAGGTCCGCCCGATCACCGGCTACTCGGTGCTGGGGACCGCGTCGGACTGGTCCCGGCCGGGCCGGCAGATGATCCAGACCGCGTACTGGTACCTGCACAGCGACCAGTACCGCTACGACCCGTTCTCCGCCGCCACCCTGGCCACCGGCCAGGCCGGCGGGTCGTTCGCCGGCCGGTCGACCGCCGACCTGATCGCCGCGTCGGCACGGATGGGCTGGATGCCGTCCTACCCGACGTTCGACCGCAACCCGCTGGACCTGGCCGACGAGGCGGCGGCCGGCGGGACGCCGGTCGCCGACCACATCGTCGAGGCGCTGAAGGCCGGGACGCTCCGCTTCGCCGGCGAGGACCCGGACGCGCCGGAGAACTTCCCCCGGGTGCTGACGGTGTGGCGGGCCAACCTGCTGGGCTCCTCGGCCAAGGGCAACGAGTACTTCCTCAAGCACCTGCTCGGCACCGACCACGCCGTCCGCGCCACCGAGGCGCCACCGGAAGCGCGCCCGCGCGACGTGGTGTGGCGGGACGAGGCGCCGACCGGCAAGCTCGACCTGCTGCTGTCGCTGGACTTCCGGATGACGTCGACCACGATCTTCTCCGATGTCGTGCTGCCGGCGGCCACCTGGTACGAGAAGCACGACCTGAACACCACCGACATGCATCCGTACGTGAACTCGTTCAACCCGGCGATCGCGCCGCCGTGGCAGACCCGCACCGACTGGGACGCGTTCATGACCATCGCCCAGGCGTTCTCCCGGCTCGCGGCCACGCACCTGGGCAGCCGCACCGACGTGGTCGCCGCGCCGCTGCTGCACGACACCCCCGACGAGCTCGCCTACCCGCACGGGTACGTCCGCGACTGGAAAGCCGGAGAGTGCGAGCCGATCCCCGGCGTGACCATGCCCAAGCTCATCGCCGTCGACCGGGACTACGCGGCGATAGCCGACAAGATGGCCGCGCTCGGGCCGCTGCTGGACACGCTCGGCGCCACCACCAAGGGCATCACCTTCCAGGTCGGCCGCGAGCTCGACTACCTCAGGCACAAGAACGGCACCGTCCGCGGTGGCGTCGCGGACGGCCGCCCGTCGATCGCCCGCGACGTGCAGGCGTGCGAGGCGATCCTGGCCCTGTCCGGCACCACCAACGGGCACCTCGCCACCCAGGGCTTCCAGACCCTGGAGCGGCAGACCGGGGTGCGGCTGGCGGACCTGGCCGCCGAGCACGAGGGCAAGCAGATCACGTTCGCCGACACCCAGTCGCGGCCGACCCCGGTGATCACCTCGCCGGAGTGGTCCGGGTCGGAGGCCGGTGGGCGTCGCTACTCGCCGTTCGTCATCAACGTCGAACGCCGCAAGCCGTGGCACACGCTCAGCGGGCGGCAGAGCTTCTACCTCGACCACGACTGGATGGCCGAGCTCGGCGAGTGGCTGCCGGTGTACCGGCCGCCGCTGAACATGCACGCGCTGTTCGGCGAACCGGCCGTCGGCGACCAGGGGGAACTGGGCATCACCGTTCGGTACCTCACCCCGCACAGCAAGTGGTCCATCCACTCCGAATACCAGGACAACCTCTTCATGCTCTCGCTGTCCCGCGGTGGGCAGACGATCTGGATGTCCACACCGGACGCGGCGAAGATCGGCGTGCACGACAACGACTGGATCGAGGCGGTCAACCGCAACGGCGTCGTGGTGGCCCGCGCCATCGTGTCGCACCGGATGCCGGAGGGCACCGTCTACATGCACCACGCCCAGGACCGGCTCATCGATGTGCCGCGCACCGAGACCAACGGCCGGCGCGGCGGCATCCACAACTCGCTGACCCGGCTGCTCATCAAACCCACCCACCTGATCGGCGGGTACGCCCAGCTGTCGTTCGCGTTCAACTACCTCGGCCCCACCGGCAACCAGCGGGACGAGGTCACGGTCATCCGGCGCCGCGCGCAGGAGGTGCAGTACTGATGCGGGTGATGGCGCAGATGGCGATGGTGATGAACCTCGACAAGTGCATCGGCTGCCACACCTGCTCGGTCACCTGTAAGCAGGCGTGGACGAACCGCACCGGCGTCGAATACGTGTGGTTCAACAACGTGGAAACCCGCCCCGGCCAGGGGTACCCGCGCCGGTACGAGGACCAGGTAACCTGGCGCGGCGGGTGGAAGCTGAACCGGCGCGGCCGGCTCGCGCTGACCGGCGGCGGCCGGTTCCGCAAGCTGCTGACCATCTTCGCCAACCCCAAGCTGCCGTCCATACAGGACTACTACGAGCCCTGGACGTACGACTACGAGACGCTCACCAACGCGCCGCTGCAGGAACACGTCCCGGTCGCCCGGCCCAAGTCGCTGATCTCCGGCCAGGACATGAACATCTCCTGGTCGGCCAACTGGGACGACGACCTCGGCGGCTCACCCGACCACGGCCACAAGGACGTACTGCTGGCGGGCATCGCGGACAAGGTGAAGTTCGAGTTCGAGCAGACGTTCATGTTCTACCTGCCGCGCATCTGCGAGCACTGCCTCAACCCGTCCTGCGCCGCGTCCTGCCCGTCCGGGGCCATCTACAAGCGGGCGGAGGACGGCATCGTCCTGGTCGACCAGGACCGGTGCCGCGGCTGGCGGATGTGTGTATCCGGCTGCCCCTACAAGAAGGTGTACTTCAACCACCGCACCGGCAAGGCGGAGAAGTGCACCTTCTGCTTCCCCCGCGTCGAGGTCGGCATCCCCACGGTCTGCTCGGAGACCTGCGTCGGGCGGCTGCGCTACATCGGGCTGATGCTCTACGACGCCGACGCGGTGCTCACCGCCGCGTCCACAGTGGACGAACACGGCCTGTACGAGGCGCAGCGGCAGGTGTTCCTCGACCCGTTCGACCCGAACGTCATCGCCGCCGCCGAGCGCGCCGGCATCGCCCGGGACTGGATCGACGCGGCCCAGCGCTCCCCCGTCTACGCGCTGATCAACACCTACCGGGTCGCGCTGCCGCTGCACCCGGAGTACCGCACCATGCCGATGGTCTGGTACATCCCGCCGCTGTCCCCCGTGGTCGACGTGGTCCGGGACACCGGCTACGACGCCGAGGACCGCGGCAACCTGTTCGCCGCCATCGACGCGCTCCGCATCCCCGTCGACTACCTCGCCCAACTGTTCACCGCCGGCGACCCGGCGCCGGTCGACGCGGTGCTGCGGCGGCTGGCCGCGATGCGCTGCTACCTGCGCGACATCAACATGGGCCGCGACCCGGACGAGTCGATCCCCGCCGCGGTCGGCATGACCGGCGAACAGACCTACGACATGTACCGCCTGCTGGCGCTGGCCAAGTACGACGAGCGGTACGTCATCCCGCCCGCGCACGCCGAACAGGCGCACAGCCTGGAGGAGCTGGCCACCGAATGCTCACTGGACTACGACGGCGGGCCCGGCATGGGCGGCTCCGGACCCTTCGGTGAATCCTCCGGGGGCCCGGTGCCGATCGCCGTGGAGAACTTCCAGATGCTGCGCGAGCGGCAGACCACCGACACGATCGTCGACCCCGCCGACAAGACCCGCCGGGTCAACCTGCTCAACTGGGACGGCAAGGGCAGCCCGGAGGGGCTGTTTCCACCCCGACCCGACCCCGGCGGCGCGGATCCCGCGACCGCGCCGGAGCCGAAGCCGTGACCGCCGCCGCGGCCTGGCAGGCTCAGTCACTGCTGCTCGGCTACCCCGACGACGAGCTACTGGCGCGGCTGGACCTGCTCCACCGGGTGGCAGCCACCCTGGACGAGCCCGTCGGTGGCCCGCTGCGGCGCTTCCTCGGCCACGTCGGGCGTATCCCGCTGCCCGAGCTGGCCGCCGACTACGTCGCCACCTTCGACCACCGCAAACGCTGCTGCCTGTTCCTCACTTACTACGCGCACGGCGACACCCGCAACCGCGGCATGGCCCTGCTCGCGCTGAAGCAGACCTACGCCGCGGCCGGGCTGCGCCTCACCGACGACGAACTGCCCGACCAACTCGCCGTCATGCTCGAGTACGCCGCGACCAACCCGCAGACCGGGGCGGCGCTGCTCATCGAGCACCGCGCCGGGCTGGAACTGCTCCGGCTGGCCCTGGCCGACGCCGGCTCGCCCTGGGCCGGCGTACTGGACTCGGTGTCGGCCACGTTGCCGCCGCTGCGCGGCGACCAGCGCGAGGCCGTCGCCCGCCTCGCCGCCCAGGGACCACCCGAGGAGCAGGTCGGCCTGGCACCCTTCGCGCCGCCGGAGTACATGCCGCAGCCGCAGGGAGCGCCTCGATGACGCCCGCCACCGCGGCCGCGGGCGGCGCTGACCCGCACAGTGCCCTGAACGTGATCCTCTGGATCGCCGTGCCGTACGTCGCGATCACCGTCTTCGTCGTCGGGCACTACTGGCGCTACCGCTACGACAAGTTCGGCTGGACCACCCGCTCCTCCCAGCTCTACGAACGCCGCCTGCTGCGGCTGGGCAGCCCGCTGTTCCACTTCGGCATCCTGCTCGTCGCGCTCGGCCACATCGGTGGTCTGCTCGTCCCCGAGCCGTGGACCGACGCCGTCGGGGTCAGCGAGACCGCCTACCACGCCGTCGCCGCCGGTCTCGGCACCGTCGCCGGCTTCTGCACCCTGGCGGGAGCGGCGATCCTCATCTACCGCCGCCGCACGGTCGGGCCGGTGTTCTCCGCCACCACCCGCAACGACAAGGCCATGTACGTGCTGCTCATCGGGACCATCCTGCTCGGCCTGGGCACCACCGTGCTGGGCAACCTCACCGGCCACCCGCACGACTACCGCCAGACCGTCGCTCCCTGGTTCCGGTCCGTCTTCTACCTCAACCCGGACACCGACCTCATCCTCCGCGCACCCATCGGGTTCCGGCTGCACGTCCTCTCGGCCTGGGCGCTGTTCGCGTTCTGGCCGTTCAGCCGCCTCGTCCACGTCTTCTCCGCGCCGCTGGGCTACCTCACCCGGCCCTACATCGTCTACCGCAGCCGCGACCCGCAATTCGGCGCCCGCGCACCCCGCCCCGGCTGGGAACGCGTCCAACGCCGAGGCTGAACAGGGGATGGCCGGTTCGGGTCGCCGAGCCGATCCGGGGCTGACCCGGAACAGTCACGGCCGGCCGCGGTGCGCGGCTATCAGATACCACCCGCCGGCCTTGGCAAGCAGCCCGTACGGTTATCCGCCTCGTCACGGATCGTCGGCTGGCGGCAGGTGCAGGACCGCGGATCGGTTGTCCAGGTCGATACGGGTGCGTGGGGGCGCCGCGTCGCCGGCCTCGTCGCGGCGCAGCTGTTCGGTCTTGCGCTGCTCGATCTGCTGCCGCTTTCCGGCCGACAGCTGCGCGTGCAGCTCGTCGAACGCCGTGCTCGAGACCCCACGGCGGCGGCCGCTCCGGTACCAGGGCAGCCAGCTGCGACCCTGCGCCCAGACCGCGAGCCGGTCGACCGCGGCCAGCACCACCAGGCCGATCGCCAACCCCGGGATGGTCATCGCCACCAGCATCGCCACCCACCGCGAACGGCCGGCACCGCCGCCCCGGTTCCCGGCGGACCGGAACCGACCGGCCGGCGCACCCCGGCGAACCTGGCCGAGGGCAGCGGCGATCTTGAGTTGGTCGGGTGTACCGGTCTAGTAGATCCGGACCCGGCTCGGGCGTAGCCGCAGGACGGCGCTGTAGCTGGCGCGCATCGACTCCGGAGTCAGGCCGATCGCCTCGATCCGGGTGGCGTACTTGTCCAGGTAGGACTCCGCCTCAGCGTCGGTCAACTCCGTGCCGAGCTCGGCCCGGGCCTCGATCGTGACCACGTCACTGCCCTCGTCATCGGCCAGGTGTGCCGCGACCAGTGGTCGCCCGGTGATATTGCGGACCTTGCCGGCGCCGGGCTGGCTGAACACGAGCAGATCGCTGCCGTTCCAGTCGAACCAGACCGGGGACGACTGCGGCTGCCCGTCCGCCCGTACCGTCGTGAGCCAGATGACCGGCTCCTGCTTCAGCCGCTGCACGGCTTGCGCGCCGGCCTTGGTCGAGGTGTCGAAGATCGCGGCCGGCTCGGTCATGAGCACATCCTCGCAAGCCCCGGATGACCAGTCGCCGCGGGCCCGGTACGCCGGGGCGGCCGGCAGCCCCGACCCACGCCGGTCCTGTCCTGGGTGGCCGGGCGTGCCACGCGACCCGTCCGCTAATGTGCTTGCCCGGGCTTGGATCGGCGTGGCGGGGGGCGGTCATGGCGGCGTGGCGGTCTCGCCGCAGCGCTGGCCGCGAGCCGGAGCCGGAGCCGGAGCCGGAGCCGGAGCCGGAGCCGGAGCCGCTGAGCGTCATGCCGGCAGCGGCCCCCGCGGTGCCGCCGGCCGAGGATCCTGCGGCGGTGATCGCCGAGGCCAGGGCCGGTTCCTGGTCGGCGAAGCTCCGGCTGGCCGCGGCCGCGCTTGCCGACGACGACCGGCACGCGGCCGGGTACCTGGCGACGAACGCGGTGGACGCGGCCGGGAGGCACGCCGCGGCGCTGACGGCCGCTACCGGGCTGCTGGCCGCGCACGGCATGTGGGAGGAGTTGGCCGCGCTGGCCGGTCCGCGCTGGGTCGCCGGCCAGCACGGGCCCGCGGCCGGACGGCACCTGCTCGCGGCATACCTGCGCCTGCGCCGGATCGATCCGGCCGAGGACGTGCTGCACGCGTTGTACCTGCTGGCCGCCGACCTGCCGGCGGTGCCGGCCGGTGAGCTGCGGACCGCGCTGCGGGCGGAGGAGTTCGTGCTCGACGGGCTGCGGGTGACCCGGCACGCACCGGTCGCGCCCACCGTGCAGACCCGCGACTTCCGCGACCTGACCCTGCCGACTCCATTGTGGACAGATCCGGCGGTCGAGCTGCCGCTGGCGGACGGGCCGCGGATCGCGGTGGTACCGCTGGCGTTCAGCTCGCAGCGGTTGGACTACCAGCCGGTCGCCCGCGGGCTGATGGTGTGGGTCGCCGGCGCGCTGCGCCGGCTCACCGGCGCCGACGTGTCGGTGCACCTGCTGGCGCACGACCGCGGCCCGGTCGCCGACCTGCACGTCCGGCACACCCGCGACCTGATGCTCGACCTGACCGGGCTGGCCGGGCAGCCGGCCTACCTGGTCGGCGGCGCCGTCCGGCACAGCACCGGGCTGGACGCCGCCCACTTCCGCTCGCTGGACATCGATGTGTGGCGGCCCGACGGCCAGCACGTCCGCTTCTACCAGCACCTGGGAAACCGCACCGGTCCAGGTGCCCGGCAGCTGGTCGGCCGGCTGGCCAGCGCCTGCGGCATGCTGCTCGGCCCCGACACCGACCCGCTCCCGGCGGCCCGGCTGCTGGACGAGCTGATCCCGGCATACGCCGACGCGGTCCCCGTCGTGCTGGCCTGCCTCGGCGCGCTCCCGCTCGACCTGCTGGACCGGCGCCGGGAACGGATCGACCGGATCGTCGAACTCGCCGCCGCCCACCCCACCGAACCTGAACCCCGCCTGCTGGCCCTCGGGCTGCTGGCCCGGCTCGCCCGCAGCGGCTGGCCGATTCTGGCCGAGTACCGCCACCACCTCGCCGACCTCGCGGCCAGCACGCCACCAAGCGCCGACCGCGAAGCCCTGGCCGACGTGATCCGCGCCCGCCTGCAACCCTGACCGCCATCCCGACCGCGGCCGGCCGGTCGGGTTCAGCTGCCTCGGCGACAACGAGTACCGACAGCCGTACCTCAGCGGCAAGGCGCGAGCTGCACGGCGAACCCCCGCAGCGGCACTACGGAGGGCAACGGCTGTCGCTGCGGAGTGGACACGTTCCTGACCAGAGGAACGGCCTCTGTCGGAAGGGATCTGAAGCTGTCGTGCTACTCGCGGACCGGCAGCAGGACGAGCCCTTCATGATCGCTGAAATCCTCGAAGTCCTTGTAGTTGAAGGTAAGCAACGGCAGCGCTCGGACCAGGCAACAGGCCGCGACCCAGGTGTCGTTGGCAGGCCGTGGCCGACCGCGAAGTTGAGCATGTGCCTGCAGGTCGCCCCATCGCTGACCCGGCCGCGGAAGATGTGGGACGCCGCGTCGGTGTCGAGGACCACAAAAGTCATGAGGCGTCGGAGTGACGCGAGGCGTACAGGTCAGCGAGGAAATCCTGGAACTCCTGCTCGGACTCCCACGCATCCGGACGCGCGAGCGCTGCCAGTGAAGTCACCGGACGAACCCCCTGCCGGCGAGCCAACTCCTCAGTCGATACCTCCTCCTCGACGGCGCTTCCCGCAGGCCGTTCCGGCACGGATGAAGTCATGCCCACCTCCTTTCCTCGCCCTCCGATCCTCCCACGACATCGACACCCACACCGCGCTGACGCACTCCCGACCGCGACGCGCCCAGCACAAACTCGCCGGACTCACCTGACCGCACGTGGTGGGCGGTCGTCACTCGTGTGGGGGTCATTGCCCTATATGTCGCCGTCCATCGATAATGGCGGCCAAGGGCGGCCTGCCGGTTCGTGATCCGAGCCGTGTAGGTGCATGACGGCCGCGTCCGGTCCGGCAGAACCCGGCGGACGAACGGCACGCGGCTGGTCGCCGAGACCTACGACCGCTGGAGCCGCCCGATGGCCTCCCTGCTCGCCACCCGCCGCGTACTGCCGGCATTGCTGGCCCTGCCGCTGGCCGGCACGGTGTTGTTCGCCGCGCCGGTGTCGGCCAGTCCCCCGCCCGGCCACGCCGTTCAGGCGGCTCCCGCCATCGCGGTGGCCGCCGACCTCACCGCGACGATCAGGCTGAGCAACTGCTCGGCGGCGCTGGTGCGTTACCCGAGTTCGCTGTCGACCGACCGGGCGATGATGCTGACCAACGGGCACTGCTTCGAAGGCGGCTTTCTGGCCGCCGGTCAGGTGATCACGAATCGGACCAGCACCCGGCGGGGAACGTTGCTCAGCTCCGCCGGTTCCGCGGTGGCCACCCTCACCGCGGACCGGGTGCTCTA
>Ga0307499_10000013_pt1 | contig 57600 bp, 44 predicted proteins | sample 13_S_MG_FD_201363 | JGI IMG/M metagenome (GOLD analysis project Ga0307499, IMG submission 201363) | Soil microbial communities from Populus trichocarpa stands in riparian zone in the Pacific Northwest, United States - 13_S | ecosystem: Environmental > Terrestrial > Soil > Riparian zone > Trees... | reverse complement strand
GGGCACCAGCGGATGATTCGTCGGTTAGTGGGGGACGTCTGCGGCGTCGATGTAGCCCCAGCGCTTGGCGTTCGCTATGTACACCTGACCTGGAGCTTCGAGGTGTTGCTGGATCACTGGTAGTAGCAGCTTTCCTGGATGACTCGGCTGCGCTCGAGTTGACCCACGGTGCCGTCGTAGCGGGCGAGGTAGTGCTGCGGGCCCCGGTAGTCGAGGATGCGGACGAGCGAGCCCTGGGGAACCCAGATCCCCGTGGTCGGACTGGTGTAGAGGATTGCGGAGCTGTTGGTGCTGCACAGTTGGTTCGGCTGGGCCGCCTCAGCGCCGGCAGCAGCCGCCATGACGGCGGCTGCGGTAATGGCGGCACACGCCGCGCCACGCAGAAGGGTACGCATTCTAAATGCCTCGTTTCGTGTCAGGTCCGGCGCCATGTCATGACGCCTCGCGACAACTCGGTCTCGGATCGATCGAGTACTCATATCCATCTACGGCTCGATGCTTGCTCTCCCCTTAAGGCTCTGCGGTAGTACAGATGTATCCGGGCCTTGGCGGCTGGGTAACGCCATCAGGCAGGCTTCGGGCAGGTGGGCTCATCAGCGAGCCGAGCGTGAGCCGATTAACGCCGGCATGGAGGAACCCTTCGGCATTGTCACCGAGCTGCGCATCCTCGCGTTCTTCGCCACGGTGGAGGGGTGACGGGTGGTGAAAATGGTCGAGCTCACGCCCATCACCGGTCCGGTCGCGGATAGGTCCCCCCGGAGGGGGGTACTGGTCAGCTGACGCAGGAGCGAGGGAAGAAGGCCCATTCGGTGCCGGCGGTGAGGTTGCCGGCGCGCCATTTCGCCATGACCCACTGGCGGTTCTTTAGCACGTACCGTAGATCCATGGCCTGCCCGGCGGGGACGAAGCCGAGTTGGTCGGCCGGCCGTACGGTGCTGGCGCCACCGCCGTAGGCGGCCGTCGCGCCGACGTTGCCGTAGCCGGTGCAGCCGTGCGAGGTGATCGGCTTGAGGCCGGGGTTGCCCGGTGGCTTGCCCTCGCTCCACACGCCGGCTGGGCTGCACAGTGGGTCGGTGGCCTGGTCGGTGCAGAACACGGTCTCGCTGTGCCACCAGGTGCCGTCGGAGCCGACATGCGGTCCGCCGGCGCAGCGATCCGAGCTGAAGGTGGCTCGTTGAATCGCGAACTTGCTGGTGCCGTACGCATACGTACAGCCATCGAAGCTGCCGTGGGCCAGGCCCCAGGGCCAGCGGGTGATGGTGGGATGCCCGCCGGTGTAGTCCTTGGTATCGCGGATGTCCATGTGGTCGAAGCCGGCCTTGACCGTCCCGTCGGCGAAGGTGAACCCCTGCGCGAAGAGGTAGCCGACGATCGGGCCGTTGGACTTGTAGCTCAAGCCGACCCAGCCGGGTCCGTACCCGGTTGACGCGCTGGCATCCTCGGCCGCGGTCTGCACCCGGTTGAGCCCGTAGCTCCAGGCGCTGGCCGGGCTGGCCGTCCCCAGTCCGGTCAGCCCGGCAGCGGCCAGCAGCACCACGGCCCGGCTGACCAGCCGGCCGATGGCCGCGGAGTTCAGCACGGGGCCGTCCAGCGAGGGTCGTTGGAGATCCAGCCGTACTCTCGGATGGCCCCGGAGGGGTACTCGAAGTAGGCGTAGCCGTGGTAGCGGTCGCCGTCGGAACGCTGCGCGAAGTAGACGTCGCCGCGGGCGAGGACGTCGATGACGTCATTCCCGGTTGCCGAGCCGAACAGGCGCACGCTGTCGGCGGTGATGTGCTTGCAGTAGTCGGTGGCTTCCGCCGCCGGGGCGGCAGCCACGCCCACCAGGGGCAGCGCCGCCAGCGCGGTCAACCCCGCGGCCAGCCGACGGTACGCACGGACGTGCCTCATCGGGTGTCCTCTCGGTAGTGGTCGGCCGACCTTGACGGTGCGGCCAGCGCCTGGCCTGGCGCCGCCTGCAAGCCTCAACTGGCCGTCTGGGCGGGACCAGGCAAAACAACCGGGAAAACATCGCCTTGCCGCCCGTGCGGCGTGCCCCGTCCGGCCCGGCAGCGCGGCTCGACATGATGGCCACACCTTTGCGACAACGATGGGGGGTGCATGGCCGGGCAGCAGTTGGGCGAGATGGTGCGGGCCTTGCGGCTGGGGCGGCACCTCTCCCAGGAAGACCTGGCGGCTACGGCCGGCCTTGACCCGAAGACGCTGCGGAACCTGGAGTCGGGCAAGCATCGCCCGCAGCAGGCCACGCTGGATCGGCTCGCCGACGCGCTGGGTCTCGATGAAGCGGACCGAGCCAGGGTCGAGGCGGCCTGGCGCAACGGCCGCCGGGTCGGGCGGCTACCACCCAGCGCGGCACCGTGCGCCCTGCCTCGCGGGCTTGGTGACTTCGTCGGCAGGGACACGGAGAGCAGCCAGGTACGGACCGCCCTGGTCAACCGGACGCGCGGTCAGACGCCCGGGGTCAGTCCGGTCTGCCTGGTCTCGGGCATGGCCGGCGCCGGCAAGACGGCCCTGGCCGTGCAGGTGGCGCACGGCCTGGCAGCTGACTTCCCCGAAGGCCGGCTGTTCCTCCGGCTGCGTGGTACCGCCGACCCGGATGCGCCGACCGAGGTGCTGACCCGGCTGCTGGGCCGGCTCGGTGTCACCGGCCGGCTCCCACCAGATCTGGAGGGCCGCAGCGAACTGCTGCGGGAGCGGGTGGCCGGGCGACGCCTCCTGCTGGTCCTCGACGACGCCGCCGACGAGCGGCAGGTCGAACCGCTGCTGCCAGCCGAACCGGGCTCCGCCGTGCTGATCACCAGCCGGTCCCGGCTGGCCGGCCTGGCCGGAGCCCGGGTCGTGGAAGTGGGCGCGTTCACCCCGGCGGAGGCGCTGGCGCTGCTGTCCGAGGTCGCCGGCGTGGACCGGGTCACCACCGATGAACAGGCGGCAGTCCGGCTGGTCGAGCTGTGCGGGCACCTGCCGCTGGCGGTCCGGATCATCGCGGCCGTGCTCGCTGGCCGTACGGAGGTGCCACTGGCCAACCTCGCCGACCAGCTCTGCGACGAGCGCCGCCGGCTGGCCCGGCTGCACACCGGCGACCTGTCCGTCCCAGCGAGCCTGGCCTGCAGCTACGCGGTCCTAGCTGCAGCGGACCGGCCCGTACTGCGGGCGCTGGCCTGCCTGGACACGCCGGACTTCGCCGCCTGGCTCGCTGCGGCAGCCCTCGATCTGCCGGTCGTGGCCGGCCAGGACGCTCTGGACCGACTGGTGACGGCCCGGCTCCTGGAGGACGCCGGCGCCGACGCGGCCGGTCAGCTCCGCTACCGGTTCCACGAACTGGTCCGGGTGTACGCGCGGCACGAGCCGGGCCTGGGCCATGACCCGGACGTCGGCGTGACCGTCGCCCGTACGGCCACGGTCGGCGCAACGCTAGCCGAGCACGCCGTCGGCATCTCGATCGGACCGCTGGTTGGCGCCGGCAGAGCAGCCCTACTGACCGATGCCGAGCTCGACCCGGCCGGGCCGGCCAGCGCAGCGGCCGGGCAGACCGACGGCCGGCTGGCCATGGGGCCGACGCACGAACTACTTGCCGCCCGACCGCTGCCCTGGCTGGAGGCCGAGTCCGCGACGATCGTGTCCCTGGCACACCAGGCCGCGGCCGTGGGCCTGCCCGCTGTGGGCGCTGCAGTGCTCTCGGCGATGACCAGCTACTGCTCGGCCCGGTTCGAGTACGCCAGCTGGCGCAGTATGGCCGAGGCGGTGGCCGAGTCCGCGGCCCGCGTCGGCGACCAGCCCGGCGCCTACGCCGAAGCCCAACTCGCGCTCGCCGACCTCGCCATCGAGCAAGGCGATGTAGTGACCGGGGAAGCCGTCGCAACGGCCGTCGAGCGCACCGCAGCGGCAGCCGACCGGCCCGACCTCGCGCTGCGCGCCCGGCTCAGCGTCGCGATCGCCGCCCGCGGCCGCGGTGACCTGACGACCGCTCGGACCTGTTACCGGCAGGTGATCATGGCTGCCGGCGACGATCCACACCTACGCGGGCACGCCCACTCCGAACTCGCCACCGTGCACCGAAAGCTGGACGACCTCGACGCGGCGGACCAGGACCTAGCCGCCGCCCGGCAGCTACTGACCGCAGCCGGCGACAGCCGAGGAACGATCAAAGTGGAGCTCCGGCAAGCACTCCTCCGGTACGACAGAGGTGACCCGACCGGGGCAACAGCCGGCATGAACGAGGCGCTCACCGCCGCCCATCAACTCGGCGACGACCGCGCCGCCCAGGAGATCCAATACCAGCTCGCCAAATTGCACCTCGCCACCGGCGATGCTCACGCCGCAGCGGAACTGCTGCGGCCGATCGTCGCGGCAACCCGGCGTAGCGGCGATCTGCTCGCCCACGCATACGCCAACGAGGCACTCGGCGACGCCTACACCGCGCTCGGCCAACACCGGCCGGCGCGGCGGGCGTTCCGCGCCGCACTCGACTTCTACCACCACGTCGACGACGCCCCTCGCGCGGCGGCCCTGCTCCACCGTCACCCGGCCCTGCGAGGCCATCGCAAGCTGGACTGACCCTGCCGCACATCCGATGCGCGGACTGCGTAGAGAGCATCCAGTCCGCGGCAGAGGACCACGCCGTGTCCTGGTCGACGCCAACGATGCCGCCAACATCAAGGACGGTGCGTCCGAACCAGCCTCGGACACACCTGGGTGTGCTGGGACAACGCCACCGCCGAATCGTTCCTCGCCCTGAAGAACGAGTTCTACCACCACCAGCAAGTTCCCGACCCGAGCCCGGGCGGGGTTCGCCGTCGCCGAGTACATCGAGGTCTTCTACAACCGCCAGCGACTGCACTCGGCTCTCGGCTACCGCACCCACCGAAGCTCTCACCGACCACCAGCGCCGCGCCGCGGCCTGCCCCAACCCCTGAGGAACTGTCCAGGATCCTTGACACACCTCAATCTCCGGGCACCGCCTCTTTCATCCCCCGTACAGCATCGAAGTACAGCAGTCAGGACTTTGATGTTGTGCCGGCGCACGTACATCCAGGGGTCGGGGCCACAACCAGGCGGATGAGATCATGCTGTCCTCGCGATGCTCAGCCGTCCAGGCTCTTGCCGAGACGCTTCAGCGCCTTCTGGGTGGCCTTCGAGGATGCCTGGCTGTAGATCTCAGGCCGACGAACTCCTTCTGTTGCTTGGTGTCGCGACGGTGGCCGAGAAGTGCGCGAGCTCGTCGATGACGACCAGGATCGCCGGTCCGCCCGAGCCTCGGGTGATCTTCCGCCGGCCGGCCGTCAGTAGTTCGTCGTAGCGACTGTCCATGTCGGACTGCAGCCGCCGCAGTAGCTCGATCACCTCGCCGATGGACGGTCCAGTGAACGCGCCGACGCAGGCCCAGTTCAACCCGCTTGGTCGTGTGTGCCGCCGTGTGCTCGATCTTGAGGCCGGTGAGCGGCGCGGCATGGCTGGTGGTCGGGTGGAGCGGGGCGCTCCAGTCGACGGCCGGGGGCGGCTGCCGCACGCCGGTCCCGGGCGGGCGCTTGGGCTACCGGGCGAACTGGGCCCTGCTGGAGTGGTGGGTCCGGAAGAAGCGGTTCGGCGCTCGTGACCGTGACCGCGGCAGCGGGTCGGGTCAGGACCGGGGTGACTCGTTCGCGTGCCAGTGGTTGAGGTAGGAGCGGTGGAGCCAGCCGTCGACCCAGGCGTGGTCGGGCTGTTCGGGGACGGTCGCGTGCTGGCGTAGGTCGAGCAGGCGGGCCTCGGCGGCCTCGACGGCGGCTATCGCCTGGGGTAGTGGGACCTCGCCGCGGCGGACCGCCCGTAGGAACGACCGGTCGGGCTCGGGTACGGGCAGGCTGATCCGGCCGGTGCTGAGGAACTCGACGCCCTGCACGCCCAGGCGCAGGGCGTGCATCGCGTACTTGGTGTCGTAGCCGTGCTCGGCCACCAGTTCGGGCCGGTTGGTGCGCGCGGCGGTCTCGCCGGTCATGCCGGCCCGCTGCGACCGCAGGTAGCCCAGGAACCGGTCGGCCGCCGACCGGGACACGAACCGGTGCGCGTTCGCCAACACCTCCTCGGCCGCGGGGGCGCGGAAGACGATCTCCTCGGCCGGCACGAACAGCAACAGCAGCACGGTCGGGTTGCCGCCCAGCGCGAGCCGCGCCCACTTGCGGGCCGAGTAGACCACCACGTCCAGGTCACCGGCGCCGGACCGGTTCGCCAGCCCACCCGGCCGATCCCACACGGTGTGCCGCTGGTACTGCTCGAACACCACCGTGCCCGCCTCCGGCGCCACGCCGGCAGGCACCCGGGCGGTCCCGGTGACGTACTGCGGCGGCTCCAGGCAGATACCCATCTCGTCCCGGTCGTCCTGCCCGCCGATCGCGGTGCCGTGCACCCCGGACCCGACCTGCGCCCGCAGGATCAGCCCCTGCTCGGCGATCACCCGCGCCTGCTCCGAAGCATGCGGATGCGCGTACCCGGCCGGCAGGCTCCGCGGATCGTCCACGGCCACCATCCTGCCGCAGCCGAGACCGGCGCCGCACGACGCCAGCGCGGCGGCTGCCCAGTCTGACCCGCCCTCGACCCAATCCCGAGTCCTCCCTCGCGCGGGCGATCATCGAGCGCACACAGCGGGAGCACTCGTTGCGCTGCCGATTGTCGCGGGCAACGGGGCATGTCCCTGTGGGCCTGCTGGCCCGCAAGAACACGATCTTGAGGGGCACTTCGCGCCGCCGGGTGTTCCCCGCTGTCCCCGAGGACAACTGCGGCTGCAGCGCCCCGGGTGTGGTGTGTCTTGATGCTGGGGTGGTCCGGGAGTTCGGAGCCGGGACTGCGGTCGCGGGGGCGCGGTAGGCAAAAGTCGGACGACGGCGGCGGCCGGTCTGGATCATCCTGTGCTGGTGGAGCGGGTGGTGATCCTCGGGCGTGGTGGGGCGGGCAAGTCGGTTGCGGCCACCCGCCTTGGTCGGGTGACCGGGCTGCCGGTCGTCGAGTTGGATCGGCTGTTCTGGCGGGCGGACCTCACCCCGACACCGGCGGCGGAGTGGATCCGGCGACAGCAGGAACTCGCCGCGGCCGACCGCTGGATCATCGACGGCGACCTCGGCCGCTACGACACGCCAGGTATCCGGCTCAGCCGCGCCGACACCGTGCTGATCCTGGACTTCTCCCTGGCCCGCTGCGCCTGGCGTGCCGCCCGCCGCTCCCGCGAACGCGCCGAGTTCTGGCGGTGGCTGCTCACCTGGCGGCGCCGCAGCCGACCGGCGCTGCTGCAGGCCGTGACCGCCCACGCCGGCCGCGCCGACATCCACATCCTGCGAACACCACGGCGACTACGCCACCTACTGGCGGCCATCGAGCGTCATTCCGCCGGATGATCACCCGCCGCCGGCCAGCGTGGATCCCGAGCAGTTACTTGCTTCGGCGGGATTGCCGCGGTCGGCGCGGAGCCACGTGAACCGGACCGGCGGATATTGCCGGCCCGGCACTCTGCTGGCGTTGCCCCGGGGGGTGGTTGTGTCGGCTGCCGTAGGCTCGGTCGCCGTGGCGATCACCCCTGACACCAAGGACTGGACCTGGGTTCTGACCAGGCCGTGCCCGGAGTGCGGGTTCGACACCCGGTCCTTCGGCCGGGAAGAGGCGGCCGGGCGGTTGCGTGCGAACGCGGCGGCCTGGCGTGAGCTGCTGCTCGGTCCGCGGGATGTCCGGCGCCGGCCGGACCCGGCGGTGTGGTCGGTTCTGGAATACGCCTGCCACGTCCGGGACTGTTGCCGGATCTATGACGAACGGCTGCGGCTGATGCTCACGCAGGACGACCCGCGATACCCGAACTGGGACCAGGATGCCACCGCGGTCGAGGACGACTACGCCGCGCAGGACCCGGCCGCCGTGGCCGCCGAGCTGGGTCAGGCCGCCGAGGCACTGGCCAACCGGTTCGCCCAGGTGTCGGGCGACCAGTGGCGGCGCACCGGCAGCCGCTCCGACGGTGCCCACTTCACCGTCGAGTCGTTCGTCCGGTACTTCCTCCACGACCCGGTACACCACCTCTACGACGCGACCCGCACCCGGCCGTCCGACAGCAACTGACAGGCACCTGAGGCCAACCCGCACCCAACGGCCGGCGGTCGAGTGGTGCGGCGCCGCCGCCCTGATCGCGTCACGAGCGAACTGGCGCACCACCAACCGGTCAGGCCGGTGGACCCCGGGCACGTCCGGAGGTGCTGGCGTGCCGCGGCCGGCGACCGCTAGCGAGACAGACCCGGCGTCTTTCCGGGGCGGGTCGCATCGGGTTGGGATGTGACGGCCCGCGCCGGTCTCCGGGGTGCGCGAGGATCGGTGGATGCGCGTGTTGTTCAGTTTCGTCGGTGGGACCGGGCATGCGGAGCCGATGGTGCCGGTGGCGAGGGCGGTGCGGCGGGCCGGTCATGAGGTGGCGTTCGCCGGCAATGCGGCCTACCTGCCCTCGCCCGCGGCGCACGGGTTCGCGACCTTCCCGGTGGCTGCGGGCACCGGCGGCCAGCCGGCCCCGCGGCAGCGGCAGCCGCTGCTGGAGCCCGATCAGGGCCGCGAGGACAAGGCCGTTCGCGAGCACTTCGCCGACCGGGTGCCGCGGGCCCGGATGGCCCGGTACCTCGCGTTGTACCGCGACTGGCGTCCGGATCTGGTGGTGCGGGACGAGATGGACTTCGGCGCCGCGGTCGCGGCCGAGGTCGGCGACCTGCCGCACGCGGTGGTGCTGGTGTTGGCCGGGGGCGGTTGGTCCGGCCCGGTCTGGTCGCCGAGCCGCTGGCGGCGATCCGGGCCGAGCACGGGCTGGCGCCGGATCCCGGGCTGAGCACGCTTGACCGCGGCCTGGTGCTGTCCCCGTTCCCGCCGAGTTTCCGGTCCCCCGGCAACCCGCTGCCCGCGACCGGCTACCCGTTCCGGCTCGGGTTCAGCGAACCGGCGCCCGGCGAACGGTTGCCGCGGTGGTGGCCGCCCGCGCCGGGCCGCCCGGTCGTCTACGTGACGCTGGGTACCGAGTTCGCGCTGGAGGCCGGCGACGTGTTCGACCGGCTGCTGGCCGGGCTGGGGCAGCTGCCGGCCGAGGTGGTGGCCAGCGTGGGCCGGGAACGGGAACCGGCCGAGCTGGGTCCGCAGCCGCGGCACGTGCACGTCGAGCAGTGGCTGCCGCAGTCGCTGCTGCTGCCACACACCGACCTGGTGGTCAGCCACGGCGGCTCCGGCACCCTCACCGCGGCGCTCGCGCACGGGCTGCCCCAGCTGGTCGTCCCGATGGGCGCCGACCAACTGCACAACGCCGAGCGGGTGCGGGAGCTGGGGATCGGCCGAGCCCTGCCCGCGGTCCAGGCCACCCCGGCGCAGATCCGCGACGCCGCCGCCGCGATCCTCGCCGACCCCGACACCCGCGCCGCCGCCGACCGGCTGCGCCGCGAGTACGCCGCGCTACCCGACGCCGCCAGCACCGTCCCGCTACTCGAACGCCTGACCTGACGCCCGCCGTCAGCGGCGCCGCCTCTTTCCTGCCGGTACAGCAGCTCCGGGTCCGCTGGTAGCCTCAGTCCTGTCACACATCGCTCTTCCCGCGATGCAGACGGGGGGCCGCCGGCCACACCGGTCCGGCGCTCAGTCCGGGGAGGCGCGCTGTGGGTTGGCTTCGTGCGACAGGTGATCTGTCGACGGTGGCGGTTGTCCTTGCGCTGGCAGTCGCCGCGTACGTGATCCTGGTCGGAGCGGCGGCGCTGACGGCCATGTGGCATCCCGATCCGACTCGTCGGCAGGCTGCGTACCGCGTGCTGGACCGGCTTCTGCGGTCGCTCCCTTTCGGGGGACAGCGCCCGGAGCGCGACGGGCAGACCCGGCGCGGCCGCGGCTCCGGCCCACCATGACGACGACGTCTCTATACCCAGCACCTGGACCGACCAGCACGGCGACCCGGCCGGCCGGCCTTCCGCGGACCGGACTGCCCGCGTCGCCGGCCGGCCCGGCGCCACCCCGGGGCGCCCTCCGGTTGCCTGACCCGCTTCCCGTGGCCGCCCCACCGCGACCGGGCGCCCGGGACCAACCATCAGATCCTCAGCAGGTCCGGCGCCTGACCAGCTGCCCGGCGCCGTCGTACGCCTCCAGCAGGCAACCGTCGCCGGTAGGCGACGGCGCCCCATTCAGGTCGGGCTCGATCCGGCGGGCGAGGAAGTACTGCTGGCGGACCCCGGCCTCGGTCGGCGGGCGGCCACCGGCCCACCGGACGACCACCCGGCGGATGTCCGTCGACACCGTGCCCTCGAACTCCATGACGCGGTCGGGGCCGAACGCTGCGTGACCGCCGGCCTGAAGGCTGAAGAACCCGGGTGGTGGCGGGGGATCTTCACCGGGCACCACTCCGCCGGTCGGCAAACCCAACAGGGATCGGCGGTCCGGGTTGCCGTCCCAGGTGGACGCGCAGACGCCGTGGAACTGCGCTCCGCCGATCCACACGAGGTAGCCTTCGCGGTCCGCGGTAGCGACCAGGAACCGGACGTCCTGGCTGACCGGCTGGTCCTGGGGCCTGATCCGCGCCTTGCACTGGGCCAGCAGATGTGCCTCCGTCGGCAGCCTTCTCGCCGCGACCGGCAGGTGCCTGCGGACCGGGCCGACCGGCCGTGGCGGCAGCGTGATCCGCCGCACCGAGTGGACCTCCGCGGCCCCGCGGCCCGACACCGCACCGGTGGACGACGCGCCGCCGGGCGACAGTCCGTCCGCGACCAGCCGGCCGCCGTCCGGCAACCCCCTGCTGGTCGGCGCGCTGTCGCCAGCCAACCGGACGCTGCCGGAGGCCAGCGCTCCCGCCAACACGACCACCAGCGCCGAGACAGGTACCGCGACCCGCCGCCGGCGGCGCCGCTCCCCGCCGGGGTTGTTTCCCCTGTCGTCCCAGCTCGCCATTCCCGCTCCTTCACTCGCGCCCGACGACCCTGCCGTCCTCGAGTCGAGCGCTTGGAGCAACAATGCACCACCTCGGTTCCCGGCTGATCCCGATCCGTATACCTCTGTCGGACACGTCCGCTTCGGGCCAGCCAGGGGCCGCGTGCTGGTCAGCTACCTCCGGGACGGTGACCAGGTGTTCGAGACCTACTGGACCACCGGCCGCGGCAACGAGCTGATGGCACCGTCGTACGGACTCCTGGATCTGACCGCCTACGGCCGGCAGGAGTTCTGGGCGGACCCGCCCGAGGGCTGGCCGCAGCGATGGGATTCCACGGGTGGCCAGTTTCGGCGGAGCCGGCATGAGCACGGCGACGGCGTCATGAGATATCGAGGCTGGAGACCGCGGCGAGGGCGAACAGGCCGGCCCAGGCCGCGAGCGCCAGCCAGAGGCGGAGCCGGTGCCGCGCTGCCCGCCGCAGCACAGTGACCCGGCCCCAGCCGAACCGCAGGTCGCCGGCGAACAGGGGGGAGCGACCGGGTCCCCGGTACCAGGGCTCCGGTGGATCCGGCGCCCACTGGATCGGGCCGATCACGAAGACCGGGTCGCCCTCGGCGAACTCCCAGATGCGGAACGGCGCGTCGTCCCTACGGCCGAGTGCCCGCGCGACGTCGGGTTCGATGGACGGGGCGTTCCAGGCCATCGGGACCGGCCGGACGCAACCCGGTTCGATCCAGGCCCGCCGGCCGTCCTCGGCCCGGACCTCCACCCGGCCCGCGCTCGACCACTGCCGGCGGCCCTGCCGGACGACCCAGAGCGCCACCTCGCCACCACCCGGCACCCGCTGCGGACCGGCCAGCGCATGCACGGTGCCCTCGAAGACGAACCGCCCGGCTGCCCCGCCGGGCGGTCCGCCCGGCGGTCCGCCCGGCACCGGGGTGCCGCGTAGCCGGGTGAGTCGGGCGGCCGGCCCGGCCACCGCGCCGAGCGCGATCGCCAGCACCACGACCGGCACCCCGTACCCCAGCGCCGGGAACATGGTCAGTACCTGCGCGGCTACCGCGGACAAGCCGGCGTGGGAGACCCGGTACCGCAGCATCCGGCTCCGCCCGTAGCTGACCGCGCGGGGGTTGAACCGGAACCAGCCGCGCAACCCGAACAAGCCGGCCGCGACGAACCCGGTCAGCAGCGCCGCCTGCCAGTACTCGAGCAGCAGGCTGACCGGCAGCAGCACGGCCAGCACGGCGGCGAAGGCCACCTCCCGCCACATGCCCTGCGGCCGGTCGAGCACGGGGACTCCTGACGGGAACAGCTGTCCGCCGGGAACCAACGGCGTACGGCGGCGCGGCACCACATCGGCACGCCATCGAACCACGCGACCTGGTGTCAGGGCCGGAAGTTGGCGAGTTCGGCCGCGGCGCGGTCGAGGTCGGCGGCGACGCCCTGGTGCAGGAGCCGGCTGAACAGCGGGTCGCCGGTGGCCGCCAGCCGGCGGATGCCGGCGGCGTGCGCGGCGGCGCGGGCTGCCCGGGAACCGCTGAGCCGCCAGGTAGGCGAGCACCGCCGGCGTCCATGGCCCGGCGCACCGTCCGGCCCACCCGAACCGCACCGCCGGCGTTTCCACCGGCCAGCCGCTCACCGTCCACGCACCGATCCTGACATCCGCCCTCGGCGCCGGCGATTCCCGACAGCACCTGTTGTGGCCACCTGACCACCGCGCCGTTACGCCCGGCGCGGCGCCACTTCGAGCACGAGAGGTGGGGCCGGATCCACCGACGACCGTCGTACCCCGGCTCGTAGCATCGACCGCATGCGTGTGCTGGTCGTCGAGGATGAGCCCTACATGGCAGAGGCGATCCGCGATGGGCTGCGGCTCGAAGCGATCGCGGCCGACATCGCCGCTGACGGCGACACCGCTCTGGAGTTGCTGAACGTCAACGCCTATGACATCGCCGTCCTCGACCGCGACATCCCCGGGCCGTCCGGTGACGAGATCGCCAAACGCATCGTCGCTGCCGGCAGCGGCATGCCCATCCTCATGCTCACCGCCGCCAACCGGATCGATGACAAGGTCTCCGGGTTCGAGCTCGGCGCCGACGATTACCTCACGAAGCCGTTCGATCTCCAGGAGCTCGTGCTCAGGCTCAGAGCACTCGACCGCAGGCGCGCCCACAACAGGCCGCCGGTGCGGGAGATCGCTGGTCTGCGTCTGGATCCGTTCCGCCGCGAGGTCTACCGCGACGGCCGCTACGTCGCGCTCACCCGGAAACAGTTCGCCGTGCTGGACGTCCTCGTCGCTGCCGAAGGCGGTGTCGTCAGCGCCGAAGAGCTGCTGGAACGGGCCTGGGACGAGAACGCGGACCCGTTCACCAACGCCGTCCGCATCACCGTCTCGGCACTGCGCAAACGCCTCGGCGAACCCTGGATCATCGCCACCGTGGCCGGCGTCGGCTACCGCATCGACGCAACCGGGGACGCTGGACGTGAGGGAGGGGACCGTGGATAGACGGCCTGGTTTGAGCGTTCGCCTCAAACTCACCCTCAGCTACGCCGGATTCCTCGTGCTCGCGGGTGCCTTGCTGCTCGCCCTGTGGCTGGTCCTACTGCAGTTCTACTCGCACGCTCCGATCATCGATACCACGAGATCTGGCATCGGCGGGACGATCGCGCCAGGTCGATCCCCCACCCAGCGAGCCTTCGGCCAAGCGGCCGGCGCAGTGCTGGCGTTCCTGCTGGTGTTCGGTCTGGTGGGCGGATGGATCCTGGCCGGCCGCATGCTCGCCCCGCTCACCCGCATCACGGACGCCACCCGCATCGCCGCGAACGGGGCACTGTCCCACCGGATTCGGCTGGAGGGCCGCAAGGATGAATTCCGCGAGCTCGCGGACAGCTTCGACACGATGCTGGCCCGGCTCGAATCACAGGTCGCCGAACAGCAGAGATTCGCGGCCAACGCCTCCCACGAACTGCGCACCCCGCTGGCGATCACGCAGACACTTCTCGACGTGGCCCGCAACGATCTGAACCGCGACAACGGCGAACTTGTCGACCGGCTCCACTTCGTCAACGCCCGGGCGATCGACCTCACTGAGGCATTGCTCGTGCTCAGCCGCGCCGACCAGCGGTCCTTCAGCCGAGAACACGTGGACCTGTCCCTCATCGCGGAAGAGGCCACTGAAACGCTTCTCCCGCTCGCCGAAAAGCGCGGCCTCACCATCGAGACCGCCGGCGACGTCACGCCGACCGTCGGCTCGCACGTGCTCCTGCTGCAGTTGACCACGAACCTCGTGCACAACGCGATCGTCCACAATCTGCCGGAACAGGGCACCGTGTGGGTCACCACCAGCGTGCACCCCACCAGCGTGCTGCTCACTGTCGAGAACACCGGCGAGAAGCTCACCGCACAGTTGGTTTCCACGCTGGTCGAGCCGTTTCAGCGCGGCACTCGACGGATACGCGCCGGCCACGCGGGGGTCGGCCTCGGCCTGGCCATCGTGAACAGCATCACCCAGGCACACGACGGAACGCTCACCCTCACCCCGCGCCCCGACGGCGGGCTCCGCGTCACGGTGCAGCTGCCCGCCGGGTCAGCGCACGCTGGCGGCTGACGATCCGGGGGATTGCCGCACGCCGTCGGGAGGAATAGTCGCCGCCCCGGCCGCGGCTTTAGGACGCCTGCCGGCCGAGCGTCAACCGGCTCGGCGCGGTGATGGGGAAATCGAAATAGGTGTCCGGATAGGGTTCGTCTCTCAGCGTGTAGTGCCACCACTCGCAGTCGTACCGGTTGAAACCGCAGGCCGCCATGATGGAACAGAGGCACTGACGGTTCCGTGCTTCGGCCGGCGTGATTCCTTTTGCGCCATGATGTGAGATTGGATCCATCAGATCATGGTCGCCGCCCATGGCGGCAAGCTCACCGGTAGCCAGGTGATAGAGCGTCAGGTCAACCGTGCTGCCCCGACTGTGGCCCGACCTGGCCGCCACATATCCTTTTTCGAACATCCCGGCCCGGTCAATATTCGGATAGTGTCGCAGCTTCGTCCGGCCATCCTCCGGCTGCCGGGCCCAGCGCAGGAAGCAGTCGACGGCGCGTTGCGGACGATAGCCGTCCCAGAGAAGCAGGCCGAAGCCCTGGGATTCGGCCATTTCCCGGGCTCTTTCCAGGGCCGCGCACATGGCCGTCGTGCCGATGATCCGGTTGGCCAGATACCCGTCCACCGGCTTCCCGGTGAAGTTGTCCCAGGTGGCGTACTTGGCATCCCAGCGTATTCCGAAGACAAACTCGTCGATAAAGACAAAGTCGTCGTTCATTGGATTTTCCCGGTCAATGCCAGCGACACCACACGGTCGATCACGTCGGCCAGCGGCAACCCGGCGGCCGCCATCATTCTCGGATAGCGGCTGTACGAGGTCAGGCCGGGCAGGGTATTCACCTCGTTGAGTACCACCTTTCCGTCCGCCGTGAGGAACATGTCCACCCGCGCCAGTCCCCGGCATCCCAGGGCGCGATAGATGGCCTTCGCGGTCTCCTGGACGAGCGAGCGTGACTCTGCCGAGATGTCAGCGGGAACGATTGCGGTCGAGTTTTCGGAACCGCTCTCCGGCGTACTCTCCTGATGGATTCGGAAAAAGCCGTGAGATAGCGCGATTCGATCTACCTCGCCGGCGATCAGGTCCAGCTCGTTCCCCAGGATGGCACATCCGACCTCGCTGCCGACGACCGCCGCCTCGACCAACACCTTCGAGTCGTACTGTCTCGCGATCTGGACCGCGGTCAGCAGTTCTTCTTTTCGGGACACCTTGCTGACGCCGAAGGATGACCCCGAGCGGGCCGGCTTCACGAAGACGGGATAGCTGAGCCGGTCGGGGTCGATATTCTCGTCCGCCGGGACGGTCCAGAAATTCGGCGTCGCGATTCCCGCGCTCCGGGCGACGATGTAGGCGAGGGATTTGTCCATACACAGGGCAGAGCTCTGGACATCGCAGCCCACGTAGGGGATGCCGGCGAGCTCGAACAGGCCCTGCATCGCGCCGTCCTCGCCGAGCTTGCCATGCAGAACGGGCAACACCAGGTCCAGGCCGATCGTTTCGTATCGGCCCCGCTCCAGCACGAGCAATCCGGGTACGCTCCGGTCCGGTGACAGCACGGCCGGACGGCAACCACCGTCCTCCCAATCTGCGGCCGGGCCGTCACAGAGCTTCCAGGCGCCGGCCTTCGTGATCCCGACATAGAACGGCTCGTACTTTTCGGTGTCGAGGTGTCTGGCGACCTCCTGGGCGGACTTGACGGAGATGGGGTGTTCTTCGGAACAGCCGCCGAAGATGATTCCGATCTTCAACCTAGCCACGCTGGCTCCTGCTTTCGAATTTCAGGCAATTGATGATCGAGTTTTCCACGGTGTCGCTCAGCGCGTGGTCCGTGTAGTAGGCCGTGTGCGGACTGATGAGCGCGTTCGGCAACTCCTGCAGCCGCACCAGCGACTTGCTGTCAATGGCCGTGTTCCGGCAGTCGGCGTAGAATATTCCTTCCTCTCCTTCGAGGACATCCAACGCCGCGCCGCCCAATCTGCCGCTTTCCAACGCTGGCACCAGGGCCTCGGTGTCGAGCAGCGCGCCGCGGCCGGTATTGATGATGAACGCGCCGCGCTTCAGCTGCCCGATACGCCGATGATTCAGCAGGTGGTGCGTGTCCGCGTTGAGCGGTGTATGCAGCGTGACCATGTCGCTCTGCCGCAACAGTTCATCGAGCGGAACGTAGTCGGCAGACGTCTTGGGGCGACTGTCATAGGCCAGTATCCGGCAGCCGAAACCCCGCAGCCGGTCTATGACCGCTGCGCCGATGCGTCCTGTGCCAATTACCCCGACGGTCAGATCGCGTAGTTCCCGCCCGCGTACCTCGTGCAGCCGGTAGTCATGGACGTCTGCCTGGCGGAGGATGGATTTTGCATTTCGCACCGCCATCAGCATCAGCATCAACGTGTAGTCGGCCACGCTGTCCGGCGAATAGGTGACGTTTCCAACGGAGATGCCGACGCGCTCCGCGTATTTCACATCGATGTGGTTGTACCCGATGCTCCGGGTGGAGACATACGCTACGCCGGCCCGGCTCAGCGCGCGGAGCGTGGAGTTTGTGACTTGAGTTTTGTGACCGACGCTGATGCACCGGTTTCCGCCGGCCAGTTCGATGTTGGCTTCAGCTACCGCTGCCGCTGTGATAGTTGGCATTACCCCGAAACGGGGCGCCATCTCCCGGAACAGAACGGCCTCGTCCGGCCCGCACCCGTAGATTGTGATTCCCGTCGTCGGGACGGCCGGGGAGGACGCGGACGCCAGCGGTCGGGTGCGGCAGGCCACCGTTCGTGCTGGTTCGCTGTAGGTCACGCCGGCCAGTCAAGGCAGCGTGGTGTTGCCAGCATGTATGTGGTTTTCGATACGCTGACGATATGTTACCGGCCGGTAGCATAGCGAGCGTGCGTGTGTTGATCGTCGCGGTCGGACCGGCTACAGGCTCAGGTCGAAGGGGTGGCCGGCCGGGTCGGTGAGGGCGCGGTGTCGCGGGCCGCCCCGGTCTCTCCGGGTGGCGCCCAGCGTGCGGGCCAGTGCCTCGCTGGCGTCGAGATCGTCGACGATGATGTCCAGGTGCGCCTGCTGCGGGCGCGCCGGGTCTCCCCGGCGCGGCGGGTTGTAGCCGGCCACCTGCTGGAACATCACGCTCTTGCCGTAGCCGGCGATGAGTGCGCCCTCGACGCCGGCGTAGGTGACCTGCATGCCGAGCAGGCCGGCGTAGAAGTGCGCCAGCCCGGTCGCGTCCCCGGCGTCGATGGTCACCGCGAACAGGTGGATCCCCGGCTCGGCCCCGTCCAGCTGGCACAGGTCGAACGGGTGGCCGCCCGGGTCGGCCAGGGTGACCCAGCTCGGCCCGTCGGCCAACCGGGTCGCGCCGAGGCCGACCGCCCGCTCGGCCGCCGCCTGGTGGCCGTCGACCTGCAGGTCCAGGTGGAACTGCTGCGGATGCTCCTGCCCGGGCCAGCGCGGCGGGATGTGGTCGGGCGAGTTCTGGAAGGCGATCTCCTGCCCGTCCGGCGCCCGCAGTGTGATCCAGTGGCCCTCCTCCCGGCGGGACTCCGCCCAGCCGGTGAGCGCCGCGTAGAACGAGGCGACCTGGTCGATGTCGGCCACGTCGAAAGCGACCAGCTCCAGGCGTCCTGTGTCAGTCACGCCGGGCATGCTGCCACCGCCCAGCGAAGAGAAAAGCACTCCGCCGCTCTCGGTGGTTGCGGTGCCGGACGGGCGATCAGCGGCGTCGCCGCGCCGCGTCGAGCAGGGCGGGCGGGGTGTCGTACTTCTCGTCCGCGGCCAGGTCGACGCCCGGGGCGACGATCGTGTCGATCGCGTCGAGCACGTCGGCGGACAGCACGGTGTCCTCGGCGGCGAGCTGCGAATGCAGGTGGTCCATGGTGCGGGGGCCGATGATCGCGCTGGTTACGGCGGGGTGCGCGGTGACGAATCCGAGCGCGAGCTGGATCATGGTCAGGTCGGCCTCGCCGGCGACCTTGGCCAGCTGCTCGACGGCATCGAGCCTGGCCCGGTTGGCGGGGATGGCGGTGTCGAAGCGTTGCGGCATGAGTGCCGAGCGGCTGGTGGTGATCTCCTGGCCCGCGCGGATCGCGCCCGACAGCCAGCCTGAGGCCAGCGGGCTCCACGCCAGCACGCCGAGTCCGTACTGCTCGGTCACCGGCAGGACGTGGGTCTCGATCCCGCGCTGCAGGATCGAGTAGCTGGGCTGTTCGGTGACGTAGCGGCTCAGGTGGTTCGCCCGGGCGGCCCACTCGGCCTGCACGATGCGGTACGCGGGGAACGTCGAGCAGCCGAAGTAGCGGATCTTTCCCGCGCGCTGCAGGTCGGTCAACGCCGACAGCGTCTCCTCGTCGCTGGTGCTCGGGTCCCACCGGTGGATCTGGTAGAGGTCGACGTGGTCGACGCCCAGCCGGCGCAGGCTGTTGTGCAACTCGGTGACCAGCCAGCGGCGGGAGCTGCCGCGGTGGTTGCGTTCGTCGCCCATCGGCATGGTCGCCTTCGTGGCCAGCACGATGTCGTCGCGGCGGCCGGCGATGGCCTTGCCGACCATCTCCTCCGACTCGCCCTGGCTGTACATGTCGGCGGTGTCGATGAGGTTGATCCCCCCGTCCAGGGCGGCGTCGACCATGGCGTTGACCTCGTCCTGGGTGGTACGGCCCAGACCGCCGAAGTTCATCGCGCCGAGCGCGAGGGTGCTGACCTGCACACCGGTGCGGCCCAAAGTGCGGTACTGCATGGCTGTTTCTCCTTGCGAGGCGACTTGAGAGGCGAAGCGGGATGGCGAGGCGTGGCTTGGTCCGGCTCGCCGGTTCTGGCATCCTGAGCAAGCGGAGCGTTGTTCCGCTACCATACGGAACGTGGTTCCGTTTGCCAAGGGGGTGCCGGAGGTAGTGGTCGACAGCGGATCAGGGGCGTCCGCCCCGCGGAAGCGGGCCGACGCCCGGCGCAACGAGGAGACGCTGCTGGCCGCGGCCGCCGCGGCTTTCATCACGTCCGGCGTCGATGTGCCGGTCCGTGACATCGCGGCCAGGGCCGGCGTCGGCGTCGGCACGATCTACCGCCACTTCCCGACCCGAGCCGATCTCATCGTCGCCGTCTACCGGCACCAGGTCGAGGCATGTGCTGAGGCCGGTCCGGCACTGCTGGCGAGCAGCAGCACAGCGCACGCCGCGCTGGCCCGATGGATCGACCTTTTCGTCGACTTCCTGGTTACCAAGCACGGCCTCGCCGGGGCGCTGCAATCTGACGATGCCGCCTTCCAGACCCTGCACGCCTATTTCCTCGACCGCCTGGTCCCGGTGTGCGCGCAACTGCTCGACGCCGCCGTCACGGCGGGCGAGATCCGCTCCGACACGGATGCCGTCGAGCTGCTGCGTGGCGTCGGCAATCTCTGTATCGGCGCGGAGAACAACCCCCACTACGACGCACGTCGCATGGTCGGACTCGTCATCGCCGGACTGCGCCTCCGGCCGGGCGAGTCAGCCGCGATGTGAAGCGTCGGTGCTGTGATCGGGTGGGAGCTGCGGCCATCCGGTCCGGGCGATGATCTCGTCGGCGGTCTCCTGGGCGGTGTGTTCGTCGGTGTCGATGCGCAGGTCGCCGACCGTGGCCTGGTCGAGTGCCTCGGCCTGGGCCGCCGCCAGGCCGGCGATGTCGCGCAGGTGCGCGTCGGGTAGGCCTTTCAGCGGGTCGCCCGGTTGCGCCCAACTGCCGCCCTGTCCCCGGAGCAGGATCCGGCGGGTCAGCTCGCCGGGTCCCGCGTGCAGCCGGCACACGGTGATGGTCGCCGCGGGCAGCGCCCGGGCGTATGCCGTGATCGCCGCTGGGCCCTGCGCCGGCCCGACGATGGTGAGGCAGTCGGCTCCGGCGGCCCGGAAGGTCTGCCAGAGTGCCGCCAGAACACGGGCTCGGACCCGATGGTTGGTGGCCTCGTCGGGCGCGGTGGGGCCGAGGAAGCCGATCTGGTCGAGGTCGACATAGGCGCCGGGGATTCGCCGGCCGAACACGGTCTTGTGGTAGACGGCGAAGCCGATGGTGGACTTGCCGACGCCGGTGGCCCCGCACAGCCAGAGGATCCGGCCGGCCGGCGCTGGACGTGGGTCGGTCCGATCGCGCGGCCGTGGCCGACGGGTGCCCGCTGACGGTGCCATCCAGCCGGCGGTCCGCTCGTGCACCAGCCGGACGACGTCGGCTTCGGCCAGGCCGGTGGTGTCGATGCAGAGGTCGCCGATGTCGTTCGCGTCCAGGGCCGCGGCCTCGGTCAGCGCCGCGGGCACGATCGCGGCGGTGTCCTGACGTTCGAGCAGGCGGCGGGTGACCTCGTCGGGGTCAGCGCGCAGCCGGCACACGGTCAGCGCGGCCTGCGGGATCAGGTCGCGGTACACGCCGTGGCTGGGATGTACGACGCCGGACACGACGACGCACCGGGCGCCGGCCAGCTGGAAGGCGGTCACCAGCGCGTTCAGATTCTCCGCCTGCATCCGGTGCCGGCCGGGATCCGCGGCCGGCTCGGGGTAGCACATGCCCAGCTGGTCGATATCGACGTAGCCGACCTCGGCGCCGGCTCGGGCGAGCTCCGAGTAGATCTCCCACCCGACGGTGGTCTTCCCGACTCCGGCCGGACCGCACAGCCACAGCACCGGGACCGGCTCGCCGCCGCCCCGGCCGCGGCCGTCCGGCCCGTCCGAACCGGGTACGTCGGAACCGGGTACGGCAGGGTCGGCAGGACGGTCGCCGGCGGCCATGGCCGCGATCGTCGCGGTGCGTCCGCGCCCGCGACAACCGGATTTCCCCGGCGACGCACCGCCGATCCAAGGTTCGACCAAGGTCGGGTTCCAGACCGGTGTCGCAGGCTTGCTGACGTGACCGGATCAAGCGTGGACGGCCAGGCGACACGGCCGCGGCTGAAGGACGTGTCCTGGGAGCGGGCCGGCGACGAGCTGCGCCTGGTCTACGAGTGGCGGGAGCAGCTCCTCCTGGCCGACCCGGACGGGTCGGTCGCGATGCTGCTGGAACTGCTGCGGGCGGGCGGGCGTACCACGGCCGAGTTGGCCGCCGCGCTGTCCGGGGGCCGGCCCGAGCCGGTGCCGGTCGCGGACGTCCAGGCCGCGATCGCGCTGCTGGACTCCTACCGGCTGGTGGAGGACGAGCGGCGGCTGGGCGGGCTGACCGCGGCGGCGGCCGAGCGGCACTTCAGCACGGTCGGCTTCTTCGAGTCGTTCGGGACCCTGGAGCGCAGCCGGGAGGACCTCTGCCGGGAGCTGGCCGAGCGGCATGTGCTGGTGCTCGGCACCGGCGGGCTGAACTCCAACACGCTGCCGCACCTCTGCGGGCTCGGGGTCGGCCGGGTCACCCTGCTCGACCGGGACGCGGTCGAGCCGCGCAACTTCGCCCGGCAGTACCTGTACCGGTGGACCGATATCGGCTCCCGCAAGGTGGAGCGGGCCGCGGCCTGGGTGCGCGCCTTCGACCCGGCGATCGAGGTCGCCGCGCTGGACACCGGCATCGAGTCGACCGAGCAGCTCGGCGACCTGCTCGACCTGCTGCGCCCGGACGTGGTCGCCGCCGGCATCGACCAGCCGGGCGACGTCGACCGCTGGGTGAACGCCGCCTGCGTACCGCGCGGCATCCCGTTCGTGCGCGGCGGCATGTGGGTCACCGACGGCGCGGTCTGGTCCGTCGACCCCGGCCGCAGCGCCTGCTTCGAGTGCTCGTTCCGCGCGGTGGCCGACGCGGAGGTCGGCGACGAACTGGCCGAGGTACGCGCCGGGCTCGCGCTGGCCGCGACCCGACCGCGAACCAACCGCGGCATCGGCCCGATCGCCGGCCTGCTCGGCGCGTACGGGGCATTCGAACTGCTGCGGTACCTGACCCGCTTCGAGCCGCCGGTGTACGCCGCGAACCCGCTGTTCATCGACTTCGCGGGCGGCTGCGCGACCCGGCAGCGGGACTGGCCCCGGGACCCGGACTGCCCGGTCTGCGCCCATCTCCACCCGACCGGCCCACAGCCGGCCGGCCGCCAACCTGCCGCCGCCGACACCGGCGACCGGCTCACCGCCGCCAGCACCGTGGGGAGGAGGTGATCCGCATGAAGCTCAGCATCCGCCGCGTCGAGAACGCACGGCTGACCTGCCCGATCCAGGGCAACCCGACTCCGGGGTGCGACTCCTGATCCATCGCTGGGTGCCCGGGCGACGGCCGCGCCCGGGCACCCGTCCCTCATCGACATCCAGGATGGCGCATGCCTGACGTTTCCAGCGGCACCGCGGCAATGGCGCGGTTGGTCCTCGCCCCGGACGGTGACGAGTACGTGCTCGGCCGGCCGGACCTCGGCCTGTATGTGGCCGTGCCCGAACCGGCCGCGGTGCTGATCCGGGCGCTGCAGGGCGGCGCCACGCTCGCCGCGGCGACCGAGCGGGCCAGCGAGTCGGCTGGGTCCGAAGTGGACAGTGCCGACTTCCTCGCCGGCCTGGCCGAGATCGGCCTGCTGGCCGAGCCCGGGCCGGCGGACGGAACACCGGCGGTCGGCGGCCGGCAGATCCGCTGGATCGCCGGGGTGAACCCGGGCACGGCGGCATGGTTCTTCGGCCGTACGGCCTGGCTCTGCTACGGCGCGGCCGCGGTGTTCGTGCTGGCGGCCCTCATCGTCCGGCCCGACCTGCGGCCCAGCTTCGAGGACATCTGGTTCCTCGGCGACCCGGCGCTGTCGATGCTCTCGCTGGCCCCGATCTCCGTGCTGCTCGCCGGCGGGCACGAGGCCTGGCACTGGCTGGCCGGCCGCGCGCTGGGCGTACCAGCGGTGTTCCGGGTGAGCCGGCGGGGCATCTGGCTGGTGTTCGAGACCGACCTGACCCAGGTCGTGACGCTGCCGCGCCGGCAGCGGTACAGCCCGTTCCTGGCCGGCATGGCCTGGGACACCTCGCTGCTGGCCGGCGCGCTCGCGCTGCGCCTGCTCTACCGCGCCGACCGGCTCGCCCTGCCGCCCACGCTGGACCGGCTGCTCGGCGTGGTCGTGCTCACCCAGGTGGTCACGCTGACCTGGCAGGGCGTGGCGATCTTCCTGCGCACCGACGGGTACGCGGTGCTGGCGAACGCGCTGCGCTGCCACAACCTGTACCGGGCCAGCTGGCTGACCACGAAGGACCGGTTCTGGCGGCTCACCCCGGCCGAAACGACCGAGCTGGCCGAGGTCAGCGAGCACGACCGCCGGGTGGCCCGCTGGTTCGGCCTCGGCTACGCGCTCGGCCTGGCCGCGACCGGCTGGCTCACGCTGAACGTCGGCCTGCCGTTCCTGCTCGGCATGACGCTCTGGCTGGTCAACAACCTCGGCCACCCGGCGCCCGGCTCGCTCGCGTTCTGGGAGTCGCTGGCCGTCCTCGTCCTGCTGCTGGCCCAGTCGCTCGGCCCGGTGCTGTTCGGCCTGCGGGAACGCCGGCTCCGGAAGCAGGGGGTCCTGCTGTGAGTGCAGATCAGCCGCGGCGGCGCCTGGACCGCAGCGTCCCGCCAGCGAAGCTGCCGGGATGCGGAGGGAAGGCGTCGGCTGTGCGGCCGGCCGGAGCGACCCGGGAGACACAGTGAGTGCAGGTCAGCCACGGCGGTGGGCCTGGCGGCTCGGTGCGGCCGCGCTCGGCACCGCCGCGGTCCTGAGCGCGCTGAACGGCCCGTGGAATTTCCTGGTCGGCACCGTGACCGGGTCCCGGCCGGTGAGCCAGGCGGCGCCCTGCCTGCCCGGCGCGGCGGTGCCGATCCTGGACAGCCCGCACGTGTCCGCGGCGCAGCTGCCGGCAGTGCGGTACAACTCGGTGCCGCCGACCTCGGGCCCGCACTTCGGCTTCACCATCGCGCCCGGCATCTACCCGCGGCCGCTGTCGACCGGGCTGACCGTGCACGCGATGGAGCACGGCCACATCGTGATCCAGTACGCCCCGGGTACGGACCCGACGACGGTCGGCCAGCTGCGCCGGCTGGCCAAGCGCTACCCCAGGGACGTGGTGCTCGCGCCCTACCCGGGCGTGGGCACCGGGATCGCGCTGACCGCCTGGGGCCGCATCGACCTGCTCGACCGGTACGACGAGGCCCGGGCGACCCGGTTCATCGAGGCGTTGCGCGACCGGTATGTGCACGGCTGGACCAGCCCTGATCCCTGCCCCACCGTGACTTCGTCGGGCTAGCCGTCCGGCGCCGATGCCCGGGGAACTCGCGGCCCGGCCCGGCCTGGCCCGGCCTGGCCCGGCTCAGCCCGGCCCGGCCTGGCCCGGCTCAGCCCGGCCCGGCCCGGGTCAGCCGTGCCGGCGGGCGTGTTCGCAGCAGCAGCACGACCGGTCCGGGTCGCCGGCCGGGCCGCCGACGCCGTCGCGGAGCAGCCGCTGGTACAGCCGGCGGAGGTCCGGGCCGGGTTCGGTGCCGAGCTCGTCGACCAACCGGCGTCGGGTGGCCAGGTAGCAGCCCACCGCCTCGGCGGTCCGGCCGAGCTGCCGCAGCGCCTCGATCAGGCCGGCCGTCAGCGGCTCGACCAGCGGGTACTCGGAGATCAGTTCGCGGACCGGGGCGAGCACCACAGCGGCCCGGCGCATCCGCAACTGCACGTCCGCCCACTGCAGCACGGCGTCGAGGTGTCGCTGCCCCAGCGCGGCCCGGGTGCGGGCGGCCCAGTCGCCGGACAGGTCGGCCAGGGCCGGCCCCCGCCACAGCGCGACCGCCTCGTCCAGCAGCGCCGCCCGCCGTAGGTCGTCGGTACCGGGGCGGCCGGCCTGATCGACGAGCCGCTGGAACCGGTGCAGGTCGATCACCCCGGGGTCGGCGTCCAGCAGGTAGCCGCCCGCCCGGCGGACCAGCCGCAGCGGCGGCTCACCCGGCGCGGCCCGCGCGACCGCACAGCGCAGCCGGGTCAGGTAGCTGTAGAGCCCGCTGCGCGCACCGGCCGGCGCCGCGTCGCCCCAGACCCGCCGGATGACCACATCGGTCGGCACCGGCCGGCCCGCGTCCAGCGCGAGCGCGGCCAGCACCGTGCGCTGCCGGCTCGGCCCCAGCTCCACCGCCCGCCCGGCCACCGACATTCGGACCGGGCCAAGCATCGACAGTTCCGTCATAGCCACCGCCCTCCGGGTGGCTGGACGGTGGCGCACCGGCATTGGCGAAGTGTTGGCGGCTTCTGGGTGCCCGATCGGGCTCCCCGATGGCTGGCCGGCCGGGCGGGCCGACTGCCCATCCAGCCGGCAGGGCGGGCGGATCTTCCGGGATACAGCGACGGTCCCGGCCGAAACGGAACCCGGCACGGGGGTGCACCGCATCCTTGGTGTCGTGGAGCCAGATCGGAGCTTCCGGGTCCTCGGGCCGCTCGAAGTCTGGGATGGTCGGCGGCTGGTGCCCGTCCCGGGCCTGCAGCAGCGGGTGCTGTTGGCCCTGCTGCTGCTCGAGCCGAACCGGGTGGTGTCCGTCGACGCGCTGATTGCCGATCTGTGGAACGACCGGCCCCCGGCCAACGCGCGGGTGCTGCTGCACGGCTGCGTGGCCCGGCTGCGCCGGGTGCTCCGCGCGGTCCCGGCCCGCCCGGCCGCCGAGCACCCGGCTGCCGAGCACCCGGCTCCCGAGCACCCGGCTGCCGAGCGCCCGGCTGCCGAGCTGGCGGGGCCGGAGCACGCGGCACCAGAGCGCCCGGCTCCCGAGCGGGCGTGGCCGGAACACGCGGCTCCGGAGCGAACAGCTCCCGAGCGGGCGGCTGCCGAGCACCCGGCTGCCGAGCGGACGGCTGCCGAGCGGACGGCCTCCGAGCGGGCGGAGCCGCCGCTGGTCAGCCGCCCGCCCGGGTATCTGCTGGCGGTCCGCCCCGACGAGCTGGACCTGCTCCGCTTCGATGAGCTGACCGCGGCGGCCGGCCGCGAACCGGAGCCGGAGCGGCGCCGCGACGTGCTGGCCGCCGCCCTCGCGCTGTGGCGCGGTCCGGCGCTGGACGGGCTCACGCCCGGCCGGCTCGCCGCCGCGGCCGCCGGCCTGGACGAGCGCCGGCTGACCGTGCTGGAGCAGCGGATCGATCTGGACCTGGGCCTCGGCCGGCATGCCGTGCTGGCCGGCGAGCTGCGGACGCACGTGCGGGCGCACCCGCTGCGCGAGCGGCTGTGGGCGCAGCTGATGCTGGCGCTGGCCGGTGCCGGCCGCCGGGCCGACGCGCTCGCCGCGTACCAGGAACTGCGGGGCAGCCTGGTCGACCAGCTCGGCATCGAGCCGGGTCCGCTGCCGCGGCGGCTGCACCAGGCGGTGCTGTCCGGCGCCGACCCGACCGCGGTCTACCTGGACACCGGCGGGCCGCCGGCCGCACCCACCGCCGGCCGGCCGCCGGCCGCGGGGGCGCTGGCCGCGGGGCCGCTGGCCTCGGGGGCGCCGGCCGCACCCACTGGCGACCGGCCGCCGGCCGCGGGGCCGCTGGCGCAGCTCCCGCTGGACGTCAGCGGCTTCACCGGCCGTGGCGCGGAGCTCGCCGAGCTCGACGTGGCGCTGGCGGCCGGCCGGGAGCCCTCGGCGGTACGCATCGCCGCGGTGTGCGGCACGGCCGGGGTCGGCAAGACCGCGCTGGCGGTCCGCTGGGCGCACCGCGGCGCCGCCCGCTTCCCGGCCGGTCAGCTGTACGTGGACCTGCGCGGCTACGCGCCGGGTTGGCCGGTGGACCCGCTGGACGCGCTCGCCGGCATGCTCACCGCGCTCGGCGTGCCCGAGCGGGACATTCCGCCGACCCTGGACGCCCGCGCCGCCCGGTACCGCAGCGCGGTCGCCGGCCGCCGGCTGCTCGTGCTGCTGGACAACGCCGCGACCGTCGAGCAGGTGCACCCGCTGCTGCCCGGCAGCCCGGACACGGTCGTGCTGGTCACCAGCCGGGACAGCCTGCCCGGCCTGGTGGCGCTGCACGGCGCCCGCCGGCTGGCGCTGGACCTGATGCCGGCCGCCGACGCCCGCGCGCTGCTGCGCGAGCTGATCGGCGCGCGGGTGGATGGTGAGCCGGACGCCGCGGCCGAGCTGGCGGCCCTGTGCGGGCGGCTGCCGCTGGCGCTGCGGGTGGCCGCCGAGCTCGCGGTCAGCCGGCCGACCACACCGCTGGCCGACCTGGTCGCGGAGCTGGCCGACCGGAGGCGGCGGCTGGACCTGCTCGACCCCGGCGGTGACCCGCACGCCGCGGTGATCACCGTGTTCTCCTGGTCGTTGCGGCACCTGCCGCCGGACACCATGCGGGCGTTCGCGCTGCTCGGCCTGCACCCCGGCCAGGACGCCGACGCGCCCGCGCTCGCCGCGCTGGCCGGCACCGGACACCGGTCGGCCGGCCGCATGCTGACCCGGCTGGCCCGCGCGCACCTCGTGTACTCCAGCGGGCCGGGCCGGTACGGCATGCACGAGCTGCTCCGCGCGTACGCGACCGGGCTGGTGCGATCGGACGGCGAGGCCCGCGCCGCCCTGGGCCGGCTGCTCGACCACTACCTCGGCACGGCCGCGGCCGCGATGGACGCGCTGTTCCCGGCCGACGCCGGCCGCCGGCCCACGGTCCCGAGCCCCGCGGTGGCCACGCCGGCCGCCGACGCGCCCCGCTTCGACACCCCGGCCGCCGCGCTGGCCTGGCTGGACACCCACCGCGCGACCCTGACCGCGGTCGCCGGGCACGCCGCCGGCGACGGATGGCCGCGGTACGCCATCGACCTGTCGGCCACGCTGTTCCCGTACCTTGCCGGCGGCCACTACCACGACGGATTGGCCATCCACGCGCACGGCGTCACCGCGGCGCGGCTGGCCGGCGACCGTACCGGCGAGGCCCGCGCGGGTACCGATCTGGGAAACATGCAGGTACGGCTGGGCCGGCACGGCGAAGCCGTCGCCCAGTTCCGCCGCGCGGTGGACCTCTACCAGCAGGTCGGCGACCACTCGGGGCAGGCCCGCGGGCTGAACAACATCGGCGTGGTCGAGCAGCGGCAGGGCCGGCACACGGTGGCCGCCGGGCACTTCCGGCAGGCTCTCGAGCACTCCCGGCAGGCCGGCGACCGCATTGGCGAGGCGTGGGCGCTGAACAACCTCGGCACCGTGGCGCAGCTGCGCGGGAGCTGGGCCGAGGCGGTCCGGGACCGCCGGCGGGCGCTTGAGCTGTTCCGGCAGGCCGGCGACCAGATCGGGCAGGCCGAGGTGCTGAACAACCTCGGCGACCTCGAGCAACGGCAGGGCCAGCACGCGGCGGCGCTCGGCCACTACCGGCAGGCGCTGGCCGGGTACCAACAGGCCGGCAGCCGGGTCGGCGAGGCATGGGCGCGAAGCAGCCTGGGCGACGTGCACACCCTGCTCGGCGAACCCGACCGGGCCGCCGAGCAGCTGTGCTGGGCGCTCGCGCTGTTCCGCGAGCTCGGCGACCTGGACGGCGAACCGTGGGTGCTCAACGGGCTCGGTGAAGCCGCCCGCGCCGCTGGCCGGCCGGCCGAGGCGCTGCGTTGGCACACCACTGCGCTCACCGCCGCGCTGGGCGTCGGCTCCGGCCACCAGGAGGCCCGCGCGCACATCGGCCTGGCACACGCGCACCGCGACCTCGGCGACCCCGAGCGCGCCACGACGCACCACGACCAGGCCGTCCTGCTGCACACCCGGATGGGTGTCGCCTGGTATGACCAGGCCCGCTCGACCGCCTGACCGGCTACCGCCGCGTATCCCGACCGGTCCTAGGGTGGCAGCGTGGACGGTGATCTCACGCTGCTGAACGCGGTCGTGTTCGACGGCGAGTCGGCGGACCTGGTCGAGGGCACGATCCGGATCGCCCGTGGCCGGATCGTCGAGGTCGGCGACGTAGCGCCGGGCTCCGGGCCGGTGCTGGACGTCCGCGGCGGCACGGTCCTGCCGGGCCTGATCGACGCGCACTTCCACGCGTACGGGATCAGCCTGGATCCGCGCGAGATCGACGGGGCGCCGCTGAGCTACGTGGCGGCGGTGGCGGCCCGGCGGCTGGGCGCGGCGCTGCGCCGGGGCTTCACCACGGTCCGGGACGTGGCCGGCGGCGACCCGGGGCTGTCCCGGGCGATCAGCGAGGGGCTGTTCCCGTCACCGCGCTACCTCTACACCGGGCCGGCGCTGAGCCAGACCGGCGGGCACGGCGACGGGCGGCCGGCCGAGTCCGACCTGTGCGCCTGCGCCGGGCACATGTGCGAGGTCGTCGACGGCGTGGACGCGCTGCGCCGGGCCACCCGGGACCGGTTCCGCCGCGGCGCGCACGCCATCAAGATCATGGCGTCCGGCGGGGTGATCTCGCCGACCGACCCGCTGCGGGTGCCGCAGTATTCGGCCGAGGAGGTGCGGGCGGTCACCGCCGAGGCGGCGCGCCGGGGCAGCTACGTGGCGGCGCACGCGTACTCGGCCGACGCCATCCGGCACGCCGTCGACAACGGCGTCCGCTCGGTCGAGCACGGCAACCTGCTGGACCGGGCGACCGCCGTGCTGCTGGCCGAGCGGGACGCCGTCCTGGTGCCGACGCTGGTCACCTACGACGCGATGGACCGGCGCGGCGCCGAGCTCGGCCTCAGCGCCGTCGCCCAGGCGAAGAACCGGGAGGTGCTCGCGGCCGGCCGGCACGCCGTCGAACTGGCCCGGGCCGCCGGCGTCCGGATCGGCTTCGGCACCGACCTGATGGGCGCGCTGGCGGACGAGCAGCTGGCCGGCCTGCGGCTGCAGGCCGAGGTGGACGGCGCGCTGGGCGTGCTGCGCTCGGCCACCTCGGTCAACGCCGACCTGCTCGGCCGCCCGGACCTCGGCCGGGTCGCCGCCGGCGCGGTCGCCGACCTGCTGGTGCTGCCCGGCAACCCGTTCACCGACCCCGCGCTGCTGTGGGCACCCGACCGGCGCACGGTCATCCAGGCCGGCACGATCCGCCACCAGCCGGCGCCCTGACGCCGGGCGCCCCGGGCCATCCCCGGCGCGGGCCGCCGACGGTCCGGCCCGTTCCCCGGAAGGCGGGTAGGCTACGGAGAGTGACGGACGGCTCCCGAGAGGTGCCAGCAGGTGCCGACGGCGAGCAGGCGCCCGGGCCACACTTCCGGCGCCTGTTCGAATCCGCCCCGGACGCCTACCTCGTGCTGGATCCGGACCTCCGGATCCTGGCCGCCAGCGATGCCTACCTCGCGGCCACCAGGACCCGGCGGGACACCATCGTCGGCCAGTACCTGTTCGACGTCTTCCCCGACAACCCGGACGACCCGAACGCCTCCGGCGTGGCGAACACCCAGGCGTCGATGGATCGGGTCCGACGTGACCTGTGCCCCGACACCATGCCCGTCCAGCAGCACGACATCTGCCCGGTCGACGGTGGCAGCGGTCCGTTCGAGACCAGGTACTGGAGCCCACGGAACAGTCCGGTGCTCGGACCCGAGGGGCAGCTGGTCTACATCATTCACCGCGTCGAGGACGTCACCGAGTTCGTCCGGCTGCACGATGTGGGCACCGAGCAGCAGCAGCTGACCAGCATGCTGCAGCAGCGCACGACCCAGATGGAAGCCGAGATCCTGCGTCGCTCCGCGGAGCTGGCCGACGCGAACCGGCGGCTGGGCGAGGCCGCGGTCCGCGAGGCCACGGCGCGCCACGAGGCCCAGGTCGAGCGCGAGCGGAGACAGGCGCTGGCCGAACGCGAGCAACTCGAGGCCCAGCTGGGCCAGTCCCAGCGGCTGGAGAGCCTCGGCCAGCTCGCCGGCGGCGTCGCGCACGACTTCAATAACCTGCTCGCGGTCATCCTCAACTACTCCGCGTTCGTCGAGGAGGAGCTGGCCGCCGCGATCGCCGGGCCGGACGCCGACGCCGAGCGGTGGGAACTCGCGCACGCAGACGTCGAGCAGATCCGACGCGCCGCCGAGCGCGCCACCGCACTGACCCACCAGCTCCTGGCCTTCGGCCGGCGGGAGATCGTCCGTCCGCGGGTCGTCGACCTCAACGACATCGTGGTCGACATCGAGAACCTGCTGCGCCGCACCCTGGGCGAGCACGTCCAGCTGCACACCGCGCTCGCCCCGCGGCTGTGCCCGGTACTGGCCGATCCCGGCCAGATCGAGCAGGTCCTGGTCAACCTCGCCGTCAACGCCCGCGACGCGATGCCGGCCGGCGGCACCCTGACCATCGACACCGCGAACGTCGCGGTCGACGACGACTACGCCGCGCAGCACGTCGGGGTGCAGCCCGGCCCGCACGTCCTGCTGCGGGTCTCCGACTCCGGCACCGGCATGCCCAGAGACGTCATCGATCGGGCTTTCGACCCGTTCTTCACCACCAAGCCGAAGGGCGCGGGCACCGGGCTGGGCCTCGCCACCGTCTACGGCATCATCAACCAGGCCGGTGGCAGCACCCGCATCTACTCCGAGCCGGGCCTCGGCACCACCATCACCGCCCTGCTGCCGGTCACCACGGCGGTTCCCGAGCCGGCGCGGCCCGTGGTCGCACCGGCCCGCCGGCCACCGGGCCGCCAGACGGTGCTCGTGGTCGAGGACGAAGAAGCCATCCGCGAGGTCACCCGCCGCATCCTGACGCGGAACGGCTACGAGGTGCTGACCGCGGCCACCGGCGCAGCGGCGGTCGAGCTCGCCGAGCGGACCGACCGCGACATCCACCTGCTGCTCACCGATGTCATCATGCCGGCGATGCTCGGCCGGGAGGTCGCGGAACGGGTCCGCGCGCATCGGCCGCACGTTCAGGTGCTGTTCATGTCCGGCTACGCGCACCCCGTACTCACCTCACAGGGCATCCTCGACCCCGGTGTCGTGCTCGTCGACAAGCCGTTCTCCGAGGCCGGCCTGATCACCCGCATCCAGGAGCAGTTCGAGCCGCCGCCGTGACCGGGTCGGCGACCGTCGCAGGCCCGCGGTCGGGCGCGGCTCAGGTCAGGACGAGCACGACGACACCCAGGCCGAGCGTGAGGTCGAGGGCGCCGCACCACTCGGCGAACGAGCGGGCGACGACCCGGTGCGCGCGCCAGAGGACCGCGTCCCAGGCCGCGTGCCCGAGCAGCCCGGCGGCGACGAGGAGCGCGCCGGCGTCCGCCGGCACCCCGAGGGCGACGAGGGCGACGGCGACGCAGCCCAGCGCCACCGGGACCTGGCCGAGATGCAGGGCATCCCGCCGCAGCCGCCCGGTGCCGAGGCCGGCGGCGGCGAGCAGCACCGCGGCGGCCGCGAAGACCGGAACCGGGTCGACGTCCGCCGCCCGCAGCGCGACGACGACTGCGGTGAGCGCGACGACCAGCGGCCAGGTGGCGGCCGGGCGGGCGAGGACGGCGACGAGCAGGTACCCGGCCGCGGCGAGGGTGAGGATCGTGGCGAACTCGAGCCCGTTCTCGTAGTCCGAGAGCGAGAGCGCCGCGGTCGCGAACCCCAGGACGGTGGGCCAGCGGCGCAGCAGCGCGCGGCCCGCGGCCGGTCGCGGCGGGGTGCCCGCCAGGGCCGGTTGCGTCGTCGTCATGGCCGTCAGCGTGGGCCGGCGGGCGGCGCCGGCCCAGCGGACGGGCCGGTGAGGTCCGGAAGCTTGGGATAGTGGTCCGACGGACCTACTCTCGGTGGATGCCAGAGCGTCGGGTGGTGGTCGTCGGGTACGACGGCGCCCTGCTCCTGGACATCGCCTCGGTCACCTCGACGCTCGGGGTGGCGAACCTGGTGGGCGACCTGCGCGACCGGTACGTGATCACGCTCGCCACCCCCGGCGGCCGGCCGATCTCGTGCGGGCCCGGGACCGTGCTGCAGAGCGGGCAGGCGCTCGAGCGGGTCACCGGCCCGCTGGACACGCTGGTGGTCTCGGGTGGGGTGCGCTACGCGGCGGCGGCCGACGACGCGCGGCTGGTCGCCGACGTCCGCCGGCTCGCGCACGTGAGCCGGCGGGTGGCGTCGGTGTGCACGGGCGCGGCCGTGCTCGCCGCCACCGGCCTGCTCGACGGCCGGCGGGTGACGACGCACTGGCGGTTCGCGCCCACGCTCGCCGAGCGCCACCCCGCGGTCGTCGTGGACCCGGACCCGATCTACCTGCGCGACGGCCGGTTCGCGACCTCTGCCGGCGTCACCAGCGGCCTGGACCTCACGCTGGCATTCATCGCCGAAGACCACGGCGCCGAGCTGGCCCGGGCGGTGGCCCGCGACCTCGTCACCTACCTGCAGCGGCCCGGCAACCAGGCGCAGATGAGCATGTTCACCAGCACGCCACCGACCGACCACGACGTGGTCCGGCGCGTCCTCGACCACGTGGGCGCCAACCTCGGCGGTGACGTCGGCACTGAGGCGCTCGCGGCCGTCGGTGGCGTGACGCCGCGGCACCTCACCCGGCTGTTCCTCGCGCACGTCGGGAAGCCGCCGGGCCGCTACGTCCGCCGGGCCCGCACCGAGGCCGCCGCCCACCTCGTCGCCTCGACGACGCTGCCGCTCCCGGCGGTGGCGGCCCGGTGCGGCTTCGGCTCGGCGGAGACGCTGCGGCAGGCCTTCGTACACGCGTACGGCGTCCCGCCGTCCCGCTACCGCGCACTACACCGCGCGGGCTGAACCGGGCCTGACGGCCGGCGGCTGGCACGGGTGCCGCGGCACCGCGCGAGCCGGGCAGTCGGATCGGTTCGGCTGTCATACGGCGCCGCGGAATGGGTATGGAGCCAGCCGGGCCAGGTTGCCTCCGGTTCGCCCGGACCGGGGGCTGGGTGTGGCCGACACAGAGCCGAGGAGATACATGTCGTCATTTCCCGACGGATCCGGCCACGATCGGTCCGTCCTGCTGGACCGGGTCACCCGTCTGGTCGACTTCCTGCGCAGCATGGTCACCTCGGCGGAACAGCGGGTTCTCGATGTCGAGGGCTACCCCACGGCGCTGTGGCTGGCCCAACTGCCGCCCAGCGCCGATCTGTATCCCGAGGCCGGGCCGGGCGACGTGCTGCTCTCCGTCCTGCCGGTCGCCACGGAGCTGCCGCCGGAGCCGCCGCCGGAGCTGACCGACCGGCTCGACCCGGAGCAGTCGTCGGATTCCGCGGGCGAGCCGCCGCGGTTGATGCCCCCGCTGCGGCGCCTCGCCGCCCCCGCCGCGCCGGCGGCGTTGCTGCCGACCGCCGCCGACCTGCCGGCCCCGACTCCGGCATCGTTCGAACTCGCCGAGCTCGCCGAGCTCGAGTCGGCCGAGTTCGAGTCGGCCGAGTTCGACCTGGCGGCCAGGACGGCCGAGCTCGAGCTGACGGCGGAGACGGCGGAGCTCGTCCGGCTCGATGACGACGCCGGCATCGAGGCCCTCGACGGCGCGGCCGGGGCCGAACCGCTGGATGGCACGGCCGAGTTGATCCGGCTCGACGGTGCCGGTGTCCTGGCCCTGCCGGCCGCGGAGCCGGCCCCGGGCGACCGGACCACGGCACTCCTCCCGCTGGACACGGCGGAGTTGATCCCGGTCGCCGGGTCGGCCGAGCCGGCACCGCTGGACGGAACCGCGGACCTGGACCAGATCGACGGCAGCGCCGATCTGGTCCTGGTCGACGGGCCCGCGGACCTGGTTCCGGCCGAGGCTCCGGTCGACGACCTGGACCTGGTCCCCGCGGACGAATCCGAGGCCGAGATCCAGCGCAGCTACGACCAGTGGCGGGACCGGTGGGAGGCGTGGGCCGAGGCCGACCGCGGGATCCGGGCGCACCGGCGCTGGTACGACGCGCTCAGCCGGGCCGCCGACCGGCTCTCCCAGCAGGACGACGAGTTCGAGCTGGTCGTCGGCCTCGGGCTGCTCAGCTGGGCCAGCCCGGCGGGCAACCGCATCCGCCGGCACCTGGTGACCGCCCGGGTGGGCCTCGCCGTCGACCCGACCACCGGGCGGATCGATGTGCTGCTGGATCCGGTGTCCACGCCCCGGTTCGAGGACCGGGACCTGCTCGAGGACAGCCCCGACGTGGGGCCGGCGTTCCGGGCCGACCGGGCGTCTCCGGTCCGCCGCCGGTTGGCCGACGAGCCGCTCGCCCCGCTGTCGGACGAGTACAAGGAGCTGTTCGCGCAGTGGCTGGCGCTGGCGTTGCCGGACTGCCGGCCGTACAGCCACGCGCTGGAACGGCCGACCGCGGTGACCGCGGTCCCCGAGCTGACCTTCGCCCCGGCGCTCGTGCTGCGGCCCCGCACCTCCAGCGACATCGTCGGGTTCTACGACGAGATGCTGCGTACGCTGACCGCGCCGGGCGCCATCCCGCCGCTCGGCCTGGCCCAGCTGGTCGAGACGCTCGACGCCCCCGAACGGCTGCGCTGGCTGGCCGCCCGCAGCCCGGCCGGCGCATCGTCCACTGTGGACGATGAGCCGCTGTTCCCGCTGCCGACGAACGCCGAGCAGCGCCGGGTGCTGGAGCGGCTGGCCACCGATACCGGCGTGGTCGTGCAGGGCCCGCCCGGCACCGGCAAGACGCACACGATCGCGAATCTCATCTCCGCGCTGCTGGCCCGCGGCCAGCGGGTGCTGGTGACCAGCGAGAAGGCGCAGGCGCTGCGGGTCCTGCGGGACGAGGTACCACCGGCCGTCCAGGCCCTCTGCGTGCTGATGACCGACGTCCGGCGCGGCGGTTCGAGCCAGCTGGAGCAGAGCGTCGCCGCGCTGGTCGACCGCTACTCCGCCCACGATCCGGCCGCTCAGAACGCGCTGGTCGGCTCGCTGGCGGCCGAACGGGAGGCGGCCCGGCGCCGGATGGCCGAGGTGGAGGAGCAGATCCGGGCCCTGCGGGAGGGCGAGACCTCCGGCCGCGGCGAGGTCGCGCCCGGCTACCGGGGCACGCTCGCCGAGATCGCCGAGCGGGTCGCCGCCGGCCGGCTCGGGTACGACTGGATGCCCGCGCCGCTGCCGCCGGCCGGCCCGGGGATACCGCCGCTGTCCGAGGCCGAGTTCGCGCAGCTGCGGATGCTGCTGGTCAGCGCGACCCCGCAGCGGCAGACCCGGTCCGGGCAGCACCTGCCGGACGCCGGGGCGCTGCCCAGCGCTGAGGCGTTCTGGGAGCTGGTCGCCGCCGAGGACGCCGCCAAGCAGTCCGCGAGCGAGGCGGAGACGCCGCTGTCGGCCGCGCTCGCCCGGCTCGGTGAGCCCGCGCTGGCCGAGCTGGAACGGGGCACCGACGCGGCCGCGGCGGCGCTGCGCGAGCTGGGCCTGCGCCCGGACCCGGCCAGCTGGGACGCGGCCGACTGGCGGGTGCGCGCGGTGGACGACCACGTCGCCCGCCGCGACCGCAGCATGTGGACCGCCGTCGCGTCGGTGGCCGGCCAGGCCGAGGTCGCCCGCAACGCGGTCGCGTTCATCGGCCTGCACCGGGTCGAGCTGCCGATCGACGGCAGCAGCCCGGAGCGGGCGGCTGAACTGCGGGCCGCGGCGCGCGAGTTGCGCGGGCACCTGGCTGCCGGCGGCCAGCTGCGCAAGGCGTTCGCCGGGCCGGCCCAGCGGAACGCCCGGCTGCTGCTGGAGGCGTCCACTGTGGACGGCCAGCGACCGACCACAGTGGAGCGTGTCGACCTGGCCCTGGCCCGGCTGGACGCCGAGGTGCTGGCCGGCCAGCTGGCCGAGCGCTGGGCGATGGTCGGGCTGCACCTGGACCCGCGGCTGCCGTTGACCGCCCGGGTGTCCACTTTGGTCGATGCGGCGCAGGCGCTGCGGCTGGTCAGCCGGGTCGCCTCGGCCCGGGACGCGCTGGACCGGCAGCTGGCCGACACCGGCGTGCCGGCCGGGCTGAACTCCGCCTACGACCTGATCGCGCTGCTCCGGGCGGTGTCCGCGGCCCGGTCCAGGAAGCTGGCCGCCGCCGCGTCGGCCCGGATCGAGGAGCTGACCGGCCAGCTGCACGACCTGGCCACCGACGTGGCTGCCGCGCCGGAGGTGGCCGCCGCCGCCGCGGCCGTGCGCTCGCGGGCACCCGACGGCTACGTGTCGGCGCTGGCCGAGCTGGCCCAGGCCCGCGTCGAGCAGCAGGCCCAGCTGCGCTGCGACGAGCTGTGGCACCGGCTGCACGAGGCGCACCCCGGCCTGGCGGACATGCTGGCCCGCACCGCTGACGACCCGGTGTGGGAGCGGCGGACCGCGGACCTCGCCGCCGCCTGGGCGTGGGCCGCGGCGTCCGGGTTCCTGGCCGCGCAGCAGCGCCCCGGTCTGGAGGACGAGCTGGCCCGGGCGCTGGACGAGGCGGACGACCGGCTGCGCGCGCTGACCGCCGAGCTGGCCGCCGAACGGGCCTGGCAGCACAACCTGTCCCGGATGACGCCGGAACACAGCCAGGCGCTGCTGGCCTACCGCGGGCACATGCAGCGGCTCGGCAAGGGCACCGGCCGGTACGCGCCGCGGTACCGGCGGGCCGCCCGGGACGCGCTGTCGGAGGCCCGCAACGCGGTGCCGGCCTGGGTCATGCCACTGCGGCAGGTGCTGGACACGATCCCGCCGGTGCCGGACTCGTTCGACGTGGTGATCGTGGACGAGGCCAGCCAGTGCGGGCTGGAGACGCTGTTCCTGCTGTGGCTGGCGCCGCGGGTCATCGTCGTCGGCGACGACAAGCAGTGCGCTCCGTCCAAAGTGGTCTTCGGCGAGCTGCAACCGATCTTCGATCGGCGGGACGCGTACCTGCCGGACCTACCGCGCTGGTCCCGCGAGGCGTTCACGCCGGCGAACAACCTGTACGGCCTGCTGGAAGCGCGCTTCCCGGCGGTGATCCGGCTGCGCGAGCACTTCCGCTGCATGCCGGAGATCATCGGCTGGTCGTCCCGGCAGTTCTACCCGGCCGAGCCGCTGGTGCCGCTGCGCCAGTTCGGCGCGGACCGGCTGCGCCCGCTGGAGGTGCGGCAGGTGCCGGCGGCGTGGACCGAGGGCCAGGACCAGACGCTGCGCAACCCGGTCGAGGCGGAGGCCCTCGTCGACCAGTTGGTGTCCTGTTTGGACGACCCGGTGTACGCGGACCGCACGTTCGGCATCGTCGTGCTGCAGGGCGCCGGGCAGGTCGCGCTGATCGAGCGACTGCTGATGGACCGGGTTCGGCCCGAGGTCCGGGAACGGCGCCGGCTGCGGGTCGGGATGCCGGCCGACTTCCAGGGCGACCAGCGGGACGTGATCTTCCTGTCCATGGTGGTGGCCGAGCGCCGCCGGGCGCTGACCGACCTGGACACCCGGCGCCGGTTCAACGTGGCCACCAGCCGGGCCCGGGATCAGCAGTGGCTGTTCCACTCGGTCGCCGCCGACCAGCTCGCCGAGTCCGACCTGCGCCGCTCGCTGCTGCGCTACCTGCACCAGCCACCGCCGCCGTACGAGTTCGTCGACCCGGGCGAGGTGGACGACGACCGGCTGGTCAGCCCGCCGTTCGAGTCGCTGTTCGAGCAGCGGGTCTACCGCCGCATCCGGCACCGCGGCTACGCGGTGACCTCGCAGTTCCGGGTGGAGGGCCGGCGGCTGGACCTGGTCGTCACCGGCGCGCAGGGTCGGCTCGCGGTCGAGTGCGACGGCCGGCGCTGGCACACCGACCCCGACCAGCAGCGCGCCGACCTGCGCCGGGACCGCGAGTTGCGTCGGGTCGGCTGGGAGATCTGGCGGGTCCGGGAGAGCGCGTTCGCCCTCGACCCGGACGCCGCCCTCGCCCCGCTCTGGGACCGCCTGCACCGCCGCGGCATCCGCCCCCAACAGCCCGCCACGATGCAACGGGCCTGACTGCCACCTCGACCGGGGATCCGGCCCGGGCCTGACCCGGGCCTGACCCGGGCCAGATCCCGGCGCCGGACCCCGAGCCAGACCCAGGCACCCGACCAGGCCCGGGACGCAGGCCCGGGACGCAGGGCCGGGTCAGGGCTCCGGGGAGAGGTCCAGGGCCTGGTCGATGATCAGCTCCAGGGGCGCGTCCCGGCCGCCGCCCCAGGCCGCGGCGAAGGCGCGGTCGTCCAGGGCGGCCCGGGTGGCGGCGAGAATCGGCGCGCGCTGGTCGGCGACGTCCGGCGGTGTCGGCAGCCGGTGCCGGGTGCGCAGCCGTTCGGCCGCGGCGAGCAGCCGGGTGGCCAGCGCCGGGTCGGTGTCGACGGCCAGCGCCGCGACGCTGTCGAGGGAGACGGCCAGGTCCTCGCGGTCGCCGGCCTCGTGCCGGCGCAGCAGCGCGACGGTGAGCAGCGTGACCGCCTCCTGCCGGTCGCCCTGCCGGTGCGCGACCAGGCCGAGCTGGTGCAGCGCCATCGCCTCGCCGTACACGTCGCCGATGCTGCGGCTGAGCGCGAGGCTGTCCTCCAGCGAGGCGCGCGCCGCCGGCAGGTCGCCCCGCGCGAGCAGGATCTGGCCGCGGACCTCCAGCCCGAGGACGAGACCGAAGGTGTTCCCGCTCGAGCGCTCGAGCTGCAGGCACCGGTCGATGTAGCAACCGGCGGCCGGCAGGTCACCCAGCCGCAACGACAGCTTCGCGAGGTTGCCCAGCGCGCCGGCGGTGCCCTGGGGCTGCTCCAGCTCCTGGAACAGGGCCAGGCAGCGCTCCAGGTGCCCGGCCGCGAGCCGGTAGTCCGCGGCGCCGACCGCGGCGGCGCCCAGCACGTTGTATGCCTGCGCCATGGTCTCCCGGTCACCGCCGACCCTGGCCAGCTCCAGGCAGTCGGCGCCGAGCCGGTGCGCCGTCCCGTGGTCGTCCTGGGTCGCGGCGAGCACCGCCGCGGCGTACAGCAGCCGCGCCCGCGTCCCGGCCGGGCCCTCGCCCGGACCTGCGGGCGGGGCGGCGAGTACCCGGCCCAGCCAGTCGCGGCCGTCGCCGATGTGGCTACCGTGCCGCCAGATGCGCCACAGGCCCAGGCAGATCCGGCTCGCGACGGCCACGTCGCCCTGGGTCAGAGCGCGTTCGGTGGCGGCGCGCAGGTTCTCGTACTCCCGCTCGATGCGCTCGGTCCAGGCGGCCTGCTCCGGCCCGGCCAGCCCGGTCGCCGCCCGTTCCGCCAGCGCCGCGTAGTAGGCCGCGTGCCGGCCGAACACCGTGCCGGCGGCCGGGTCGGTGGCGAGCCGGGAGACCGCGTAGGCGCGCACCGTCGCCAGCATCCGGTACCGCGTCCCGCCGCCCGGGTTCGGCTCGGCGACCAGCAGGCTCTTGTCCACCAGCGCGGTGAGCAGCCCGCTGGCACCGCTGTCGCCGGCACCGCTGTCGCCGGCACCGCCGTCGCCGGCACCGCTGTCGGCCGCACCGCTGTCGGACGGAGGGTCGGCGGCGCCGTCGGGGCCGGGCGGCCGGGGCGGGGCGGCTACGGCGAACGCGGCCTCGGCCGTGCACCCCCCGGTGAACGCGGCCAGCGCGGTGAAGACCTGCCGCTGGTCGGCGGCCAGCAGGTGGTAGCTCCAGTCCAGGGCGCCGCGCAGGGTCTGCTGGCGCTCCGGCCGGTTGCGGGCCGGCGTGCCGGCCGTGTCGAGATGCTCGGTCAGCCGGTCCAGCAGCGCCTGCGGGCTGAGCCGGTCGGTGCGGGCGGCGGCCAGCTCGATCGCCAGTGGCAGCCCGTCCAGCTGGCGGCACAGCTCGGCGACCGCGGGCAGTGTCGCCGGGCTGAGCGCGAAGTCGGGGTTGGCGGCGCGGGCGCGCTGGTCGAACAGCGCGATCGCGGGGTAGTCGGCGAGCGCGTTGGCCACCGCATCGGCCACCACACCGGCCACGGCGCCCGCCGGCCCGCTGGCGGCCGGCAGCTGATCGGCGGTGGGCAGTCGCAGCGGCGGCACCCGGTGCACGTGCTCCCCGTAGAGCGCGAGCGGCTCCCGGCTGGTGACCAGCACCGAGACGCCCGGCGCGGCGGCGAGCAGGTCGTCCACGACCGCGCCCGCGTCCAGGACCTGCTCGAAGTTGTCCAGCACCAGCAGCATCGAGGCCTCGGCCAGGTGCTCGATGACGGTGTCCAGCAGCGGTTCCCCGGGGACCTCGCCGACCTGCAGGGCCAGCGCGAGCGCGCTGACCACCCGGGCGGTCTCGGTGGTCTCGGCCAGCGGCACGAAGACCACGCCGTCGTCGAAGCCGTCGGCGGCAGCGGCGGCCACCGCCAGCGCCAGCCGGGTCTTGCCGATGCCGCCCGGTCCGACCAGCGTCACCAGCCGGGCGCCGGCCAGCAGCGCGGCGACCTGGCCGGTCTCCTGCTCCCGGCCGACCAGGCCGGTGAGCGCGGCGGGCAGCCGCACCCGGCGGCGGGGCCGGCCCAGCACGGCCGGCGAGAGCGTCCAGCCGTCGTCGGTGCGCACCAGCCCCTGGCGCTCGCGCAGCCGGGCCAGCTCCCGGGTGGCCGCCGCGGGCAGCCCGCCGCTCCGGTTGGCCAGCCAGTTGACCAGGGTGCGGCTGGGCTCGTCCCGCAGCGTCGTGCGCAGCCAGATGCGCAGCGCCGCGGGCGACCAGGGTGGTAGGTCCACCTCGCCGAGGATCGGCGGGCCGTCCGGCGCCGGACCGCCGTCGGCCGGGGTGGTCGCGAAGACCAGGCCGAGTACCGGCGGTGCGTGCGGGCCGTCGCCGAGGCCGGTGGCGATCGCGGCGGCCCGGGCCGGGTCGGCCACGTCGGCCAGCAGCAGCACCGCCTCGCCGGCGCCGTCCGGCCGGGTCGGCGCCGGCGCCGGTGCCGCCGGCACCGGCAGCACCGTGAAGCCGCGCAGGCCGGCGATCGTGGCCACCTCGTCCAGGAACCTGGTGTGGCCCGCACCGGGCTGGCCGTGCACCCGCAGCGCGCCGCGCCCCTCCACCCGGAGCCGGGTCAGGAACTCGTGCGCCGCGACCAGCGCGGCGTCGCGCTCCCACAGCCGGGTCGAGGTGTCGGCGGCGCCGGTGTCGGCGTCGTCGGCGACCGCGGTACCGCGGCCCCGGCGCTTGGCCAGGTAGTTGCGCTGGTCCGCGCGCTGCAGCAAGCCGGTGGCGTCCGCGCCGTCGGCGGGGAAGGTCGCGACGCCGAGGCTGACCGACAGGTTCAGCGGCGGGTCGCCGTCGAACGGGCTGCCCCGCACGTCGGCGGTCAGCCGCAGCGCCAGCCGGGCCGCCTCGGCGGCGTCGGTGTCCGGCAGCAGCAGCACGAACTCGTCCCCGCCGTACCGGAAGAGCACGTCGTAGCTGCGGACCAGGCCCTTGATCCGGTCGACGATCTGGCGCAGCGCCTGGTCCCCGCGCAGGTGGCCGAAGACGTCGTTCACGGTCTTGAAGAAGTCGACATCGAAGAGGCACAGCGAGCAGCAGCCGGCCGACCGGGCCGCGCGGGCGAGCTCCTCTTCGAGCCGCGACTGCAGCTCCGACCGCGGCCGGGCCCCGCTGACCGGATCGCTGACCGGGTCGGTGGCCAGGTCGGCCGGCAAATCGGAGACCGGCCGGCTGATCGTCACCGCCTCCGCTCCCCCCGTCGCTGGTCACCGCCCCGGTCGGCGGGTGCCCAGTTCCCAGATCGACAGCGGCCCGGACGGGCTGAGGACTCGCCAATAGATACGGAGCGTAGTCGATATGGCGCCTTGGGTGACGAAACATTGCGGACGGGTTGGAGTTCGGGAGGCATCTGGTTGCTTGCCATCACTGTGCGTCACCACTGCCGAGCATCAGTGGTGCCGGCGCTCACCGACCGGGAACTCTAGGAGGCGACGTAGTGATTGCAACGCTGAGAGGCGGTCGAGGCTCGCGGCGAAGGGCGGCTGCCGCGGTGGCCGTGCTGACCGGGGCCGCGCTCGCCGGGGCTGCCACCGCTCCGGCTCCCGCCGCCCCGGCGCGCGCCGCGCCGGCCACCCCCACCGCGGTCGCCGGGCCTGGCGGGATGTCGCGAACCTGGGCATCGGACGACTGGATGGGGTCGGCCAGCAATGGCAAGCCGGCCACGCTCGCCGACATCCGGGCCATGATCGGCGCCAGTTCCGGTCCGGCGGCCACGCTGACCGGCGCCGGTGTCGGCGTCGCGCTGATCGACACCGGGGTGGCGGCGGTGCCGGGGCTGCCCGCGGCGCAGATCGTCAACGGCCCGGACCTGTCGTTCGAGTCGCAGTCGCCGAACCTGCGCTACCTGGACACCTACGGCCACGGCACGCACATGGCCGGCATCATCGTCGGAAACGACACCGCTACCGGCACCAAGGGCATCGCGCCCAAGGCGAAGCTCACCTCGATCAAGGTGGGCACGGCCACCGGCGCGGTCGACGTCACCCAGGTGATGGCCGCCCTGGACTGGGTGGTGCAGCACCGCAATGACGACCCGGCCAACCCGATCCGGGTGATCAACCTCTCCTACGGCAGCGGCGGCATCCCGCCGTTCTGGACCGACCCGCTGCAGTTCGCGGCGGAGCAGGCGTGGAAGGCCGGCATCGTCGTGGTGGCCGCGGCCGGCAACGACGCCGCGGCGGAGCTCAGCGACCCCGCCAGGGGCCGGTACATCATCGGTGTCGGCTCGGCGTCCACCAAGGGCACGGTGTCGACCGCCGACGACGACATCTCCCCGTTCACCAACAGCGGCAGCGGGAAGCGGATGGACCTGGTCGCCCCGGGTGAGTCGGTGGTCTCCCTGCGCGACCCCGGCTCGAACATCGACACCGCGTTCCCGGCCGCCCGGACCGGCAGCACCCTCTTCCGCGGCAGCGGAACCTCACAGGCGACCGCCGTGACCGCCGGCGCGGTGGCACTGCTCCTGCAGGCCCGGCCGTCGCTGGCGCCCGACCAGGTCAAGCAGCTGCTGATGTACAACGGCAGCACGCTGCAGGCCGGGAACTCGGCCGGCAAGGGCTACCGCGAGATCAACGTCAGCACCGCGCTCGCCACCGCGCCCCCGGCCCCGCAGCAGAGCTACACCTGGTCCACCGGCCTCGGCGCGCTGGAGGAGGCCCGCGGCCCCAGCCATGTGGTCAGCGACAATGTCCCGCTGATCGGGGAGAACTGCGTGTTCGGCCCGTTCCGCACCGCGACCTGGGCCCCGCTGTCGGCGGCCCGGAAGGCGTGGGTCGGCGGGGTCTGGATGGGTTACCGGATGGCCGGCGACGGGTGGACCGGCAGCTCCTGGGCGTCGAAGACCTGGGCGCCGGGGACCTGGCCGGGTGGCTCCTGGGCCGGCACCACGACCTGGACCGACCCCGGCTGGTCCCAGCGGTTCTGGTCGGCGGGCACCTGGTCCGGGGGCACCTGGTCCTCCCGCTTCTGGTCCAGCGACGACTGGTCCAGCGACGACCGGCCCGGCGACGCCCCGTCCAGCGCCGACTGGTCTGGCTACGACCGGTCCGGCGACGCCTGGTCCAGCGCCTACGGGGGATAGGCCCGGCGCCGCCGCCAGCCTCGCAGCGCCCGGGGCTGGCGGCGGCCTTCGGGCGCCGGCGGAGTGGTGGGCGGCAGCGGTGTCGGTGCCGGGGCGGGCGGCCCCGGCGGCCGGCGGGGCGGCTATCCGTCGGTCTCGGCGGCGAACCGTTCGACCTGTCGGGTCTGGCCGGCGACGATGAGCAGGTCGCCCTGACGGACGACGGTCTCCGCCTGCGCGTAGCTGAAGTCCGCGCCGGGGCGCTTGACCCCGACGATGGTGACGCCGTAGCGGCTGCGCAGCGCCGACTGGCTGAGGGAGTGCTCCCAGACGTCCTGCGGCGCGCGGAGTTTCGCGATGGCGAAGTCGTCGAACTCGATGAAGTCGATCAGCCGGCCGGACAGCACGTGGGCGACCCGTTCGCCGGCGTCGCGTTCGGGATAGACGACGTGCGATGCGCCGATGCGTTCCAGGATCCGGCCGTGCGGGCGGGTGATGGCCTTGGCCCAGACCTCGGGGACGCCGAGATCGAGGAGGACGCCGGTGGCCAGCAGGCTCGCCTCGATGTCGCTGCCGATCGCGACCACGGCGCGGGGGACGTCCTGGACGCCGAGCTGCCGCATCGCGGCTTCGCTGGTGGCGTCGGCTTCCACGACGTGCGTCAGTTGGGCGGACCATTCCTGGACCAGGTCGCGGTCGGTGTCGACGGCGATCACGTCGTGATCCAGCCGTTGCAGGGTTTCGGCGAGGGTGCCGCCGAACCGGCCCAGCCCGATGACCAGGACGGCCCGCTCGTGCCCGCGTCTAGCCAACGATCGGCCGCTCCTCCGGTAGCTCGTACAGCCGGCGCCGCTGCCGCAGGGCCAATGCCGAGGCCAACGATATCGGCCCGGTCCGGCCGATGAACATCAACGCGATCAGCGCGTACTGGCCGGCGGCCGGCAGCTGCCCGGTGATCCCGGTGGACAGGCCGACCGTCCCGAACGCCGAGGTGACCTCGAACAGCACCTGGTCGAGGGTGAAGTCGGTGACCGACAGCAGGGTCAGCGTGCCGGTGATCACCACGGCGACGCCGAGCAGCGCGACCGCCAGGGCCTGCCGCAGCGCCGAGGGCGAGACCCGGCGGGTGAAGGCGTTGACCGTCTCCTCGCCGCGGGCCTCGGCGACGATCGCGAAGAACAGGATCAGGAACGTGCTGACCTTGATCCCGCCGGCGGTGCTGGCGCTGCCGCCGCCGATGAACATCAGCACATCGGTGACCAGCAGGGTGGCCGGTTCGGCCTGCCCGTAGTCGATGGAGTTGAATCCCGCTGTTCCCGCTGTGGTGCTGGCGAAGACGCCGGCGAGCACCTTCCCGGGGACGTCCAGCGGGCCGAGCGTCGCCGGGTTCCGCCACTCGAACGCCATCACCGCGACGGCCCCGCTGGCCAGCAGCAGCGCGAACCCGAGCACCGTGACCTTCGTGTGCAGCGACCAGGACCGCGGCGTCCGCAGCTCCCGCCGCAACTCGAAGAGCACTGGAAAGCCGAGCCCGCCGAGGATCGCCGCCGCGGCGATCGGGAGGATCACGATCGGATCCGCCACGAACCGCACCAGGCTGTCGCTGTAGAGCGCGTACCCGGCGTTGTTGAACGCGGAGACGGCGTGGAACACCGCGTCGTAGGCCGCCCGGCCGGGTGCCTGGCCGTAGCCCAGCCACAGCCGCCCGAACAGCACCGTGGCGAGCGCGGCCTCGACCACGACCGTCACCACCGCCACCCCGCGCACCACCCGACCGACGTCACCCAGACCCACCGAACGGGTCTCGGCCGCGGCGAACAGTCGGGTCCGCAGACCGAGCCGCCGGGACACGATCAGCCCCAGCAGGGACGCCGAGGTCATGAAACCCAGGCCGCCGAGCTGGATGCCGGCCAGGATCACGACCTCGCCGAACGTCGACCAGTGGGTCGGCGTGTCGACGAGGGTCAGCCCGCCGCTGGCCGCCCCGGTCGCGGTGAACAGCGCGACCCGCACCGACGGTTCCCGGCCGGACTCGTGCGCGGCCGGCACCAGCAGCAGCAGCGTGATCAGCGTGACGGTGCCGAGAAACCCGAGTACCACCACCTGACCCGGCCGGGCCAGCCGGCGCCGCCACCCCGGCCGGAGCCGCGGACCGGGCGTGCCGCGGTCGCGCCGGATGAGGGTCGCCTCGTGCTCCGCCGGCGTCCGGGGCTCGGAACCGGTCAACGTCCCCCTCGCGTGATGCAGGCTTCCCGTGGACTCCGGGCGGTGTCGGCCGGACGATACCTGCGCCGGCTGGTCGCGTCGGAAGGGGAACTCGTGGCTGACACCGTCGACGTCCTGATTCTCGATCTGCTGGAGTGGATCGGCCCCGATCCGCGTCCCTACGCCGAGGTGCTGCAGGCGTGGCGGACGTCGTGCCCCCGCCTGCCGGTCTGGGAGGACGCCAACGACCGGGGCTTCATCACCCGCCACCACGCGCCCGGGCGCGGCGCGCTCGTGTCGGTGTCCGCGGTCGGCGCACAACACCTGCACCGGCACCGCCGCCCGGCGCCGCGCTGACCGCCGCCCGGCGCGGCCGGGCGGGTCAGGGGCTTGGTACGAGGACGATGCGCTGGTTGGTGTCGGCCGAGTCGACCCAGGCCTGTTCGACGTCGGCGAGCGGCATCGGCTGTGCGTCGATGACGAAGCTGCCGTTGGTGATCTGTTCGGCGAGGGCGGGGAGTTCGGCCAGGATGTCGCGGGTGCTGACGGAGCCCTGGCCGCTGCCGACGATCTGCAGGCGGGCCGCGCGCAACGCGGCTGACGGGATCGCGGCGGTGGGCCCGGCGACCGAGCCGATCTCGATCCAGGTCAGTGGCCTGGCCCGGTCGGCGCGGCCGGTGACGATGGCGAGCATGGCGGCCGCGGTCGGTTCGCCCCACAGATAGTCGATGACGACGTCGACATCGGCGGCGGCCCGGCCGAGCCGGTGGGCGATGTCGTCGGGGTCGCCGGCCAGGAGCACGGTGCCGGTGGCGCCGAGGGCGGGCAGTTCGGCCAGCCGGTCCGCGTCCCGCCCGGCGCCGATGATCGTGTTCGCACCGAACAGTTTCGCGATCTGGATGGCCAGCCGGCCGGAGCTGCCGGTGGCGGCGAGGACAAGGACGTTCTGGCCGGCCTGGAACGGCACCCGCCGGCGCAGCGCGACCCAGCAGGACATGGCCGGGTTCATCGCGGCGGCGACCGCGATGGGGTCGCTGGACTCGGGCAGGACGACGCTGCGCCGGGTGTCGATGACGGTCTGCTCGGCCATCGCTCCCATCGTGGTGTCGGGGAGGACGAAGTACCGCAACAGCCCGTCCGGACCGCGTCCGACACCGTCGATGCCCGGCACGAGCGGCAGTTCGTCGGTGCTCGTGTAGTGCGAGCCGTCGGCCTGGGACCGGACGCGCGGGTGCAGCCCGGCCGCGAGCACGTCGATGAGCATCTCGTCGTCGCCGGTGCGGGCGGGGGTCGGGAAGTCCTGGTAGCGGGGTGCTGAGTCGAACGACGTGACGACGGCGGCGCGCATGCCAGCCTCCTAAAGTAGTTGGTAGTACGTACTAAGATAGTTGGGAATACGAACAGAAGCAAGTAGGCTCGGCGGATGCCGACCTCCGACCCGGCCGACCAGCCAGCGGTCGCCGGACCCGCCGGTCTCATCGACGCTCTGGTGCAGACCTCGTTCGTGACGATGGCGTCGCTGAACAAGATCGGCGCCGAGCACGACCTGTCCCTCACCCAACTCCGCGTGCTCGGGATCCTGCGGGACCGGCGGCTGAGGATGACCGAGCTCGCCGACTACCTCGGGCTGGACAAGTCGACCATGACCGGCCTCGTCGACCGGGCCGAGAAGCGGGGACTGCTGGAACGGGTCCGCAACCCGACGGACGGCCGCGCCGTCGACGTGCGCATCAGCCCGGCCGGCGCGGCACTCGCCGAGCGTCTCTACGCCCAGGTCGTGGCGTCCCTGGCCCCGCTGACCGGCGCGCTCAGCAGGGCCGATCAACACCGGCTGCGGGCCCTGCTGGAGACCATGCTCGACCGCCATTGAGGCCGGTGCGACCAGCGGCCGCGCCGCGTGCCATCCGGCCGCCGCCACGGCGACGCATCAGCGGCGCCGGCTGCCGGCTCTGTCAAGTATGGACAGTCGCCGCGGGGTGATATCGGCGGGGGAAATGGGGCGGACTGGCGGCTGTTGTCGTTCGGCCGGGTGATTTCTGCGGTTTCGGGGTTCGGTGTGTGGTGGCCGCCTATAGTGGCGGCGGCATCCTTTTCCGTGATCCCCGGCCGCGGCGGAAATAGTCCAGATCACGTCAAGCTTGGGTGCCGCGTTGCTCCCGGGCGTCCTGGCGGCTGTCAGAAGGGTGCACTCTAGTGCGTATTCGAGGGAAATTGGTTCGCGGCCCGGCCGGCGGAATGAGTGCCTGTTTCTTCCGGGTGGTTCTGGGTGTGGTGGTCGCCGGTACGGCGCTGATCGCCCCGGCCGGCCCGGCGGCCGCGGCGCCGGGGGTCACGCCGGAGTCGGTGACCTTGAACCTCGACCCCGGCGGGTCGACGAGCGTCGACCGGACCGTGTCGACGCCGGCTATCCCACCCAAGCCGGACATCGTCTTCCTGATCGATACGACCGGGAGCATGGGGCCGCACATCGCGGACGTGCAGACGAACAGCCAGGCCATCCAGAGTGATATCGCGGCAGCGCAGCCGGACGCGCAGTTCGCGGTCGCCGAGTACAAGGATTTCCACGACACTCCGTCGTTCGATGTCGTGCAGAACCTCACCGCCGACCAGGCCGCGGTCAGCGCCGGGCTGGACGCGCTGACTGCGATCGGTGGCGGCGAGGACGAAGAAGAAGATGGCATCAACGGCCTGTTCGAGGTTGCCACCGGGAGAATTTCATTCCGGCCGGGTAGCTCCCGGATCGTCCTGCTGATTGGTGACGCGCCGAGCTGGAATCCGAGCAACGGCCACTCGATTGGCGCGGCAATCAGTGCACTGCAAGCGGCGGCCATCACCGTCCTCGCGATCGACATGCGCGCCCTGAACAAGGGTGGCCAGGCGGAGGCGATCACTGGTCCCACCCACGGAAAGGTGTTCCCCCGCGACGCGGCATCGACGGTGAGCACCACCATCCGGGCTGCCCTGCACAACCTGCCGGTCACGGTCACGCACACGGTCAGCAACTGCGACCCGGCGCTGGCCGTCACGCTGGCGCCGGACAGTCTCGCCGTGACCAGCGGCGACAACGTCACGTTCGCCCACGCCATCGCCGTGTCGCCGAGCGCGATCCCGGGCACGACCCTCACCTGCTCGGTGAACTTCCTGCTCAACGGCACGCTCTCGGCGGGCTTCACCGAGTCGATCATCGAACAGGTCCCCAAGGCCAGCCCGGCCGTCGCGGCCGAACCGTCGGCGGGGGTGCCGGCCGGCGGAGACGTCTCCGACTCGGCCACCGTCTCCGGTGGCTTCGTACCGACCGGCACCGTCACGTTCGAGCTGTTCGGGCCCGGTGACACCGGGTGCGCGACGCCGATCGCCATCCGTACGGCGTCGCTCGCCGGCGGCACGGCGGCATCCGGGAACGTCCCCGCCGGTGGGGTCGGCACCTACCGCTGGGTGAGCAGGTACAGCGGCGACACCCACAACAACCCGGCCGTCTCGGCCTGCGGCAGCGCGCAGGTCGTCGTCGTCAAGGCGAGCCCGGGCATCGCCACCACCGCGTCCGACACCGTGCCGGCCGGCGGCAACATCTCCGACTCGGCCACCATGCCCGGTGGCTTCGAGCCGGCCGGCACCGTCACGTTCCAGCTGTTCGGGCCGGGCGACATCTTCTGTGCGAAGCCGCTCGCGACCCGCACCGGGACCGTCTCCGCCGCCACCGCGCCGTCCGGCCCGGTCGCCTCCGGCCCGGCCGGGACCTACCGGTGGGCGGCGACCTACAGCGGCGACGCGAACAACAACGGTGCCGCGGCGCCGTGCGGCAGCGGGCAGGTGGTCGTCACGCCGCAGCTGCTCACCGGGCGGGCGTCCGGCCTGTCGGCGCACGCGTCCCTGCGCGGAACGGTGCTGGCGAACGTGCCGCCGACACCGGACACCGGCCGGATCAGCACCACCACGAGCACCGGCACCTCGCCGCCGTGCGTCGCGACGGTGAGCGGGCCGATCAGCGCACACGGGCTGTGCGCGCAGGTCACGACCATCGGCTTCCCCGCCCGGTCGGTCACCTCGGCATCGGTGGACGACACCACCGTCAGCATCACGAACATCCCGGCGATCACGATGACCGCGATCCGGTCCACCTCGACGACCACCTGCGCCGGCTCGACCGGCACCACCACGATCGGCTTCCTCAAGGTCGGCAACGTCGTGGTGATCGGCCAGCCGACGAACGTCGCGCCCAATACCGCGGTCACCGTGGGCGGAGTGAAGCTGATGCTCAACGAGCAGACGCCGATCAGCCGGCCCACCGCCGGGCTCAGCGTGATCGGCGTCCGCGTCACCGTCACCGCCGCGACACTGGGGTTGCCCAGCGCGAACGCAGTCGTGGCCTCGGCCGAGAGCGCCCTCGGCAACTGCCCCACCTGACCCGGTGCCCCGGGCCGGCCGGCCCCACCGGCCGGCCCCACCGCCGGTGACGGGACCGGCGGGTTGATCAGTGGGCTGTTCCGGCGCGGTAGCGCAAGCCGTCCATCAGCAGGTCGAGCGCCCGGCCGGCCTGCTCGCGCTGGCTCGGATCGCAGCTGGTGAGCGTGATCCCGCTGAGCGTGGTGAGCACGTCGGCGGGTTCGACGTCCGCGCGCAGCGTGCCGCTGGCCGCGCCGGCGGCCAGCAGCGTGGTCACCGCGGCGACCAGCCGGCCGCGGCTCTGCTCGAACGGGTTCGCGCCGGAGGCGATCACCGCGGCCAGCGCGCCGGACATGCCGCGCTTGGTGGCCATGTAGTCGACGAACAGATCCATCCAGGCGCGCATGGCGGCATCGGCCGGCGCGCTCTCGAGCAGCTCCTCGGCGCTGCCGCAGAGCCGGGCCAGCTCGTTGCGGTAGGCGGCTTCGATCAGCGCCTCACGGGTGGGGAAGTGCCGGTAGAGCGTGCCGATGCCGACGCCGGCGTCCCTGGCGATGGCGTCCAGTGGCACGTCCGCCCGGTCCTGGGAGAAGGCGCGCACGGCGGCGTCGAGCAGCCGATCGCGGTTGCGCTGCGCGTCCGCGCGCAGCTGGCGGTTCTCCGCCACGGCTCCCTCCTCGCCGACCTGAGTTGAAACCGGAGGAGCCTCCGCTTAGACTCGGAACGTAGCGGAGGTCCCTCCGTTTCCATCGTACCCGGTGGGTCCGGCCCACCGGAGCCGAGCAGGACGGGAAGTCAGCCCTGTGTCCACACCCATCAGCACGCCGTTCAGCGCCGGATCCACCGCGGCCGAGGTCATCGCCGGCGTCGACCTGACCGGCCGCCGGACGATCGTGACCGGCGCGGCCTCCGGCATCGGCATCGAGACCGCGCGGGCGCTGGCCGGTGCCGGTGCCGAGGTCACCCTGGCTGTCCGCAACCCGGACGCGGGCGCCGCCACCGCCGAGGACATCATCGGCAGCACCGGCAACAAGGAGGTGCTGGTAGCCCCGCTCGACCTGGCCGACCCGGCTTCGGTCGCCGCGTTCGTCGCCGGCTGGGACGGTCCGCTGCACATCCTGGTCAACAACGCCGGCGTGATGGCCAGCCCGCAGACGTATACGCCGCAGGGCTGGGAACTTCAGTTCGCCACCAACCACCTCGGCCACTTCGGGCTGACCACCGGGCTGCACCGGGCGCTGGCCGCGGCCGGCGGCGCCCGTGTCGTCTCGGTCAGTTCGGCCGGCCACCTGCGCTCGCCGGTGGTCTTCGACGACATCCACTTCCGCACCCGGCCGTACGACCCGTGGAACGCGTACGGGCAGAGCAAGACGGCCAACGTGCTGCTCGCGGTGGCGGCGAGCCGGCGCTGGGCGGACGACGGGATCACCGCCAACGCGCTGATGCCGGGTGCGATCCGGACCAACCTGCAGCGCTACGTCACCGACGAGCAATTGCAGCGGATGCGGGCCGAGAGCGGCGCCGCCGACACCTCGGTGTTCTGGAAGACGCCGGAGCAGGGCGCGGCCACCTCGATCCTGGTCGCCACCTCGCCGCTGCTGGACGGTATCGGCGGCCGGTACTTCGAGGACTGCGGCGAGGCCGCCCCGCACCAGCCCGGCACCCGGCGCGGTGTCGCCGCCTACGCGCTGGACCCGGCCGCCGCCGAGCGGCTCTGGCAGGTCTCGGTCCAGACGCTGGCCGGCTGACCGCCACAGTGGAACCAGCACCAGCCGGTGGCCCCGCGGGTCGCCGGCTGGTGCCGTTCCGGGACGGGTTCGTCGGTTTCAGTTCCGTTACCGCCCGCTGAGGGGGACTTGCCTAACCTGCGCCGTCCGGTAAGAGTGTTGCTTGTGCGTGATGTCCGGATGGGATGGCGCTGGTTCGGCGCCGACGGACTGCTGGCCTTGGCCGGGCTGGCCATCGCCGGCGTGCTCGGTTTCGTCGCCGTCTCCGCACCCGGGGGCTTCGCCCGGCTGGTCGCGCTGAACCTGCTCTGCTCGCTGGTGATCGGCGCCAGCGCCGGCATCGTCATCTCGATCCGGGCCGCCCGGGCCGGCGCGCAGCGCCGGCGCCGCGGGGCCCGGCTGATGCTCGGCCAGGTCGCGACCGGCACGGTGCTGGCCGCCGGGCTGTGCGTGCTCGGCGGCCTGGTCGCCGGTCTGGTCGCCTACCCGGACGGCGGCATCGCCGGGGTGGTGCTGCTCGGCGGTGGGCTCGGTGTGCTCGGCGTGCTGGTGGTCGGCCTGCCGGTCGGGCTGGCCACCGGCCTGGTCAACGGCTGCCGCCTGATCTCCTCCCGGCCGCGCTGAGCCGGAACCGGCGGTGCCGGTTCACTTGATCGCGCCGGCGGTGATGCCGCGGGTCAGCGTCCGCTGGAACAACAGGAAGAACAGCAGCGCGGGCAGCAGGCCGAGCAGCGCGGAGGCGTTGGACATGGTCGCGTCCATCAGCCGCTGACCCTGCAGCACGCCGAGCGCCACCGAGACCGTCTGGTTGCCGTTGGAGACCAGGAAGATCAGCGGGATGAAGAACTCGTTCCAGGTCCAGATGAAGAAGAACACCATGAGCACGCCCAGGGTGGGCCGGCTGATCGGCACCACCACCCGCCAGAGCGTCTGCCAGCTGTTCGCGCCGTCGATGGCGGCCGCGTCCAGCAGTTCGCGCGGGAACGCGGTCAGCACCGAGGAGAGCAGGTAGGTGCCGAACGCGCTCTGGATCGCGGTCAGGATGATGATGACGGCCAGCCGGGTGTCGTACATGTGCAGTTGCTTGGCGAGGTAGTAGAGCGGGTAGATCAGCGCTTCCTGCGGCAGCGTGTTCGCCATGATGAACAGCACCAGCAGCCAGGCCCGGCCTTTGACCCGGCCGATCCCCAGCGCGTAGGCGGTGAACAGCGAGACGAGCACCGCGCAGATCGCCACCGAACCGCTGATCAGCGTGCTGTTCCAGAGCTTCTGTCCGAAGTGGACCCTGACCCAGAAGTCCTTGAGCGCGGTCAGGTGCAGGCCGTGCGGCGGCGCCAGCGGGCCGGCCGACGAGTAGTCGGCCGGCGACTTCAGCGCGTTCATCGTGACGATCAGGAACGGCAGCAGTACCAGCGCCGCGGCCACGATCAGCGCCAACAGCACCAACCAGGCGCCCGCGCGGCGCTTGCCCGGGCCGTGCCGGGCCGGGGCCGCCGCCCGGCCGCCGCCGGTCGCCACCGCCCGTTCAGCTGTTTGCGTCATCGGTCCTGCCCTGGAAGCGGATGAACGCGGCGGTGAGCATGACGATGATCGCGGTCAGCACGGTCGCGATGGCCGCGCCGTAGCCGACCTTCGTCGTCTCGAAGAAGTTCTGGTACGAGAAGTACGACGGGACGTTCGTCGCGCCGCCGGGCCCGCCCTTGGTGAGCACGAAGATCTGCGGGAACACCTTCAGCGCCGCGATCGTGCACCAGAGCAGCACCACGAAGATCTCCGGCCGGATCTGCGGCACGGTGATGTGCTGGAACCGCCGCCACCAGGACGCCCCGTCGATCTCGGCCGCCTCGTACAGCGACGGGTCGACCCGCTGCAGCGCGCCCATGAAGACGACCAGCGGGAACCCGAGCTGGATCCACACCATCACGCCGGCCACCGACAGCAGCGCGGTCTTCTCGTCGCCCAGCCAGTTCTGCGCCAGCGAGCCGAGCCCGACCTTGCCCAGCGCGGCGTTCAGCGCGCCGTTGTCGGGAGCCAATATCCAGCTCCAGACGATGCCGGCGACCACGATCGGCAACACCTGCGGCAGGTAGAAGCCGGCCCGCAGGATGCTCGCCGCCCGCGGGCCGAACCGGGTGCCGACGAAGTCGAACAGCGCGTACGCCAGGACCAGCCCGATGATCGTGGGGACGATCGCCATCGCCACGATCAGCGTGAGGTTGTGCCGGAACGAGGCCCAGAACGCCTCGTCGTGCAGCAGGTCACGGTAGTTCGCCAGGCCGGCCCACTTCGGCGTGCCGACGCCCGGCCAGCGGGTCAGGCTGATGCCGATGTTCATGACCAGCGGCACGCCGATCACCAGCGTGAACAGCAGCAGACCCGGGATCAGGTAGAGCGGGTACGGCGCCCGGGTCGAGCGCCGTACCGCCCGCGCCGCCCTCACCGGCCGGCGACACCGCTGTCGTAGGCCTTCTGCAGGTTGGCCAGGACCTTGTCCGGCGGCGCGCTGCCGTTGATCAGCTTCTGCGTCTCGGAGACCATCGTGTCGTAGAAGCCGGGCACCGGCCAGTCCGGGTAGAACGCGAGCCCGTCGGCCTGGGTGAGCTTCTGGTAGGTCTCGATGAGTTCCTTGTTCTTCGGGTCGGTCACCCCGGCGAGGTCTGCCGCCACCGGCAGGCCGCCGCTGTTCGCCAGCGTGTTCTGCACGCCCTTCTGCATGGTGATGTTGATGAAGTCGTAGGCGAGCTGCTTGGCCTTCGAGTTCTTCGGGACGATCCAGATGTTGCCGCTGGAACCGGCGTTCAGGGTGTTGCCCGGCCACAGGAACGAGCCCCACTGGAACTTCTTGATCTGGTTGCTCAGCCGGCCGTACCACCAGGTGCCGGAGACCATCATCGGGAACTTGCCGGCGATGAACGCGGTGCCCATGGCCTCCGAGTCGAGGCCGGCGGAGTTCTTGCTGATGTAGCCCTTGCCGACCCAGTCCTTGAACGTGTTGGCGGCGTACGACCAGGCGGTGTCGGAGAAGTTCACCTTGCCGGTGTAGCGCTGGTAGGCGTCGACCCAGGCGCGGTCGGCCTTGCTCAGCGCGAGCTGGTAGAGGTACTGCTGCGCCGGGTAGTCCTTGCCGCCGACGGCGAGCGGGGTGACGCCGGCGCCGGCGAACTTGTCCATCGCGGCGGTGAACTCGGCGAACGTGGTCGGCACCGCGATGCCCTGCCGGGCGAACATGTCCTTGTTGTAGTAGACCTCGACGAACTCGGCGTAGTTCGGCACCCCGTACCAGTTGCCGGAACCCATCGTGCCGCTGCTGTCGTACTTCGCGGTGGTCTGCAGCGCCGGGGCGAGCAGCTTGTCCCACCCGCGCTTGGTCACCTCGGGCGTGAGGTCGGTGAGCAGGCCCTGCTTGGCCAGCAGCCCGGCCGTCGCGTTGCCCTTGTTGTACTCCATGATGTCCGGCGCGTCGTTGGAGTTCAGCACCATCGGCGCGGTCTTCTGGATCTGGTCGAAGCTCTTCTCCTCGAACTTCACCTTGACGCCCGGGTGGCTGCTCTCGAACTCGCTGATCGCCTGCTTCCAGGCGATGCCCATCGCGCTGTCCGGCCCCTCGTAGTGCCAGAGCCGCAATTCGGTGGGGGAGCTGGCCTGCGTGGGCCCGGAACCGTCGCTGCCGCAGGCCGCCAGGCCGGTGGCCACAGCGGCGAGCGCGGCAAGTACTGCCGCTGTCCTTCGTGCGCTACCCATGAGGGTCCTCCGCGGGCGGGTGATGTCAATCGGGTGTCGAAGCGCTTCGATTCGAAGCGCTTCGATGACACATGCTCCGTACGGGTGTATGGCCGCGATGTTTCGGACATACTACGGCCGACGATCGTCTGGCGGTACATCCGAGATCCACCGGTTGGAACGGGCCGGTACGTCCACATTGGAGCCGGTACCGGTGGCCGCCGGGACGGCCGTTCGGGTTAGTTGTCGCCCGGCAGTCCAGCACCGACGCGTTCGGGGGGCGGCTGTCCCGGTCGATCTGTGGGGGCGCCCGGCGGCCGGGCCCACCGGGGTGGAGCATGACGGCGGATCCGGCTGCCGGACGACCTCAGCGTGCGGGTGTTCCCGCCGCCGCACGCGTGCGGCCGTGCCTCGCTGGTGGAACTCGACCGCGTCGCCGGCTGCCCGGTGTCCTGGTCTGTCCATTGTGGACCCAGCCGGGCCGGCGGGCGGCGGTCAGCCGCTGAGCAGGTCCACGCAGCGGGTGGCCGCGGCCAACGCGTCCGGGTCGCCGGTGCGGGTGTACACGTCGGCGGCGGTGTCCGAGAACTTGATCACGTGTTCGTCGCCGTGCGCGGCGGCCCGGTCGAGCAGGTTGGCGACCGCGTCCGGCCCGGGCGCGCCGACCGGCAGCTGCTCCGGCGGCGCCGCGGTCACCGGCGCGTAGGCCGCGATCAGCACGGCGCTGGCCACCCAGGACGCGGTCAGGCTCGGCGCCCACAGCTGCACCGGCAGCGCGGGCAGCGCGTGCAGCACCGCGTTCGGCGCGGTCGCCGCGTGCACCAGCAGGACCGGGCTGGCGTGCCCGTGGGTGCGGTACCGCCGGGTGGCGGCGGCGACCAGGTCGGCGAGCTGCCGCGGCACGTCGTCCGGGTCGTCCGGCGGGCGCACCGCGGCG